>Ga0302314_10020282_pt1 | contig 11002 bp, 5 predicted proteins | sample III_Palsa_N2_3_FD_200533 | JGI IMG/M metagenome (GOLD analysis project Ga0302314, IMG submission 200533) | Peat permafrost microbial communities from Stordalen Mire near Abisko, Sweden - III_Palsa_N2_3 | ecosystem: Environmental > Terrestrial > Soil > Palsa > Peat permafrost | place: Sweden... | reverse complement strand
GCACCGGGCAGTTTCCGGTGTTGAGCATGGAGACCAGGCGGTTGGAGACTTCTACAAGCCTTTCTCAGGTCTCTCTGGCTCATGGACGTTCATGCGAGTGCTGCGATGGGGCAAGCCGGCGAAAGTGTTGGCCGATGTGCCTGGCTTTTTGCCCAGTCTCTTGATGCCCACTCTGATCTTTCATGGCGCTCAAGATATTGCGATTCCGGAGGCATTTGCGCGTCGCGCCTCTGAGCTCATTCCCAACGCTAATTTGGTCAGGCTGGAATCAGGACACTTCATCCCTCTCGACCAACCGGAGCCGGTCGCGGCCGGATTAGCGGGATTTTTCGGCCGTCATCCTTCGATTCATAGCTCTGCGGCATGTGCCTTAAATTAGCTCCCGAGTTGCCATCTGTTGTGGCTGACCCGCAAAATCAGAGTTGAATGAAAGCTCCAGCCGTCAATCTTCGCTCTGCGCCATACGCCACGCGGCGATCTTCTCACCTCAGGAATTCGCTCCTTGTCCTTTTCATTGCGGCGATGTTGGCGGGATGCCATTCCAAAGAGCGTTTACCCGACAGGTCCACGAAGACATATTCGGACTTCGTTTCTGTCTTCTATGTCGGACTGGCAGCCCTGCAGGTGGGAGACGATGTTCGCGCAGAAAGCAGCCTTGCCGAAGCTACAAAGCTTGTGCCTGCAGAGCCTGCAGGATGGGCAAACTGGGGTATTCTGGCGCTCCGCCAGCGCACCTTCGACGTGGCGGCACAGAGATTCGATCGTGCCGTGGCGCTCGACGGCAGCGACGATCGATTGTTCTATCTGCAGGGGCTTCTTGAGAGCGATCGTGGCAATTCGGCAGAAGCGATCGGAAAGCTGCGACAGGCGGTCCAACTCAACCCGCGAAACCTGCGAGCGATTTACCAGCTTGCCTCGGAAGTCGAACGACAAGGCGACGAACATAGCGAGGCCGATTTTCAGCAGCTGATTCAGCAAGTTCTGGGTGTGCAGCCGGACAATCTTGCCGCCATGCTCGAGCTGAGCCGTATTTCTGCCAAGCGCGGAGATACGGCGACGCTGCGGTCTACGGTGAGCAAGCTTCAAGGCCAATCTGGAGCGTGGCCCGCTGAAGTGAAACAACAACTCGCAGCGCTCGAAACTGCTGCCAACGGACCCCAACCAACCTCCGCGGCAACACGGTCGATTTTCTTGAAGAATGTGCTGATGCGTGTTCCCGAATTTCGCACGAGCCTCAGCCAGTTGAAGGCGCCTCCAGGCGAGGAAGCGCAGCCCTTTACGCATTTTGTGAAGCTCGAGACTCCGAGCTTTTCACCGGCGCCCCCGGATCAGGCCCTGACCTTCTCTTCCCAGCCTGCTGCGAATTTTCCCAAAGGACCCTGGAGTTGGACGGGGGCCCTCTCTCTCAATGGTGAGGGCGTGCCAACCGTCGCTGCCGCAAACGGCTGGGAAGTTCGCGTTGCCACCGGCGCTTCCTTTCCCTTTCCCGGCGGCAAGGCAGCCTCAGCCCCGGCACCCGAAGGAATTCTCCCCATCGATTTCAATTACGACTTCAAGACGGACCTGGTTCTCGCGGGCGCAGGTGGGTTGCGCTTCATGCGTCAGGACTCCCCTCAACAGTTCACCGACGTGACGAAGCAGACGAAACTTCCGGCACCGCTGCTCAGCGCCGCGTACACCGGCGCATGGGCCGTGGACATTGAAGCGGACGGTGATCTGGACATTGTGCTCGGCGCTGCAAGTGGAACGCCTCTTGTATTGCGGAACAATGGCGATCGCACGTTCACGCCCATCCATCCATTCCCGCAGATTTCCGGCGTGCAACAATTCGTCTGGGCGGACCTCAACGGCGATGGCAATCCCGACGCGGCGCTGATCGACGGAGCAGGCAAACTCCATGTCTATCTCAACGAGCGCTCCGCTAAGTTTCGCGAGTTGGCTATTCCGGCCAGCATCGGCGCGGTAAAGGCGATCGCCGTCGGAGACATGGATCACTCCGGTCCACTGGCTTTGGTGACTGTTGCCTCGAACGGTTCCATCCTGAGCCTCAATCTGCCGGAGGAAAGCGAACAATGGAAGGTTGCGAAGCTTGCCGACGTTCCCGACCCTGCCCATCAACTCTCCGGCGACGCGCGTCTCCGCGTTGCCGACATAGACAATAACGGCGCCCTGGATCTGATCTTGACCTCAGCTCAGAAGACCCCGATCCTCTGGCTGCAAGGAACCGATGGCAGCTTCCAGATTTTGAACAATACCTTCCATGCATCAAACGCCTTTGACCTCGCCGATTTGAACAGCAATGGCCGGCTCGATCTCCTCGGTCTTTCTGCGGACGGCCAGCCAATCGATTTCGTCAACAAAGGAACCAAAGCCTACCACTGGCAAACGATTCGGCCGCGTGCCCGACAAACCACGGGCGACCAGCGAGTCAACTCCTTCGGCATCGGCGGCGAAATCGAGATTCGTTCCGGCTTGCTCGTCCAAAAGCAGACCATTCGAACTCCCCAGCTTCACTTCGGTCTCGGACTGGGCCCAGCGGTCGACGTCGCACGCATCGTATGGCCCAACGGGTCGGTGCGCGCCGAGTTTGCGCTCAAGCCAGACCAGTCCGTGATGACCGAGCAACGCCTCAAAGGCTCCTGTCCTTTCCTCTTTGCCTACAACGGCAAACAGATGCAGTTTGTGAAAGACGCTGTCCCGTGGGGCTCGGCCATCGGCCTGCGCATCAACGCTATCGGAGCCGCGCGCGTGGAAGCGACAGAAGAGTGGTACAAGATCGGGCGCGATCAGCTGCTTGCAAAAGATGGCTTCTATGATCTGCGCATCACCGGCGAACTCTGGGAAACCTACTACTACGATTCCCTGCGCTTGATGGCCGTCGATCACCCGGCCGGAACGGAGGTTTTCACCGATGAGCGATTTGCCGTACCGGCGGTCAAATTGGCAGTAACCGCCGTTGGCGAACCGCAGCCCATTGCACGCGCCTTCGACGATAACGGGCAGGACGTAACCGAGACACTTCGCGCGTTGGACGGCAAGTATCTGGATACCTTTGGCCGCGGCCAGTATCAGGGAGTTACGCGGGATCACTATGTCGAGATCGATCTAGGAGATAGGGCGCCGGCTCAAGGCCCTTTGTGGCTCATCGCCAAGGGCTGGCTGCATCCCTCCGACTCCTCGATCAACATTGCAATGAGCCAGGGTGCGCACGATCATCCTCGGCCGCTCAGCCTCGAAGTTCCCGATGGCCGTAGCGGCTGGAAAACAGCGAAGGCGAATCTCGGCTTTCCCGCGGGCCGCAAGAAGATCTGCCTGATCGACCTGACGAATGTCTTTGTTCCCGGAACCCCAAGAAAACTGCGATTGCGCACCAATCTTGAGGTTTATTGGGATTCCATCGAATGGGCTCAGGGCGCCCCCGACACAAAGCTGGCCATCACACAGCTTGCACCCGTCACGGCGGACCTGCACTATCGTGGATATTCCGTGATTCATCAGGAGAATCCCTCCTCGCCGGAGATTCCAGACTACAACCATCTCGCCGCGACCACTCAGATCTGGCGCGACCTTTCCGGTTTTTACACGCGCTACGGCGATGTCCGCGAACTGCTCGCTGGAATCGATGATCGCTACGTGATCATGAACGCCGGTGATGAGTTATCTCTGCGCTTCGCCGCCCCGCCTCCACCACCCACGGGATGGGTTCGCGACTACGTGATTGCGGGTGATGGATGGATCAAAGATGGCGACTACAACTCGACCTACTCTCAGACCGTTCTGCCGTATCCCTACCACGCCAGGAGGGACTACAACGCTCCCCCTGGCAAGCTCGAAGAGGAGTGGGTTTATCGGCATCACCCGGAAGATTGGCAAACATTCCAAACGCGCTACGTGACGCCGCAAGTCTTTACCGACGCATTAGATATCAAAGGAAACAAATGAAGAAAGTTCCCATAGCTCGCATTCTGGCGAGCCTGTTTTTCATCGGACTGCTGGCAACACCCGCCATTCTCCGTTGGCGCTCCTCATCGCAAGCGGCATCCGCGAAATCGACACTGGATCGCCGGTCGGCGCTCGCGCGTCACGGATTCTATCTCGAAGACGTAACGCATGCCGCAGGTATTGACTTTGTCCATCAGGCTCCCACGCTCGATACCAAACTGGCGCCTATCATGCCGGAGGTTGCGTCGATGGGCGCCTCCGTATCCATCGTTGATTTCGATCGGGACGGATGGCCGGATATTTACGTCACGAACAGCGCCGAGGGCAGCAAGAATCGCCTTTATCGCAACATGCACGACGGCACCTTCAAAGATGTCGCCGGTGAGGTGGGAATTGCCGATGTCAACCAGCCCGGAACCGGCGTATCCATGGGCGCGGTCTGGGGCGATTATGACAATGACGGCTATGAGGATCTCTTCCTGATCAAGTGGGGTCGGCCCGAACTCTTTCATAACGACCATGGCAAGGGCTTCACGCGCGTCAGTGAACAGGCCGGTCTGCCGAACTGGATCAATGCCAATACCGCCGTCTGGTTTGATTACGACGGCGACGGCCTCCTCGACCTGTTCGTCGGTGGCTATTATCCGGAGGATGTGGACCTGTGGCATCTGAAATCGACCCGCATGATGCCAGATAGTTTCGAGTATGCGAAAAACGGCGGCCGAAAATATCTGTTTCACAATCTAGGCGGTGGCAAGTTTGAAGAAGTGAGCGCAAAGTTAGGAATAGATAGCCGACGCTGGGCGCTCGCCTCCTCTGCGGCAGATCTTCACGGAACGGGACATCCGGATCTTTTCGTTGCCAATGATTACGGCGTATCGGAACTCTTTCGCAACGACGGCAAGCGATTTCACGAAGTCGGCGAGCAGGCGGGCGTGGGCTTTGCACCAAAGAGCGGCATGAGCGTCTCATTCGGGGATATCTTTAACCAGGGCAAATATGCGGTCTATGTCTCTAACATTTCCGAAGATGGAGCGCTCATTCAGGGAAACAATCTGTGGGTGCCAAAAGAAGGAACCGAAGGCAACGCGACCCAGTACGAAAACCTGGCGCGCGATATGGGAGTTGAGTTGGGCGGATGGAGCTTTGGGTCGCAATTTGGCGATCTGAACAACGACGGCACACTGGATCTCTATGTCACTAACGGCTATGTTTCTCTCGATCGCAAGCGAAGCTACTGGTATGACTTCACCAAGATTGCCGGGGGCAACTCGGCAATCATCGGCGACGCGAAGGACTGGCCGGCCATGGATGGAAGAAGTCTTTCCGGCTACCAGCAGAAGCACGTCTGGCTCAATGATGGAGCCGGCAAGTTTGTAGACGTTGCGCAGTCGATTGGCGTCACAGACACATACGACGGCAGGGCGATAGCATTTGCGGATCTCTGGAACACCGGTGCTCTCGATGTGGTCGAAGCGAACCAGCGCGGCCCTTTGCTGGTGTACAAGAACACAGTTTCATCTGAGAATCAATGGATCGAGTTCGAACTCGAAGGTACAAAGAGCAACCGCAGCGCGATCGGAGCACAAGTAACCGTATCCTGGAACAACAAGACGCAGATTCAACAGGTTTCAGGAGGGGGTGGGTTTTCCGCGCAAAATGACAGGCGGCTGCATTTTGGGCTCGGAAGAAGCGCACACATTCGGAGCGCAACGGTGCATTGGCCCAGCGGGAAGATTCAAACCTTAGTTGATCTTGCTCCAGGCAAGCTGTATAAGGTTGAGGAGCCGAAATGAGCCAGCCAACCGTAGCGCAACCTGCGCCGTCTTCCAACGCAAGTCAGAAGAAGCGGTGGCTTAGTCTCGATAATCGATTCATCCCGCCGCTGTTTATCACGATTATCCTTCTTGTCGGCCACTTCTCTTTTGGCATTCTCGAGAGCGCGCAACGTACCTTGCTCGCCATCGCGACCAGCATCCTCGCAGAGCTCATCCTCGGCCGTATTTTCTTCCGCCAATGGCCGCACCTTGCGAGTGCGTATATCACTGGCATCAGCGTCGGCATTCTGGTGCGCTCGCCTGCGTTCTGGCCGTATGCTCTCTGCAGCCTTCTCGCCATCACATCCAAGTACGTTCTCCGGGTGAAGGGCCGTCACATCTGGAACCCATCGAACTTCGGCATCTGCGCGATGCTCTTCCTCGCCGCAGACTCCGTGGCCACTCTCAGCATTCAGTGGGGCAACAATCTTTGGGCCATGCTGGTGATCTGGCTCCTCGGTTCGGCGATCATCTGGAGACTTCGCCGCTTTCACATCTGCGCCGTCTACGTACTTTCTTTTTGCGCCTTGTCTCTTGTGCGATCCTGGATCACCGGCGATCCGTGGCTTTCTGAAGTCTCGCCCATCACCGGCCCGGAATATCAGCTCTTCATTTTTTTCATGATTACCGATCCAAAGACCACGGTGAAGTCAAAGCTTGGCCAATGCGTTGTTGCCTTCTGCATCGCCGCTGCCGAGATGTTCTTCCGTCTGGATCAGAGTATTTACGCTCCGCTCTACGCGCTGTTTTGCGTAGGCCCCATAGCGTTGCTGATCGAGATGTGGAGAAACTCCCGCCGGCCCGCAGCCAACTCTACAACCCTGCTGAACGCAGGCGTCACTCCATCCAAGCTGGCATGAATTGGAATCAATTGAAGGAAGCAAATTGATCTTGTTTCGAATACGGCTTCTTCTTTACCCCTCTACGTTGTCACTGATCTTGCTGTCGGCATGCCATCAATCAAGTCAGACGCAGTCGCAGCAATCCAGTGAAAAGCCTCCGGCATCGGCGGCCAATCCGGCTTCTGGTCCGGCTCCCTCAACTTCAAACACTGTCGCCGAGGCCAGTCGGCCTTCCGGTCCCATTCGCTTTACCGACGTGACGGCTCAGGCAGGTATTCACTTCCGACATAACTCGGGAGCCTTTGGCAAGAAGTATCTTCCCGAAACCATGGGCAGCGGCGTCTGCGCAATCGATTACGACAACGATGGATGGCAGGATATCTTCTTCGTCAACTCTAAGAATTGGCCAGGCCACGGCGATACCAAGTCTTACTCAGCTCTCTATCACAACAATCAAGACGGCACATTCACAGACGTAACCAAACAGGCCGGCCTCGCCACAGAGATGTACGGCCTCGGCTGCGCAGTTGGTGATTATGACAACGACGGCCACGACGACATCTACGTCACGGCGCTTGACGGCAATCATCTGTTTCGAAATCTCGGCAATGGCAAGTTCGCCGATGTTACCGCCAGAGCCGGTGTTCGAGATCCTGGTTTTGCCACTGGGGCTATCTGGTTTGATTACGATAACGACGGCAAATTGGACCTGTACGTTTCACATTACGTTGATTGGTCGGTGGCGACGGATCAGACCTGCTCGCTCGACACTAAGAACAAATCCTACTGCACTCCTGAACTATACAAAGGACAGTCCGGAACTCTATTCCACAACAAAGGCAACGGGGGCTTTGAAGACGTAACGAAGAAGGCCGGCCTCTATGACCCAACAGGTAAGTCGCTGGGCATCGCTTTGATCGACGTGGACAATGACGGTTGGATGGACCTGTTTGTAACCAATGATACGCAGGCAAACAAGCTCTATCGCAATAACCACAACGGCACCTTTACAGAGATGGCCTTGGAGGCTGGCGTCGCCTATAGCGACGCAGGCAAGAAGCGCGCCGGCATGGGAACCGACGCGGAGGATTATGACTCAACCGGCAGACAGAGTCTCGTGATCGGCAACTTCACCAACGAGAGCCTTTCCCTTTACCACAATGATGGTTCAGGGCTTTTCTCCGATAACTCGGTTGCCTCAGGCATTGCGTCCTCCTCGGCAAGCTCGCTTACATTCAGTGCATTCTTCTTCGACTATGACCTGGACGGTCTTCCGGACATTTTTGCAGCGAACGGCCATGTCGCGGATGACGTAAGTGTCGTGCAGCCAACCATTCACTATGCCGAGCCTCCCTTGCTCTTCCATAACAAAGGCCATGGCAAGTTTGACGATGTCACAGATCGCGTCGGCACTGCTCTGCGCCAGCCCGTTGTCGGCCGAGGCGCGGCATACCTCGACTTCGACAACGATGGCGATCTCGATCTGGTTCTTACAACGAGCAATGGACCGGCGAAGCTACTGCGCAACGACAACGGGAATCAAAATGACATGCTGCGAATCAAGACAATCGGCACGCGGTCGAATCGCGACGGCATTGGCGCCAAGATCACGGTCACAACGAGGGACGGATTGCATCTCTTCAAGATGGTGAAGAGCGGTTCCAGCTACTTATCCCAAAGCGAACTGCCAGTCACATTCGGCCTTGGGAAGCCGCGAGCCAACAAAGTCGTAAGCCTTGACATTATCTGGCCAAGCGGAAAGAAGGAATCGATTCGCAACGTTCAGCCAAACCAATTCTTGACGCTTGAGGAAGGCAAAGGTATTCTTTCGCAACACCCTATCGACTTAAACGGAGCGAAACATTCGGAGACGAAATGATGTTCGGTACGAGCTCACGCTCGCTCGGTGTTATAGAAGCCACACTCTTGCAGCAGACACTCAACCTCTTCGCGAGTCGATTGCACCTTGGCCGCAGATCGCAATAGGTCTTCCGCATGAACTGGATACCAGCTTCTCCGATCGGGCTTGCTCAGCCCCGCCACATCGAATGGCTCGATCGCGCGAAGAATATCCTCGACCAGCAGAGTTGATTCCTGCTCCGAAGTGAGACGCCTGGCTCGCTCCAGAAGAACCTTGCAAGTAGGACCGAATATACTGTCATCCTGCAAGAGGAAGGACGGAGCCAGGTACGGCTTGCCAAGCCGTCTTGCAGTTTCTGAGTAGCTTGCCGCGGCGAAGTACAACAGTGAGATCGCCTTGAAGACCCTGAAGTTGTTCATATTCGCATAGAGGCTGCCGATCAGTTGCGAAATCGCGAGCAGCTCTTCACAAGTCTTCGTGGCATACGATTCAAGATGCGACAAGAAGCTCGGCGAGCCCCAATGGAGTTCGAGTATTTCCGCGAGACGGCCAACCCCCAACAGAGTGAGTGGAAAGCCCGTCGATAGCAACGGATCGACAAACCCTGCTGCGGACGGCAACATCGCCCATCTATGACCGCAGACGCGGCCAGTTAGAAAAGACAGTTGCGGCACAAACGTGAACGGCACTTCCGCTCGCGCTGTTGCGAACTGCTCCTTTAACGCTGGGATCGAATCGATCAACCGCCACCACGCTGCTTCTCCTTCGCGCAGGTTAAGACGAATGGAGGCTTCCTCCGTCGCTGCCACGCCGGCGCTGGTTATGCCATTGTTGAAGCGAAGCACCCAAATCCATCCGCCGTCAAAGACATGATGCACCGCAGCATTCTCAGGCGGATACGGCGGCGGCCCTTGGCCATTTAGTTCCAGTGAAGCATCTGGCACTCTTACGCCTGAGAAGTGACCATAGAGAGCCTGTGTTGCAGGATAGTCCGGCAAAGACCCTTCCGGCAGTTGCAGCGCGCGGTGCAGCAGGCCTCGCGGTCCCGTACCATCGACGGCAAATCCTGCTCGAAACTCGACAGTTTCGCCGTTCTTCGACACATCAAAACTGACCTCGTCCTGGCCCTCAGCGAAACGGTCGATTCTTGCCTCGTCCAAGTAGTCCACGCCTATAGTCTGCGCCTGATCAACAAGAAATGAGTCGAAGTCTGCGCGAAACCAATGCGTATCTGAGATCTCATCATGCGGACTGGCTGCTACAAGCAGTTGGTTCAAATGATTGGGATCGAGCTTGTCCTTGATGCCAAGGTCGTGATGATAAAAGGTGAATCCCCGCTTCAGCCCGCACGCTAGATGCGGATAGTTCCGCTGCCAGCTTCCCCATTTCGCGAGAGGCCGAATCGCCGGCAAATCGTAGCGGACGGCCAACTGTTCGAGAAGCAAATTCGCAAGCGGAGTCGAGGATTCACCGATGGCCATCCGTGGATGCCTGCCTCGTTCGAGCAAAACGACGGAGAATCCCTGGCGCCTCGCAATCATAGCCGTCAGTGAGCCTGCGAAACCGGATCCAAACACCGCGATATCGTACACTCTTCTCAACTCAGACCTCCACAGCGACAACAGTCGATAGGAGGGGTAACTTGCTGTGAGAGATTCATGCGTTGGAGACGATCAGCGCGATCTGTCAAACAGAATTGGCAAGCATCAGGGCGATTGTGAATCTCCCAGAGATCGACGAAAACCCGTCCTCTTCCAAGGCTCAAACCATAGCTTGCCGCGGCCTCGACAGTCGCGAGCGTCGGAGGGGCAAACTCTCCGATTTGGGCGAGCGCTTCCATGGAGCCATTTCCTCCGCGAGTTGGAATCAGCGTAGCTGCTGTCGCTCCGCAATCGAAAGCGAAATCCAACGATCGCTGCGCCCAGTACAGACACTCTTCCGGGCGCATGAATGGTGGTTGCACCAGTATGAAGGCGCGCAGATCGATGCCATTGCTTTGCAGGTACTCCGCAGACCGGGCAAAGTGATCCAGTGTCATTCCCTTGTTCAAACGCTCAAGCACTTCGGGATGGGCCGTCTCCAGTCCCATGGCGACTTCAAGTTGACTCTCGATGAGGTCGCGAAAGCCCACGCAAATCTTGCCTACCAGCGACGGATGGCACTCGACGATCGCGCGTTCAAATCTTCTGACAATCCGCGCGATTGATTCGTAGTCTCCTATCGGAATCGCCCGCCTGTCAAAGAAGCTGCCGCTGTTATAGAGCTTGATCTGGCGTGCGGCTGGCAGTGCGGCCAATGCGTACTCGATCTGTTGCGGGATCGCCCCGGCCGGAACAGATTGCGTCATAGTGTTCTTCCACAGATCGCACATGACGCACCGCCAGGGACATTCACGATTCGTCAGGAACACTGTAGCGACGGGGACCACTTCTCTGTCCGCCGAGCATTCGTCCTCAACCAGAAACGCGTAAGGCCTGCGGGGATCGACGGAATTGCGATGCGAGCGCTGATCCACAACCCAGCTACTGCGTTGCTGCGGC
>Ga0302314_10020279_pt1 | contig 11003 bp, 8 predicted proteins | sample III_Palsa_N2_3_FD_200533 | JGI IMG/M metagenome (GOLD analysis project Ga0302314, IMG submission 200533) | Peat permafrost microbial communities from Stordalen Mire near Abisko, Sweden - III_Palsa_N2_3 | ecosystem: Environmental > Terrestrial > Soil > Palsa > Peat permafrost | place: Sweden... | reverse complement strand
GACGAATAAGGCACCTTGTCGGCGGGGTCAAACATGCCCAGCCGCATGCGCGCCGTAAAGAAACGCTTCACAGAAACATCGATCTGCGCCTCGCTGATCAGCTTGTTGTGTACAGCATCGCCAAGCGCGAGATACGCAGTGCCGCAATCGAGATCCGTGCCGGCTTCCACGCCCGCTGCCGAGCCCGTTGCATGATCGGCGGAGTAGTGATGCCCATTCTTCTGCGAGAAGTCATCGATCGCATCGCAGTCTGAAGTCACATAGCCCTGAAAGCCCCAGTCCTTGCGCAGCACATCTCCGAGCAGCATCTTGCTGGCGCATGCCGGCGCGCTATCGACAGCGTTGTAAGCGCACATGATGGAGTCGGCCTTGCCTTCCGTGATGGTCGCGCGAAAGGCCGGCAGATAGGTATCCCACAGGTCGTGCTCGCTGGGATCGATGTCCACCTTGTGCCGCGTCGTCTCCGGCCCGCTGTGCACCGCATAGTGCTTGGGTGTAGCAATGGCGCGAAAGTAGTTTGGATCGTCGCCCTGGATGCCCTTCACAAACGCGGTGCCCAGCCGGCTGGTGAGAAACGGATCTTCGCCATAGGTCTCCTGCCCGCGGCCCCAGCGTGGATCGCGAAAGATATTGATATTCGGCGACCAGATAGTGAGCCCGTAGTAGCGCGCATGATTGTCATGCTTGATTGCATCGTTATACTTCGCACGCGCTTCGCTGGAGACAACCTCGCCAATGCGATTCACCAGCGGAGCATCCCAGGTGGCCGCATTGCCAATCGCCTGCGGAAACATGGTCGCATAGCCCGAGCGCGCAATCCCATGCAGGCCTTCGTTCCACCAGTTGTACGCAGGAATGTCGAGCCGCGGAATAGGCGCGGCGCGGTCGATCAACTGCGAGACCTTCTCTTCCAGCGTGAGCCGCGAGACAAGATCGTCCACGCGTTGCTCAATCGGCAACGCAGGATTGCGAAAAGGCAAGGCTGCCGCTGCTTTGATCTGATCGGCCGTTGGCGGCGGCAGCGCAGGCTGCGTGGGAGCCTGCGCAACAGCGGAGAGAATGGGAAGGCTGAAAGCAAGGGCAACTACAAATGGGCGCATGTACATTGGGTCCACTCCGGACAAGCCATAGTAAGACGCGAACGCGCCGCTGACAAGTCGCTTCCATTGCTGAAACAAAAATCAGGCAGATTCAAAGAAAATCGCTTTTCCAGACCCAATCTCAACTACTGCAACTTCACGTCGCACTCGACGGCTCCACGCTCTCTGTAGTGAAATGGATGCGGCAGCGAAGCAGCTCCTCTCTCGTCCCTCAGTTGCTGCTCGCAAAGAAAGGTCCATCCGTGGCTCGTCTCAATCCTGTTTCCGTCGCCGCCTTCGCTGTGTCACTTACCATCGGCGCCATCGCGTCAGCGCAGGCGCCCGCAGCTCCAACCGTGCCCGCTCCGCCCGCCTTCAAGATGCCCCCGCCGCACGTGAACGCGCCGCTCGGCGACATTCGCCGCATGCCCGGCGATGGTCATGGCGCCTACGCCACGCACCACTACCGCGACCTGTTCGCCGAGCAGGGACACGCGTCCGCCGTGAGCAAGGCAAAAATCGAAAAGGCCTTCCAGCAGCTCTTTCACGGCGACGGCCAGGAAGAGCGAATCTACTTTGAGACCGGCGCCAACGAGAATGGACCTCTGGCCTACATGACCGACTGGGCCAACAACGACGCGCGCACAGAAGGCATGAGCTACGGCATGATGATCGCCGTCCAGTTGAACAAGAAGCGCGAGTTTGATGCGCTGTGGAACTGGGCCAACACCTACATGCTCGTCACCGATCCCAACAATCCATCGGTGGGTTATTTCGCGTGGTCCATGGCGACCGAGGGCTCGCCGCGCTCTACCGGGCCAGCGCCCGACGGCGAAGAGTACTTCACCATGGCGCTTTACTTCGCGTCGCATCGCTGGGGAAACGGCGCCGGCATCTACAACTACCAGGCACAGGCCGACAAAATTCTGCGCGGCATGCGTCATCACCCCGTGCTCAGCGGTGTTGGCCCGTTTCGCATCCATCCCGGCGACGCGCCCTTCACCTATCCCGACCATCCGTTTCCCAGCCCCAACAACACCAATCAAGCGCGTCAAGCCGCAGCCGCCGGTAAGCCGTGGCCACCCGCATTCCGCTTCAATCGCGGCCCGCAGAAGGAGACCATCGGGCCCATGGTCGATGAACCTCACTTCATGATCAAGTTTGTCCCCAACGCGCCCGACGGCAACACAGACGCTTCGTATCACTTGCCCGCGTTCTATGAGCTATGGTCGCGCTGGGGCCCGGTGGAAGACCGAGCCTTCTGGGCTGAAGCAGCCGATGTGAGCCGCGATCTGTTCAGCAGAGTTACCGGTCCGGAGACCGGCCTCACGCCCGACCGAAGCAACTTCGACGGCGCCGAAATCACCGGATGGGATGGCCAGCCCACGCCCTTCAGTTACGACTCATGGCGCAGCGTCAGCAATTGGTCTGTCGATTACAACTGGTGGCGCAAGGACGATCGCGAGATCGTGCTCAGCGATCGCATCCAGAAGTTTCTCGCCGGCCAGGGCATCGATAAATTCGTTGACCGCTACACGCTCGATGGCAAGCCTCTTTCGCAACGCCACTCCGTCGGGATGCTGGCTACAACCGCAGTCGGCAGCTTCGCCGCCACGCCGGGCGATCCGTCGAAGGCTTTTGTCGAAGCGCTCTGGAACACGCCCGTGCCATCAGGCGAACAGCGCTACTACGACGGCCTGCTCTACCTGATGAGCATGATGCACTTGAGCGGCAACTTCCGCATCATCGAAGCGAAATGAGAATCTCCGAGCGGCTTCACGAATCTGGGTGCCCCAGATCCCGCTTTTGGGACCTGGGAAAGCTAGAACCTCAACCAGCCCGCGCGGGCGCAGCCTCAGCGTCAACAAGCGCAGCGTGCGCAGCTTTCTTCTTTGCCGCACAAATCAGCTGCAGCCAGTTTCTATAGATGCTGCCTGCCGAGCTCTGCCAAGTGTTCTGTATCTCCGTTGCTTCAACTGCAGTCGCCACAGCATTGGACAGCTCTGTCCCGCGAAGCGACCCAACTCTCGCCCGAAGCGCCGTCAGAGCCTTCTCCGTCTCCGCATCGAAATAACCGGCAGGCAACGCCGGATAAGTCGCCGACTCCCCGCGCACAAAGCGGATCACATCCCTGCGGTACTCCCGCATCAGCGTCGCCGTCTCATACTCCAGGTGTCCCTGAAGAAAAACAAAGAGACTCTGCTCCTGCTTGACGAACGTGTCCACGCCATCGCCGGCAATCCGCGATAACACTTCATACCCGTGAGAACTCAAATCGCTCTGCGCCACGCCATTCCAGCGCGAGTGAGGAACGTGAATCCGCCGCGGCAGGTCTTTCATGAGCGCGTGCTCCGAGACTTGCGTACACTCAAACACGCCAAAGTTTTTCTCCTCGCTCTTGCGCCGTCCAATGCCGTCCATATGCAGGATGGCAGCATGCGCGGCCAGGCACGACCACACCGTGGAGTGCGTATGCGTACGCGCCCACTCCAGCACTTCCGTAAAGCTCTGCCAATAAGGCTCGTCACGCAGGTCAGCCATCTTCGGCTCTCTGCCGGTCACAATCAGGCCGTCAAGATGCGTGCTGTACAGCTCTTCCACGCTCGCATAATGGCTGGCGAATTGATGCCCGCCAGATTCATTCCGCGACATTCCCGGCAGCGTATAGAAGGAAACATGGATGGGAATCCCATCGGAGGCCGCATCGAGCAGTGAGATAAACTGGCGCTCCGTTGCCTTGAACGCCGCGCCCGCCATGTTATTGAGAAGCCCAATGGTCACGCATTCGCCCGCCCGCGCCTGCCTCTGCCGCTTCGCCGCGCGCCGCACTTTGCCCGGCGCGTAATCGTAGCTCAAGCGGCTTGCATCGACGTTCACAACCATGTGCTCCTCCTTTCTGCAATCTCTCTTTCAGATCGCATCTTTCATGCCGACGCAGCCAGCGCCTTGTCAATATCCTCAAGAATGTCGTCGATGTGTTCTATCCCGACGCTGAGGCGGATCATCTCCGGAAGCACGCCCGCCTTGCGCTGCTCTTCCGTCGACATCTGCCGATGCGTCGTCGATGCCGGATGACACACCAGCGACTTCGCATCGCCCAGGTTCACCAGCCGCGTCACCAGCTTCAGCGCATCGTGAAATTTGACCGCAGCCGCATAGCCGCCCTTTATCCCCACCGACATCAGTGAACAGGCGCGGCCCTGAAAGTATTTTTGCGCCAGCGCGTGATACGGGCTCTCCGCAAACCCCGCATAGTTAACCCACGCCACGCGCGGATCGTCGCGCAAAAATTCGGCAACCTTTCTCCCGTTCTCCACATGCCGCTCCACGCGCAACGCCACCGTCTCAATCCCTTGCAGCAGCAGAAACGCGCTCAGCGGTGAAAGCACCGCGCCGCCCGTGCGCAGATACACGCTGCGGCAGCGTGCGATGTACGCAGCGCGGCCGAAGTGGCTGCAATACACCATGCCGTGGTATGACTCATCCGGCTGTGTAAACGCAGTGAACCGCGATGCATGCTGCATCCAGTTGAAGTTGCCGCTGTCCACAATGATCCCGCCAAGCGTAGTGCCGTGACCGCCGAGAAACTTGGTCAGCGAGTTCACCACAATGTCCGCACCGTGTTCGATGGGCCGCAGAAGAATCGGCGAAGCCACCGTATTGTCGACAATGAGCGGAACGCCGTGTTCATGCGCCACGCGCGCCAGGCCCTCAATGTCGCAGATGTTGCCGGCTGGGTTGCCCACGCTCTCGCAGAACACCGCACGCGTCTTGTCGTCGATCAGTTTGGCAATCGATTCAGGCGCATCGCTCTCGGCGAACCGCACCGTCACACCCTGCCCAGGAAGAATGTGCGCGAAGAGCGTATGCGTGGTCCCGTAAAGCTGCGGAACAGAAACAATATTGCAGCCCATCTGCGTGACGTTGAGCACGGCATAGTTCACCGCCGCCTGCCCACTGGCTACGCACATCGCTTCCAGGCCGCCTTCGAGCGCGGCCACGCGCCGTTCCAGCACTGCGGTCGTCGGATTCTGAATGCGCGTGTAGCGAAATCCCTCTGCCTCCAGATTGAACAGCGCCGCTGCGTGATCCGCGCTGTCAAAGGCATAGGCCACCGTCTGGTAGATGGGCACAGCAACGGCCTTCGTTGTTGGGTCAACGTCGTAGCCGCTGTGAATTGCCATCGTCTCAGGTTTCATCGCTCTGCCTATTCCTTAATTGCTGTTCAATGCTTCCCATTGTGATTGGCGAAACTTCATTGCTTTCGCTCACGCCGTCTTTCGGCGCGCCTTCGATACGATCGCGTTCATCTCTCCCACTACCCACTCAATGTCTTTCTCCGTCGTCTTGAAGCTGGTAATGCATGCGCGCAACGCCGGCGTGCCCGCAATCACGAGATCGGACATCCACGCAATCTGCCGCTCGCGCAGCTCTGCAATGAGACCAGCAACGTCGATCCCTTCGCGCGTAAAGCACACCACCGGCAGCGGCGTCTTATTTACAACGCGCCAGCCTGTGCAGGTGAGCGCGGCACGCAGCACATCTGCCATGCGCGCCTGGTGCTCAAGCATTGCGGCATAACCCGCTTCGCCCTTTTCCGCCAGCGCCATGAAAAGCTTGAGCCCAATAAAACGCCGCGACCACTGCGCCGAATGCTCCAGCGGATTAAAGGTCGACTCGTCTTCGTTCATCGGCTTGGCAGGCATGTAAGTCACATCGGAGCGGAACGCCTGCGCCACGCTGTCGCGATGCCGGCAGAAGAACATGCCGCAACCCATGGGCACAGAGAGCCACTTATGCGCATCGCAGATGATCGAGTCCGCCGCCTCAATGCCGGCAAGCGCCGGCTTTAGGCTCGGCGAAACAATAGCCGAGCCGCCATAAGCAGCGTCCACATGAAACCAGACGCCGTGCTGCGTGCAGACGCGCGCGATCTCTTGTAGTGGATCGATGACGCCCGCCGCCGTTGTTCCCGCCGTTCCAATGACCATGAAAGGCAGTGAGCCGTTGGCGCGATCTTCGGCAATGCGCCGGATTAGATCGTCGGCGTTCATCTTCAGATCGCGGTCAGTGGCAACGATCCGCAGGCTGCGGCGTCCCAGCCCGGCCATGTGCGCAATCTTGTTGAAGCCGTGGTGCGTCTCTTCGGTCACATAAATCGCCGGCGCGCCGGAGAGATGCCGCAAGCCATGCTCGCCATACTCAGGGAAGGCCCACGTGAGCGCCACCACCACAGCAGAAAGATTCGCTTCCGATCCACCGCTCGTAAAGGTCGAGATGGAATTCTCCGGCAGGCCGAACCGGTCTGCAAGCCACGCCAGCACATGCCGCTCCACCTCATTGGCCGCGGGCGATGTGCGCCAGTTGGCAAGCTGCGAGTTGAACATCGCCGCCATCGTATCGGCTACAACCGAAGCCAGTGTGACGCTCGGGTTATACAGCCCAAAGTAGCGTGGATGCGTGACCTGCACCTGCCAGTCACGGAGCATCTGCTCCACGTCGGCAATGACTTCATCCAGCGGCATAGCGTGTTTGAAGTCGAAACGTGAGCTGAGGTACGCGCGGACCTCTCCAGGCGTCACGTTCGGAACGATGGGGCCGCTGTCAATGGCAGCCTCTATCGTTGCGAACTCATCCCGGATTTGATCGATGCGCATTTTCTTTCGTCCCTCGATGGTTTCTCTTCAATCTTCGTGGATACTCTACAGGCGAATCCCTCCGCGTTGAATGCGCTCATGCAAGTCACGATCAAGCAGGACAAACGCCGCCGCTTCTGGACTGTCAAAGTAAAGCGGATCGCTGCATCGATCCGGATTAAACCCCTCGCGCACCATCGCGGTCTTTGAATATTTGAAAGTCCCTGTGAGATCCACTTCGCTGCGCAGGCGCAGAAACAACGGGCGCGCATAATGCGGCAGTCGCGCGGTCATATGCATGTGGAGCTGCGCCAAGTCCAGTTCCCCGCTCACGGCAAGCGCTGCCATCCCCACGCGGCCTTCCACTCCGGGAACTTCGACTCCGTAAACATTCGCGTGCGCAACGCAGGGAAAATCGCAGAGCACTTCCGCAACTTCTGACGTGGCAACATTCTCGCCCTTTCTGCGAAACGTATCGCCAATTCGATCGACAAAGTAGTAGTAGCCTTTTGCGTCGCGCCGCATCAGGTCGCCGGTACGGAACCACGCGTCGCCCACAGCCAGGACGTTGCGCAGAATCTTCTTCTCTGAAGCTTCCGCGGACGTATAGCCCTCAAACCGCGTGCCCATGCTGGACTTGCTGTCCACGATCTTGCCCAGCGCCTCGCCGGCCTCGTCCGCCGCGGGGCGAATGCAGAGCCCTTGTTCGTCGCGCACGGGTTCGCCCGTTTCGAAATCAATCGTGATCAACGCCGGTGAAAACCGATGTGTCAGATAAGAGGGAATGTGCCCGATAGCTCCTGGCTTTCCCTGCACGTTGAAGAGCGAGACGCTGCCCTCTGTCGCGGCATAGAACTCCAGGATCTGCGGAATGCCGAACCGCGCCTTGAAGGGCTCCCACACTTCGCCGGAAAGCCCATTGCCACACGCCAGACGAATGCGATGCCCGGTCTCGCACGCCGTCGTCTCCGTGTGCAGCAGATAACGGCAGAGCTCGCCAATGTACTGAAACAGCGTGCAGTCCCAGCGAACCACCTCGTCCCAGAACTGGCTCGCAGAAAACTTCTCGCGCATCACGACGCTGCCGCCTGCCACCAGCATGGCCCCGATGGCCTGCACGCCACCCACGCTGTGATACATGGGCAGGCAGTTGTACATGCGGTCACTGGGTTCAACGTCCATCATGCCGCCAAACCAGTAACTCCACTGCAGGATGCGTGCATGGCTTACGCGCGCAGCCTTGGGCAGGCCCGTAGTTCCGGAGGTATAGATGTAGAGAGCCAGATCCTCGATAGAGGGCGCGCAGCGATCGCCTTCGCTTAAGGGCTCACCTGAATAGTCTTCAATCGTGCTATCGATGCGTGCGAACGACGTGCCTTCATGGCCATACGTCCACACAGTGATCGATGGATCGAACTCTGCAAGAATCGGAGAGATCGTATCGATGAATTCACTGGACGCGATGATGTGTTTCGGCGAGACGATGCGCATGCAGTGCGCCAGAGACGCGCCGGTAAGGTTCGTATTGAGGAGCGAAACCACCGCGCCAATACGGGTGATTCCGAGCCAAACAGCGAAGTACTCCGGCCGGTTGGGCATGAGCAGGCAGACCACATCCCCCTTTACGAGGTTCTGCTCGATAGCCCAGCGCGCATATTGGTTGGCGCGTTTCGCGAGTGCAGCGTAGGAGAAGCTCTCGCGCTCGGAAAGCAGCGCCGGCGCATCGCCCATGCGCGCCGCCATCTCCTCAATCACCGTGGGCAGCACGCGATGAGGATTCTGCGGAATGGGCGCGGTGAGTTCCAGCGCGCGCAGCCATGCCTTCGCGGGTGAGATGCCGGCCAGCGTTTTTTCTCCTTCCAGTGTCGCGCTCATGCGGTGTTCCCTGCGTCCACGGTGATCACCGTGCCAGTGATGTTTTTCGCTCTCTCGCTCATCAGGAATTCAACCGCATTGGCCACATCGTCCACGTCCACCATGCGCTTCAGCGCGCTGCGGCGCACGATCTTCTGCTTGTCTTCTTCGGTGAGCGACTGCGTCATGTCGGTGGCCACAAATCCCGGCGCCACGGCGTTGACGTTGATCCCGGCGCGGCCCACCTCGCGCGCCAGCGACCGCGTGAAGCCGAGCAGCGAAGCCTTGGTAGCCGCATAAACAGAGAGCCCGCTGTAGCCCGTCGATGCAACGATGGACGAGATGTTGACGATGCGGCCTCCGCCATCGGCCATCATCGCGCGGACCACATATTTTGTCAGCACCATGGGCGATGTGGTGTTGAGGCGAACCACCTTTTCAATCTCGTGCGTCGACGTCATGGCAAGCACACCGTCCGCACTGATGCCTGCGTTGTTCACGAGGCCATAGAGCGCGCCGTGTTCCTTGCGCAGCTTCTTCACCAGGCTGGGTATCGCTTCGAGTTCGGCAAGATCGAATGGCGAAAAATGCAGCGAGCCCGGATTCGTCTGCTCCACTTCATTCATCGCCGCAGTAAGTTCATCGCTTTGCTTGCGTGCGATCGCAATCACGCCGAAGCCCGCCTCGATAAGCTTGCGCGCGATGCCCAGGCCGAGGCCTCGGCTGCCGCCGGTGACGATGACATTACGCACGGCGCACCAGCTTTCCTGATTCGCCGATGGGCAGCGCTGCCACTATGTTGATCACGGCCGGCACCTTGTGGTGGTCAAGCTGCTTGCGGCAGAACTCGAGAATGCCGCGCTGCGCTTCATCGCCGCCGCTCGCCGACGCTTGCGCATGCAGCACCACATCGGCAACGACCAGAGCCCCCGTGATCGGATTCTTCTTCGCCTTCACCAGCGACATGGCGACCACCGGATGGCGATTGATCACCGCTTCCACTTCTTCCGGATGGACCTTATAGCCGCCGACGTTGATGGTGCCGTCGCGACGGCCGGTAAAGTAATAGCGGCCGTTGCGCAGTTCGATCGTATCGCCTGTGTCGACGAAGTCGTCCGCATCCTTGAGCACCGGAGCGGCGTCGCCCAAATAGCGCGTGGCTGTGCGCGTGGAGCGAATGCGCAGCGTGCTGTCCTTGATCTTCATCTCAATCAGCGGATTGCTTTCAAGAATCTCCGCGGGGAAACCCATCAGGCCGTCATCCACGTTGAAGCCCACGCCTGCCTCAGTGGACGCGAAAGTGTGTGCTACGCGTGCCTGCGGGTACTGCGCCCGCACCTGATTGAGTATCGCCTGATCCACAATCTCGCCCGACATGCGGATGTATTCCGGCTCAATGCGGCTGGCCGCGGGACTCATCAACGCGCGACGCCAGTGCGAGGGCGTGCCGGAGATATTCGTCACTCCATTTGCGCCGGCGCGCGCAAGAAAATCCGCCACCGGCTCCTGCGCATGCGAGACGACAAGCGACGTGCCCGTAAGCGCGGCATGCAGAAAGATGTGCAAGCCACCGTAACGGCGCATGTCGTAAAACGTGCTCCACACCAGCGATGCAGACGCTGGGTCCGTGTGCCATGCCGATCCTGCAAGACTCGCGAGCGTGTGGACGGCGAGCTTGGGCAGGCCGGTGGTGCCGGAGGTGAGCAGGATCCATTCGGTCTCAATCGCGTCCTGTTCTTCGCGCGAAGATTCAGTCGGCGAGACATTGTGCGCGCAGCGAATCACCGAGCCGATTCCATGCGGTGCATCTGCTGCTGCGTCATGATCCGTGATCAGCACATCCGCCTCGGCCGTCTTCGCCACATACGCCAGATGCTCCACAGGCACATCGGGTGGATAAAGCACGATGCGGCGCGCGATGCCGTCCAACTCAATCAGCGCGGCGGCGGCGCGGAACTGGTCGATGGTTGCAAGCAGTATGGACTTGCCGCGCAGTTCTTCAACATCGCTTCCATGAAGAGGCATATCCAGAATCGACCCATGCACCAGCTCCGCCCACGTTGCCTTCGCGTCAACGCCCACCAGAACGCGTGACGACAGGCTGCCAGCCGCGATCGCCGAAGACCGAACCGTGGCCGGATTAGCTCTTTGCATTTTCATAGAACCGGACAAAATCGCCGAAGGTGACTGGGAAGCGCGCGTCTTCGTCTTCGCTGAACGGGTCCACGCCAAGCGAGGTTTCAAGCCTGGCTACCACGATGGCGAAGCACAGCGAATCGAGGCCGGAGTCGAGCAGGGCGAGCTCTTCCGTGAGTGGCGCCAGGCGCTTGTCCTGCTCCTTGGCCACCTGTTTGAACTGCGCGACGATCTCTGCTTTGATATCCATGCGGTGTGTTTATCTGCCTTCCAGGGCGCAGTACCTGTCGACAGGCGC
>Ga0302314_10020277_pt1 | contig 11003 bp, 8 predicted proteins | sample III_Palsa_N2_3_FD_200533 | JGI IMG/M metagenome (GOLD analysis project Ga0302314, IMG submission 200533) | Peat permafrost microbial communities from Stordalen Mire near Abisko, Sweden - III_Palsa_N2_3 | ecosystem: Environmental > Terrestrial > Soil > Palsa > Peat permafrost | place: Sweden... | reverse complement strand
CTTCGACTCACGGCACGTCCTTAACGCAGGTTGGGTTCTTACAGTACCTCACGTCCAGACAGAATCGTCGATTGCCAACACGATACTGAACAACTGGCTCTTCGGCGGCAGGTTCTCAGCCCACTCCGGCAAGCCCTTCAGCGTCACCATCAATAACGACTCCGCACTGGATGGCGAGCCGAACCAGCGCGCCGCACTCCTGCCCGGCGTCAGCCCCTACCTTCCTAAAAATCGGCACAGAACCGACAAGATCCAGGAGTACTTCAACATTAGTGCGTTCACCTATCCCACCGTCGGAACCTTCAGCAATGTTCCCAGGAATGCATTCCGCGGTCCCGGTTATCTAGACACCGATATGAACTTCGGACGCTACTTCCCTATTCGTCAGGGTTGGCGCCTGCTGTTCCGTGCCGATGCCTTCAACGTATGGAACACTCCGAATCTGGCGAATCCGAAGGCGGGTTTCTCCTGCTCGACCACCTCCATCCAGCAACCTACGATGACGACCCAGTACGGCATGAGTTGCGCTGCAGCTGGTGGAACGGTGAGTTCAACCTTCGGCACGATCGTCTCTACCTACGGTAACAACGGCAATACCTCCACCAACGGACGCAAGATGCAGTTCTCGGCAACGATCTACTTCTAGCCAGCCCTCGGGAGGCCCGGGAAATAACCCCGGGCCTCCGTCACGGTAGCCGGTCTGAAATTTCACCGTAAATCGTGTGCGTGGCACCGTAGAAAACAGCCCTGCCACCGTGTTTTTGACCGTACAAAAACGACAAAATCTTTGTCATTCCTGCCTCTTATGGCCCACCCCCCAGCGCCGTCGAACACCAGAAGATACTTCCTGGCGAAGGCTGCTCTCGCCGCCGGAGGGCTCCTGACTAGAGCGACAGCCTTCGCAGAAAAACCCTCAAAACACCCAATTTTCCCAACAAATGACCCCACATGGAAGCAAACCTGGGACGCTGCGCTCAATGTTCTAGCCGGCAATATTCGCACGACACCCTCCTATCCGAACCCAGTCCTTTTTGAAGGCAGCACCTATCAAGGCATCTGGCAAGAGTGCGGCCCCCACGAATCGCTAGTCTACGCCAGCCTCCGCAAGTACATCCCAAGTAATATCAATGCTTTACAGGTAGCTCGCAACACTCACTCCGCCTTCTTCGCCCAGCAACGCCCCGACGGCCAACTCCCTGCCAGCGTAAAGACCACTGAAGTCGGCTTCGGTCAAATTCAGATGGTCGTCCCCATCGCCGCAACCGCTTGGGAACTGTCACAAACCCTTCAGGATCAACAGTTTCTCGAAACCGCTTACGCCTCCTGTAGTCTCTGGGACGCCTGGTTACGCCGCTATCGGGACACCCGCAAGACAGGCCTGGTCGAAGGCTTTTGCACCTACGACACTGGTCACGACAACAGCCCCCGATGGGCCGGCATCCCCAACCGCTGCCCAGGCGCCGACGCCCGTAACTGTCCTCCCATCAATACGATGCCACGCCTTTGTCCTGATCTTTCAGCAACCGTCTACGGCGCCCGCATCGCCCTCGCCAGCATGGCAAGCGCCCTCGGGAAGGAAAAGGAGGCGGACCGATGGCACAACGATGCCGAAACCATTAGACGGCTCATCCTCGAGAAGCTCTACAGCCCAGAAGATGCAGCTTTTTATGATCTCGACGCACAGAACAAGTTCGTGCGGGTCCGCTCAGACGTCATTGGCCGAGTGCTCGGCGAACACGTCCTCCAGCTATCGAATCCCAGTGACAAGGCGATCTTTGAAGCCGTATGGGGGCGTCAAATGCACCATCCAAAGGCTTTCTGGGCAACCTACCCTTTTCCCAGCATCGCACTTGACGACCCCGCCTTCGTCCGTCCCATTCCCCGCAACTCCTGGGGCGGAGCCTCGCAAGCCTTAACAGCCCTACGGACTCCACGCTGGATGTCGCACTATGGCAAACAGGCAGAACTCAACCACCTCATGCGTCAATGGTGTAATGCCATCTTTCGACGCGGCGAGTTTCGCCAGCAAATGGACCCGCTAACCGGGGACTTTACACAACCCGACCCCGGTGGTTATTCTCCCGCCGCCTTGGTTTTCCTGGATTTTTGCAATCGCCTGTAGCCGCAGGGCCTTGTCTCGTATACCGGCAACTACCAGACGGCTACCGCTAAAATCTTCGGTGAGCCCGCAATGCCATCAACAACGTCCGTACTTAAAACGGCTTCGAAGTCGTGATCTCGAAAGCCGGGGCCTACTTTCTCACGAAGCTGCTTCAGTTGGCCGGGATCTACAAGAAACTCACCTGCCGCGGCCGTACCGCTCATGCCAATTCCAGCCACGATGACTTCGGGTTCGCCTGTTGTTTGGTCATGGATGCGAGCAATGATGGCATAATCACGAGTTACCTTTTCATAGTGAGTCTTAAGCGCCAGCATCCAGTCCTTGTTCTGAGCAGCCTTCGCGTCACTAATCCAAAAAGTTTCCTGACTGTCGTCGCCGGCAAAGTGGAATCGTAGAGGAGCAATAGCTCGCATGGTCCACTGATTGTCCATGCCACCGACGAGTACGGTGGGCCCTTGCCGCAGATCGTTTAACGTCGTAGAGATATTCAAACGGAATCTAGAATCACGGTTGTTCGCCGCCATGAGGTTCGAGATACGGACTGCCGCGAGAACGTCCGAAAACACAACGTTTTCGCCCAGCGACTCGTGGTCGAGAAACGTCGCGGGGCGCGTGCCCTGCCCCGAAGCAATGACATCATTAGTCGCCGTCGTGTCCGGTACGATGGCCGCCATGCCCGCATTTTTTCCGGCGCCGTTCGGCAGACAGAACGTTATGGGTTCGTGAGCTTTCACAATAGGAGCCCAAAATTCGTCCATAGCCGAAGGATGACTCCATCGCCAGTAATAGGCACCCGCAACCATAGCGAGCAACGGAATGCTCAGCAATAGCCAAAGCCGCCTGCGGGATGACGCTTTGCTGTGGGATTTCGCAAGGACCTTTCCATTGGCTTTCTCCGCACTTTCTGATGGTTGAACGATGGGCACGGCGATTGGCGCCAAATCCCGTCTGTCATGGGGAGGTCGACGCAGGCGGAACTCCGGAGCGTAGTGACCTGGAAGCAGCTCAATGCGCATCTCGCTCTCATGCGCTTCTTCGTGATAGTACTGTGCGATTCGCTTGCGGATCTCTGCGATCGTGACCCGAACGATAGGATCGGATGCTGTGTCGTAATCTGCCGGCCGGTCGAAGACCTGGATTCCCAGCAGGCGCTCCTTCAGTAGCTCTCCACGGCCATCGAGAGCCTCCTCCACGATGAAACGAAATAACGCCGGATACCGTCGGCTGTTCTTAAAGTGGTTGGTCTCCAGAAGACGCCGCATCTGTTCACGGACCATCTCCTTTTCCTGCTCAGTGGTGGGTATCCACTGCGAGACTTCTTCAGAAATTGAATACATCAAAAACGCTCTCCACAAGGCCGCTGCACAGCATAGGCCACTACAAATGTACTTGGCAAGCCAGCTTTCATTCTTTACCTAATCTGCAAATGACTGATTTTACAGAGTAAAGGCTCTTTACCTTACGGTTAGATACCCGAAGAACCCTATACAGGTTACCAAGGTATGCCTATGATTCGGCCCGAACTAAAAACTCCTTTTCGGAAGCCGCCAATACAGACTCGTGCTTCCGACAACAATCAATCCTTATCGAGCAGTTACAGGACACCTGAACATCATGACTCAAACAGAAAAAATTGAAACCTACACTGGCCAGTGGAGCACGACTCTTCGGAGAGTGGGACGCCTGTTCTTATTTGTCGCCCTACTCGTCACAGCAACCTGCGCGGCGAAGGCGCAGCTAACAACTGCAGACATCGTCGGTACGGTAACCGACGCCACTGGCGCTGTTGTCCCCAACGCCTCTGTGCTCATCAGGAATCTCGGCACCAACGAGACTCGCACAGGTCAATCCAACAGCTCGGGCGAATATACCTTCACTCTCCTGCCGGTTGGGCATTACTCCGTTACGGTGAAAGCTCCAGGCTTCCAAACATTCGTAACCAAGGATCAGGCGGTAGAGGCAGGTGACCGCGCCCGCGCCGATGCGCACCTCGAGCTGGGTGCCGAAACGACCACGATCGAAGTAGACGCCAGTACTCCGTTGCTCCAGGCCGACAATGCCACTGTGAGCTCCACAGTAACAGCGCGAGCTGTGCAGGATCTGCCGCTCAACGGTCGCAACTATGTGCAACTCGTGCAACTGATTCCGGGAGCCAACGAAGGGCCAGGAAACGGCTTGACCAGCGGCGGCCGCCCGGATGACCGCCGTCCCAGCAGCAGCTTCTCGGTAAATGGCCAGGATGACACCCTTAACAACACCACGATTGACGGCATCGACGACAATGAGCGGATCATTGGTACGACCGGCGTCAAGATAGTCGTTGAAGGCATTCAAGAGATCACCGTCCAGACCAACAGCTACTCGGCGGAAGCTGGACGTACTGCCGGCGGCGTTGTGAGCATCATTACGCGCCAGGGAACAAACCAATTCCACGGAACCGCGTATGAGTTCTTCCGCAATGACATCTTCGATGCTCGCAACGTCCTGCAAGTAAACGGTCGCAAGCCGGAACTGCGGCAGAACCAGTTTGGCGGGTCCTTTGGTGGCCCGATTATCAAAGACCGCACCTTCGTCTTCGGTGACTATGAGGGTATCCGCACCGTTTCCGGCCTAACCTACACCAAAACTGTTCCGGATCAATACGAGTATGACGCTATCAATAGCTTGAACGGTGAAACGCCACAGACATTGATCGCGTCGGGGAATGGTACAGCTACTTATCCGATCGATCCTATTGCGCTGGCCTACCTTAAACTCTTTCCGGCGCCGAACGTTCCCGGCTGCAACATTCCCACTCCGGTACCCTCCAACAACTGCCTGACCAACAACTCGGTCATTAGCCCGAACAAAACGCAATCCGGCAACAGCTTCGACGTCCGCTTAGACCATCGGTTCAACGACAAGAACTTGTTCTTCGCGCGCTACGACTATAACAAGTACGACACTTTTACCCCTCCCGGCCTGGGCACCGTGAATGGGCTTGAGATCAGCGGCGGCCGTTACGACTTCGACGGGCCCGCAACCGACAGTGCTCAACAGTACGGCTTAGGATTTACGCACATCTTTACATCGAACCTGCTAATTGACCTGCGAGCAGCCTACACGCGCATCAATAACTTGTCCGAGCCACTAAACTACGGTACGAATCCTGACACCAAATTAGGGTTCGGCAGCAACATGAACTTCAACGCGCTCTCTTCTTATCTGACGCCGATTCAGTTCGGGCCGTTCTCGGATATCGGAGACGGCGCTTACGTTCCACTGCAGGACATTGACAATACCTTTCAATACCTCGCGAACGTGAGCTACACGAAGGGCAACCATAGCATCAAGGGCGGCGTCAGCTACATTCGTCGGCAGGCGCGAAATGTGCAGAGCTCGTTTGCGGCTGGACAATATACCTTTGGTATTGTTTCAGACAACGTTGCGCCCGGCGGCACGATAACACCCACACAAGCCAGTGCCATGACTCAAGACAACAACCTCGCGTCAAGCCTTGTGGGTGCTTTCAGTGCGGACAGTCGCAACTACAACCTGAGCCCGCCCGACTATCGTACTTATGAGCCCAGCTTCTTCCTTCAGGACAGCTGGAAGATCAGCCCGAAGGTGACGTTCTTGTACGGCGTTCGCTATGACATCTTCACGCCCTTCACAGAAGCGCACTCACACATATCTAACTTCGACTTTTTCCAGGCCCTTAGCTCTACTTCGTCGAACATCACGAATGCACTTAAGATCGCCAACGTGAACGGTGTTGACGGGCATGCCGGGATCAAGACCGATTATTCGAATGTCGCTCCCCGTGTCGGCTTCTCGGCCTCGCTGTTGCCTAAAACCGTGCTGCGCGGCGGCTACGGACTCAGCTTCTTCCCCGGCAACTATACCTCCAATGCCGACCTGAAGAATATTCCTTTCGTCTCGGTCTTCAGTCCGAACTGCCAATCTGCTCTGGCCGTAACAATTGAAGAGAGTACGAATGGCGGCGTTCTTCCTGGCGGCCAAAACGGAGCCTGCGGAGGCCCTGCCGCACCCACCGCACCCGCTACCTTCGATGCGGGATTACCGCTACCCGCGACTCCAGTCGTGACCAACCTCGCGGCTGTCCCTTCCCTATCGTTCACCGCTGAATCCCCGAAGTTCCGCAGTGCTTTGATTCAGCAGTTCAACCTACAGCTTCAGCAGCAGTTCGGCAACAATGTTCTGACCATCGGCTATGTCGGCAACACCGCCCAGCATCTGCCGGAGACCATCAACGACATCAACCAGCCGAAACCATTCAACGCGACTACAAACCCGGCAGGAGGCGCCCGCCCATTGAGCACCCTACTTCCTTTGCTGGCTGGTGTTGGATGGCTGCAGAGCGAGGGTATCTCCAACTACAACGCTCTACAAACATCCTTCCAGCGCCGCTTTACCAAGGGTCTTGCGTTCGATGCCAACTACACCTGGGGCAAGGCGTTGTCTACCATCACCGGCTTCTCGGCTGAGGGCGGTGGCCGTAGCTGGGGTAATGCGGATCCCACGAGGATCGGACAAATCGAATACGGTGTAGCGGAAAACGATATCGAAAACCGCTTTGTACTTTCGCTCAACTACGCTATTCCCTATGGCAATAACTTCCATGGCTTCAAAAAAGCTCTTCTTGGCGGCTACCAAGTGAACACAATCGCCGTATGGCAAAGCGGTAAGCCATTCGACATTGTGAATGGTGGCACGGGTATCGATGGTCCATTCAGCAACCGCGCTACACCGCAAAACAACGGCGGCCCTGACCGTCCAAACATCGTCGGCAATCCACACCTCGGACACAAAACGATGTCGCAGTATTTCAATACCGCGGCTTTTGCTCCTCAACCTCTCGGAACAATCGGCACCACACAGCGCGATGTACTGTTCGGACCGCATTTCCGTCATGTCGATTTGTCACTGTTCAAAGATTTCCCAATCACGGAGCGAGTGAATCTACAGTTCCGCGCGGAAGCCTACAACATTAGCAATACGCCCAGCTACTTCATCAATGATGGCAGTGGCAGCGTGCAGCTCGGCAACTCTTCTTTCGGCAGTGTCCAAAACACTGACCCCAACTACAACCCGCGCCAGTATCAGTTCGCACTAAAAGTGCAGTTCTAATCCAATTACCTCCGGGCCCGCTGGCTCAATGCCCTAGTGCAAACGGTCAGCGGGCTTTCTTTTTCGGGACGGCACAAGCCTTCACGAAAACATCTTCATACTCAATCCCGGGAAAGTAGATATTTCATGCCACAGATTTCGAGACGGACACTGGCTCGCCTCCTTGGCGGAGCTACAGCCGCAGTTTCTCTAACGGAGCTCAGCCCCGTAAAAATCTCCGCACAAGCCGTTGCTGGCAAAGCGACGGATCGTCAATTTCCAGCCGGATTTCTGTGGGGTACTGCGACCGCTTCTTATCAGGTAGAAGGAGCCGCGCACGAAGGTGGCCGTGGTCCTTCCATTTGGGACACTTTCTCGCACACCGCCGGCAAGACAGACAACGGCGACACCGGGGACGTCGCAGACGATTTTTACCACCGCTATAAAGACGACATCCAACTCATGAAGGAACTGGGGGTCAAGGCCTTTCGCTTTTCTGTTTCCTGGACACGAATCTTCCCCTCCGGCACCGGTGCGCCGAATCCCCAGGGCATCGACTTTTATCACCGCCTAGCTGATGCACTGCTCGAATCGGGAATCGAACCCTTCTGCACGCTATACCACTGGGATCTTCCACAGCCACTACAGGACAAAGGCGGTTGGGAAAACCGCGGCACAGCTGAGGCCTTCGCACACTATGCGGGTTATACCGCCGGGAAACTATCCGACAAAGTGAAGCACTTCATGACGATGAATGAGATGCGGACGTTCGTGGAGCAGGGATATAAGCTCGGCGTACATGCGCCTGGCCTGATGCTGGATGCTAGACGCATCGCGCAACTAACGCATCACGTCATTCTCGGGCATGGCATGGCTGTGCAAGCCATCCGTGCCGAAGCGAAACCGGGAACAAAGGTTGGGCTGGCAGAGGTCGTTAGTGCAACGACACCGGTTGTTGAGTCGCCGGAACATATCGCTGCCGCTCGCCTGGCCATGCGGGAAGAGAATGCTATGTATCTGACTGCCGTCCTTGAAGGTCGCTACACGGACCGCTATTTGAAGCGGCTTGGAGCGGATGCACCGAAGTTCACGCGAGAAGAGATGAAGATCATCGCGAGCCCGATGGACTTTGTGGGCGTGAATGTTTACCAGCCGACGTTCGTTCGCGCGGACGAATCCGAAGCAGGCTATGCCGTCGTTCCCCCGCCAGCATCGTACCCGCACATGCTCAGTCCGTGGCTTTATATAGGACCGGAGGCACTCTATTGGGCACCTCGGCTCATCAACGATCTGTGGAATGTGAAAGCTATCTACATCACGGAAAACGGCGCATCTTCCTCAGATATCATTGCGTCGGACGGTCATGTATATGACACTGACCGCGTCATGTTTCTGCGGAACTACCTCACGCAATTGCGCCGTGCCGTTGCAGCTGGCGTACCGGTAAAGGGGTATTTTCTGTGGAGCCTGATGGATAACTTTGAATGGGCCGATGGATACGGCAAGCGTTTCGGGATTACGTATGTAGACTTCGGCACGCAAAAGCGTACTCCAAAACTCAGTGCAAGTTTTTACAAGCAAGTAATTGAACAGAACGAAGTGTGTTGACTCCAGCGCGACCCCTTTAGCGCAAAAAGATACCCTGCAAATAATTTGCAGGGTATCTTTTTGCCTATCTCACCTAATTCTCGGCCCTTCGAGTATTGTCACCAGATAAGGTGTAGGTGGTTCATGTTAAAGGAGATATTGGTAGCGTTACCGGGGCTCGAACCCGGACTCTTCGCCTTGAGAGGGCGACGTGTTAACCAGTTACACCATAACGCCACAGCACGGAAGAGAATCCGTTGCGACTCAACCAGTATAGCAAAACCACGATGAGGCTTACAGCCCCAGCTTCTTGACCTCGTCGTTGTAGTATTTCCGATACAGAATGTCCCACTCCTGTGAGCCTTCCACAATGATTTTGCGCTGCGAGGCGATCTTCTGGCGCGCAGCTGCATCGATCTTGAGTTCTTCGATCAGAAGCTTGCCGAGCGCTTTGCGAGCCTCCTGCCGAATCGTGTTGCGGTCTTCGAGGAAGTCGACCTCGTCGACCTCGGCAAGGGTATCGGCAACTACGTGAGCAAGCTTATTGAGCTTGTCATCCGTGATGCGCATGGTCTGGGTCATCGGTTTAGCAAAGTCACGGGGAGCAGCCATTACAGCACCGCCTTATATTTTCGAGCCAGTTCCTGCTTCACTTTTTTGAACATCTCCGGGTAGCTGGCGCCGCTCTTCAGCATGTCGTCCTGAAAAGCTTCCAGAATGACGCGAACCTCATCATTGATGCGGTCTTCGAGCGAAAGCTCTTCGATAAGCCCGGCGGTTACGCGCTCGTCGAGCACAGCCGGCTTGCTGGTCTTGATCATCTTTGCGGCCACCAGATGCTTGTTCGTCTGGCGCGCGAGATAGCCTACATAGTCCTTGGAAAAAATCATGGTCTGGAAAAGGATAGCACTGCGAAAGACTTATTTCTTCCGATGGGGACAGTGGTCGGTATTGACGCAGAAATCGGGCAGCCGGAGCCGCTCCACCGGACGCCCGTGGACAAGATGCTCCTGGACGATCTCCTCCGCATCGCGTGGATGGACAAATCCGTACCAGACCGCCTCCGGATAGACCACCATCACGGGCCCGTGTTCACACTGGTCTAGGCACCCCGCCTCGTTCACACGCACGCGATGCTTCAAACCTGCGTCTTTTACGGCATTTTTCAACGCGCCGCGAAGCTTCTTGGAGTTCCCATGGGCGCAACTGGGTCTGGAGGCAGACCCGTCACGGTCGTTAAGACAGACAAAAACGTGGTGTTCATAGTTCGGCATGCACAGTCCTCTATTTGCTCTTGGATGCAGCTGCCGCCCCTCGGATGCACAGCCCGGCTGCGCACGACTCTTCCGCATCTGCGAGAATAGCGTTCTATGCATTTGGACGATCTTTCAGCAGTCAAAGACGATATGGTGGCCTTCATCGCCGGGCACGGCATGAGGCGCATGAATAGCTATGTGCCCGAGGAAGTTCCAACCGTTGTCTTCGAGGACGACGACGCAGACGGCTGGAAGGACTTCGTAGAGCACGCGAAATCGGCCAACGCGCCGTTTCTGACCATGAGCGAGGTCGTCCTTGAGCCTGAGGATGTTGCTACGCTGATCGGCCAAGTGCGCGATCAGAACTATCCGGACCATGATGCGGTTGAATTGGAAGAAGCGCAGGGTTTGACGGCGCATGTGGGGAAAACCGGGTATTTGCAGCTTGGTTTTGCGCATGGCGGGGTGATGTTTCTTTATGAAACGGCGACCGAGTGGTACGACGTTTTCCAGGAGTTAATGGAGACGGTTGGGGATTTGGGCCAGATTATTGTCGATGATTCCGACGACGACTAAGGACTCTCAAATGCCTGATTTGCGGTGGGTTATCGGCGCTGCGGGGCAGGATGGAGCGACGTTGGCGGGGGAGTTGGGGCTGCCGTTAGCGATTGCGTCCCTGCTGTTTTGCCGGGGAATTACGGGGGATCAAGCCGCACGGGATTTCCTGCATCCGACGGTCGAAATGCTACATAATCCTGCCAAAATGCTCGGTATGGCGACGGCTGTGACACGGTTGCGAACAGCTCTTCTTACGGAGGAGCCAGTCCTTATTTACGGTGACTATGACGTCGACGGGACAGTCGCGACAGTACTGTTGAAAACTTCCCTGGAACGAGCCGCTTCCCTGCTCGGGGTCAAAGCGGATATCC
>Ga0302314_10020275_pt1 | contig 11004 bp, 7 predicted proteins | sample III_Palsa_N2_3_FD_200533 | JGI IMG/M metagenome (GOLD analysis project Ga0302314, IMG submission 200533) | Peat permafrost microbial communities from Stordalen Mire near Abisko, Sweden - III_Palsa_N2_3 | ecosystem: Environmental > Terrestrial > Soil > Palsa > Peat permafrost | place: Sweden... | reverse complement strand
CCGCCAGCGTTCGTCCTGAGCCAGGATCAAACTCTCCGTGAAGAACTTCACAAAGAGCTGTCAGGAAACCTTCCGCCGTAGCAAGCTTGCGAACTAAGCCGCAAACTCTGGCGGATGGCCCTGGGTCTATCCCTGGAGGGATAAGACCCTCGTTCCAACACATCGTCCGGCAAGCCGGACTGTCGGGTGCTCTAAGTACACGGTGAGCACCGGGAACGAGACGGGTTCAATCTTGGCGGTGTCCCTCGATCAGACCCCGAAGGATCCGTTCGACGACACCGTCGAACCTGGACACACCTTTGGCCATTGGTTGGCCAAGGTGCGCATGCTGTTGAGTTTTCAAAGACCGTCGCCTCCGTCAGAAGGGGTTTCCCTCTTCGGATGCGCCAAGTGCCGCTAGGGCGCTCGGGGCAGATGAGTATAGCCGCGTCTCGCTTGGGAGTGCAAGCACCCAACTTGGGAGGCGCTAAGCCGTACTCACTGCCCGAAGGAAAGTAGCAGCACTTTCATAGGCTTGCGTTGCGGATCGCGAGAAAATTTCTCAGATGGCCCGCAAGCCCAGTAAATCCGGGCGATTACACCAGCCGAATTTTTGCAAAACGGCGCTTGCCGAGTTGCAGCACGCGGCCATCGACCCCTTCTCGGGGCAGGTCCAGCACGCCGCTTGGCACGACTTCGCCGTCAATCCGGACGCCGCCCTGTGACAGCGACCGGCGTGCCTCGGAGCTCGAAACGCCGAAAGCATGCGCGATCAGGGCCGGCAGGTGGGCAGCGTCGCCGCCGTTCACCGCCCACTCCACCTCAGGTACGTCTTTGGGAACTTCACGTCGCACGTGTACGCGATCAAAGGCTGCCTCGGCTTCGCCAGCTGCGGCGCCGTCATAGAAGCGCTCGACGAGCGCGCGGGCAAGCGCGCGCTTACTGTCGCGCGCGGTCAGCGCAGGATCCGGCGCCTCGCCGATCAGCAGCGAGTACCACGACTGCAGCGACGAGTCCGGGATGCTCAAGGTTTTGCCGTAGATCTCCTCGGGCGGTTCGGTAACCCCTATGTAGTTGCCGAGGGACTTCGACATCTTCTTCTCGCCGTCGGTGCCGGTCAGGAGCGGCATCGTCAGGATCACTTGCCCGTCCATCCCGTAAGCGCGCTGGATGTCACGTCCCAGGAGCAGGTTGAACTTCTGGTCGGTGCCGCCGAGCTCGACATCCGCCTTGATCGCGACCGAGTCGTAGCCCTGAAGCAGCGGATAGAGCAACTCGAGCATCGAGACCGGCGTACCGGCAGCCAGGCGATTCGCGAAGTCGTCCCGCTCAATTACGTGGGCGACGGTGGTGGTCGACATCAGCCGGAACAGCTCCCCCATCGACATCTCTAGCCAGTCGCCGTTGAAGCGGACCTCGAGCCGATTGGGATCGAGGATCTTCAGCGCCTGCTGTTCGAACGTACGAGCGTTGCGCGTGATCTCCTCATCGCTGAGGACCGGCCGAGTCGCGGAGCGACCGCTCGGGTCTCCGACCCGTGCGGTGCCATTTCCGATGATCAGCACCACCGTGTGACCCGCGTCCTGGAACTCCCGCATCTTCTGCAGGACAACCGTGAACCCGAGGTGAATGTCCGGCGCTGTAGGGTCGATCCCGAGCTTGACACGCAGCGGACGCCCGAGCTTCAGCTTCTCGGCGAGCGCTCCCTCGGGTAAGCAGTCGACCGCATTCCTGGCAAGCCAGGCGGCCGTTTCGGCAGGCTTGTTAAACGTTGCATGCAGATGGTCTGACATCCAGGCCAATGCTAGACTCTCGCGCTCCGGCAGAGGTTCCAGGACGGCTGCAGGCCCCACCAGCGGCAACGGCTGCAGACGGTGGCGCAACGCCGCGTCGTCCAGGTCGCCGGAGGCAGTAACCGATCGCATGAGCGTCGAAGACCACCACCTGACAGACACCGTGCAGGGCCCCGCACCGATCGTGTTCGCGGAGCCCGAGCAGCATCGGCGTTTCTCCTTCAAGCTGCGCCGCAACCGCGACCGGCCGCCGCGCCCGCGTGTGTACAAGCTCAGGCTGCTGTTGGTGCTGCTCGCGTTCCTCGCTTTGGCGGGCTGCTCGGCACTGTTCGGGATGCTGATGGCGGTTGAGTCCGACCTGCCTGAGCTGGTTCCGCAGATCCCGGCGAAGAACCTCGATTCCTACCTCTATGACTCGACAGGCCAGCCGATCGGCGTGCTGGCACCACCGACCGAAGCGGTTGCCGACAGCTGGGATCAGATCTCCCAGAACATGGTGCACTCGATCGTCGCAGTCGAGGACAAGCGCTTCTGGACGGACCCGGGGATCGACGTCAAGGGACTTGTGCGCGCCTTCCTTTCAGACATCACCGGCGGACAGCGCGAGGGCGGCTCGACGATCCCAGAGGAGTTCGTCAAGAACGTCCTGGCCGAGGAAGACAACCGCACGATCTTCGAGAAGCTGCGTGAGGCCGGGCTGGCCTTCCAGCTCGTCCACAAGTGGCCGCGCTGGAAGATCCTCACCGACTACCTCAACACGATCTACTTCGGCAACGGTGCAACCGGCATCGAATCGGCCGCGCGCGTGTACTTCGGCTGGAACCACGGTTACAACCCGACCAATCCCGGCAGCGAGTCAAAGAACGGCTGCGGCGATCCTGACGAAGAGGACCCGACCCGCCGCGAGTGCGCTTCAGTTCTGTATCCGTGGGAATCGGCGCTGCTGGCCGGAATGGTCGCTAACCCGACCCAGTTCGATCCGATCCTGCACCCAGATGCGGCCCGTACACGTCGCAACCAGGTGCTCCTGGACATGTACCAGCAGCACTACATCTCACGCGCGATGTACGAGAAGAGCATCGGCGAGCCGCTGCCGACTGCCAACGAGGTCCAGATGCCGCAGGAACCGGCTGCGGCCCCCTACTTCACCAGCTGGGTACGCCCGCTGATCGTCAATTCTCTGGAGAACGAGGGCGTGTCCAAGGAGGACGCGCAGTACGAGGCGTTCTACGGTGGGTTGAAGATCAACCTGACGATCAACCTGAAGCTGCAGGCGATGGCACAGGAAGCCGTCGACGCAGAGTTCCCACCAGGTTCCAACGGACCGACCGCGTCGCTGGTCGCGATCGACAACTCCAACGGTGAGGTCCGTGCGATGGTCAGCGGTGACGGGGACTTCAACAAGGACCCGTTCAACCTGGCGGTCTACGGCTACCGGCAACCCGGCTCGGCCTTCAAGATGTTCACCCTCGCTGCGGCGCTCAGCACCGGCCAGTACGGACCGGATTCGGTGTTCGTCTCCAAACCGCTCAAGATCAAGTACGGGCCGGATAACTCGGAGACGTTCACGGTCCACAACTTCGGCAACGCCTACACCGGCCCGACGACGCTCTCGACCGCCACGGCCGTCTCCGACAACAGCGTGTTCACGCAGCTCGGTCTGGACGTCGGCACCAAGAACGTCGCGAAGTACGCCAAGGCCATGGGCATCCGCACACCGATCTCCACCAACCCGGCGATGATCATCGGCGGCCTCAGCACGGGCGTTTCCACGCTCGATATGGCCCACGCGTACGAGACCGCCGCCACTGGAGGCGACAAGGTCACAAACCCGATTCTGGGTGACTTCAATGGCGGCGCCATCGGCATCCAGTCGATCGCGAACTGCAAGCCCTGCACCCAGCACTCGATCTCCAACAACGCAAAGGGCGGCTTGAAAAAGCAACGCGTGCTGCAGCCCGACGTTGCCGCCACGATCGATCAGCTCCTGCATGGGCCGGTCGACGATCCTTCGGGCACCGGCACGGCGGCCGCGATCCCGGGTGTCGACGTGGTCGGCAAGACCGGAACCACCTCCAACTACGTGGACGCATGGTTCGTCGGTTGGACTCCGCAGATGACAGTGGCGGTCTGGGTCGGCTACCCGAACAGTGGCAAGCCGATGACGAAGAACTTCGACGGCGGCCCAGTGGAGGGCGGCACCTACCCAGCGATCATCTGGCACAACTTCATGGTCCAGGCATTGCAGTATCTGGAAACCGAGCAGTCCGGCCAGCACACCACCACGACGATCGCGCCGCTGGACACCACGCCGGCAACCGGCGTCGTGTCGTCGACCACGTCGAGCACCGCGACGCAGACCGGCACCGCCGGCGCAACCAGCACCAGCAGCAGCAATACCGTCACCGCCCCCGACATCACGCAGCGGAACGGCATCAGCACGACCGGTGGAGGCACGCAGCAGACCGGTGGCAGCTCGACAACGGATGTGCCCGACGTCCCGGCCACCCCGGACACGACCCCAGCACAGCCTGTCACCACCACTCCGCCCGCGCAGACAACGCCGGCGGTCACCACGACGCCCAGCGCCACGACGACGCCGGCCAGCACCGGGCCGAGCGGCGGCAGCGGCCTGTAGGCCGGCCGGGCTAACGAGCCGGCGCCGACAGAAACCGGCTGCCGGTTACGCAGAAGCGCCAGGGCAGATCGACCGCCCGGGTGATGCCGATACGCCGCCCCACCGAGATCGGTGGGCGCTCCCAGCCTGCCTGGCGCGGCGTGATCGTCACCGGGCCGCGCAGAAGGTCGCTGCCGTTGTCAGAGAGCGCGATTCCGAGAGCCTGCGTGAGCTTTCCCGGCCCCGAGCAGAGATCGCGGATCCGCTCTGGCAGCAGACCACGACGCTCAGCCATTAGCCGCACACCTGATAGCGGCTCGAGCGCGCGAATCAGCACTCCGGCGCCGATCCCCTCCTGCTCGCAGACCGTGTTCAGCATCACGTGCAACCCATACGAGAGGTACACGTAAGCACGCCCCGGCGGCCCGAACAGCATCTCGTTGCGCCGGGTCGGGCCACCGAACGCATGAGAGGCCGGCTCGGTGTCGTGGTACGCCTCACTTTCGACGATCACGCCCGCGCACTCGCCGTGGGTGACGACGCAACCGATCAGGTCGCGAGCGACCTCGAGAACCGGGCGATCGTAGAACGCCGGCTCCACGGGCGAGGTCAGCGCTGGGCGTCGCGAGCGGCGGCGAGAGCAGCCTTCGCATGCCCCAGCTGCGCCCGCACCGCGGCCCGGCCGGTGCCGCCACGTGAGATTTTCGACTCGAGCCAGGCGCCGTCCTGCATCAGTGCGTAGAAGCGATCGGGATCGATCAGCGGCGAGACCGCCGCGAGTTCCTGCGGCGTCAGCTGCGAGAGCGTGCGGCCACTGGAGACGGCCGTCCGGACCAGGCTGGCGACAACGCCGTGGGCGCTACGGAACGGCAGCCCGCGCTTGACCAGGTAGTCCGCGACATCGGTGGCGGCAAGGAACTCATCACCGGAAGCGTCGGCCAGGCGCTCGCGCTTGAAGGTGATCGTGCTGAGCATCCCCTGCGCGGCCGCGAGCACCAGCTCAAGCGTGTCGACCGCGTCAAAGAGGTGCTCCTTGTCCTCCTGCATGTCCTTGTTGTAGGTCAGCGGCAGGCCGTGCATGACCCCATACATGGCGTTCAGGTGGCCGCTGATTCGCGGCGCCTTCGCCCGCAACAGTTCGGCTGCGTCGGGGTTCTTCTTCTGCGGCATGATCGACGAGCCGGACGCCCATGCGTCTGAGACCTCACAGAAGCCGAACTCCTCACTCGACCACAGCACGATTTCAGCGCCGAGGCGCGAAAGGTGGGTTGCGCAGGTGGTCGCCGCAGCGAGGTAGTCGAGCACGAAGTCACGGTTCGAGACCGCGTCGATCGAGTTCTCGGCGACTCCGTCAAAACCAAGATCAGCAGCCACGAGCGTGCGGTCGGTGTCGAAGTTCACCCCGGCGAGGGCGCCCGCGCCAAGCGGCAGTGGCCCGGTTCCGTCGAGCACCGCGTCGAAGCGCCGCGCGTCGCGCAGCAGCATCCATACGTACGCCAGCAGATGGTGTCCGAGATAGACCGGCTGCGCCCGCTGAAGGTGGGTGTAGCCCGGCATCGGCCAGTCCAGGTGACGCTCAGCCTGATCGATCAACGTCTCCGCGAGTGCGAGCACAGCTGCTGCGCTATCACGGGCCGCCTGGCGCGTGAACATCGCCATGTCAGTCGCGACCTGGTCGTTGCGCGAACGGGCGGTGTGGAGGCGTCCCCCAGCTTCTCCGGCGAGTTCGGTGACACGCCGCTCAATTGCCATGTGTACGTCCTCGTCGTTCTCGGCGAACGGGAACGTTCCGGTGCGAACCTCGTCCTCGACGACACGGAGCGCCTGGTGCAGTCCGTCGCGCGCCTCGGTCGAGATGATTCCGCGGGCGGCCAGCATCGAGGCGTGCGCAATCGACTGCTGGACATCGAACGGGGCCAGGCGCCAGTCGAACGCGATCGAATCATTCAGGCGCCGGAAGGCGTCGGCCTGTGGCTCAGCAAAACGGGACATCAGGCGGGCGATGCTAACGACCCGGCGGCCAGGACAGCACCCAGAGCCTGCGCCACGCGGGCAACCTGAGCCTCGGTCATCCCGGGGAAGAACGGAATCGCGATCGAGCGGGCGGCGATGTCCTCGCAGACCGGAAACTCGCCCTCGCGATGGCCGAACGTGTCGCGGTAATAGCTCATCAGGTGGATCGCCGGGAAGTACGGCTTGGCCGGAATGTTGTGACGCGCCAGTGCCCGGATCGTGTCGTCACGGTCGAGCCGGTGCGGTAACTGGATGACGTAGACGAACCAGCCGCGCCTGACAGCGCCGGCCTCCTCACACGGGAGCGTGAGCTCGTCGAAGCCGGTCAGCGCCTGCCGATACAGAGCGGCGACGCGCACCCGTCCTGCGAGCAGCGACTCGAGCCGTTCCAGCTGAGCGATTCCCAGGGCGCAGGCGATATCGGATAGGCGGTAGTTGAAGCCGAGGCGGTCGTGATCGAGCCAATCCATGTTCGGCGCGCGCCCCTGGTTGCGCTCGGAGTCGATCCGCTCCTTGATCCGCGCGTCGTCGGTGACGACCATGCCGCCCTCGCCGGTGGTGATCTGCTTGTTGGCGTAGAACGCGAAGACTGCATGGTTGCCGCGTCCGCCGATCGGTCGACCATCGGAGTACGCGCCCCCCAGCGCCTCGCACGCATCTTCTACAACGGGCAGGCCGAGCTGTTCGAGTGCCTCCATGTCGGCCGGGTAGCCGAAGACGTGCACGGGCAGGATCGCCGTTGTCCGCTCGGTGACCGCGGCCGCCGCGGCCTGCGGATCGAGGTTGAAGGTCACCGGGTCGATGTCCGCGAAGACCGGCGTCGCCCGTTCGTAGACGGCGACATTGGCGCTGGCGACGAAGGAGAACGGTGTGGTGACCACCTCGTCTCCGTCGCTGACGCCGACGGCTCGCAGCGCAAGGTGCAGCCCTGTCGTCCCCGATGAGACCGCGCTGCCGTGGCGGGTACCGACACACCGGGCAAATGCCGCCTCGAACTCAGGTCCCTTCTTGCCCAACGAAAGCTGGCCGCTTCGCAGTACCTCGAGCACGAGCTGTTCCTCACGCTCACCGAGTACCGGGCGTGCCATCGGGATCTTCTCGTCCGAATCGGGTCCCACCCACCCGGACGTGACCGTATCCGTCACGGTGAAGCGGGCGCCCGGTTCGCGCCGGCGGGCCCGCGGTCGGCGGCCTGGAGTCCGTATTCGAGCGAGTCGAGCAGAGCCTCCCACGAGGCCTCAATCATGTTCGTGGAGACGCCGATGGTGCCCCACTCGTCCTTGCCGTCAGAGGAGTCCAGCAGCACCCGCGTGATCGAATCACTGGCCTTGGCGCCGTCGAGGATTCGGACCTTGAAGTTGACCAGCTTGACCTCATCGAGCTCCGGATAGACGGCGACCAGCGCGCCGCGCAGCGCTTTGTCCAGCGCGCTCACCGGTCCGTTGCCCTCGGCTGTGTAGACGTAGCGGTCACCGTCGACCCAGAGCTTGATCGTGGCCTCGGTCTCAACACGGCCATCGGCCCGCTTCTCAACGATCACGCGCCAGGACTCGAGCGTGAACAGCGGTTCATAGACGCCGGTCTCCTTGCGGAGCAGCAGCTCGAACGAGCCGTCGGCGGCCTCGAAGTGGTAGCCCTCGTGCTCAAGGTCCTTGACCCGTTCGAGCACGCGCGTGGCCGCAGCGTCGTCGAGCACGATCCCGGCCTCAGAGGCGCGCGTGCGCACGGTGCCCTTGCCCGACAGCTCGGAGACCAGCACGGCACGGCTGTTGCCGACAATCTCCGGATCGATGTGCTCGAAGGTCGCCGGATCGGCGGCGACACCGGCCACGTGCATCCCGCCCTTGTGCGCAAAGGCGTTGTGCCCGACGTACGGGCTGTCTGGGTTGGGCGTGAAGTTGAGCAGCTCGTCGAAGAAGTGCGAACCGGCCGTCAGCGCCCGCAGCTGGGTGTCGGTGACGCACTCGTATCCGAGTTTCAGCTGCAGGTTGGGGATCACGGTGACGAGGTTGGCGTTGCCACAGCGCTCGCCGTAGCCGTTCATCGTGCCCTGGACCTGTGTGGCTCCGGCGCTGACCGCGGCCAGCGTATTGGCGACGCCGCAACCGGCGTCGTCGTGGCAGTGGATTCCAATCTTCACGCCGGTCGGCCCGAGCTCCGCGGTCACAGCCGCGATCGCAATCGCGATGTCATCGGGGAGCGTGCCGCCGTTGGTGTCGCAGCAGGTGATCGTCTCGGCGCCCGCGTGGGCGGCAGCCCGCAGGCAGGCGAGCGCGTATTCGCGGTCGTCGCGGAAGCCATCGTAGAAATGCTCGGCGTCATAGATGACCCGCTTACCGGCGCCGACCAGGAACTGGATTGATTCAGCGATCATCCGCAGGTTCTCCTGGCGGTCGACCTTCACGACCTTCTCCAGGTGCAGGCTCCAGGTCTTACCGACGATCGTGCAGACCGGGGCGAAGCAGTCCGCGAGGATCTGCAGCGCCGGGTCCTCGTCGGCGCGCGAGTCGCGACGGCGGGTCATCCCGAACGCCGCGATCTGGGCGTGGGCAAACGTCTCCCGCGAGAGCAGCTCGAACAGCTCGAGCTCCTTGGGGTTCGAGCTCGGGAAGCCAGCCTCGATCAGGTCGATACCGAGCTCATCAAGCTTGTGCGCCACGCGCACCTTCTCGTGCGCGGACAGCGACATACCCTCCCCCTGCATTCCGTCGCGGAGGGTGGTGTCGTAGAGCTCGATCTTGGACATTATTCAGGAGGCCCGAGCAGGCACTTCGACAACGTCCAGCCAGTCGGCGTAGCGCGGGTCGCGGCCACGCAGTGCGTCGTCGAAGACCCGCTGTACATCGGCTGTGACTGGACCGCGGCGACCGTCGCCGATCGGATGGTCGTCGATCTCGCGCACCGGCACGACCTCTGCTGCGGTGCCGCTGACGAAGACCTCGTCGGCCAGGTACATCTCGGTACGGGCGAGGTCGCGCTCGATGATCTCGTAGCCGAGATCACGGGCGATCTGCAGCACCGAGTTGCGCGTGATTCCCTCAAGGATCCCGCCGGACAGCGACGGCGTGAGGATCACGTTGTTGCGCACCAGGAAGATGTTCTCGCCGCTGCCTTCGCCGACGAAGCCACGCGAGTCGAGCAGGATCGCCTCTTCGTAGCCGGCCTTGTGGGCCTCGATCTTGGCGAGGATGCTGTTCAGATATTGGCCGGTGGCCTTGGACTCGGGGATGAACGCGTCCCCCGACATGCGCCGCCAGCTCGAGACCTTGGCTCGGATCCCAGTGCCCTTGGACTCCTCGCCGAGGTAGGCGCCCCACGGCCACGCAGCGATCGAGACCTCCACCGGGGCATCGAGCGGGAACAGACCCATCGTGCCGTAGCCGCGGAAGGCAATCGGCCGGATGTAGCACTCGCGCAGACCGTTGGCGATCAGCAGATCGTGGGCCGCCTGCCGCAGTTCGGCAGGCGTGTACGGGATCGGCATGTAGTAGAGCTCGGCCGAGCGGAAGAGACGATCGATGTGGTCCTGATGGCGGAAGATCGCCGGACCCTTCTCAGTCTCGTATGCCCGCACGCCCTCGAACACGCCGGTGCCGTAGTGCAGCCCGTGCGTGAGTACGTGTACCTTCGCGTCCTCCCAGGCAACGAGTTCCCCGTTGTGCCAGATGAGGTCCGCTTGTTCCACGTGGTGCTCCTTATAGGTTCGAAAGGACTGCCTGAGTGGCTGAACGCGTGTCGGCGGTGCCCCCCAGGTCTCGCGTGCGCAGGCCATCGGCGAGCGCACGATCAACAGCGGATTCTATCGACGCAGCCTCGGCCTCCAGGCCAAGACCGTGACGCAGCATCAGCGCTGCCGAGAGGAACATCGCCAGCGGGTTCGCGACCCCCTGCCCGGCGATGTCAGGCGCGGACCCGTGCACGGGCTCAAACATCCCAGGCTTGCCCTGCTCGCCGAGTGAGGCGCTCGGGAGCATCCCGATCGACCCGGTCAGCGTGGCCGCCTCGTCGCTGAGGATGTCCCCGAACATGTTCTCGGTCACGATCACGTCGAAATCGGAGGGGTTGGAGACCAGCTGCATGGCCGCGTTGTCGACGAGCACATGCTCGAGCTCGACGCCTGGGAACTCCGCAGCGTGAACCTCGCTTACGACCTCGCGCCAGAGGCGACTGGTCTCGATCACGTTGGCCTTATCGACGCTCGTCACCTTGCGGCGGGCGGCACGGAAGGCGACGCGAGCGATCCGCTCGATCTCCTCACGGCTGTACGCGCAGAGGTCTGAGGCGCTGTCCTTGGTTCGGGTCTTCTCCCCGAAGTAGATCCCGCCGGTCAGCTCGCGCACGACCAACATATCGGTGCCCTCGATGATCTCCCGCTTCAGCGGGCTGGCGTCGTACAGCGCGGGCAGCGGACGCACGGGGCGCAGGTTGGCGTATAGACCGAGGCCCTTACGTAGCCCGAGCAGGCCCTGCTCCGGACGCGGCTTGGCAGGGTCGGTCGTGTCCCACTTTGGGCCACCAACGCAGGCCAGGAGCACGGCGTCCGACGCCTGGCAGGCGGCGAGTGTCTCCTCGGTGAGTGCGATCCCGTGAGCGTCGATCGAC
>Ga0302314_10020274_pt1 | contig 11004 bp, 12 predicted proteins | sample III_Palsa_N2_3_FD_200533 | JGI IMG/M metagenome (GOLD analysis project Ga0302314, IMG submission 200533) | Peat permafrost microbial communities from Stordalen Mire near Abisko, Sweden - III_Palsa_N2_3 | ecosystem: Environmental > Terrestrial > Soil > Palsa > Peat permafrost | place: Sweden... | reverse complement strand
GGAGCACGCGGCCCTGGCCCGTCGCGCGGCCGCCCAGGGCGGGGCGGCGGCGTCAGCCATGATCCGCCAGGACCGCAACGCCGCCGAGGTGATCGTCGCCGCCCACGACCGCCGCGGCCTGTTCGCCGACCTGGCGGTCGCCATCGCCGATTTCGGGGCCAATGTGGTCGGGGCGCGCGCCTTCACCTCGTCCAAGTCCGAGGTGCTCGACCTCTTCTTCGTTCAGGACGTCATGGGCCAGCCGCTGGGCAGCGACTCGCCGCGGGCGCTGGAACGGCTGACGGCGGTGCTGGAAGCGGCCGCGCGCGGCGAGACCGACAAGGCCAAGCCGCACCGGGTCGGCGATCTCGGCCGCGCCGCGGCCTTCGCCATCACGCCCTCGGTGATCATCGACAACGAGGCTTCGGACGAGGCGACGGTGATCGAGGTCTCCGGCCGCGACCGGCCCGGCCTTCTGGGCGCCATCGCCCGCACGCTGGCCGAGGCTGGGCTCTCCATCCAGTCGGCGCACATCGACAACTATGGCGAACGCGCCGTCGACGCCTTCTATTGCCACGGGCCCGAGGGCGGAAAATTCACCGCCGCCCGCGCCATCAACACGCTGCGCGCCCAGCTCGCCCAGGTGCTGGACGAGGAGCCCGCCGAACCGGCCGAGGGGCGTCCGCGCCTGGAGCGGGCGCGCGCCAGCGTCGCACGCTAGCTAGTCGGCTTGACCGGTCCATCGACCCAGCGTACCGCCGCCCGGTGACCATCGATCCCGCCGCCGCCGCTGTCCCGGCCGCGACCACGCCCCCGGCGCGGAGCGCGCGGGCGGGCATGATCCGCTCCTCGATGATCTTTTCGGCCTTCACCCTGATCAGCAAGGTGATGGGTTTCATCCGCGACCTGGCGGTCAGCTACTATATGGGCGCCAGCGCCACCTTCGCCGCCGACGCCTTCAACACCGCATTCGCCTTCCCCAACCTTTTCCGCCGCATCTTCGCCGAGGGCGCCTTCGCCTCCGCCTTCGTGCCGACCTACGCCAAGTCGCTGGAGCACGAGGGCGAGGACGTCGCCGACACCCTGGCCGCCGACGCCATGGCCACCCTGGCCGCGGCGACCTTGGCCATCACCGTCGCGGCCGAACTGGCTATGCCCTGGGTGATCATGGCTTTCGCGCCAGGGTTCGCGGCCAATCCGGCCAAGTTCCACCTGACGGTCATGCTGACCATGATCACCATGCCCTATCTGCCGTGCATGGCGATCTACGCCCACCTGTCCGGGGTGTTGCAGGCGCGCAACCGCTTCATCCTGTCGGCGGTGGCGCCGGTGCTGCTCAACATCTGGACCCTGGTGACGGTGATCCCGGCCCACGCGCCTGAGCCGGCCGCCATCGCCGCCTCCTGGGGCGTGCTCGCCGCCGGCGTCTCGCAGGCTGCCCTGCTCTGGTATGGCGTGCGACGCTCCGGGGCCAATGTGGATTTTCGCTGGCCTCGGCTGACGCCGCAAATCCGCCAGCTCATCGGCCTTGCCGTCCCCGGCGCCATCGCCGCCAGCGCTAGCCAGATCAACGTCTTCGTCTCGCAGATCCTGGTCTCGCCGATCAACGGCGCCCGCTCCTGGTTGGCCGTCTGCGACCGGCTCTACCAGTTGCCGCAGAGCTTGGTCGGCGTGGCCATCGGCGTCGCCCTGCTGCCACGCCTGTCGCGCGCCGTCCACGGCGGCGACGAGGCCGGCTCCAGAAGCGCCATGGACGAGGCGATCACCTTTTCCATGGCCCTGACCTTGCCGGCCGCGGCGGCCCTGGTGACCATTCCCTTCTTCATGATCGACGCCCTCTATACGCGCGGCGCCTTCCATACCGCCGACGCCCAGGCCACCGCGCTGGCCCTGCAGCAATACGGCTGGGGTGTGCCGGCCTTCGTGCTGGCCCAGATCACCAACCGTGCCTTCTTCGCCCGCCAGGACACGGCGACGCCGATGCGCTACGCGCTGATCTCGGTGGCCGTCACCGTAGTGGCGGGCGTGACCCTGTTTCACCTGATCGGCGTGCCGGGGATCGCGGCGGCCACCAGCCTGGCGGCGTGGCTGAATGTGATCATGTTGAGCATCACCCTGGCCCGGCGCGGCCACTATGCGCCCGGCCCCCGCGCGCGCTCCAAGCTGTTGCGCATCCTGGCCGCCAGCGCGGCGCTCGGCCTGCTGCTGGCGGCGGCCGGACACTACCGCCCGCAACTTCAGGGCCTGCTCGGCCATTTTAGTCTCGGGCCGATCCACGCCAAGGAGATCGTCATCTTGGCGGTGCTGGTCTTGGCCGGCGCGACCTATCCGCTTCTGCTGTTCGCCTCGGGCGGGATCACCATGGGCGAGCTGCGCGCGGCGTTGCGCCGCCCGGCCCGGATCGAGCCCGCCGACATCCCCACGCCCTTGCCCTAAGCCCAGCATTGGGGCTAATGGCCGCCCATGCGAACGAGCGGACAGCATACTTGGCGATGGCGCGGCGGACCGGCCTAGACCGCCTCCGATCGGGCGCCCGTGCGCGCCTGCCCCTTCGCCTCAAGCCGCAAGCCAGATCATGACCGACCTCCCGCCTCCCGCCTATTCAGGCCCCGACCGCGTGCTTTCCGGCGTGCAGCCCTCCGGCGCGCTGCACCTGGGCAACTATCTCGGCGCCTTGAAGAAGTTCGTCGACCTGCAGAACCGCATGGAGTGCCTGTTCTGCGTCGTCGACCTGCACGCCATCACCGCCTGGCAGGACCCGCAGCTGCTGACCGCCCAGACCCGCGAGATTGCCGCCGCCTATCTAGCCGCGGGCGTCGATCCGCAAAAGGCGATCATCTTCCCGCAGTCGGCGGTTCCCGCCCATGCCGAGCTCGCCTGGATCTTTCAGTGCGTCGCCCGCATCGGCTGGCTCGACCGCATGACCCAGTTCAAGGAAAAGACCGGCAAGCACAAGGAAGGCGCCAGCGTCGGCCTCTATACCTATCCGGTGCTGCAGGCCGCCGACATCCTGGTCTACAAGGCCACCCACGTTCCGGTGGGCGAGGACCAGAAACAGCACCTGGAGCTGACCCGCGACATCGCCCAGAAGTTCAATCATGACTTCGACGCGCCGGGCTATTTCCCGCTGCCCGAGCCTCTCATCGAGGGACCGGGCGCGCGGGTCATGTCGCTGCGCGACGGCCGGGTGAAGATGTCGAAGTCCGATCCGTCCGATCAATCTCGGATCAACCTGTCCGATGACGCCGACGCCATCGCCGCCAAGATACGCAAGGCGCGCACCGATCCAGAGCCGCTGCCGGAAAGCCCCGAGGGGCTGAAGGACCGGCCCGAGGCGGAGAACCTGGTCGGGCTTTTCGCCGCAATGTCCGGCAAGACGGAGGCTGAGGTGCTTGGCGAATATGGCGGCCAGGGCTTTGGCCAGTCGTTCAAGCCGGCCCTAACCGACCTCCTGGTCGAGACCCTCGCGCCGATGTCCGCCGAGATGGCCCGGTACGCCGCCGATCCGGCGCAGATCGACCGCATCCTCGCGGCGGGCGCCGAAAAAGCGCGCATTCTGGCCGAGCCGGTGATCGAGGAGACCAAACGCCGGGTGGGTTTCTGGAGCGCGAGGGCCTAGAAGGGCGGTCATGACCGCCGCAAAACAACGCGCCGCTCTTCTGGTCCTGGCCGCCATTGCAACCGCGTCGGCAGCTGGCGGCGTCCGCGCCGATCCGCATCAGGCCAAGCAGGGCGACATCACCATCTCCGGCCGCATGGTGCGCACCTCGTTCGGCCATGCGCCAAACAGCGCCGCCTATATGGTCATCTCCAATTCCAGCCCGGCGCCCGACAAGCTGATCGCCGCCCGCTGCGCCTGCGCCGCCAGCGTCGGCATTCATGAGACCGAGGACATGGTCGGCATGTCGACCATGAAGTCGGCCGGGCCGATCGTCATTCCCGCCCACGGCCAGGTGATTTTCCGTTCCGGCGGCCTGCACCTGATGCTGACGGGGCTGAAGGAGCCGCTGGTCGAGGGGGGCGAGCAGGCCATCACCCTGGTCTTCCAGCGGGCCGGGACCATGAAGGTCAGCTTCCACATCCGCGCCCAGATCCCGGTGGCCGCCATGCCGCCGATGCCCGGCATGGGTCACTGAGGCGCTTGCGTCCCAGCCCCGCAAAGGCCATCTGAACGTCAAGCCCCGCGAGACGACCATGTTCATCCAGACCGAAACCACCCCCAATCCCGACGTCTTGAAGTTCCTGCCTGGCCGCGAGGTGCTCGACGAGGGCGCGCGCGAGTTCCGCGATGTCACCGAAGCCCAGTCTTCGCCGCTGGCGACCAGCCTCTTCGCGCTCGGTGACGTCACCCGGGTCTTTTTCGGCTCGGACTTCATCACCGTCATGCGCTCGGGCGGTGGCCGCGAATGGCCACAGCTGAAGGCGCCGATCCTGGCGGCGATCATGGATCACTTCACCTCTGGCCAGCCTTTGCTGCTCGACGCCGAGGATGAGGGCCACGACAGCACCGTCTATGAGGGCGACGCCGCACAGGTGGTCGCCGAGATCAAGGACCTGCTCGACACCCGCATTCGGCCGGCGGTGGCCCAGGACGGCGGCGACATCACCTTCAACCGCTTCGAGGCCGAGACCGGCATTGTTTTCCTGAACATGCGCGGCGCCTGCTCAGGTTGCCCGTCGTCGGCGGCGACCCTGCGCGCCGGCGTCGAGAACATGCTGAAGCATTACGTGCCCGAAGTGACGCGCGTGGAGCAGACGCTCTAGCCGCCGATCGTCTTCTTCCCAACCCCATTACGGAGCGCCAGCATGGGCCAGCCCCTCAGCGCCGACGCGATCGATCAGATTTTTCGCACGGCCCGCACCCGCAATGGCTGGACCGACGAGCCAGTGACTGCCGACGACATGCGGGCGATCTACGATCTGGCCAAGATGGGCCCGACCTCGGCCAATATCAGCCCGGCGCGTTTCGTCTGGGTCGCGTCGCCCGAGGGCAAGGAAAGGCTCGCGGCTCTTGCCCTGCCGAGCAATGGGCAGAAGGTCCTCAAGGCGCCGGTGACGGTGATCGTCGGCTACGACCTCGATTTCGCGGACAATGTGCCGAAGCTCTTTCCGCACAATCCCGGCGCCAAGGACTGGTTCGCCGAGCCGGCTTTCGCCAAGGTCGCCGCCTTTCGCAATGGTTCGCTGCAGGGCGCCTATCTGATCCTTGCTGCGCGGGCGCTCGGCTTCGATTGCGGGCCGATGTCTGGCTTCGATAACGCTGGGGTGGACGCGGAATTTTTCGCGGGCACGCGGATCGAATCCAACTTCATCTGCTCCATCGGCCATGGCACCGATGAGAACCTCTTCGAGCGTTCGCCGAGGCTGGCGTTTGAAGAGGCCTGCCGGATCGTCTAACCCCAGGCGGATGATCCGTCCGGCCACGGCCCTCCTTATCGCGACGGTTTTGCTGCAGGCCTGCGCGCCTTCGCCGTTGAAGCAGACGGCCGCTCCAAAACCAGCACCCTATAGCGCTGGGCCGATGGCTGTCGGCGTCTGGGGCGTCGGGCCGATCCGCCAGACCACCTATTTCGAGGCGCCGCGCATTCGCGAGCTGTTCCCGCAGGCCAAGGTGAGCGATGGAACCGTGCGCGTCTCGGACGACGAGACCATGGCGGTGATCACGGTGGCCCAGGGCGGCGCGGACATGCTGGAGGTCGACGACGGGACTGGCAACGCGCCCGGCACGACCGACCCGATGATCGGCGCCGTGCGGGTGCTCGGCGGCCCGGCTCAAGGGCCTGAGGGCGAGCGCATCGGTTTGAAATGGGGTGACTCGCATTTCGACCTCAGCGAATGCGACCTCGGCGCCGAACGCGACCGCAACACCGTCTTCTGCGCCCGCCCCGGCGAGGGCGCCGTCACCTATCAGTTCGCCGTGCCCGGGTGGGACTCCGAGGAGATTCCGCCGGACTCGCTGCTCCGCAAGGTCGGCTATGTGAAGGCGATCATCTGGACGCCACCGGCGGCGGCTGGGCATTGATCGTCCTCGGCCTCGACACATGCCTCGACGCCTGCTCGGTCGCCGTGTGGGAAGACGGGCGCGTGCTGGCGGCCGTTTCCGAACCGATGAAGCGCGGCCATCAGGAGCGGCTGGCGGTCATGGCCCAGGCAATGATGGGCAAGGCGGGGGTCGGGTTTGCCGCCCTCGACCGCGTCGGCGTGACCGTCGGGCCCGGCTCCTTCACGGGCCTGCGCGTCGGGCTGGCCTTCGCCAAGGGGTTGGGCGTAGCGCTGGACCGCCCGGTGGTCGGCGCCGGCGTGCTCGAGGCCCTGGCGCTGGACGCCAGTGAGGGGTTCGTCGCCGCCGTGATCGATGCCCGGCGCGATCAGGTCTATCTGCAGGTGTTCGACGGCGGCCGCGCCTTGATGGCGCCCGATGCCCTGCCCGTGGAGATCGCCGCCGCGCGGCTGGCCGAGCTCTGGACCGGCGGCCCGGCCGTCCTGACCGGGCCGGGCGCGGCGCTGCTCAGCGGCGTCCTGCCGCGAGCCGGCCTGGTCGAACGGGGCGCCCCCGATCCCGTCACGATCGCCCGGCTGGCCGCCGAAGCCAGGCCGCCCTTTCCGCCGCCGCGCCCCCTCTATCTGCGCGCGCCCGACGCCCGCGTGGCCGGCTCGTGAGGCTGGATCGCGCCGGGCCCGCCGATGCGGCCGGCCTGGCCGCAGTGCACGCGGCCAGTTTCGACGAGCCTTGGGGACCTGACGAGATCACGACCTTGCTGGCCGGCCCCGGCGGTTTCGGCCTTGTGGTTCGCGAACCTGACGCCAACGCCGTCGCCGGCTTCATCCTGGCGCGCGCCATCGTTGACGAGGCCGAGGTGCTGACCCTGGCGGTCGATCCGGCGCACCGGCGCTTGGGCGTCGGGCAGGCCCTGGTCGAGGCCGCCGCCATCTCCGCCGCCGCGGCCGGCGCGCGGACGCTCTTTCTGGAGGTCGCCAGCGACAACCAGGCCGCCCTCGCCCTCTATCGCGCCGCTGGATTTGGCCAGGTTGGCCGGCGTCCGGCCTATTATCGGCGCGGCGCGGGCGCGGTCGATGCACTGGTCTTGCGGCGCGATCTTAACAGGCCGCCCGCTTGAGCCTATCCTGCGGTTCGGACATCGACGGGGCGGATGAGTTGGATCGGATCGAGAAGCTCTGCATCGAAAAGGGCATGCGGATGACCGACCAGCGCCGGGTCGTCGCGCGGGTGCTGTCGCTCGCCCACGACCACCCGGACGTGGAAGAGCTGTACCGCCGCGCCCACGAGGCCGATCCGCACATCTCCATCGCCACCGTCTATCGCACGGTGCGATTGTTCGAAGAGGCCGGCATCATCGCCCGCCACGACTTCCAGGGCGGTCGCTCGCGCTACGAAGAGGCGCCCGACACCCACCACGACCACCTGATCGACATGAAGACCGGCCAGGTGATCGAGTTCATGGACGAGGAGATCGAGGCCCTGCAGGGGGCGATCGCCAAGCGCCTCGGCTACCGGCTGGTCGATCATAGGCTGGAGCTCTACGGCGTGCCGCTGGACGAGAGCGAAAACTGAGCGGCCGCGTCGGATCTCGCGTGTGGGTCTGCCTTGCGAGCCGACTTGCCCTCGCCTTGCGCGACGCCGACTCCTTGCACGAAGGTTGACCCGCGCTCATAAACCGACCATGACCGCGGCCCCGCAAAAGCGCCTCTACATCAAGACCTACGGCTGTCAGATGAACGTCTATGACAGCGAGCGGATGGCCGATCTTTTGCGCCCGCTGGGCTATGCGGCGACCGAGACGCCGGAGGGCGCCGATCTCGTCGTGCTCAACACCTGTCACATCCGCGAAAAGGCGGCCGAGAAGGTCTATTCCGAGCTTGGCCGGCTGAAACGCATGAAGGCGGCGCGGGCGGCGGATGGCGGCAGCATGACCATCGCCGTCGCCGGCTGCGTAGCCCAGGCCGAAGGCGCCGAGATCATGGCGCGCCAGCCGGCGGTCGACCTGGTGATCGGGCCGCAATCCTATCATCGCCTTCCCGAACTGATCGCCCGCACGCACCGGGCCAGCGGCGAGCGGCTGGCGGCGGATTTCGCGACTGAAGAGAAGTTCGACGCCCTGCCAGATGAGCGCGCGGTGAGCGGCGTCAGCGCGTTTTTGACCGTGCAGGAGGGTTGCGACAAGTTCTGCAGCTTCTGCGTGGTGCCCTATACCCGCGGCGCCGAATATTCGCGGCCGGCCGGCGCCATCGTCGCGGAAGCCGAGCGGCTGGCGGCCAAGGGCGTGCGCGAAGTCACCTTGCTTGGCCAGAACGTCAACGCCTATGCGGGGGGTCTGGCGTCTCTGATCCGCACCCTGGCGCGCATCGAGGGGCTTGACCGCATCCGCTACACCACCAGCCACCCGCGCGACATGGACGAGGCGCTGATCGCCGCCCATGCGGAGGTCGAGGCGCTGATGCCCTATCTGCACCTGCCGGTGCAGGCGGGGTCGGACCGGGTGTTGAAGGCGATGAACCGTGGCCATACCGCCGACGCCTATCTGCGGCTGATCGAGCGCATCCGCGCCGCGCGGCCGGACATGGCCCTCTCCGGCGACTTCATCGTCGGCTTTCCCGGCGAGACCGAGGCCGATTTCCAGGCGACGCTGGCCGTGGTCGCCGAGGCCCGCTACGCCAGCGCCTTTTCGTTCAAATATTCGCGCCGCCCCGGCACGCCCGGCGCGGCCATGCCGGGCCAGGTGGCCGAGGCGGAAAAGGACGAGCGCCTGCAAAGGCTGCAGGCTCTACTGGCCGAGCAGCAGGCGGCGTTCAACGCCGGCTGCATCGGGCGCACCCTGCCGGTGCTGTTCGAAAAGCCCGGCCGCCACGATGGCCAGATCATCGGCCGCAGCCCTTACCTGCAAGGTGTGCACGTGACCGGGCCGCAATCGCTCATCGGCAAGATCGCGCCCGTCACCGCCGCGCGCGCCGAGCGCAACAGCCTCGCCGGCGCGCTGGCGTCCGCCCTGGAGCCCGCTTGAGCCCCGAAACCCGCGAATTCGTGCCTCTGTCCGACGCCGGCTTGCGGGCGGTCTCGGGACCGAACAGCCGTCACGCCGCCCTGATCGAGGACGCCTTCCACGTGCTGGTCGAAACCCCGGGCGGCGGCGTTTCGCTGTCCGGCGACGCCAAGGCCCGCGCCGCCGCCAAGCGCGCGGTCAGGGCCATAGCTGAGCGCGCCGACAAGGGCGGGACGGTCTCCGAGGCCGATGTGCGCGCCGCCACCACCCAGGCCCGCACCGGCGCCGCGCCTGTGGGAAACGGCGGTGTTGCGCTCGGCCGTCGCGGCGCCGTCGCGCCGAAGACGGCGGCCCAGGCGGCCTATCTGGACCTTCTGACCCGTAACGACCTGGTCTTCGCCGCCGGCCCCGCTGGCACCGGCAAGACCTTCCTGGCCGTGGCGCATGGAGCCGGGCTCTTGCTGCGCGGCGAGGTCGACCGGCTGGTCATTGCCCGGCCGGCGGTCGAGGCCGGCGAGCGGCTGGGATTCCTGCCCGGCGACATGAACGAGAAGGTCGACCCCTATATGGCGCCGGTCTGGGAGGCGCTCAGCGACATCCTCGGCGCCGAGCCGCTGAAGCGCCGCCGCGACAAGGGCGAGATCGAGGTCGCGCCGATCGCCTTCATGCGCGGACGCACCTTGAACCACGCCTTCGTCATCGTCGACGAGGCGCAGAACGCCACCCGGCTGCAGATGAAGATGGTGCTGACCCGCCTTGGCGAGGGCGCCCGCATGGCGGTGACCGGCGATCCGACCCAGGTCGATCTGGTCAATCGCGGCGATTCCGGGCTCGTTCACGCCATCGGCCTGCTCGAAGGCGTCGAGGGCGTGGCCGTGGCGCGGTTTTCCGCTGGCGATGTCGTGAGACACCCACTGGTCGAGCGCATCGTGCGCGCCTACGACGCCGATGCCGCCAAGGCGCAGCGATGATCGAGGTGGAGATCGCGGACACGGCCTGGAGCGCCGCCCTGGCCGATGCGACGGCGCTGGCGGAAGCGGCGGCCGCCGTGGCGCTGATCGAGGCCGGTGGGCCTGAACCGGGGGATGTCGCCATCCTCTTGGCCGACGACGCCACGGTGCGCGGGCTGAACGCGCGGTTCCGCGACCAGGACAAGGCGACCAACGTGCTGTCCTTTCCCGCGGGCCCCACGGCTCAGGGCCAGGCCGGCGACATCGCCCTGGCGTACGGCGTCTGCGCCGCCGAGGCCGACGCCCAGGGAAAGCCCCTGGCGCATCACCTGCAGCACCTGACGGTGCACGGGGTATTGCACCTCCTCGGCTACGACCATGAGGCGGAGGACGAGGCGGCGATCATGGAGGGCCTGGAGCGGCGAATCCTGGCAAGGCTGGACGTGCCCGATCCCTACGCCGCCGAACTGGGCGCCGAGACCGACCATGTCTGACCCTAGCCCGCCGCCCGCCAAACACAGCCGGGGCCTGCGCGCCTTCTTCCGGCGCTGGCGGCGCGGCGAGACGGCGGCCGAGACCGCGGCGGCCCACCCGCCCCGCACCGACGGCTCCGTTGACCTGGTCGACCAGGCCCAGGCGTTCAAGATGCTCAGCGTCGAGGACGTCATGACCCCGCGCGCCGACATCGTCGCGGTCGAGATCGCCTGTCCGTTCAACGAGCTGCTGGCCCGCTTCCTCGAGGCCGAGCACACGCGCATGCCGATCTACCGCGGCAATCTCGATGACCCGGTGGGTCAGGTGCACGTCAAGGACGTCTTCAAGATGCTGGTCGACGAGGACATCCGGCCGGCGCCGGACGAGACGGTGCTGCGGCGCCTCAGGCGCGAGGTGCTCTATGCGCCGGGCTCCATGCGCGCCGGCGATCTGATGGTGAAGATGCAGGCCAGCCGCATCCACATGGCGCTGATCATCGACGAGTTCGGCGGCACCGACGGGCTGGTGACGCTGGAGGACCTGATCGAGGCGGTGGTCGGCGAGATCGACGACGAGCACGACGAGGCGGTGCGGGCCAGGGT
>Ga0302314_10020272_pt1 | contig 11005 bp, 12 predicted proteins | sample III_Palsa_N2_3_FD_200533 | JGI IMG/M metagenome (GOLD analysis project Ga0302314, IMG submission 200533) | Peat permafrost microbial communities from Stordalen Mire near Abisko, Sweden - III_Palsa_N2_3 | ecosystem: Environmental > Terrestrial > Soil > Palsa > Peat permafrost | place: Sweden... | reverse complement strand
TGAACGGGGATAATTTGCTCTAGATCCAAAAATGTAGAGCCTGATTCAACGTTCGCATCTGTTCCGTGCAAGCGCATCAGGCTCTAGGGCGGGCGCTCACGCGCTCGTCCCTGAGCTGCGTGCGGCGCACCTTGCCGGCGTCGTCACGGATGTTGCCCTCGACGAACTCATAGGTTCTCGGCTGCTTGTAGGTCACCAGCCGGGTCCGAACGTGTTCGCGCAGCATTGCTTCGTCGAGGCCCGGGCGAGGCTGCACGATGGCGTGGATGGTGGCGCCGAGGTCGTCGTCGGGCAGGCCGATGACCGCGCTCGACTGCACCAGGGGATGCTCGTCCAGCGCTGCCTCGATCTCGGCCGGGTAGACGTTGGACCCCCCCACGAGGATCATGTCGGCGCGGCGGTCGGCCAGGTAGAGATAGCCGTCCGCGTCGAACGAGCCGATGTCGCCCAGCGACTCCCATCCGCCGGGCAGGGTGCGGGCGTCAGCGCCTCTGTAGCTATAGCTCGCAGCCGCGCCCTCGGGCCGGCGCATGAAGATCTCGCCAACCTCGCCGGGCGGCAGGCGTTCGCCCTCGGTGTCGAAGGCGGCCATCTCGCCCACCGCCACCTTGCCCACCGACCCTCGGTGCTCCAGCCACTCCGCGCCGGTGATGATGGTGACGGCCTGCGCCTCGGTGCCGGCGTAGAGCTCCATGATCACGTCCGGGCCAAGCCAGTCGATCCACGCTTCCTTGAGCCAGGGCGGGCAGGGGGCCGCGAGGTGCCAGACGGTCCTGAGACTCGAAACGTCGTAGCGCCCCCGATCCGGCAGGCGCCAGATCCGGCTCATCATGGTCGGCACCAGGTAGAGCCAGGTTGCCTTGTGGCGTTCGATCCAGCGCAAGGTCTCCTCGGCGTCGAAGCGCGGCATGACGACCAGGTGCGCGCCCTGGTTCAGTCCTGCGAACGAGGAGGTGAACGGTCCGTTGTGGTACAGCGGCCCGGGCATGAGCATGGTGTCGTCGCCGCTGGTGCGATAGCCGCCGCCACCGCCTTCGGGCGGCGCATAGACGCCGGCTGTGCCTGAAAGAATGAGCTTGGGCCGGCCGGTCGAACCGCCGGATGTCGGCGCCTTGTAGAAGGGCGCGATGCGGTCCTCGACCGGGCTGTCGTCATCGCCGAGCGCCATCAACTGGTCGACGTCGAAGCGCGGCCGCGTGCTGTCGAATTGCGGGCCGGCGATCAAGACCGGCGTGGAGGCCAATTCCATCACCGCTTCCGCCTCGCTGGCCGGCAGGCGGAAGGAGATCGGTTGCGGTGTCGCGCCGGCCTTCCACAGGCCATAACAGGCCTCGATGAATCCGACGCTGTTGGTCAGACCCACGGTCACCAGATCGCCCTGCCGCACGCCCGCGGCTTGCAGCCCCCTGGCGAGGCGATTGGTCCGCAGGTCGAGCTCCCGCCAGGTCACGGTGCGGTCGACATCGCTGACGGCTGGCGCGTCCGGGCGCTCGTCGGCCAGCTGCGACAGTCGGCGGCCCAGCGACATGATCTCATCGGCCATTGGCGGTTGTCCTCTGCTTGCCCGGGTCATAGCAGGTGGCGTCGGGCGTCAGGCCGAGCGAGTCCGGCGCCGGACCATACATCGCCCGCAGTTGGGCGTAGTCCTCGGGAGTCACGGTCGGCAGGGCGCGAACGAAGAGGGCGATATCCCAGATGTCGTCGTCCGATCGATGCGACCGCCAGGCCGGCATTCCGGTCAGCTTGCGGCCGTGGCAGACGATCCAGAAGATGTCGCGTGCGCTCCGCGCGCCGCCTGGCTGGGTTAGATCGGACGGCCGCGGATCGAGACCGTCCGCCCAGGTCTGGCGCGCGCCGCCCGGCTCGCCATGGCAACCCGCACAGGCCGCTACATATTGGCGAAAACCGATGATCATCCGCCGTCTGTCGAGCGGCGGTGGAGCGGGCAGGGCGGCCGCCCCGACGGCGGCGACGCGGTCCTGAGCCAGGCGCGCAAGCCAAGGCGCCGCGCCGCCCAGCCAGAACCAGGCGGCGAGGCATGCAATGACGGCAAGGCCGCCGACGACCACCCCAAGGACGCCGGCGATGATCCACGACCGCGCCATTCTCTCCCCACCATGGCTCGCCGCGGCGAGCTTGCCGCCCTATTCAACAGGCGGCGGGCGGATAGGCAACGGCAGGCTGACCCGGCCTACTTCGGGTAGTCGACGCCGGTCCAGATGTCGTCGGAGACGAAGGTGCGGTACTTGTCGTAGCCCGCGATCATCTTGTCGGACTCATCCTTGCTCATCGCCGCGCGGCTTTCGGCCAGCATGGCCTGGTCGCGCGCCTTGTCGGGCTCGAGGTTGGCCAGGGTCGGATAGTGGACTATGAGCACCACATTCGACCCGCCGGTGGCGTTGAGCTTCACCATCACCTGGTACCAGTCGATGAGGCCGTGCTTCTTGGCCGACTCCTGTTCGCGCACCCAGCTCTTGCCGATGCCGCTCAGATAGTCGTCGATGTGATTGGGATCGACCTGGACCGTCACCACCTCGGTGGCGCCCTTCGCGGGGATGTAGTCCGTCCATGGTTCCGCCGCCGCCGCCGCGGCCATACAGAGTCCGGCGCTCAAGGCGAGCGCGCCGATGGTCCATTTCATGTTGAGCGTCCCTCCTGGCCGTTCGGCCATGCCTTCGGCGCCCCGTGATCGAGGCGCCCGCAGGCCTGCCAAGGTGACAGGTGCAACAAGCTGTGCGATAGGGCGCGGCTGATCTATTGCCGATGGATCGCTGATTTAGTGCGTGCGACGGCTTGCGGATAAGGATGCCGCTTTGCAACTCGCCGACCAGGCGCCGTTCAGGATTGGCGCCATGGACATCGATCCAGCCCTCTGCGAGGCCGTCTGGCCCGGCGGCCGGGCCACGCTCCAGCCACGGGCCATGCAGGTTCTGGTGGTCCTGGCGCGCGCGCGGGGCGCGGTCGTCTCGCGCGATCGCCTGGTGGCCGAGTGCTGGGCCGGCCGCTCCGTCGGCAGCGACGCCGTTCATCGGATCCTCCACCTACTTCGGCAACTCTCCGAGCGTAGCGATCGCTGCGGTTTTTCGGTCGAGACCGTGGCGCGGGTGGGCTATCGGCTGATCGTCGATCCAGTTCGGACTCCCGCCCGGTCGGCGGATCCCTCGCCGCTGCTGGCCGTGCTGGCCTTCGACGATCTCACGGACGATCCGGCGCTCGGCTACTTTTCGGACGGCGTCTCGGAAGAGATCCTGCACACCGTATCGCGCACGGTGGGGGTGAAGGTCGTCGGCCGCTCCTCGAGTTTCGCCCTCCGCGGGCCGGACAAAACCGCGCCCCGTGTGGCCGAGCTCCTCGGCGCCACCCACTACCTGGACGGCTCCGTGCGCCGTGGCGGGGCGCATGTGCGCGTCGGCGCCGAGCTGGTCGAGACCGCCACCCAGACGCGCCTGTGGTCAGGGCATTTCGACCGACCGCTGACCGACGTTCTCGCCTTGCAGGACGACATCGCCGCCGCCGTGGCCGAGGCGCTCAACCTCGCCTTTTCGCCGTCGCCCGCGCTCGGTCCCATCGATCCGGTGGCCTTCGACCTCTATCTCCGCGCCAGGGACCCTGGTCGGTCGCGGCTGTGGCCTGAGACAGACCTTCTGGAGCAGGCGGTGGCGCGGGCGCCGCGCTTCGCGACCGCCTGGGCCCTGCTCGCCTATGCCCGCGCCCTGAGGCTGCGCTGGGGCTCCGGCGAAGTGAGCGCGGCCCGCCGCGCGGAGGCCGAGCAAGCGGCGCGGACGGCCCTCGACCTCGATCCAAACGCGGGAACGGCCTATCTGGCCTTGTCGATCATCGAGCCGATCTGCGGCGCGTTCGCCCGGCAGCGCGTGCTCTCGGATCTGGCCCTGGCGGCCGCGCCTCACGACGGTCTGGTTCTGGCCTACGCCGGCGGCCGCAACGACATACTCGGCCTTCATCGCCGCGCCTTTGTCCAGATCGCCCAGGCCTATACGTCCGACCCGCACAGCTGGGGCTGGTACTACGCCTACATGCTCGAGGCGGTCGGCCGCAGGGGCGAGGCCTGGAGCGTCTACGACCGCGACATGGTCCGCTATCGCGACAGCGGCGGCCTCATAGCCAACGCCATGCGCTCGGCGCTCGAAGCGGGTGAGTGGGATCGCTACGACCGGATTGTCGCCGGAACGCCGCCGGCGCTGCTCGCCGCGCCGATCCCGACTGCCGTCGCCCGCATGGCGGCGTCGGTGCGCCAGTGGTCGCCGGCAGTCGCGGCCGCGGCGCTGGAGCGACTGAGGCGGGAGGCCGCGGAGCGGGATATCGTCTCCCCGACCAGGGCCGGCCTGTTCGCTGCTCAGGGTCATTGCGACGAGGTCTACGATATCCTGAAGGGGGTTTCGTTCGCGGCGCTGTTCACGCCGGAGGGCCGCCTGGCGCGGGGCGAGCTCGGCCTCAACGTCCTGTTCAGCCCCACCTGGCGCGCGTTGCGCGAGGATGTACGCTTCGTGGCGCTGTGCGCGCGCCTCGGCTTCGTCGATTTCTGGATCGCCCACGATGAGTGGCCCGACTGCGTGGCCGAGACCGCGCCGTTCTACGATTTCAAAGCCGAGGCCCAGCGCCTGGCGCGACCCTGAGCCAAGCGCCGTTGCGGTCGTGATCGTCGGCATTGTACTGACGATGGCGAATCAGGGGGGACGCGTGAACGCTCGCTTTGTTCTGGCCGCCTTTGCGGCATTGATCGCGCCGCTTGCGGCGCGCGCGGATTGCCAAGTCGCGGAGGTTCTCGAGCTGCCGGTGGTCATGCAAGGACTGCGACCGACCGTACCCGCTAAAGTCGACGGCGCCGACGCTAGGTTCGTTCTGGACAGTGGCGACTATGAGAGCTGGATCACCGCGTCCGGCGCCAACCGGTTGAGGCTGAAAGCCACCTTGGATGCGAGCGACTACCGCGCCCAGGGCGCCGGAGATTCGCCCATGACCACGGTCAAGACGTTCTCACTGGGTGGCTTCGTCTTCAACGGCGCGGCGTTCCAGGTCTATGAGGGGAAACCCGGTAAGGACATCGACGGCTTCATCGGGCAGAAGCTGCTTAAGGTCGCCGATGTCGACTACGATCTTCATGGCGGATTCGTCCGCCTCATGCGACCAACGGACTGCAGCGGGCAGCCGCTTGCCTATTGGTTGAAGCCCGGGGAGACCTTTGGGACCGCCGGGCTAACGTCTGGCGGCCTCTACGGAACTGAGGCGACGGCGACCGCGACAATCAATGGCGTCCAGGTGACCACGGGCTTCAGTACCGGGAACACTGTATCCATCCTCACGCTCGCCGCCGCGAAGCGGATCGGGATTAGCTTGCACGATCCAGGCGTCGCCGCCGCCGGCGCCATGACCTGGCGCGGCGATCAGGTGAAAACCTGGATCGCTCCAATAAAGAGTTTCGAGTTCGCGGGTGAAGAGATCCACAACACCAGCCTGCGGATAACCGCGACCGATGTTACTGGTCATGATCTTGTGCTAGGAATGGATTACTTTCTCTCTCACCACATCTATTTTTCTAATAGCCAGAAAAAGCTTTACGTGACTTACGCTGGCGGACCGGTATTCAGCGCTTACAACGTAGCGTCGGAGCCGGGCGGACATTGAGAGGCGGCGTCCTGGCTACTTGTTCTCTCAGGCCGCCTCGAACACCGCCGCCAGGCCCTGGCCGCCGCCGATGCACATGGTCTCCAGGCCGAGCTTGCCATCGCGGCGCTCCAGCTCGCGCAGAAGGTTGGCGAGGATGCGCCCGCCCGTGGCTCCGATCGGGTGGCCGAGCGAAATGCCTGAGCCGTTGACGTTCAGGCGGTCACGTTCGTCCCAACCCCAGGCCTTCAGTACAGCCAAGACCTGCGGCGCGAAGGCCTCATTGAGCTCGACAAGATCGATGTCGTCCCAGGAAAGGCCGGTGCGGGCGAAGAGCCGCGCCACCGCCGGCGCCGGGCCGATGCCCATGCGCGAAGGATCGCAGCCCGCCGCCGCCCAGGCGACGAACCAGCCCATCGGCTCCAGGTTCAGTTCGGCCAGCTTGTCCTCGGCCACGACAAGGCAGGCGGCGGCGGCGTCGTTCTGCTGGCTGGCGTTGCCGGCGGTGACCACGCCATCCTTCTCCAGCGGCTTGAGCTTGCCCAGGCTCTCGGCGGTCGCGTCCGCGCGCACGCCCTCGTCCTGGCGGAACATCACCGGATCGCCGCGCTTCTGCGGCACGGCCACGGGCGCGATCTCGTCGTCGAACTTGCCGGCCGCCCAGGCCGCCGCCGCGCGTTGATGGCTCATGGCCGCGTATTCGTCGCAGGCCTCGCGTGAGATCTGGTAGTCGCGCGCCAGGTTGTCGGCCGTCTCGATCATGCCGGAGATGACGCCGAAGCGCTCGATCGGCTGGCTCATCACCCGTCCGCGCGCCAGGCGGTCGTGCATCGTCACCGAGCCGGCGCGGGCGCCGCCGCGCATGTCGGTGGAATAGTACTCGACATTGCTCATGCTCTCGACGCCGCCGGCTATGACCACGTCGGCCGCGCCGGTCTGGACCATCATGGCCGCGTCGATCACCGCCTGCAGGCCCGAACCGCAGCGCCGATCCAGCTGATAGCCGGGCGTCTCGATGGGGAAACCTGCGGCCAGCGCGCTCCAGCGGGCGATGCACGGGGCCTCGCCGTTGCCGTAGCCCTGGGCGAAGACGACGTCGTCCACCGTCGTGGGGTCTATGCCCGTGCGCTCGACCAGCGCGCGCAGGATGACCGCGCCCAGGTCGCCGGCCGACATCGGGGCCAGGGTTCCGAGGAACTTGCCCACCGGGGTGCGGATCGGGCAGACTATGGCGGCGCGTCTCATGGGGTGTTCCTCCGCGCGCAGGTGGTGAACGGGCCGACGCCGCCGGTCAAGGAAAAGACGGACGGAGAGGGTCATGACCCGCACCAACCAGCTCGCCATCAACGCGCTCACCCCCACCATCGGGGCCGTTGTCAGCGGAATCGACCTGAGCGACGACCACGCCGACGCGGTGATCGACGACATCCGCGCCGCCCTGCTCACCCACAAGGTTCTGTTCTTCGAGGACCAGGACCTGACACCCGAACGACAGCGTGACTTCGCCCTGCGCTTCGGGGAGCTTCACACCCACCCGCTCTACCCGGGCGAGGCCGACGCGCCCGAGATCATGATCCTCGACAACCATGCGCAGAACCCGACCGACAACGATCACTGGCACACCGACGTCACCTTCCTGGAGCGTCCGGCCCTGGGCGCGATCCTGCACGCGCGGGTCCTGCCGCCGGCCGGCGGCGACACGCTTTGGGCCAGCATGACCGCGGCTTGGCAGGCGCTCAGCCCGTCCCTGCGCGGTTATCTCGAAACGCTGAGCGCGGTGCACGACCTGACCCACGCCTTCGCCGCCGACGGCACGGTGGCCAGCGCCGCTGGGCGCGAGCGGTATGAGAAGGCGCGGGCCGAGAACCCTCCGGTGATCCATCCGGTGGCGCGCACTCATCCTGAGACGGGGGAGACCTCCCTCTTCGTCAACTACGCTTTCACCTCGCGTATCAAGGGCCTGCGCCGCGAGGAGAGCCGGGCGCTGCTCGACTTCCTGTTCGCCCATGTGCAGAAGCCGGAGTTCTGCGTGCGCTGGCGCTGGCGAGAGGGCTCGGTGGCCTTCTGGGACAATCGCTGCACCCAACATTATGCGGTCAACGACTATCTGCCTCACCGCCGGGTGATGACCCGCGCCACCATCTTCGGCGACCGACCCTACTTCCAGAAGGCGGCGTGAGCCGAGCCGGCGGAGGCGCCGGCGGGCTGTTGGGCTGGCTGCTGGCCGCGGCTCTGGCCGCCGCGGTGTTTTTCACGGTCACCCACCTCAGCGAGGTCAAGGCGCTCCTAGCGTCGGCGGAACACGTCGTCGGCCGCGTCGCCGGCGCGGAGGCGGAGCCTTGAGCGGGGCAGGTGATCGCTATCCGGCTCCATACAATCGGTATCGACCTTGACCCAAAAATTCGATGTAGCCCTGGTCGCGCAGAACCTGGAGTTGCTGGCGTATCTTCGGCCGCACGTTCTGGTTTCCGGGGAAGAGCGCGTGGGGCCGGGACTCTTGGGCGTAAACGTCGGCAAGCGAGAAATCGCGGCGGCCGATCGTGTCGACACACTTCATGACTTCCATCAGCCAGCCACGTGCGCCCTCGTTCCGGCCCCGGAGGAAGGCCGTCGCGCGCCATTGATCGAGCACAAGACTTCTCGCCATCTGCTCGCCGTCACGGACAACGAAGATTTTACCGGCGTCGGGAATCTCGCTCAGCAGGATGTTGCAGCCCACCCATCCCGCGCGGCGCGCAGTGGGAGCCAGCGGCTTACGCTCCTGGATAATCTCTCGAATGAAGAAGTGTTTGGGTACGAAGAACAGGTTCGTCACCGACAGCCGGATCGGATCGTAGTTCATCAATATCAAGCTGGGGTTGTTCGCCGCCGCCACGCGCTCGCACATTGTGCGAAAGGCGCCGTCGGTGACCCGCCGGCTGAAGCGGTTCTTTTGACTCTTGAGCTCGTACTCCTCCCGACACGAAGGACAGTAAAATCGGCGACCGGGCGATTGCCCTCGAATTGATTGACGTTCGAGGCGCCGCAGTTCGGACAGAACAAATGCCTGCGCACCCAATGTTCGGTCCAGACGCGAGCTCTCTGCGTCGGCCCCTCGAACGGTGTCGGCGCTTCTTCGAAGCCGAGATGGAGGGGTGGTTCGGTCATGCCATCGAAGGCTAAGCCCGATCGGTGATCGCGTCCTTAACGGTCGCCGACCTCCGTTCCCTCGACCTCCCAACCGTCCTTGTCGAGCGCGACATAGTAGCGGGCATCGAACTCACAGGCGCCACGATGTTCCCAGGTGTACGAACCGGGTTGCCAGTCGGCAAGTTCGGCAGCCTCCTTGGCACTCTCGGCTTCCACCACGGCGACATAGTCTACGTAGGCGTCGATGCGGCAGAGCACATCGAAGTGACCCGGCGAAAGTGCGGTTGGCGCGACAGGTGTAGGCCGATGTTCTCGCCGGTCCTTCGTCCTCGATAGCCTGCGCGATATCGCTCGGCGCGTTTTCCAGCGTCGCATTTCCAGATCTTATTCAATGAGTTACCTTGGAGACACTGCGCGCGTAAGGGATCGTTGTCCAGCCGCTTTCAGCCACCGATTTTACCGCGAAGTCGGTCCAGGGCCCGCGACCCGCCGCACCATCGTCATCTCATCCACGAACGTCCCGTCGGGCAGTTTCAAGGCCCGCGGCTCCGTCGCCCACAGCACGAAGCCCAGGCGCGTGTAGAGCCGTAGCGCCGGGCCGTTGCCGTCCGACACCATCAAATGAACCGCCTCCACCTTGCCCGCCTCGGTCAGCAGGGCGCGGAGCAAGCGCTCGGCGCCGCCTTGGCCGCGATGGCTCTGGCGCACGAAGACTCCGCGGATGGTCGCCTTGTGGGCCAGCTTGGCGCGCGGCTCGATGGCGAGGCCCGCCGCGCCGGCCAGAGTCTCGCCGTCGAACAGGCCGAGGTAGCAGTCGCGCTCCAGCATGGCTTCCAGTTCAGCGAGCGGCGTCGCCGCCTCCTCGGCAGGCGTCGAGCGGAAGTCGCGCGGGTGATGGGCGAAGGCCTCCAGGCGCAAGGCGCGCAGGGCGTCGGCGTCGGCGGAATTGAGGCGGCGCAGGTCGAGGCTCACGATGTGTGGTCTCCGGGCGTCCAGCCGCTCTTGGCCAGCAGGGCCTTGGGGTCGGCGAGTGTCAGGATGTCGTGGATGGCGGCGCGCTTGTCGCGGGCCTGGCGATAGTAGGCGCGGCAGATTTCGTAGCCGACCCAATAGCCGAGGTCGCCCGGATGCTCGCGCGTCCCATGTCCGTTGTAGAGCCAGGGCTTGAGGTCGGTGCTGTCCTGGTCCTTCAGGAACGCCTCGCCGATCTCCTTGCCGTGGCCCCGCGTCCAGCTCTGCAGGTAGGACTCGCTGGCTTCGCCCGAGGTCAATTCGTCGATGAACTCCGCGCCGCCCTCGACCAGCGATTGCCGCAACACCGTCGCCGGGGCCGCGTCTTCGCCGCCATCCGGGAACTGCTGCACATGGACATATTCATGCGCGATCAGGTGCGTCAGGCGGTCCGCCGGGTCCGGCTGCAGCCAGTCGGCCGAGCAGATCGTCTCCAGGCCGATCAGCACCCCGCTCTTGCCCGTCGTGCCGCCGCTGTTGCCACGGCCGATCAGAACGGTCACCGGCGGAAACGCAGCCGCGGGATCGAGCGCCGCCAGCTTGCGAAAGGCGGACCTGAGGCGCGTCTTCACCGTTGGCAACGCCGCCATGCAGTCTCTCGCGTGCTGGTAGAGCATCGGATTGGCCGCGATCTTCTTGGCCAGCGCCTCTCCCGAGAGAATCCGTTGGGGCACGAACTGGCGAACGCCCGGACTGCCCGCATCGATGTAGTCGTGCTGGAGAGACTCCGCGGTCGGCGCGCCGTGGGCGGCGTCGTAGAGGCGATAGAAGAGGTCGACGTCGGTCGTGCGGATTTCCGTCGCGGCCGGCGCGCCGACGGCGGAAGCGGCCGCGATCGCCGCCGCCAGAAGCGCGGCCAGCCCCCACGTCCCGCGATTGAGACTCACGGCTTCAGGCTCGCCAGATAGGCGATGATGTCGCGCCGCTGCGCGGGGTCGGTCACCGTCACCGCCATGGCCGTGCCGGGAACGAGCTTGCCCGGACCGGAGAGGAAGGCGTCCAGCTCAGCCGGCGTCCAGGTGAGGCCCGAGGCCTTGAGCGCGTCGGAATAGGGATATCCCGGTGACGAAGCGGCCTTGCGCCCGACGACGCCGGCGAGTTTCGGTCCCTGACCGTCGCTGTCGATCCCGTGGCACATGGTGCAGCGGTTCTCGAACGCCTCCTGGCCCTTGGCCGCGTCACCCGTCTCCTGGGCGAGCACGGGCGTGGCGAGGAGGAGCAGGGCGACAACCCCGTTCCTCCC
>Ga0302314_10020271_pt1 | contig 11005 bp, 12 predicted proteins | sample III_Palsa_N2_3_FD_200533 | JGI IMG/M metagenome (GOLD analysis project Ga0302314, IMG submission 200533) | Peat permafrost microbial communities from Stordalen Mire near Abisko, Sweden - III_Palsa_N2_3 | ecosystem: Environmental > Terrestrial > Soil > Palsa > Peat permafrost | place: Sweden... | reverse complement strand
CCGGCCACTCCACGATGAAAGCGTCGGCGAAGAAAGGCGCAAGCCCGCTTTCGAGCGCCGAGCTGTAATAGGTCGTGATCCCGTCCGCGTCGCAGCCGAAGAGGCGATCGGAATGGACCGAGATTCCGTAGAGCGACGGCGTTGGAGTCGCCGGGAGCTGACCGGTTTCCGTATAGAGCACGGGGTTTGTCGCGATCTGCGAATCGGGCGAAACGTCGGTCACCGATGTGATCACGATCTGGAACGGCGCGGCCGTGATGTTGTTGGGCACGCGCGCCAGCAGATTGTATATGCTGCCATTGGCGGCGGTGTTCCGGTAGACCTCGACGTAGATCGGCGTCCCCTCATCTTTGCCCGAGCTCCCCGCACCTGGCCCGGATTGGCGGTAGGTCGGCAAATAGCTGACGACGTTCACGACGACATTGCCTTCGGACGACACGTCCACATTGGTTACCGTGCTCGGCGCCGATCGATGCACGTTGCCCTGCGAATCTTGCTGCGCGTAGCAGCATAGGTATTGCGTCGACGCGTTTGCGGGGACACTGCCGCCGCCGGATGAGAATGTGCATACCGGCGGTGGCGGCGCGTGAAGGAACCCCACCTCAGTGAGCCGCGAGCCGTCGTAGATCATCGGAGTGCCGCACGCGATGAACGCATAAGGCCCAAGTTCCACCGACTGATAGGAAGCCACGTTCGCGAAATCGATCTCGAACATGACCGAAGCGTTCTGAAGCGCGTCGGTCGCGATCGAGGACGACACCGTATAGACGGTTTGCGTGGGGTCGGTTGTATGGGTGACGTCTGCGGAACGGGACGAAACTCCCACAAAAGACGAGCCAACGATTGAGGCATAGTCGGGCGTGATCGTCGCGACCGGGTACCAGAGCGGAGTCACCCCCGCGCCAGAGATGTCCTCATACCGCATCGATAGGAGCATTGCGGTACCCTGCCGGGTGGGGTCGCTTGTCATCGCAAGCACGCAGTATCGGTAGACGCCATTCAGGGTGATCGCGAACGGCTTGCTTGTCATCTCGAGCGCGAGCTGCGTGTCGAGAACGGCCCATGATCCATTCACGCTTAGCTGCCATGTCACCAGGCATCGGTTGGCTGGAATGCCGGCTTGCGAGACGAGGTAGCTCGTCGTCATCAGAAAGAGCGAGCTGGTGCCCGTTCCCTCCTGGTAGACGCGCTCGATTCCCATCGTGTCGACGCCTGGGCCACTGTCCGGGCTGGGCGCGAATCCACCAAATCCTGACGTCAGTGACGTGTTGGCCAATATGGGAGAGCCGGTCAGAGATGCACCGACGACGCCATAATACATGAGCGTGCTCGTGCCTGGACCCGTCGTATACGCGAACGAATAGATGAAGAGCTGATTGATTCCCGACCAGTCGGGCCGGCACGCAACGGCCGTGATCGTCGCGCTCGACAGGTCCGGGGAACCGGATGCCGCGGCCACGATTTGCGTAGCGATAGGCGACGTGAGTGCGCTCGGGGAAAAAAGATAGGCCACAACAGCCTTGCCACTCACGTCACCAACGATCATTCCGAAGTTTCCAGTCTGCGGAATGGGGCACGCATCGAAATAGGTCGTCGAGCCGCCCGTTACGACGGTCGTGTTCACCGCATTGGACCACCCGGAGGCGATGGCGGTGAGATCCAGACTCGAAGCATAGACGGCGCCTCCTGTCGTATTGAACCAGAGTGCCACCACCCTCGTCGCGAGGATGAGTACGCGCGGCTGCAAATAGGATGCATACGATTGGTCGCCAGCCTGCGCGTCGAGCACGTCCGAAACGCGCACGAACACCCCGGCTAGGTCGTAGACGCTGGCCAGAATTGAAGTTCCGTCGTTCCAAACGGAGATGCGGTAGGCCGCCGTTTCTGCAAGAGAGACGAATGGCGCACCGATGAGGTTGTCGTTTCGCCCGATGCGGTTCGCGGGTAGACCCTGGCCGATGGGAAGCTTCGCGCGCACAAGGCAGCTGGGCACACGCCCGCGGCCCACGAAGGCCTCTTCGGTGGGCGACCATGACCAGGCATTGAGCCCGTCGATCGCGAGCACCTCTTCACCATGCTTCACGAGCGCGCGCGCATTCGCGAGCGTCGCCAACGCCGTCACCCCGCTGCGCTTCGTCGCGGTCTGCGCGGTGGGGTAGATGACGTTCTGCGCGACGCGCATCGCGGTCGGCGGCGTGAATGCGTCATCGAAGGACTCGTCTTGCCCCGCGCCGAGCGGAATGCTGATCAGCTCCGCTTCGGTCATGGGATCACCCGAAACTCGAGATCGGCGGTGAACGTTCCCGCGGGCACCAGGATCGCCGCGGTGCCATCGGGCGAGACCGTCCAGGTCACATAGGGAATGCCCGAGCCGACCGCGCCGCGCGGCTGGCCGAGCCATACGCCGATGTTCGCCGAACCGAGGAGATGCGGGAGCTGTACATCGATGCCGCCGGTGAAGGGCACGGCGACGTAGAGCGTGCGCACGGTGCCGGCGACATCGCGCGAGCCCACCGTCGCGTCCTGCACCTCGTCTTGCGACTGGTTGAACTGCTGCGTCACCTGCGCGGGTGTGGGGGTGCCCGTGAGGCGGAAGTTACGGATCGGGAATACGGAGCGCGGCTGCACGGCCCATTTGCCGCCGGTGAGCTTGAGGATCGTGGTGCCGGTGTTGCGCGGGGCACTCATCGGAAGCGGCCCATTCGCGTGAAGCGAGGGCGCCATACGTCGCGGGTCATGTTCACCCTCGGCGCCATGGCCGCATCCCGCTGGCGCATCCCCGACAGCACGTCGGCTTGGATCATCGAGAGCTGCTGCTCGAAGAGCTGCGCGCGCTCCTCTTCGCGGTTGCGAAGAAGCATGTCGCGCGTACAGAACTTGACGGCATACTCGTCGAAGCCAGCGAAGCCGTCGAACGTGTCGCTGTCATTCACCAGCGGCTTCGGGCCGAAGATGTAGATCAGGTTGATCTTCGTGTTCGACGAGGGGGGCGGAAGGAACTCGATCGAGCCGGGGTCGGTCCCGTCCTGCGTCGTCTTACCGACGAGCATGTACCTGAAGGGCTCCCCGTTCCATCCGGGGGTCGCGCTCAGAAGGTACGGCCGCTCGTTGAGCGTGAAGCGCTCGAGCACGATTCGATCACCGGGCACGTTCGTCGAGAGCAAGAGCTCGACGCTCTTCAGCTCGTAGAAGTCGGGGGGGAGCTGGTAGATCGTCTGGCCGGGGACGCTCAGCGTCATCATCAGGTCTTTGCGGTAGACCGACTCGCCGCCTGCCTGGAGAGCCGTGCGGAACAGCTTGTTGATGCCGCGGTTGATCCAACCGTTCGCCATCGCGATCGTGACGGCGGTCGTGGCGGTGCACGCGGGCATGTTCGCGAGCGCGGTCGCTTCTGCACGCATGCTTCCGAGTGTCACCGCGAGCATTCGATCGCCCTGCCTCCGTCACGTGGAAAGAGAGCGGCCCCGCCGCGTGCTGGCGCGGGGCCTCTCTGCGGATTCGCCTCAGCTACCCATCTGCAAGAAGCGCTTGAGCGCCTTGCCGAAGGCTTCTGAGTCCTCGTCTTTGAGGGCGACCATCGCATCCTCGGCGGCGGTCTTTTCGCCTTCGCTGAGATCGACATCATCGGAGGGCGCGTCGTCCTCCGATTTCATCGGGTCATCGTCTTCCGACTCTGATCGCTTGGGCACCGGGATGCCTGCTGCGATGAGGAGTCCTTCGCCTTTCTTGCTCATGGCATCGGCTCCTTCTCAGTAGGCGTTGGTGGGATCCTTCGAGAACACCATCTCGCAGGTGACCGCTGATCCGTCGTTCGCCGGGTCGGTGAGCGTCGTGCCGCCCGCGGCATACATGCCGATGACGACGAGACCGGCGACGTTGGACACGATCGCGAACTCATATCCCGCCAGATTGCCCGGCGTGATCGTTTGGTTCGGAGGTGTCCCGGTGAGGGCCGAGCCGGTGACGGCGCAGGCCCAGAACCCGAGCAATACGCCCGGTGATGTATCCGCGAGCTGGACGCCGATGAGGCCGACGCCCAGCCGCGTGATGCTCGAGATCCCCGTACCCTTCGAGGGCGTCTGGTAGGTAGGCCCGCTGGAGGTGGGAGTGTAGGATGTATAAACGGCGGGCGAGCTCGTCCCGTTGGGAACGAACTGGAAGCGATAGCGCTCCTGGCCGCCGCCGTTCACGCCCTCGATGTCGTTGCCGAGTAGCCGGTTACCGCTGCTCATCAGGCGATGTCCTCGAAGAGGATGTCGCAGCTGGCGACCGTGCTACCGCCGGTGCCGATGACGGTCGTCGAGACCGTGCACTCGTCGCCCGCTGCGAACTGGGTGTTCGCGGCGTTGGCAACGAGCACGAGCGGGACGGGTACGAACGCCGTCACCGCGGTATTTGCGGTGTTCGCCGTCGCCATCAGCACCGCGGCGCCATTGCCCGTGCGCTTGTAGACGTTGACGATCGTGCCCTGCGCCGCGTTGGCGGTCGTATTCGCGGTGGCGACGAGGTTGGCCGTCTTCAGCACGGCCGGATAGGGCACCGTGAGGAAGGGGCTTTCCGCGACGTTCGCGGTGGTCGTCGAGAAGGAGAATCGGTCCGTGCGCTGGTGCGATTGGGAGATCGGCTGCGACGGGTTGACGATGTCACCGCTCGACGAGATGCGTGCAGTCTCGAGCTTTCGGTAAACGGAAAAATCCGACATGCTGGGCTCCTTTCAGGCCGCGAGGAGCGACACGGCAGAGAATGCCGGCGCCTCGGTATAGAGTTGCGGGTCGCCCACGATCCGACCTTCGAACGCATCGGCGTCCGTCTCGCGAAGGATCTCGTTGCCGTCCTCCTGATCGAAGTACGGCGCGTCTCCCATCGTGGCGTAGGTCCACATGTCGAGGGACGTCATCCAGCCGTAGTTGTCCGGCACATTGATGTCGAAGAAGCACTTGATCTGCCCCCCCGGCCCCATCAGCGCGATCCCCTCGTAGGGTTCGCCGAAGTTGCGGCCGTTCATCGGCGCGCCAGGCTCCTTCACGGACTTGAGTGCGCCGGCGCTCTCGAGCTCGATCTGGAGGTTGAGGAAGTCGTTGGGAGACAGGAACCAGTTCGTCGGCTTTCCGCCGATCTCGTGCAGCACCTTGGCGGTCGTCATCCCCGCCGCGCGCATCGACTTGTTCTTGCAGCTGATGCGCCATCCGCTGAGCAGCTGAATGTCCTGCGTGCGATCCAGGCCGAAGAACAGCGTCGAGGTCGGCGCGGTCGTCGGAATCCACTGCGCGACGCCCGAGATGATCGAGTTGTAGTCGCCCGAATAGTAGACGTACGTGTTGACCGTGCCGGGGATCGACGGGCATGCGCTCGCGATCGGCTGGTTGAACGTGAGGATCGCGTTGTCGCGGTCCAGGTTCGTGACGATGAGCGGCGAGACCATGAAGCCGACGCCGGCCACGCCCGTGTTGTCGACCGAGAAGTCGACCGTCACGTTTTTGTTGAAGTGTCGCATGTCCGAGCTGGCGGTCAGCTGGATCTGCGAACTCGTGAGCACCTGCGTCGTGCCGCCCTGGACCGTCGCGCTCCCGCCGGGAGCGGTCAGGATCTGACCGATGGACCCCACGTTCGTGTTGAACAGGTAGATCCCCATCCGGCGCTTCCAGACCTCGATCGCCATCTTCGACTGGCGCTCGAGCGCCGGAACGATCGCGGCCTTCTTCTGCTGCGCGCGGCGCAGGAGCTGCCGCTGGATCGAGAACAGAGAGTAGTATTGGACCGGCGAGATCTTGAACTGAGACTCGACCGTCGGCTGCTTGTTCGCCTTCGCGTTGCTGAAGGTCGCCGACGCGCCGCCGGTGTAGCCGTAGCCCACCGCGATGTGCCGAACGATCTCGTAGAAGCTCGTGTCCTTCGGGCAGAGCCCATAGAACGACTGGTTCGTGTCGTAGAGCTCGTTGATGATGTCGTTTTGCGGCCAGATCTCCTTTAGGAGGGCCGAGTACGTCGTCGAGTTAGCTGCTGCCATCGCGGTGCCCCGTGGCGCGCGAACGCTGTCCTCAGCGTGGGTTGTCGCGCGCGGGCTAGCTGCGCATCATGTTCGCGAGACGCTTCTGTCGCTCGGACTTGTACGAAGAGCCGGCCCCGTTGAGGGTCTGCGGCTTCTTGTCATCCGTCACGGCCGGCGAAGATTCGCTCACGGCATCGTTGCTCAGCGTTTTGTTGCCCCGAGGACTTTGGGGGGCGGCAGAGTCGGCAGCTTTGTTGTCCGGCGAACCGGTGGGGGCTTTCGTCGATGCGGCCGACGCTAGGGGGCCGCGCTTTTGTACCTTATGCCATCTCGGGTCTAACTCAGCAAGGGTATTGACAGCCTCGCGAATATCATCCGCGCTGTAGGGTCCTGCCTTACCGTTGGCCTTCCACCCTTGGGTGATCTTGAGCGCCTGCTGATATCGATCCTCTCGGGTGAAGATCGTCGACGCAGCCTCGTGCTTCGTCTCGTCGAAACCTTTTTCGAAGTCCTCGGCTTCGGCCTTCACCTGGGTATCGACTAGCGACTTCTTTGCGGCCTCCGCCTGTAGCTTCTCCCATTCGGCGATCGTGAGGGGCTTGGCCTTGGGATCGTCGGGCTCCTTCGGCTTCGCAGCGTCGGCTTTCGACTTCTCCGCCTCGGCACGTGCACGGTGTGCGCCCCATTCGCGCTTCCCGAGCGCGGCGAGCTTCTCGTCGGAGTCGACCCCGAGCGCGATGAGGCGCTGAAAGATCTTCTCCGGCGAATCGCTCATCAGCTTGTGGTCGCTCTCCTCGGCGGCCCGGATGCGGGCTTCGCGTGCGGCGAACTCCTGCTCGCGCGCCGATTGCTGCTGCGCAAACTGCGCTTTCTGCGCAGTGAACTCCTGCTCGCGGGCCACGTGCGCCCGCGTCGCCGATTCGAGCTGCGCACGGCGCTCGACGACGTCCTTTCGCTCGCTGGCGATGGCCGCAAACTTCGCCGCGAGCTTCGGGTCTTTGGTCTCCTCCGGCTTCTCGACGACGGGCTTGCCGTCCTTGTCGAGCTTCGGCGAGGCTTCGACCTTGGCTTCGTCTGCCTTCGCTTCCGGCTCCGTCTTGGCCGGCTCGTCGCCGACCTTCGGACCCTTGTTGTCCTCTTCGGCGAGCGCCGCATGGAGCGTCGCGACGCGGTCCTGATGGGAGGCTTCGGCGGGGATCTCTTTGCCCGCGGCGCCCGCGGTCGGAGCGGCGGGAGGGGGCGGCGCCGCAGCGGGTGCAGTGGCGGCGGGAGCGGCGGGGGCGTCGGCAAGTTGCGTCATGCGTGGTCCTTCAGGAGAGGTGCTTGGGAAGCATGTGTGTGACGCCGATCAGCCAACCGACGACGATGCCCGCACTGGCGCGAGCCATCCACGATGTTCGAACGATGCCGGGCGCGCGCAGGCTCATGCTTTCGGTGCCTTTCCGCGGCCCGTCGCCGTGAGGGCGTTGAGGCCGATGACGAGCGCGAGCTCGAAGATCTCGCGCTCGGACAGGTTCGGGACCTGCGCCTTCAGCTCCGCGAGGTGCTTCTTCTTGAGGTGGACGGCGTACTTCATCGTCGCCTCCCGAGGGTCGTCATCAGAAGGCGCGGCGTAGCCGAGGGAGCGCCAGTCGGGCGTGCGCCAAGGATCTCGTGGCAGTTCACGCAGCCGCGGGGGGCGTTCCTGTGGATGCCGGGCGCGCGCATCACGCGGCGGATCCGGGGGCCTGAAGGGGCGCGGGGGCGGCGGGAGCCATCCCCGGCGGCGCGATCGGCGCGGGCGCGAGCTGCGGCGCCTGCGGGGTCGCGGGGACCGGCGGCGTCGCCTTGTCGAGCTCCGACTTCGCGTCGGTGATGTAGCGGCGCAACAGATCGATCAGGTTGTCCGGCACGCCGCGGAGCTTGCCGAAGCAGATGTGCTGCTGCGCGCGATGCATCGCGTACACCAAGTCCTGGTACGTGTCCGGACGGCTCTTGGCGTACGCGCGATCCATCGATCGCGGCGCCCACGACGGGTTGATGTCGAGGATCGCTTCGATCTGCGCGTCGGCGACCTCCTGGAGCGCGCTGGCGAGGTCCGTCTCAGCGTCGATGTCCGGCGCGTCGAGGAGCTTCAGGTAGAGCGCGCGGTCGATGATGCCGCCGTTGAATAGGTCGTTGACCATCTGCAACCGCGCGGCGGGCGTCCGCCCGAGAAGGTTCGTGGGCCACACCTGCATGACGATCGCGTCACGCTTCATGTCCACGTCTTTCCAGTTCACCTTGAGCAGCGAGCGCCGCTCGGGGACCATCATCGCGAGGCCATCGCCGTTGTCGTTCTCGGCGGCGAGCTCTTTGTACTCCTCGATGAGGAGGTCTGCGATCGAGAGCGCGAGGGCCTCGTAGTTGTCCTCGAAGACGGCCTGATTGTCGGCCTCCATATCGTCGAGCGTTTGGAGCGCGCGGGCTGCGGTGATGCCGGCTGGCTTCGTCGCGTTCGCGCTCATCGTAGAGATCCCGGACCATTCGAGTGCACCGGTCGCGCACTGCTGTTGGTATTGGTAGGTCTGCGGATCGGCAGGCGTCGGATTCTGGTACTCGGGCTTGAAGGGCGGCTTGTACTTTAGCAACAGCCCGATGCCGTTCTCGAAGTGCGCGTCGGGCACGTCTCCGCCGTCCGGCACCATCCAGATCCCCGTCCCCGCCACACGGTGCGCCATGCGCAACGTCTCAGTGACGTAGTTGACCTCGTATTGAAAGCCCGCCATCTCGGCAGCGAGGCCGTCACCCCAGAGGCCGATGACGGGGTCCGCGTACTTGCAGATCGCGATGCCGAAGTGCTTTTTGGTGTACGGACCTTCTTCGAGGCAGACGGAATCGATGCAGATCGCCCAGCGGCCATCGATGCGGCGCTTCCCGTCGGCGACTGGTAGGCGATACGCCTCCGTCACCATGATCATGTCGGCCTGCGACGTGTAATCGGGCATGTCGTCGATGAGCCCCGACGACGACTGGCACTTGTCGATCTGCACGCGAAACTGCGGGTAGCGCTCCTTCAGTTCCGTCTTGTCCATCCAACGGATGAAGAAGATCTGCTTGGGCTTGCCGTAGCGCGCGTCGGCGACGTCGACGAGGATCTCCCAGGGCAGGATGCGATCGAGTCTCGGCTGCTGATCCCCCTCGTTGTGATGCACGCGCAGAATGCCGGTGCCGAACACCAGCGCGTCGCGCGCGATCGTGCGCATGACGGGAAAGACGTCGAGCGCACTCGGGGAGAACGCGCCGGCGAGGAAGTTCGCGAGGCCGCGCGCCCGGCGCCACTGCGAGTAGTCCCCCCTCTCGGAGAGGACCATTGGGAGCGGCTTGTGCTTGGTGATCTTCGCGAGGAGCGTGTTCACGCCGCGCCGCACGACGTTGTACGGGAGCGATGGGGCGATGAATCCGACGTGCGCGGGGTCGTAGTTTGTCAGGCCGAGTCCGAAGAGCTCCTGAGTGCCGTATAGCTCCGCGTAGAAGCGGTACATCTCGCGCCGCGCGCGCTGGCGTTGGCGTAGGAACCGCACGCGCGTCATCACGCGATCGTGGATGTTCTCTTTCGACGCCTTCCACCAACGCTGGTCGTCGTTGTTCGCGTCGGGCTCGAGCAGCTTGCCGTCGACGTCGGTCTCGGGGTGGTACTGCGTTGGGACGTTGCGGCGCTTAGCCATCGGCCAACGCCTTCAGTTGCGACGGATAGAGATCCTTCAGGATGGAAGACATAGGAAAAGCGTCGCCCCAAGCCTTGGGGCGCAGCTTCCGCTGCCGCGCAATCCGTGCCCGAACGCCGCTCAACGCATGATCCGACGTCCAGTGCGCAGTTGCGCGGCGAGAAGTCGCGTCGTCGAGCGCGCGTGAGAAGTCACGGCGCCCCCTGTTGGCTCTTTCGCTCGCGCCGGATGGCGTCGTTGAGCGCTGGATTCACGCTGCCACCGCCCGCAGTGGACGACGGCGCATTCTTGGTCTCGCGCAGGCCGCCCGAGGCGCCACGCGTCACGCGCGCTTCCCACTCTTCCATTCGAGCAGCGGCCGCGCGCTCCGCGTCGTCGATCTCCTTCGGCGAGCGCTGCGGAACCGGAACGGCGGGCGCGAAGAGCTGGATGTGCTCCTTGAGGATCGTGCCGTCCGGCGCGCGCTCGACGTTGTACACGCCGACGTTCAACTCGCGCAGGACAGCGAGGCGCGCGCGGAGATCGGGGATGTCGCTCACTGCGACCGCGGCTTGCTCGACGGCTTGCGCCACGCGCGCTGTCGAAGGAGGTTCGCGACGGCGCAAAGCTCGGGATGCTCCGCCCACGTGTTCGACGAGATCCGCGCACCGCCAGTCTGCGCGCCGAGCCAGTCGGCGAGCTTGTCGGCGAACGCATCCTCGGCATCGGGCGGCGACGGGAGCGTGCCGGCGAGCGCGATGCCCTTGCGGACCTCGGCAAGGAAGGGCTCCGGATCAAGCGAGCCCGTCGTGTCTTGGAGGCTCGCCCGCATCTCCTTCGAGATGAGGCCGAAGTCGCAGAGGATCTTGAGGAGCAGTCGGCGCTGGCCCGGATCGCGTAGCTGCGTCTGCGCCACGTCCGTGAGCGGCGTCACCAGGGACGCGCCGACGATCGGGGGAGGCGCGGGGACCGCCGGAGAGGCGACTGGAGCGGGCGCCACGCCCGAAGCGATTGGCGCAGCGATCGGGGCAGGCTCGCTCATCGGTGCCAAAGTGTGCCATGTGCCACGCCGTGCCGTCAACAGGGCATCTTGCGCATGACGCGCATCTGATCCAGTACGGCCGGATCCGCCTGAGCAAAATCGACCGCTGCCCCCTTGCGCAATCGACGACGTGGAAGAAGCGTGACGCCGACGATTTGGGGAATGTCCCCGACGCCGATGCGTCTCGCCGACATCCGCGCAGCGTTGCTTTAGATCACCCGCGCCCGGGCCACTTTTGCGCGAACGTCCCGCCGGGCTCATGCCGCCGGCGCACCTCGTCGCGGCGCTTGGTCTCGATGGCCTTGGCCT
>Ga0302314_10020270_pt1 | contig 11005 bp, 9 predicted proteins | sample III_Palsa_N2_3_FD_200533 | JGI IMG/M metagenome (GOLD analysis project Ga0302314, IMG submission 200533) | Peat permafrost microbial communities from Stordalen Mire near Abisko, Sweden - III_Palsa_N2_3 | ecosystem: Environmental > Terrestrial > Soil > Palsa > Peat permafrost | place: Sweden... | reverse complement strand
AATTCTACCCTGTTCAGGCCCTATTTTTTGGAGCGGAAGACGGGATTCGAACCCGCGACCCTCACCTTGGCAAGGTGATGCGCTACCGCTGCGCCACTTCCGCGTGGAACGCCAAGACTAGCTTGCGCCCGATCTGCGATGAAACCGGTTCGCGAGCAGGGTAACCACCTGGATTTTTACAGGAAGCGGAGCATGCCCGGAGAAGTGAATCGGGCGTTGAGCCCTTAAGGGCGTGCGACTCCTAACCGACCGCTCCCCGGGCTTCGAGTGCATGGCCCACGAGCTCGGCCAGGGAGTCATCGACCGCCGCTGCCAGGTCATCGAGTTCGGGGAGGAGCTTGCGGCAAGCCAAGAACCCGAAATGGAGGCGGTCGAGGTACGAGAAGATGGTCACGTTCAGCCCGACGCCTTCGGCGACCGGGCCGACGGGGCACATACTCGTGACGCGGCTGCCGGCGCAGAAGAGCGGGAACTCCGGGCCCTTCACCCCGGAGACCATGACGTTGAATGGAGGGCGGACCCGGTCGAACAGCTTGGTGCCCGCAACGGCACGCGCCAACCGCGAGACCAACCCCGGAGCGGCGATCTGGGCCAGGTCGCCGAGCAAACGTCCACGATGCAACTGCTCCTGCTCCTTGGCCACCCGAGTCGAATCGGCGATGGCCGTCAGTCGTTGCACGGGGTCGTCGACATCGGTGGCCAGGGAGACCAACATTGCCGAAATCTGATTGCCCAGCGCGCCGCCTTCGCCTTCGCTCCGCGTCGAGACGGGCACCATGGCCACCAGCGCGTGCTCCACGGCTTCCCGGCGCTCCTCGAGCAGGCGTCGCAACCCGCCGGCCACACCGGCCAGAATGACGTCGTTCACCGTGCATCCGAAGGAATGGCGGATCAACTTGGCGTCTTCGAGGGGTATCGACAGGGACGAGAAACGCTTGCGATTGGAAACTGCGCCGTTTATCGATGTCCGCGGGGCGGAGAAGAAGCCGGGCGGCGACGACTCGCCGCGGTCGGCCAGTTCCCGGTTGTGCATGCCCAGGTCGGCAATGGCCTCCACGCCGGCGTTAAGGGTGCTCAGCGCCCGAGCGGGCTGATGGGACAGTGAGGTGGCGGCATAGCGCAACATCTGCGTGCCACCCGGCAGTGGGCCCGGATCCCACCTCCCGATCTCTGTGGGTTCGGCCCGGGCCCGGGGACGGAGATCGAGGAAGGCGGCCAAAATCGATGCGCCGCTGACCCCGTCGAGGATGGCGTGGTGCACCTTGGCGATTAGTGCCGTGCGCTCACCCGTCAACCCTTCGACGACATACATCTCCCAGAGCGGGCGATCGGGGTCGAGCGGTCGGCTCATGGCCGCCGCCACGAAAGCATCGAGTTCTTGACGCCCACCCGGCGTGGGAAGACTGGCCCGCCAGAGGTGGTCATCCAGCTCGAAATCCGGGTCGTCCACCCATACCGGGTGATGAAGCCCCAGCGGGACCCGCACGGCGCGTTGGCGCAGGGGCGCGACCAGGTGGAGTCGCTGCGCGATGACGCTTCGGATCTGCGCGTACCGCGTGGAAGGCGAAAACAGCGAGCGCGTGCCCTCGGGCGGGTCGAAGATCATGACCGCCCCCACGTGCAAGGGGGTGGTCGGCGTCTCGAGGGAGAGGAATGCCGCGTCCAGCCCGTCCAGCGGCTGCATCAGCGGCGCACCGTTGTCGATCCCCATGGAGCAGTCGCCGCGCGCCGCACCGTCACGTTCCCGTATGACCGAATCCGCCGGCTCCGCGCGCGGCCTCCCCGAGGCCATCGGCGGGGACCAGATCGAACGCCGCTTCCTCGACCGCCACGATGACCAGCTGGGCAATCCGGTCTCCCCTGCTGACGGTGTAGTCGTCGACCGGATCGTGATTCACGAGGATCACCTGGAGCTCGCCCCGGTAGCCGGAGTCGATGAGCCCCGGCGTGTTCAGGCAGGTCACGCCGTGACGCAACGCCAGTCCGCTGCGCGGGAGGACGAGGCCGGCGAACCCACGCGGGATCGCCACGGCGACCCCGGTCGGCACCAGGGCGCGGCCGCCCCGCGCCGGCAACACGGCGTCCTGGCGAGCCAAAAGATCGGCTCCCGCATCGCCCGGGCGGGCATACGCCGGCACCCCCAAGTCAGGGTCGAGCTGATGCAAGGGAACACGCAGCATCGTTGGACACTACAAGGAGAGCGCCCACTCGTTCCCGCCCTCGGGCGGGGACCGGTAGCATGCCCGCCCATGTTGGCCTGGATCGATCTTGAGATGACCGGACTGGAGCCGTCCCGCCACGTGATCGTCGAGATCGCCAGCCTGGTGACCGACGACGACCTGACCATTGTGGCGGAAGGCCCGGATCTCGTCGTCCATGCGACGCCTGAACAGCTGGGCGAAATGGACGACTTCGTCACCGCGATGCACTCCCGTTCCGGGCTCCTCGATGCGATGGCAGCATCGACGCTCACCCTCGAAGAGGCGGGCGCGCAGACGTTGACCTTCCTCAAACTCCACATACCCGAAGCCCGAACGGTTCCCTTGGCGGGAAACTCGATCGGCACCGACCGGCGCTTCCTCGCCACCCAGCTCCCCGAGATAGAGGAATACCTGCACTACCGCTCGGTCGACGTCTCGACGATCAAGGAGCTCTGCCGGCGTTGGTACCCGGACGTCCTCAAGAGCGCTCCCGAGAAGAAGGGCGGGCACCGGGCCCTGCAGGACATCCGCGAGAGCGTGGGCGAGCTCGCCTTCTACCGCAGCGCCGTCTTCAAGGAGGCGCCCGGGCCGAACGGGGGGCAACCATGAGCGTGCGGAGCGACACGCCGTCGATGTCCATCGCCGAAGCGAACGCAACGCTGACGGCCCCCGGTCAGACGTTCGAGATGGAAGAGCTCGCCATCCGCGGGATCCGTACCCGGACCTGGAAGAACGCACCGGCGACGTTGCGCGCCGTTCTCGACATGTCGCTGGGCCACGGCGAGGCCACGTTCCTGGTCTACGAGGACGAGCGGACCAGCTTCGCCGAGCACTACCGGATCGCCTGCACGTTGGCCCGGCGCCTGGCGGACGAATTCGACATCACCCCCGGCGACCGGGTCGCCATCGCCATGCGCAACCTGCCCGAGTGGATCATGGCGTTCTGGGCCATCACCCTCACCGGCGCCATCGTCGTCCCGCTCAATGCATGGTGGTCCGGCGAGGAGCTGCGCTACGGCCTGGAGGACTCGGGTTCGAAGGTGGCCTTCGTCGACACCCAGCGGGCGGAGACGATCCGCCCCTTCCTCGGCGGTCTGGGCGGGCTCACGACCATGATCGTGGCGGACGAGCACCGGGCTGCGGTGAAACCCGGGACGGCCACTGTCCGTGAGGCTCCCGACGGTTCGCCGCCGGTGGCCGAATGGCCGTTCGCCCTGGCGCTCGGTGCAGTCGATGCCGACGCCGCGCCTCCCGACATCGCCATCGAGCCGGAGGACGATGCCACGATCTTCTACACGTCGGGCACCACCGGACGTCCCAAGGGCGCCGTCGGCACGCACCGCAACATCTGCAGCAACCTGATGAACCTCTTTTTCATCAATTCGCGCGGGTCGTTGCGCTTCGGCAGATCGCTGGTCGAACCTGCGGGCAAGGTGCAGAGCGCGATCCTGCTCTCCGTTCCCCTCTTCCACGCCACAGGCTGTCACTCCGTCATGGTGGGGAACATCGGTGCCGGCGGAAAGATCGTGATGATGCACCACTTCGATCCCGAGCGCGCCCTCGAGCTGATCGCCCGCGAGCGGATCACCACCTTCGGCGGCGTGCCGGCCATGGTCATGCAGGTGCTCGACTCACCGAGCTTCGCCCAGCACGACACCTCGTCCATCCGCAGTGTCTCCTATGGCGGTGCGCCCGCGCCCCCGGACCTCGTCCGCCGGATCAGGGACGCCTGGCCGATCGGGCAGCCGTCGAACGGCTACGGGCTGACCGAGACATCATCGGTCACCTCCATGAATTCCGGCGGCGACTACATCGCCAAACCCGAGAGTGTGGGCCCGCCTGTTCCGGTCTGCGACGTGGCCGTCGTACCGGAGGAATTCGGCGGGGAGGAGCCCGACGACACCATCCCGAGCGGGCCCGATGTGCGGGGCGAGCTGTGGATAAAGGGGCCCCAGGTGGTGCGGGGCTACTGGAACCGCCCGGCGGAGACGGCACAGGTGTTCACCAGAGGCTGGCTCCACACCGGCGACGTGGCCCGGCTGGACACGGACAACTTCATCTACATCGTCGACCGGGCCAAGGACATGATCATCCGCGGCGGCGAGAATGTTTACTCGGTGCAGGTCGAAGCGGCCCTGTTCGAACATCCGGCGGTGGCCGACTGCGCGGTCATCGGCATCCCCGAACCCACGCTCGGCGAAGAGGTCGGCGCCGTGGTGGTGCTGCGCCCCGGCCACAAGGTCGGAGCCGAAGAGCTGTCCAAGCATGTGCGCGAGCGGCTGGCCGGGTTCATGGTCCCCACCCACATCTGGTTCAGGGACGAGCCCCTCCCCCGCAACCCGGCCGGAAAAGTGCTCAAACGCGAGCTGCGGGCCCAACTGATCGGCCCCCCGCCGACCTGAACGGTCCGGGCGTACACGCGTCGATGCCGGCCGCAGGCGGCCGGCATCGACTGTTCGAGCAGAGGGGCGGGTGCACACCGCCCCCTGGGTGATCTCAGCGGTTGGGCTGCGGGGTGACGCGCAGGTACGGCTTGAGCGCCTTCCAACCCTTGGGGAAACGGTCCTTGGCCTCGTCGTCGCTCACCGCCGGGGTGATGATGACGTCCTCGCCGTCCTTCCAGTTGACCGGCGTGGCCACCTTGTAGTCGGCGGTCAGCTGGAGCGAGTCCAGCACCCGGAGGATCTCGTCGACGTTGCGCCCGGTGGACGCCGGGTAGGTCAGCGTGAGCTTGACCTTCTTGTCGGGCCCGATGATGAAGACGGAACGCACGGTGAGCGTGTCGTTCGCGTTGGGATGGATCATGTCGTAGAGGTCGGCCACCTGGCGGTCCTCATCGCCGATGAGCGGGAACGAGAGCGCCGAGCCCTGGGTCTCCTCGATGTCGCCGGCCCAGCCTTTGTGGGACTGGACGGAGTCGACCGACAGGCCGATGAGCTTGGCGTTGCGCTTGTCGAACTCGGGCTTGGCCTTCGAGAAGGCACCCAGCTCCGTGGTGCAGACGGGCGTGAAGTCCTTGGGGTGTGAGAACAGGATCCCCCAGCTGTCGCCGAGCCAGTCGTGGAAGTTGATGGTTCCTTCGGTCGTTTCGGCGGTGAAGTCGGGAGCGGTGTCCCCGAGTCGAACTGCCATGTGAGCCTCCTGTAGGTCTGGCGCGAGATGTCGAGCACGAGAGCATACCGGTTCGCCCACCAATTGTCGACCGGCTAGGTCACCTTTAGGGAAGTGGGGGTAACCGGCCTGACGACCGGGTGAAAAACCGCCTGATCCGGTGCGTTGGCGACCGCATCGATCGTGCGAGAATGGGCGGCAGTGAGCGCCGGCACCCCCTCCTACACCCCCTATCGGACCGACACGGTGTCGATCGAGCAGGACGGACCGGTGACGATCGTCAGCATCACCCGGCCGGAACGACGCAATGCGGTCGACAGCCACTGCGCCGAGCAACTGCGACGGGCGTTCCTCGACTTCGACGACGATGCGAGCCAGTCGGTCGCCATATTGACGGGGGTCGACGGCACCTTCTGCGCCGGCGCCGACCTCAAGGCCCTGTCGGAAGGTGATCGACGGCCCATCCCGGACGACGGCCCGGGGCCCATGGGTCCCACCCGGCTGACGCTCGGCAAGCCGGTCATCGCCGCCGTGGAGGGTTTCGCCGTGGCGGGTGGCATCGAACTGGCCCTGTGGTGCGACCTTCGGGTGGCCGCCGAGGACGCCGTGTTCGGCGTATTCGAACGGCGTTTCGGCGTGCCGCTGTGCGACCTCGGGACCGTACGCCTGCCCCGCATCATCGGACACGGGCGGGCCATGGACATCATCTTGACCGGGCGGGCCGTCGACGCCGCCGAGGCACTCCAGATAGGCCTGGTGAACCGGGTCGTTCCTCCCGGCACCGCGCTCGAGGCATCGGTGAGCCTGGCCCACCAACTGGCCGCGCTCCCGCAGTTCTGCCTACGTTCTGACCGCATGTCCGTTCTGGAACAGTGGGGGTTGACCGAGGAGGAGGCCGCGGTGAACGAGGCCGGGCGCGGGCGCGCCGTCATCGAAAGCGGCGAGGCCCTCGATGGAGCTCTGCGTTTCGCCGGAGGGGCGGGGCGCCGAGGCACGTCCCTTGCCTGACGCGATGACGTGCCCGTGACGAATCAGTCCGCTTCGCCGCCGGCACCGAACCCGCCGCCCCGTCCGGCCCCCCGGCACCACCCCCCCGCTCCGGAGGCGGGATCGAGAACGGTGGCCGCATTCGACTTCGACGGCACGCTGACCAGTGGGGGGAGCGTCCTTCCTTTTCTCGTCGCCCTGCGCGGCTTCTGGCCGGTGCTACGCACGGTGAGCGCCCTGGCGCCCAAGCTGCTCCGCTCGGCGCTGGTCGGCGGGGCGGCGGCCGACAGCGCCAAGGAGGAGATGTTCACCCGCCTGCTCGGTGGACTGCCGGTCCAAGATGTCGATGAACGCGCCGTCGTGTTCGCGGAGCGCCACCTGGCCCGCCACCTGCGCCAAGATGCGCGCCTGCGCCTCCAGTGGCACCTGCGCCAGGGGCACCACGTGGTCATCGTCTCGGCCTCGCCGGAGTGTTACGTGCGCCCCGCCGGCGAGCTGCTCGGCGTCGACGGCGTTCTGGCCACCCGCCTCGCGGTGGGCGGGGGCGGCCTCCTCACCGGGGGGTACGAGGGGAAGAACTGCCGGGGGGCGGAGAAGTACGCCCGCCTGGTCGTCCATCTGCGCGCCCATGGCCTCCTGGGTGGGGGCGACGACCAGCCCGAGTTGTGGGCCTATGGCAACAGCCGGGGTGACCTGCGCCTTCTCCAAGCGGCCGACCACGGGGTCGATGCGGGACTGTTGGGGCCCCTCGGGCGGCTGCGGAAGTTCCCCCGCCTGGCCGACGTGGTCAGGGAGACGGGCGGTCGACCTCAGCCGGGGCTGGCGGCAATGCCCACGACCCGCCCGGAATAGCCGGGCACCGTCGAGGCCACGTCGCCGAAGTAGGGCGCATCGCCGTAACTGAAGGCCTGGCCCGAGCCGTCGACCAGGACGTAACCCTGACCATCAGCGGACGGCAGGATGGCGGTCATGGGGCTCGTCGCCGCAGAGATCCCGGGCGAAACGGCACCCGGAGAGACGGCGGGCGCGTTACCGAAGGCCTGCACGGTCCCGTTCGCTTCGAGGATCCAGTAGCCGCCGCCCGTTGCGGCCGCCATGCCCACCACGGGCGAGGCGAGGGCCGACCCGCCCAGCGAGCCGGAGAAGGTGGCGTCGCCGAAGGTGAAGATCCCGCCGTCGGACGCCACCAGCCAGTAGCCCCCACCGTCGGGGGTCGGCGCCATGCCGACGATGGGCTGGTTGAGCCTGATGTTGCCGGTACTGCCGTAGAAGTGGGCGTCACCGAAGGTGAAGATCCCGCCGTCCGACGCCACCAGCCAGTAGCCCCCACCATCGGCGGTCGCCGCCATGCCGACGACGGGTTTGTTGAGCCTGATGTTGCCGGTACTGCCGTAGAAGTGGGCGTCACCGAAGGTGAAGATCCCGCCGTCCGACGCCACCAGCCAGTAGCCCCCACCATCGGCGGTCGCCGCCATGCCGACGACGGGTTTGTTGAGGACGACATTGCCCATGCTCCCCGAGAAGGGGGCGTTGCCGAAGGTGAAGATCCCGCCGTCGGACGCCACCAGCCAATAGCCCAAGCCGTCGGGGGTGGCCGCCATGCCGACGATAGGTTGATTGAGGGCGATGTTGCCGGTGCTGCCGAAGAACGACGCGTCGCCGAAGCTGTAGATGCCGCCCTTGGCGTCATCGAGCCAGTAGCCCCCCACGCCGCCGCTGGGCTGATTGCCGAGGGCGAACCAATTCGACTTCAGGTTGAGGGCGGCGGCGAACGCCGACCCGGTGACCGACACCGAACCGCTCGTCCCGGTCACCGACAGTTCGTTGACCCGGCCGCCGAAGTCGCCGTTGCCGTTGCGGGCCGTCACCACGAGCGACGAGAACGAGCCGATGGCCGGATAGGCGGCCGCGATCGACGCGTCGGAGAGCGTCACCGACCAATTGTGGTTCGTGTTGCAGACCGACGCGCTGATGCAGACGGCGTCGCCCGCGTCGACCACGGCGGGGAATTGCGCCCCGGCGGAGTAACCGCCCGACGAGGAGGAGTACTCGGTCGTGGCCACCGTGGAGGTGCCGTTGGTCACCATGACCTCCCCCGCCGTATCTTGCGCGGCCAGGATCGAGGTCGCCGTCTCGTACTTCATCCCCGGATACGACTGGCACGTCTGATCACAGGTGTCGGCGTAGCCGCCGTAACCCAACGGGTTGGACTCGACATAGGAGCGGGCGGCCACCGTCTGCGCCTCGGACTGCTGGAACCCCCAGGGCTCGGCCTGCGGACCGGGGCCGCCCAGCGTGGCCCAGCTCGACGGGGACTCCGCCGGCGCGACGTCGGCCACGTACTGCTCCAGCGGAAGCGTGTTCACCGTCCCGGCCTGGCCGGCCGAGATGGCCAGGGCGGTGAGCGATCCGTGCATCTCGATGCTCGGGCCCGCCTGGCAGAGCTCCACGGGGCCACCGTTGTCGGCGGTGGCCGTCGGCTCCGCGACGTTGGACGCCGCCAGCTGCCATCCACCCTGCCCGGCGCAGCCGCCGCTGGTGTACACGTCGTACACCGAGCCCGGGCCGATGAGATGGATGAGGACCGCGGTGGCGCCCGCCGTCGCGCCGGCGACGCTGATCGTGCCCGAAGCCGCCGTGGCGATGAGATCGTCCCCGTTGTCCTCCGTGATGGCCACGATCACGTTGCCTCCGTGCAGTGACGGCGGAGCGGGTGCGGTGCCCAGCGTCTCCAACGTCGTGCCGCCGTAGAAGTGAGCGAGGATCTCCCCGGCGCTGAAGTTGCCCGCACCCTCGTCGTCACCCAGGGCATAACCGAGTGATCCCCACTGCCCCATGCCGATGCCATGCCCGTAGCCGTGGCCGACGAGGACGACGGACGTGCCGGAGGCCGCGGCGGCGGCAGCGCCGGTGGCCAGTGGAACACTGATGGCCAGAGCGGTGGCCGAGGCGGCGGCCAGCGCAGTGGCCAGGGCACCGGCGAGCATCGCCCCGCGGCCCCGCCAGCGGGTTGGACCATGCCCAATGGGCAGCGGGCCCGGGCGGCGAAGGCGAGCCCGCGCACCAGGGAGTGGGGCCATCACAATGGCAAAACCCTAGTGGCGGGGTGCGCCCTTTCGGGGGTACCCGAATGGAACCGGGGTGTCAGCGGGCCACCGGTACACTGCACGCCCGTGCGCGTCGACCAGGTCATTCCCTCGTTGGCCAGTCGCGATGCCATCGGCGTGCACACGATGAACCTGCGCGACGGGTTGCGCGACGTCGGCATCGACTCGGACATCTTCTACGGCAGCTTCACACCCGACATGGCGCACGAGGGACGGTCGGTGACCGAGCTCGGCCGGGCCGGGCGCGATCGCTGGTTGCTGTACCAGTCGTCAATCGGCAGCCCGGTGTACGACATCCTCGCCGCGCGCAGCGAGCCCAAGCTGGTGAACTACCACAACATCACGCCGGCCTATCTCCTGCGCGACTGGGAGCCGAACGTGGCCTATGAAGTCGAGCTGGGTCGCACCCAACTGGCGCGGCTGGCTCCGCAGAGCCGGTTCGCGGTAGCCGATTCCGGCTTCAACGAGTCCGAGCTCCACGCGCTCGGCTACGACCGCACGGCCGTGGTGCCCCTCCTGATCGACATGCACGCCAAGAGCGAGGCACCCGATCCCGCCGTGGCGACGGCCATGGCTCGGCGCAAGGAGGCGGCTGGCGGCGCCGATCTGCTCTTCGTGGGCAAGATCTCCCCGCACAAGGCCCCCCACGATCTGGTGAAGATGCTCGCCGTCCTGCGCCGGCTCTACGACCCGGCGGCGCGCCTGCACCTGGTGGGATCGCCGCTGGGGGAAACGTACGAGCCGGCACTGCGTGCGTTCATCGCCGAGCTCGGGCTCGACGAGGCGGTCAACATCGCCGGGTCGGTCAGCGGCGCCGAGTTGGAGGCGTACCTCCAGGCGGCCGATGTCTTCGTCTGCGCTTCCGACCACGAGGGCTTCTGCGTGCCGCTGGCCGAAGCGATGGGACACGGCATCCCGATCGTGGCCTACGGGGTCACCGCAGTTCCCGAGACCGTCGGGGGGGCCGGGCTGATCCTGCCCGACAAGTCCCCTCTGCGATTCGCGGCCGCCGTCGGGCGGGTGCTCTCCGACGAGGCGCTCCGGCGGAATCTCGCCGCCGCCGGCCGGGCGCGGGCATCCGGGTTCGACCTGCGCCAGTCGCAACGACGATTCGTCTCGCTGGTCCAAGGAGCGATCGGCACGTCGTGAATCACTGCTGGCGCGGGCGGGTGGCGAAATAGATGCAGCTCTCGGTCCCGCCCCGGTCGACATCGGTCGGGGTGACGAACACCACCGATGCGCCGTTCTCGGCGAGCGCGGACCGCGTGGTCGCATCGGGAAGTGCGGTCATCGTCATCTCGGGTACCCAGTCGAGCCGCCGGTACAGGACCTTGGGGCTCACACCGAGGCGCCGGAGCACGTTGCCCGCCCGCGTGCGGAGCCCGGCGGCGGTGCGCCACGGCGGGAGGGGCGTCGGCGGGGGAACCTTCGAGGGAATCTGGACGACCAGCGCGCCGCCGGGCGCCAGGACCCGCACGAACTCGGCGAGGTAGCGCAGGATCGCCTGGGGGGACGGGAGATGCTGCAGCACCAGGACGCAGAGGACGAGGTCGAACGAGGCATCGGAGAACTGGCGCAGATCTGTCGTCCGCTGCACCT
>Ga0302314_10020269_pt1 | contig 11005 bp, 10 predicted proteins | sample III_Palsa_N2_3_FD_200533 | JGI IMG/M metagenome (GOLD analysis project Ga0302314, IMG submission 200533) | Peat permafrost microbial communities from Stordalen Mire near Abisko, Sweden - III_Palsa_N2_3 | ecosystem: Environmental > Terrestrial > Soil > Palsa > Peat permafrost | place: Sweden... | reverse complement strand
AATCCCCACCGGGACGCTGTCCTTGAGGATCAAGGGCAACGGCGGCACCAAGTTCACCGCCGCCACGATCAAGCTCCCGGCCGGTCTGGACGGCGCTGCCAAGAAGTCAGTGACGGTCAGGTTCGGGGCAGCCGCCAGCAAGGCAATCACCATCAAGAACCTGAAGCTCACCGCCAAGGAAGCCAAGGCCAAGACGGCCACGGTCAGCTTCACAGTCACGTACAAGGAGAACGGCGTCACGGCGACCTCGACGGCGGCAACCGCCACGGTCAAGCTGTAAGGGGTCGGGCGGGGATCCCTCGGGGTTTCCGCCGGCTGGTTCCTCGTTGCCGTAGATCTCCAAGTGGTCGTACTGGGCGCGGGCCTGGTACGACCACTTGGGAGCAGCAGCCTGACCTCTCTCCTACCGGTCCCGCCCCGCTGGGCGGGACCGCCGCCGGAGCCCGCGGTTGCCGCTCAGGCCGCGGCCAGTTCCGGGGCGCGCTGAGCCGCTTCGGTGCGGTTGCGCACGCCGAGCTTGCGGTAGAGCGCCAGCGTATGTTTCTTTACTGTCTCGGGACTGACATGTATCGACGCTGCGATCTCACGGTTGGTGGCGCCGGTGCTGAGCAGCATCAGGACCTCACGCTCACGCGTGCTGAGCGCGTCTGGCGCCGACGACCCCGCGTCTTCCGGCAGCCGCTGCCCGAACAGCGCCAGGCGCACGGCCGCGATCACCTGCTGGGTGCTGTGGCTCGGGGTAATCAGGCCTGAGACTCCGGCGCCCTGGCTCGCTTCCTGTGTCAACCCACCGCTGTGGCGCGTGCTCAGCAGAATCGGCAGTGACGGACGCGTGGCCCGCAGTGGTGCCAGAAATGAGCTCACGAAAGCGCCGGCATCGGAGACGTCGACGATCGCGACGTCTGGCCGAACGCGATTGAGCAGCGCGAGTGCCTCGTCGCGTTCTCCGGTGAGCCAGGTACGTCCGATCCAGCGCTGACTGCGCAGCAGCAGGCCGTAACCGATACGCGTTGCAGCCTGCCGCTCGATGACGAGGGCCTGGACCGAGTTGTCGGCCAGGCCGTGACCGTCGAGACCTTCCACAGCCAAACTCGCGCTATCCCGCGCGGCCCGCGAGCTCACGGTGCGCATACTGGCTCTGCGGCCGCTCGAGGCCATAGTGCTCGCGCAGCGTTGTGCCCTCGTACTCGTGCCGGAAGAGGCCGCGGCGTCGCAGCTCTGGGATCACGTGGTCCACAAACGTCTGCAGATCCCCGGGCAGCGCCGGAGGCATGATGTTGAAGCCGTCAGCGGCGCCCCCGCGGAACCACTCGTCGATCGTGTCGACGAGTTGCTCGGGTGTGCCGGCGAACGAACGGTGGCCGCGACCCCAGCCGAGCTTGGCGAGCAGCTGGCGCACCGTCAGGTTCTCGCCGCGAGCGAGGTTCGAGACCAGTGTCGAGCGACTCTTGAAGCCCTCGATCCGCTCCTCGTCGGGTACCTCCGGGAGTGGGGCATCAAGGTCCGCGCCGGTCAGGTCGACGTCGAAGTATTTAGAGATCTGGTAGAGCCCGTACTCCGGGATGATCTGCTCGTCGAAGGCCGCCTCGCGCTCGCGGACCTCGGCCTCGGTCGAACCAAGGATCGGAACGATGCCGGGCAGGATCACGATCTGCTCAGGGCTGCGGCCGGCTTGCACCGCGCGGCGCTTCATGTCGGCGTAGAACGCCTGCCCCTCTGCGAGCGAGCGCTGCGTGGTGAACACCGCTTCGGCGTGGCGAGCGGCGAAGTTGCGCCCCGATTCGGACTGTCCCGCTTGAACGAGCAGCGGCTGCCCCTGGGGCGAGCGGGGGGCGTTGAGCGGGCCTGCGACGCGGTAGTACTTGCCGACGTGGTCGATCGAATGGATCCGGTCCGCGTCGGCAAAAATGCCGCTTTCCTTGTCGCCGATCGGTGCGTCGTCCTCCCAGCTGTCCCAAAGCTTCTTGGCTACCTGGACGAACTCCTCGGCCCGCTCGTAGCGGTCGGCATGCTGTCCACGGTCGTCGAGCCCGAAGTTCAGCGCGGCGTCGCGGCTCGCGGTCGTAACGATGTTCCAGCCGGCGCGGCCGCCGCTGATGTGGTCGACCGAGGCGAACCTGCGCGCCAGCTCATACGGCTCGCCGTAGCTCGTTGAGGCGGTCGCGATCAGGCCGATGCGCTCGGTGCTGACGGCGAGAGCGGCGAGCAGTGTGGTCGGCTCGAGCAGCCCGATCGGCCGGTAGCGCGGGTCGTTTTGCAACGAGGGCGAGTCCGCGAAGAAGATTGAGTCGAACGTGCCTGCTTCAGCGATGCGGGCCAGCTTTACGTAGTGCTCGACGCTGACGGTGTCGAACGGGTTCGACTCAGGCAGTCGCCAGGCTGCCTCGTGGTGGCCGATGTCGTGGAGGAAGGCGTTGAGGTGAAGACGACGCGTATCTGGCATGCGACGTACAATACTCTACTAGATCACTCGAGTTTGTTGGATTAGCGCCGGGTACCCAAACGGGTACCCGGCGGTCACCCACACACGGACGACGGAGACGTTATGGGCATTAAGTTGCATTGGTATCTGCCGACCCACGGCGACGGCCGTACCCTGCTGCTGGCTGGTGACTCGAAACAGACCGACCTGCTGACTTACAGCCACCCAGATCGTCCGGGCTATCGGGCTCCGACGCTTGAGTACCTCGGTCAGGTGGCACGTGCGGCGGAGCAGTCTGGTTTCGACGCGGCGTTGACGCCGACCGGCACCTGGTGCGACGACTCCTGGATCACCTGCACCGCGCTGAGCCAGCAGACCGAGCGGCTGCGTTTTCTGGTGGCCTTCCGGCCCGGCAGCGTCTCGCCGACGCTCGCCGCGCAGCAGGCGGCGACCTTCCAACGCCATACCGGTGGGCGACTGTTGCTGAACATCGTGACCGGCGGCAACGAGGCCGAGCAGCGGCGCTTCGGCGACGACCTCGACAAGGATGCCCGCTACGCCCGCACCGACGAGTTCCTGACGATCCTGCGCGGCGCCTGGGGAGGCGAGCCCTTCAGCTTCCGCGGTGAGCATCTCTGGGTCGACGGCGCCACCGCGCTCGGCGTCGAGCAGCAACCTGAGATCTACTTCGGCGGCTCCTCCGACGCTGCGCTGCGAGTCGCCGCGCGGCACGCTGACGTCTACCTCACCTGGGGCGAGCCGCCGCCGCAGCTGGCGGGGCATCTCGAGCGGGTGCGTGAGCTCGCTGCCGCGGCACCGCGTGAGAGTGAGCTGCGTCACGGGATCCGTCTGCACGTGGTCTCCCGCGATACCGCTGAGCAGGCCTGGGCGGCAGCGGAGGCGCTGATCGCCGACGCCGACGACGCGGCGATCGCCGAAGCACAGACCAAGATGACGCACGGCGACGCCGTCGGGCAGCAGCGCATGCAGGCGCTGCACGGCGGCAGCCGTGACCGCCTGGAGATCTACCCGAACCTGTGGGCCGGTCCGGGGCTGCTGAGGGGTGGCGCCGGCACCGCGCTCGTCGGTAGCCACGAGCAGGTGGCGGACCGCATCGCCGAGTACCACGAGCTGGGGATCGACGAATTCATCTTCTCGGGATATCCGCACCTTGAGGAGGCGTACGCCTTCGGTGAGGGTGTGCTGCCGATCCTGCGTGAGCGCGGCCTCGTCGAGTCGCCCTACGCGCCACTCTCCGCATGACCAAAATCGTCTCGATCATCGGGAACCCGCGGCCCGAATCGCGAACTCACACGCTCGCTCGCACGCTTGCCGCGGCGCTTGCGGCTGAGTTCAGCAGCCCACCCGCCGACGAGATCGATCTGGCGCTGCTCGGGCCGCGCGTGCTCGACTATGAGGACGCCAGCGTGGCCGCCGCGGTCGAGCAGGTGCTTGGCGCCGATGTGCTGGTGATCGCCAGCCCCACCTACAAAGCGACGTACTCAGGCCTGCTGAAGGCGTTCCTCGACAGACTTGGTACCGGCTCGCTGGCGGGAACCGCTGCCGTGCCGATCCTGCTCGGAGGCGCACCGAACCACCTGTTGGCGGTGGACGTCCACTTCACGCCGCTGCTGCTGGAACTCGGGGCGTTCGTCCCGCGCCGCGGGCTGTTCGTGCTGGAGTCGCAGGTGGAGGGGTTCGCTGCCTTCGCCGGCGAGTGGTCGGCGAGCCACGCGCAGGCGCTGCTGGCCGGTTAGAGGCGGGGCGTCCTGATCACCTGCTCGCCCGGTAGCCTTGCGACGTGCCCACGAACCCACCACTTGAGGGACTACGCGCGCTTGTCACCGGAGGCGCGTCGGGCATTGGGCTCGCGACTGCGACGCTGATGCGTGAGCAAGGCGCGCAGGTCGCGCTGCTTGACATGGCGCCGAGTGGCCCTGACGGCTTCGTCTATGAGCGCGCCGACGTCAGCAACGACACAGAGGTGCGCCGCGCCGTCGCTTCGGCGATCGAGCGCCTCGGCGGTCTGGACATTCTCGTCAACAACGCCGGCATCGGCGCGCAGGGCGGGATTGAGGACAACGACGACGCCGAGTGGCACCAGGTCTTTGATGTGAACGTCGTCGGCATGGTGCGTGTCACTCGCGCAGCGCTGCCGGCGCTACGCCAATCGGGTAGTGCCGCGATCGTCAACACAGCGTCGATCGCCGCCACCGCCGGGCTGCCCTCGCGAGCGCTCTACTCCGCCACCAAGGGCGCGGTGCTCTCGATGACGCTCGCAATGGCGGCCGACCTGATCCGTGAGGGCATCCGTGTGAACGCGATCAACCCGGGTACCGCCGACACGCCCTGGATCGGGCGGCTGCTCGACAAGGCTGACGACCCCGCGGCCGAGCGGGCCGCGCTTGAGGCGCGCCAGCCGCATGGGCGCCTCGTGAGCCCGGATGAGGTTGCCGCAGCGGTCGCGTTCCTAGCCTCGCCGGCTTCGGGATCGACCACCGGGACCGCGCTTGCGGTCGACGGCGGCATGGCCGGTCTGCGGCTGCGCCCGCGTTCCTGAATCCGTCGAACGCTGCCCGGGCGACCGCTGCCTCAGTGTGATTCGCGGCTGACCTTCGACCCGCTGGCGCCGCGCAGGAAGTCAAGGTCGGCGCCTTGGTCGGCCTGCATCACGTGGTCCACGTAGAGCCGCTCCCAGCCGCGGTCGGGGTTGGCGTACGCGGCGAGGGTCGTGTCATTCGGCAGGCGCCGCGCGAGTTCCTCTGCGGGTACGTCCAGGTCCAGACGCCGGGTGCTGATATCGAGCTCAATCCAGTCTCCGCTATGCACCAGTGCGAGCGGGCCGCCGGCGGCAGCTTCGGGCGTGACGTGCAGCACGACGGTGCCGTAGGCGGTGCCGCTCATGCGCCCGTCGCAGATCCGGACCATGTCACGTACGCCCTGTTCGAGCAGCTTTTTGGGCAGTGGCATGTTCGCGACCTCTGGCATGCCCGGGTAGCCCTTGGGGCCGCAGCCGCGCAGCACCATCACGGAGTCCGCATCGATCTCCAACCGCGGATCGTCGATGCGCGCGTGGAAGTCTTCGATGCTGTCGAAGACGACCGCGCGGCCACGGTGCTTCAACAGGCGCGGCGTGGCCGCGGCCGGTTTGATCAGCGCCCCTCCAGGAGCGAGGCTGCCGCGCAGCACGGAGATCCCGGCATGGGCTTGCAGCGGCTGCGCCCTGGTCGCGATCACGTCGGCGTCCCAGATCTGTGCGTCGTCGAGGTAGCTGACCAGCGGCTTGCCCGTTACCGTGAGTGCCTCGGGATCGAGCAGGTCGCGGACCTCACGCAGGGCGGCCAGCAGGCCGCCCGCACGCTGCAGGTCGTCCATCAGGTACTTGCCGGCCGGCTGCAGGTTCAGCAGCAGCGGGACGTCGGCGCCGATGCGGTCAAAGTCATCGATCGAGAGCTCGATCCCCAAGCGCCCCGCGATCGCAAGCAGATGCACGACGGCGTTGGTCGATCCGCCGATCGCGGCCAGCGCGACTATCGCGTTCTGAAACGAGCCCTTGCTCAGGAAGGTGCTGGGGCGGCGATCCTCGCTGACCAGCGCCACCGCCAGACGGCCGGTCTCGTGCGCCGCCTCGAGCAGGCGGCTGTCGGGCGCCGGCGTGCCGGCGATCCCCGGGATCACGGTGCCGAGCGCCTCCGCGACGAGTGCCATCGTCGATGCGGTCCCCATCGTGTTGCAGTGTCCGCGGCTGCGGATCGTCGCGGACTCGGAGTTGAGAAAGTCGGCCTCGCTGAGCGTGCCGGCGCGGACCTCCTCGCTGAGTCGCCAGACATCGGTACCGCAGCCGAGCGCCTGACCGCGGAAGGTGCCGGTCAGCATCGGGCCGCCCGGGACCACTACCGACGGCAGGTCAACCGAGCAGGCGGCCATCAACAGCGAAGGGATCGTCTTGTCGCAACCGCCTAGCAGCACCGCGCCGTCCACCGGGTTGGCGCGCAGCATCTCCTCGGTCGCCATCGCCGCCATGTTGCGCCACAGCATCGCGGTCGGGCGGACCTGTGTTTCGCCTAGCGAGACGACTGGAATCTCCAGCGGAATGCCTCCGGCCTCATAGACGCCGTTGGCTACCGACGCCGCGACTTCGCCGAGATGGGCGTTGCACGGCGTCAGCTGCGACGCCGTGTTGGCGATCGCGATATGCGGGCGTTCGCCCGTGAAGGCGCTCGCCGGCAGCCCGCGCCGCATCCAGGCACGGTGGATGTAGGCGTTGCGGTTCTCCCCGACGTACCACTCAGAACTACGCAAATGACGCTTCATCTCGACCAATCTTCCGGAAGTGAGTCAGACTGACGGGGCCGTGCGTAGCCTACCTCCGCAACGATGAGGGCGTTTGTAATCACCGGGCCGCGCCGGGCCGAGGTTCGCGAGGTTGAGCGACCGCTGGCGGCCCCGGGCGAGGTTGTCGTCGACGTCGGCCGCGCCGGCGTCTGCGGGACCGACGTCGAGTTCTTCACGGGTGAGATGCAGTACCTGCATGAGGGCTTCGCGGAATACCCGATGCGCATCGGTCATGAATGGATGGGCACCGTCTCAGCGGTCGGAGCGGGCGTGGAGAGCCGTTGGCTCGGTCTGCGCGTGACCGGCGACACGATGCTCGGCTGCGGCGTCTGCGAGCGCTGTCAAAGCGGCCGTCAGCACGTCTGCGAATTCCGTACGGAACTCGGAATTCGCGGTGGACGGCCAGGGGCTCTGGCTGAGCAGGTCGCGGTGCCCGCCTCGGCGCTGGTCGAGCTTCCGGACGGGGTCGACGATGCGATGGGCGCGATGGTCGAGCCGGGCGGCAACTCCTGGCGGGCGGTCGCGGGCGCGGGACTCAAGCCCGGCGACAAGGTCCTGATCCTGGGACCGGGCACGATCGGCCTGCTCTGCGCGATGTTCGCGCGCGCGGCCGGTGCCCAGGTGCATCTGCTCGCGGCCTCTGATGAGGCTCTGCCATTCGTGCGCTCACTCGGTTTCGAGAACGTCTGGACCGCTGCGACGTTGCCGGCGCAGGCCTGGGCTGCGGTGATCGATGCATCAAACGCGGCTGAGCTGCCGGCCCGCGCGCTGGAGCTCGTCGAGCCCGGTAAGCGCGTCGTCTACATCGGCCTCGCGGGCACTCCCAGCCTCGTGGATACCCGCCTGATCGCGCTCAAGGACGTCACTGCCGTCGGTGTTCTCAGTGCCTCCGGCGGTCTTCGCCAAACGATCACCGCCTACGCCAGCGGCGAGGTCGATCCGCGGCCGCTGATCGCGGCAACGGTGCCGTTGCAGGGGCTCGCCGCCGTGCTGGCCGGCGAGCGCTCAGCTGACCACGCGGCCGGCCCCAAGTATCAGGTGGCGATGTCGATGTTGGACAATGCAGACAGGCCATGACTGAGGAGATTGCATGAGTGAGGAGACCCCGACAATCGGCATCGGCATGCTCGGATACGCGTTCATGGGCAAGGCCCATTCGAACGCGTATCGGACCATCGCCCATATGCCTGGGCAGCCGCCGCTGCTCCCCGAGCTCGTGTCGATTGCCGGACGCAACGTCGAGGCCGTCACCGCGGCCGCGCAGCTCTTCGGGTTTGAGGCTGCCGTCACCGACTGGCGGGGGCTGATCAGTGACCCGCGCGTCGGCCTGTTCGATAACTCCGGTCCCAACCTGCTGCATGCCGAGCCGACGATCCTCGCGGCACAGGCCGGCAAGCATGTGCTCTGCGAGAAGCCGCTTGGCATGGACGCTGCCGAGAGCTACGACATCTGGCAGCAGGTCGCGCAGACCGGCGTCAAGCACATGTGCGGTTACAACAACCGCTTCGTGCCGGCGATCCGCTACGCACGCCAGCTGCTCGAGGCAAACGAGCTCGGGGAGATCCGGCACGTGCGGGCCCGCTACCTGCAGTCCTGGGGTGGCGACGAGGACCTGATGACCTGGCGATTCGACAACTCGCAGGCTGGATCTGGCGCGCTTGGGGACCTCGGAGCGCACATCATCGATCTGGCGCGCTTCCTGGTCGGGGAGATCACCACGGTCAGTGCGCTCACGCGGACCTTCATCAAAGAGCGAGCCGGACACGCGGTCGACGTCGACGACGCGTTCGAGGCGACCGTCGAATATGAAAATGGGGCCTTCGGCACGCTCGAGGCCTCGCGTCTCGCGCCCGGCCGGATCAACAGCCTGGTGCTGGAGGTCAACGGCTCCAAAGGTTCGCTGGTCTTCAACCTGGAGCGCCTGAACGAGCTCCAGATCCACATGAACAGCTCTCCGCACAAGGGCTTTCAGACCGTGCTGATGACCGAGCCTGAGCACCCCTTCCTCAACTTCTGGTACCCACCGGGCCATACGCTCGGCTGGCAGGACTCGTTCACGCACCAGGCTCATCATCTGCTGACCGCGATCCGCGAGGACACGCCGGTCGGGCCGTACGGGGCTGACCTGGAGGACGGTTACCGGGCCGCCGAGGTCTGCGATGCGATCGTGCGCTCCTCCGCCAGCGGCAGGCGCGAAGCCATCAACTACCGCGAAAGCGAGGTCTGAGTGATGAAGCGGTTTCTGAGGTTCGCCTGCGGCCCGTTCTTCGTCTTTGCCGGAGTGCTGCACTTCGTCAGGCCGAAGCCCTACAAGGCAATTGTCCCGCCGTATCTGCCGGCTCCTGACGCGCTCGTCTTCCTCAGTGGTGTGGCTGAGGTCGGCGGCGGGCTTGGTCTGATGCTGCAGCCGACGCGTAGGCGCGCGGGCTGGTGGTTAGTGGCGACGCTGCTGGCTATCTTCCCCGCGAACCTGCACATGGCTCAGCACCCTGAGGCCTACCCGAAGGTGCCGGGCGGTGCGACCGCGCTGAAGGGGCGCCTGCCCTTGCAGGCGCTGCTGATCGCCTGGGTGATTTCGGCCAGCAGATCGCGCCGCAAGCCCAGCAGCGATCAGGACTGAGGCGGCGGGCCCAGCAGTTCGGTCTTGTACTGCGGCGCCAGCGCGACTGCGGTGGCGATGAACTTCGCCTGCTCGGCCTCATTCAGGGGCGGCGGAGTCTCGGTGCGCTGCGATACGCGGGCCCCGACCGCCAGAAAGAACTCCTCCTGGCCGGCCGGAGAACATAGGCACAGTACGCGCGCGGGGGCGCCGCTGGCGTTGCGGAACATGTGCGGCGCGTTGGCTGGAACGTTGACCGTTTCGCCGGCTCGGGCGATCATCGTTTCGTCGCGGAAGGTCAGCTCGATCTCACCTTCCAGCACGCTGAACAGTTCTTCAAAGTCGTGGCGGTGCGGCGGTGGCCCGCCGCCCGGCGGCACGAACATGTCGATCAACGTGTAGCGCCCGGCGGTGTCTGCGCCTGAGACCAGCACCGTGTAGGTGTCCCCGACAACCCCGAGATGAGTGAGCGACTCATCTGTGTTGGGCCGCGCCACCGTCAGCGCGCGCGAAAGATCGTCTGCGGGAATTGTCACCGAGAGGAGCGTACCCAACAACCAGCCGATGACGATCACTCAGACACGGGCCTGCACCGCAATGCCGTTGTGTGAGGGTTGGGTTAGGGCGAACCCAACCGATAACAAAATTATCCATGCGGCCAATGCTCGGAGGATGATCTTCGGATTAGCTTGAGTTAGCCAAGGGCGAACTGACTCCGTCGGTCGCTCAACCACGAGAAGGGGATTTATGCGTAGCTTCAGCAGGGCGCTGCCGATGCGAGCGGCCTTAGTAGCCGGGGTCGCGGCGGCCGCGTTTGCGGGCATCAGCTCGGTATCAAACGCCAAGACCGCTCATCCGGCTGCCGGCACGACCGTTGACTTCTACTCGAGCCTGCCGCTCCAGGGTGGTTCGTCTGCCGACACATTGCCGATTGTCCAGGCCATCAAGCTGGCCCTGAGTCAGGCCGGTAACAAGTCCGGCTCATTCGGCATCAAGTACACGTCACTTGACGACTCGATCGCGTCGACCGGCAACTGGGACCCGACCAAGACCGGCGCCAACGCCAAGGAAGCAGCCGGCGACTCAAAGGCGGTGTACTACATCGGTGAGTTCAACTCAGGCGCGAGCGAGGTCTCACTGCCGATCCTGAACACCGCAGGCATCGCGCAGGACAGCCCGTCCAACACCTACGTTGGTCTGACCGTCAATTCCACGACTCTGATCAAGGACAAGGCCACGCTCCCGGGCGAGCCGAAGCAGTACTACCCAAGCGGTAAGAAGACTTACTTCCGCGTCGTCCCGATCGACACGATCCAGGCCGCTGCCGACCTCCTTGCCTTCAAGGAGAAGGGCTGCACCAAGCTCGGCGTCATCAACGACGAGGGGGCCTACGGTGAGGGTATTGGAGCCCTGCTGCAGATCGAATCTGCGGATTACGGCATCAAGGTTGTCTACAACCAGCCGGTCAACCCGACAACCACGACCAACTACAGCTCAATCGCATCGGCGATCCAGGCCGCTGGGGCGCAGTGCTTTGAGGATGCAAGCTCCACGTACGGTCAGGGGACGGCGAGCGCCAAGGCTGTGAACGCGGTCCTGCCGCACGCTTGGATCCTCGGTCCGGACGGTCTCTGTGATGACTCATGGAC
>Ga0302314_10020267_pt1 | contig 11006 bp, 11 predicted proteins | sample III_Palsa_N2_3_FD_200533 | JGI IMG/M metagenome (GOLD analysis project Ga0302314, IMG submission 200533) | Peat permafrost microbial communities from Stordalen Mire near Abisko, Sweden - III_Palsa_N2_3 | ecosystem: Environmental > Terrestrial > Soil > Palsa > Peat permafrost | place: Sweden... | reverse complement strand
GCGGTCCGGACGATCGAGGGTGACGATGGCGATCGGACCGTCGGTCTCGAAATGAACGGCCATGGTCCTCGTCCCGGTGGCGCCGATCCGTTCAATCTGCGCGCCCCGTGGCCCGCTGGCAAAGGAAACAGACGCCCGCCGGGATGAGCCAGATTCATGACGGACGCTTGCGCGGGCTCCCACCTATGGGAGTCTCGCGAAGCCGCCGCCGACCCCGTCCTGCCCCAAAATCCTCGCTCATCACCGGGCGTCAGTCCCGGTGATGACTTTCATTGTGGGGAGCGGGGAACCGCCTCGAGCGCATCTTTCTCGAGCTCGGCGACGAGGCGGTCCGTCTGCGCCTGATGAGAGAGCAACTCCGGCGCCGCGGCGTCGCCTGCTGGGCCTATAGCCTGATGCCCAACCACGTCCACTTCATCCAGACGCCCGAAGACGAGACGGGACTGGCCCTCGCGGTCGGTGAGACGCATCGCCGAAGCCGCAGGAAACCGCCGGCTGGCTGGGGACCCCGGCCGAAGAGACACGACGACCCCAGGCGCGAATGTCGCCTGGGGTCGTCGCAACGGCGCCGATGGTGCGGCGACTAACCTTCTCGGCTGCCGCGCTTCTATCGATCAGGGATGGGGAGCTGGGGCGTCCGCGAACGGTTGCCAGGCGGCGTCCTTGTCATAGTACCCGGCGTCGTTGGCCGGATCGTTCAGCCAGCGCAACTTCGCGTCATGCTCGTGCGAGTCGTACCAGCCGCCATCTCGGACGATGACCTGTTCGTCGGCCGGATAGCGGTCGTATTTCTCATGCACTTTCCAGCATTCATTGTAGCGATTGCAAGCCACATAGGTGGTCGAGGCCGCAGCCGCGCCGGACGCAACGAGTGTTCCGGCGGCCATCGCCGTTACCATCACGCCCGTCAAGAGGGCGGATTTCAAAACGCGCATATCGATGTCCTGTTCTAGTTTAACCCCCTCGATACGCGATCAAACGGACGGGGATGCCTGAAGTTCCACCGGCAATTCACGCCATACAATCACGCTAAGCTCAACCGTCGCCCCATGAATTTCAATATTTATGGTCTGATTTTCTGACTATGCGCGCCGGTCTGAATCAACTTGGATCCTGATATCTTGCGGATTTGGGGATTTCCGAGAGTTTTAGGCAATCGGGCTTCTTCCCACGGCGCGGTCCCAAGCCCACGCGCAAGCTCAGCCCGAGAGCGGCGGACGATTTGGCAATTGATATCATGCCAGCGAACGTCATCGCTAGCGTTGGCTCCGATAGCCTGAACCGGGACCCAACGTTCCGCTTGGACCTTTATCCCGTGGCCGACGTTCAGGTTTGAAGACCACCTCAATCCGCTTCGCTTGGCGCCGGTCGTTGCAGGCAGCGGGGTATCGATGCTTTCCTGGGTCCATTTCGGTGACGTCCAACAGCGCGGTTGGGGGACCGGCGCCATCGGCCTGGTGATGACCTTGGGCGGGGTCGCCGGCATGACCGTGAGCGCACCGGCCGGCGCGCTGGTGGATGCCACGACCCGCAAACGGACCTACATAATCCTCTCGGGCGCCTTCACGGTGCTCGCCTCCTCGCTGATCTGGTTCTCCCAGAGCTGGGTCATCGCCAGTTCGCAGGTCGCCACGGCCATCGCCGGGGCCGCCATCGGGCCGGCCGTCGCCGGGGTCACGCTCGGCATCGCGCGCCAGCGCGGGTTCAACCAGCAGAACGGCCGCAATCAGGCCTTCAATCACGCGGGCAATTTGGTCGGCGCCGGCTTGTCCTGGGCTGGAAATTCGGCTTCGCGGCGGTGTTCTGGCTCGCGGCGGCGTTTGGCGTGCTCTCCATCGCCTCGGTCCTGATGATCCCCCGCACGGCGATCGACGATCGCGCGGCGCGTGGATTGGAGAGTGATAGCGACGGCGGCGGCAAGGCCGAGGCCTGGAAGGTTCTGTTCGAGAACAAGCCACTGCTGGTGCTGGGTTCGTCGCTGGCGTTGTTCCACCTGGGCAATGGCGCGATGCTGCCGCTCTACGGCATGGCGGTGGTCGCCGCGCACGCCGGCAATCCGGCGATTTTCGTGGCTGCCACCGTCGTGGTCGCCCAGGCCGTGATGGTCGTGGCCGCGATCGTGGCGATGCGGATGGCCGAGACCAGAGGCTATTGGCTGGTGATCCTGATCACCTTCATCGCCCTTCCGATCCGGGGCCTGGCCGCGGCGTCGGTGATCCACGGCTGGAGCGTGTTCCCGGTGCAGGCGCTGGACGGAATCGGCGCGGGCCTGCAGAGCGTGGCGGTCCCCGGGCTGGTAGCCCGCATCCTGAACGGCACCGGCCGGGTGAACGTCGGCCAAGGGGCGGTCATGACCGTGCAAGGACTCGGAGCGGCGTTGAGTCCGGCGATCGGCGGCGCAATCGCCCAGGCGGTCGGTTATCAGACCGCTTTCCTGACTCTGGGGAGTTTCGCCTTGGTGTCCCTGACCTTGTGGCTGGTGTTCGCCCCCCTGATGAAACGGGCGTGCGCGACCGCATCCGGCGCCGACGAAGGCTCGCCACGCTACGCTGGGGCGGCGCACACGTCTTGACGGGGGCCTTCGCCAACCTCGCCATCTGGACGATCGCCGGCGTGGCCACCGCTGGCGTGATCGTTCGCCCGTTCAAGCTGCCTGAAGCCGTCTGGGCGGTTTCGGGCGCCGCGACTCTGCTTGTCCTGGGGCTGTTGCCCTGGGCGGACGGACTGAAGGCGGTCGGCAGGGGGCTCGATGTCTACCTCTTCCTGATCGGCATGATGCTGCTCTCGGAGACCGCGAGGCGCGAGGGGTTGTTCGACTGGGTGGCATCCTACGCGGTCAACCGGGCGCGACGTTCGCCGGGGCGGCTGTTCCTGCTGATCTACGGCGTCGGCGTGGTGGTCACGACCTTCCTGTCGAACGACGCAACGGCCGTGGTGCTGACGCCGGCCGTCTACGCCGCCACCCGGAAGGCGAAGGTCGAGCCGCTGCCCTACCTGTTCGTCTGCGCCTTCGTCGCCAATGCCGCGAGCTTTGTGCTGCCGATCTCCAACCCGGCCAATCTCGTTCTCTATGCGGACCATACCCCGCCGCTCGGGCGTTGGCTGGCGAGCTTCGCCTTGCCCTCGGCCCTGTCCATTCTGGCCACCTACGGCGTTCTGAGGCTAGTCGAGCGCTCGAACCTGCGGGTCCCCTGCGAGAGCGACGTCGAGCAGCCGAATCTCTCCGTCAGCGGACGAACCGCCCTGGCCGGGATCGGGCTGACCGCTGTCGCCCTCCTGGCGGTCTCGGCGTTCGACATTCGACTCGGACTGCCGACCTGCGTCCTTGGCGCGCTGACCACGGCTGTGGTGCTCGTTCGCAATCGCGAAACCCCCGCGATACTGTTGAGGGGCGTGTCGTGGGCCGTGCTGCCCCTGGTCGCGGGGCTGTTCGTCCTGGTGGAGGCGCTCGACAGGACCGGGCTCACCGGCGCCCTCGCCGCCGCGATGAACTCCGCCGCGCACGCGTCCGAGCCTGGGGCTGCCGCGGGCGCCGGGGGCCTGCTCGCCGTCGCCTCCAACCTGATGAACAACCTGCCGGCGGGCCTGATCGCGAGCACGACAATCTCGCAGGCCCATCCGCCACGACAAGTCGTCGACGCCCTGCTGATCGGCGTCGACCTTGGGCCCAATCTCTCGATCACCGGCTCGCTGGCCACCATCCTCTGGCTGACCGCGATCCGCCGCGAAGGCGAGAGCGTCGGCTTCTGGCGTTTCCTGAAGGTCGGCGTCCTCGCCATGCCGCCGGCGTTGCTGCTCGCGCTCGGCGCGCGGCTTCTCGTCAGGTGACGGCTGTGGGCGTGGGAAGCGAACATTCCGCAGCAGCGCCGAACCTCGCTCGAGCCATCCCAAGAAATTCTCCGTCATCGCCGGGCGTAAGTCCCGCCGACCCATGATCACGACATCGGGTGTGGGCGCCTCGCGCGCCCAGAGCACCGCCTTCGCCGCTCTGTCTCACGCCCGCATCGACGAACCCCAAAGCTGTGCGAAATGACCGCAAGCGCCCAGCGTTGGCCGCGCCGGCGCGGCCAACCGCACAACTGACGCCCGGTGATGACGTCCGGGGGGGAGTTGCGCGGGGGTCAACTCGGCTGCTCGATCGGTCCCGTGGCGGCGGCGCGAGTCCTGCCGCGCGCACTCTCGCTCAGGCCGGCGGTCAGGCGCGGAACCTGGAGTACAGTTCGGCGATCGTCGCCACGGCGGCCTCGGCTTCGGCGCGGTCGGCGGTTTCGTTGTCGTCGCCGTAGCCGCGCATGTCGCCGCCGGCGAGCGGCTGGACGACGATGCCGTCGCGGCGAGCGAGCACGCTCACGTCGCGGTAGAACACCCCGTAGTTCACCTCGCTCTGCGGGATCAGCCAGGCGATCTCGCCGCGCACCGGCACGATCGATTCGTCCTTCCACAGCTCCCGCGCGCCGTAGCCCGGGCAGTTGATCACCACCTTCTCCTTCAGCAGGGTCAGGTCGGCCGGCGTGTGGAACTCCCGCCGCTCGAAGCGGCCGCCGGCGGCGAGAAAATCGTTCATCAGGGTGTGGCCGTAGTCGGCGATGTTGAACATCATCGATGTGGTCCGCCGCACCGACGCCGTCGGGAACGGCGTGCTCCCTTCCGGCAGCGGTAAGGTGCGCGGCGTCAGGTCGGCGATGCTCTGGTGGTATTCGGCGAACGGCAGGCTCCCGGGCCGCCGGGCCCCCGGGCTTGGGCCGGCCGGGTCGTCGGCGAGGTAGTAGCGGTCGGTCCACTCCACCGGGCTGCCGGGCAGGCCCAGATACTGGCGATAGGTCTTGAACGAGATCCTCGCCATCCGCTCCCAGAGCGCGGCGAACCCGGGCGGCGTCGAGCCTTCCAGCGCGATGCGCGAGTCCGGTGTCCAGCTCCCGGTGGCGCGCGAGGATCTCGCCTGCGGCAGCAGGTCGCGCGCATAGATGGTCACCTTGGCCCCGGCCCTCTGCGCCAGGGTGGCTGCGGTCAGCCCCAGCGCCCCGCACCCCAGCACGGCGATCTCGCGCGGACTGCCGGCCATGGCCTTCTCGACCGCGAGGGTGCCCGAACCCCACGACAGCGACCAGCCGCTGCCGCCGTGCCCGTAGTTGTGCACCACCAGGGTGTCGCCGAGCTGTTCGGTCTCCAGCCTGGGTCCCGCCGCACGGAACGGGCGCAGGCACACGGTGATGTCGAAGATGCGATCGGCGCTCGCCCGTATCGGCGCCAACTGGACGCGTTCGACGGTGGACGGCGCCGCGGTCGGGCGCGGGATGGTGGCGCATCCGGCGAGGCCGACGAGGTCCAATCCCCCGAGCGCCGCCGCGCCGCGCAGCAGCCCGCGCCGGTCCAGCAACGCCGTGTCGAAGGATCGCACTCCACCCTCCCCTCGAATGTCCCGGCGGACCCGCGCGCCCTGCGCGAACCCTTTCTGAGCTGAAAGCGTCGCCCGCTTCAAGGCCCGCGAGAGCCTGTCAGGCGGCGTCGTGGAAAATGACCCCCAGGGTGCGCCGATGGCCGCTCCTGATCTCGCTTACGCCATGACGCATCGCCGCCTTCACCCAGCCGCGCGCGCTCGGGGCCGGGCGTTCGCGCACCGGGATCACCACCGCGTCGCCCTGGACGAGCGGAACCACGATCGGGCGCGACTGCATGCGCGCCCGGCCCTCCACCAGCACCAGTTCGCCGCCAGTGAAGTCGCGGCCGGGCGTGTCCAAGAGCACGATGACTTGCAGCGGGAACACCAGCTCCCCGTACACGTCCTGGTGCAGGCGGTTGTAATCGCCCGGTCCGTAGCGCAGCAGCAGCGGCGTCGGCCGGGTCTGGCCCGCGGCCGCGCACACGGCTTCCAGCTCGACCTGCGTGGCGGGCCAGCGGCGAGGCTGGCCCAACCGCGCCGCCCAGGCGTCGGCGACGCGCGCCAGCGGTGGGTAGAGCTGCTCGCGCAAGGTCCGCACCACCTCGGGCAACGGCCGGGCGAAGTATTTGTACTCGCCCTGCCCGTAGCCGTGGCGCTGCATGGTCACGATCGAGCGGAATCGGCTGTCCGCCCGATCATAGAGCGCCGCCAGCTCTTCGCACGTGGGCGCGTCCAGCAGTGCGGGGAGCCGGGCGTAGCCGTCGCGGTCGAGCGCCTCTTCCAGACGCTCGCTGTCAATAGCCTGGTGCGGCGCGCTCACGCCGACGCCCGCAAGGCGCGGCGCTCGGCCTCCAGCAGCGCGCGCTTGCGCTCCAGCCCCCAGCGATAGCCGCCCAGGCCGCCATCGGCCCGCAACGCCCGATGGCAGGGAACCAGCACCGCCAGCCGGTTGGCCGCGCAGGCGCTGGCCGCCGCGCGCACCGCCCTGGGCGCGCCCACGCCTGCCGCGAGCTCCGAATAGCTGACCACGTCACCGGCCTTCACGCTGAGCAGGAAGCGCCAGACCCGCACCTGGAAGGCGGTGCCGCGCAGGTCGAGCGGCAGGTCGGGATGCGGTCCGGACCGCGACAGGTGATTGTCGAGCGCCGCCATCCATGCATCCAGCGGCGCGCTCGCCGCCGCATCCGCCCGCTCGAGTACGGCCTTGGGGAACTCCGCGCGCAGCTGGTCGTCCAGCGCCGCGTCGCTGCCCCCGAACTGGACGAAGCACACGCCGCGCTCGGTGGCCGCCATCATCAGCCGGCCGAGCGCCGTCTCGCGCGTGGCGTGAACGATCCGCTCGCCCTCGCCGCCGGCGCGATAGGCCGAGGGCGTCATGCCAAGGCCGCCATCGACCTGCTCATAGACGCGGCTGGTGGAGCCGTAGCCGGCCTCGAAGGTCGCCCCCAGCACGCTGTCGCCGGCCCGCAGCCTCGCCTTGAACGCCTTGAGCCGCTCGGCCGCGTGATACGCCTTGGGGCTGACCCCCAGCACCGCCTTGAAGCTGCGCTGCAGATGGAACGGGCTGACGCCGGCCTGCGCGGCCAGGCGCGACAGCGACAGCGGTTCATCGGCGTGGGCGCGGATGTAGGCCGCCACGTCCCGGGCGCGCTCGGCCAGGGGGTCGCGCCCTTCCACGGCCAGCGGCCGGCAGCGCAGGCAGGCGCGGAACCCCGCCGCCTCGGCCGCCGCGCCGCTGGCGAAGAAGCTCACATTGCCGGGCTTGGCCGGCCGCGCCGGGCATGACGGGCGGCAGAACACGCCGGTGGTCCTCACCGCATAGACGAAGGCGCCGTCGGCGGCGGCGTCGCGCGCGACCACCCTGGCCCAGCGCGGATCCGCCTCGACCGAGGCGTGAGAAGGCGAAGCGGTCATTTCAGGTCTCCCGATTTCGGTGGCCATCCACCGTCGCCTCGGGTTGTAGATAGGAGCGCGAAGGCCGACGCTCCGTTGCTTGCGCTCAAATCCGCAGCGCCTGCGCCAGCCGCTCCAGGCCGATCCGGGTCTTCGCCGGATCGCCGCCCAGGCCGATGCGGACGTGATCGGCGCACCCGAAGAACCGGCCGGGAACCACGCTGGCCTCGAACCCGGCCTTGAGGCGATGAAACAAAGCGTCGCCATCGCCGCTGATCAGGCGCGGGAACACGGTCGTTCCCTGATCGAACAGCAGCGGGTCGAGGCCGGGATGGCCGCTGAGGAATTCACGATAGGCGGCCCGGTTGGTGTCGATGATGGTGTTGGCCCGCGTGCGCAGGATCTCCAGTCGATTGAACGCGACCACGCTCAGGCGCTCGGCGAGGTGCACGGGCGTGGCCGAGTAGAGGTCGTTCAGCCGCCACATGCGCTCGGCTAGGTCCCCTGGGGCGAGGATCCAGCCGCAGCGCAGCCCGCTCAGGCCGTACGCCTTGGTCAGGCTGCTGGTGACGATCACGTTGCCGTCCGGCCGAAACGAGGTTCGCGCCTCGCTCGAGCGGAACATCAGCTCCAGGTAGACCTCGTCCACGAGCACCCGGGCGCCGACCTTGGCGGCCGCTTCGGCCACCGCCCAGATGGTGTCTTCACTCTCCAGGGCGCTGGAGGGGTTGTGCAGGTTGGTGAGCACCACCAGGCGGGTGCGCGGGGTGAGCCGCCGCGCCACCTCGTCGACATCGATGCGCCAGGCGTCCTCCCACCGACGCGCAAACCGCCGGATGTCGGCCTGCAGATAGCCGAGCGCCGAGACCAGCAACTCATAGGTGGGGTCCTCCACCAGCACCTCATCGCCCGGCGCCACCAGCGCCGCCATGGCCAGGTGATTGGCGAACGAACACCCCGCCGCGGTGACCACGCAGCCGCTGGGGATGGCGAGCCGGCCGGCGATCGCCTCGATCAGCGGCCGATAGCCGTAGGCGTTGGGCCCATGCAGCGCCAGATCGGCCAGGGTGACGTCCAGGTCCGACAGCTCGCAGTCTGCGACGCCGCTGCTCGCCAGGCCGTACGGCGCCGGCCCCGCCACCTTGGCGAAGTTCATATAGTCGGACTGAAGGACGCGGGGCGGGATCATGCCGGTCTACTCGATGCACACATCTTCGCAACGGATGGGCGGCACTCCGCTGGAGCCCCCTGCCCCGGCTTCGACGGTACTTCCCCCAAAGGGGGAAGAGAGGCGATGCGCGAGCGGCGCCAACGAACTCTCTCTCCCCTCTTCATTGGGGGGAGTACGCCCGAAGGGCGGGTAGGGGGCTCCAGGGGAGAGCCGCGCTCGCAACATCGGCAGCGGGAATGCGGGCATCGTGTAGCAGAGTCGCGGAGTCACGTTGACCAGCGTCATGCCGAACCCAGCACCGCCGCCTGGCTCCGCCGGCGCCAGAACAAATACGGCGGCAGGCCCAGCAGCATGATGGCGTAGCCGATCAGGCTGTTGACCGGATAGGCCCAGAACGAACAGGCGACCACGCCGGCGCAGGCGAGGATGAAGAGGCCGGTGATCCACGGGTGCCAGGGGGCGCGGAACCCGTCCGCCGCGGCGGCGGCGCCCCTCCCCTCGCGCCCGCGCCAGACGAACAGCGACGCGGCGCTGAGGCCGAAGAACAGGAAGTTGGTCGAGATGACATAGCTGAGGATCTGCTCGTAACTGCCTGAAAGCGCAAGCACACCGGTCCACACCGCCTGCAGGATGATAGCCAGCGCCGGGGCGCGGGTATTCTCGCCGATGCTGGCCATCCGCCTGAAGAACAGGCCATCCCTGGCCATGGCGAAATACACGCGTGGGCCGGTCAGCATCCCCTGACTGAGGAACGCCAGCGCCGAGAGGGCGATGGCTCCGGCCGCGAGCTTGGCCCCGAGCGGTCCTGCCACCAGGCGAAGCACATCCGAGGTGGGGGTCAGGGTCGCGCCCAGCGCATCGACCCCCAGCGCGCGCAGGCAGGCGTAGGTCACCAGCAGATAAAGCGCGATCACGGCCAGCACGCCGACCATCAGGGCGCGGGCGAGGTTGCGCCGCGAATCCTTGATCTCCCCGGCCACATAGTTCGCCGTCTGCCAGCCGCCATAGCTGAACACCACCGGGATCATCGCCGCGCCGAACGACTTGAAGAGGTCGAGCTGCGGCGGCCTCGGCGGCGCGTGCGGCGACGTGGCGTGCGGCGCCAGCATCAATCCCGTGACGATCAGCGCGATGATCCCGACCACCTTGAGCGCGCCCAGGCTCGCCTGCACGCCGTTGCCGGACTTCACGCCCAGGCAGTTGATCGCCGCCAGCCCCGCCAGCGCCGCCAGCACGATCGCGGGCTCGGGCAGCGCCCCGGCGAACAGCACATTCAGATTCTTGGCGAAGATGATGGCGACCGCGGCCAGGCCGCCGGCCTGCACGACCAGGAGCGTGGTCCAGCCGAACAGGAACCCGGCCAGCGGCCCGTAGGCCTCGCGCAGATAGACGTATTCCCCGCCTGTGGCCGGCATGCGCGCGGCGAGTTCGGCGTAGACGAAGGCGCCCAGCAGGGCGATGACGCCGCCCACGCCCCACGCCCCCAGCACCAGCGCCGGGGAGTGCAGCCCGCGCGCCACCACGGCCGGGTTGACGAAGATTCCGACCCCGACGATGCCGCCCATGACCAGCATGACCGCGCTCGGAAACCCGATCGCGACCCGCAGGCCCTCCGCCCCCTCGTCCTCTCGCCCCATGCCGCCGCTGTAGCACGTCGCGCGCCACGGTCGACGCCCCTGCGCGCCCGGCGAGACCGAATTGGCCGAACGGTGCTACGCTCGTCGTGTCATCGCGGAGAGCAAACCCATGAACCCCAGGGTCGTGATCGTGACGGGCGCGTTCGGCGCCCTGGGCCACGTCGTCTGCGAGGCGTTCGCCCGCGCGGGCGATCAGGTCGCCGCGGTCGATGTCGCGCCGGCGGCCCCCGACGGCTTCGCAGAGCTGCTGGGCGATCCCTCCCTGGTGCTCGCCGGCCGCGACATCACCAATCCGGGCACGGCGGCGGGGGTGGTCGGCAGCGTGCTCGCCCACCTCGGCGGCGTCGATGCGCTGGTCAACATCGCCGGCGGCTTCGCCTGGGAGACCATCGGCGAGGCCGCCCTTGCCACCTGGGAGCGGCTGTGGGCGATCAACGTCGTCACCTGCCTCAACATGTGCCACGCCGCCGCGCCTGCCCTGGCCCAGCGTCAGGGCCGAATCGTCAACCTCGGCGCCGATGGGGCCCTGAAAGCCGCCAAGGGCATGGCCGCCTACGCCGCGGCCAAATCAGGCGTTCACCGGCTCACCGAAGCCCTGGCCGAGGAGCTGAAAGGCGAGGTCACCGTCAACGCCGTCCTCCCCTCGATCATCGACACCCCCCAGAACCGCCACGACCTGCCCAGTGCGGACTTCTCCACCTGGGTCTCCCCCGCCGAACTCGCCGCGGTGATCGCCTTCCTCGCCTCGCCGGAAGCCAGCGCCATCACCGGCGCGCTCGTCCCCGTGACCGGGAGGGTTTAGCGGTGAAGGTCCACACCTAAAGTCGCGGGCCGGACCAAGCCACTCGCGCCGCTCCCCCGCGCCTAGCGTCATAGCCGGGCGTAAGTCCCGGCTACCCATGAACACTGCGGATACCTTTGGCCG
>Ga0302314_10020266_pt1 | contig 11006 bp, 9 predicted proteins | sample III_Palsa_N2_3_FD_200533 | JGI IMG/M metagenome (GOLD analysis project Ga0302314, IMG submission 200533) | Peat permafrost microbial communities from Stordalen Mire near Abisko, Sweden - III_Palsa_N2_3 | ecosystem: Environmental > Terrestrial > Soil > Palsa > Peat permafrost | place: Sweden... | reverse complement strand
GCCTGAACCTCTGCTGGTTAGCTGGCGGGAAGTATGGCGGGCAGGGGCTCGCGGGCGGCGACCTCATCGGCCGCGCGGCGCTGCCGCAGCCGGAACCCGGTGACCAGCGCGACCGCCAGCAGCACGACGCCGGCCAGCACGTACGTGTTGCCCCAGAGCAACTGGAAGCCGTGCCAGTGGTACTCGACGTACCAGGGCTGGTCGCCGCGGGTGGCGAACAGCACCGGGTTGGTGTTGGGCTGGGCCCAGAGCAAGCCGAGCGACAGGTTGCCGAGGGTCCGCGCGTTCTCCCACAGCGCGTCCGGCCACGCGCCGAAGGCGGCGATCATGAACCCGCCCAGCAGCCACAGCCAGCGGGCAGTGCGCCGGGCGTGCGACCGCGGCGCGGCGGGCCGCGCGGTTAGCGGTCCGGCCGGGCCCGGGCTGTCGGCGCTCATCCGGGCGAGCTCCGGCCGGGTCGCGGCGAGCGCGTAGTGCCCGGTCACCGCGATCGCGAGGGCGATCCAGACCCAGTGGTGGTCCCAGCTCACCGGGGAGACGAGCAGGCCGGTGAGCGCGGTCACCAGCAGCGCCGGCACCGGGTAGCCGCCCCGGTCGAGCAGGTAGGCGGCGGTCATCCCGAGTGCCAGGGCGATCACCGCGGCCACGATCCACGGGTCCTGCCCGGCGGCGACCGAGCCGGCGAAGCGGGTGATGATGGCGCGCAGCGACTGGTTGCCCGCCCAGCCCATGAACCCGGTCCGGTTCCCGTCGGCCAGGAACATGCCGTGCAGCCACCACTGGGACGAGTCGTGCGGCAGCACCGCGAAACCGACGCCGACCGTGACGACAAATCCGGCCACCGTCGCCGCCGCCTCGCGGAACCGGCGGGTGATCAGCAGGTACGGCACGAACACGAGCGGCACCAGCTTGATGCCGGCCGCGACCCCGGTGAGCGCGCCCTTCCACCAGCGGGACCGCCCGTCCGCGCGGGTGCCGGGCTGGCACAGGTCCCCCATGATCATGGCCATCAGCACCAGGTTCACCTGGCCGAGGTAGATCGTGCGGATCACCGGCTGCAGCCAGAAGGTGACCGCCGCCGCCAGCAGGGCCGCGCCCAGCCGGGTCCGCCGGTCGCGGTAGCCGAGACCGCCGAAGGTGAACCACAGCGCCGCCACCAGCGCGGCCATGTTGCCGACGACGCTCGCGCCCTGGAGCACCCCCCAGGGCAGGAAGGAGACGACGGCGAAGGCGATCGCGGCGAACGGGGTGTAGGTGAACTTGAGCGCGAGCGCGCTGTAACCGCCCCAGCCGTACAGCGGCGCCCAGTCCCTGGGGTCGTAATAGGGGCCGACGTGCCGGACGATGAGCCCGCCGTCCCGGTAAACGGTGAGGTCGACGTCGTTGAGCCCGCCGTTGACGGCGTTGAACACCAGCCAGCCGACCACGGCGACGAGGGCGAACGCGATGACGCCCGCTCGCAGCAGCCGCGTTCCTGGGGCGCGGGCGGCCTCGGGGGCGCGGCTGGGGTCCGGGTTCACAGCAGCGAGGATATCTGCTCACCAGCCGGAATCCCGGCGAAGCGGGCGGTCAGGGGCGGCCCCCACGACCTCGCTGACCCGCGCGCGCCTACTACGCGCTGTCGGTCATACTGGGAGGCATGCCAGTGCCGAGCGGAAGCGCGCAACCGGAAGGGGGCGTGCGATGAGTGTTGTCAGCCTGGTCTCGTCGGGGCCGCTGCTGCTGGCCATCCCGGTTGCCGCCGCGGCCGGCGCGGTGACGTTCCTGTCACCTTGCTGCCTGCCGCTTGTGCCCGGGTACCTGGCCTATATCACCGGGATGTCGGGCGCCGACGCGGCCACCGCAGTAGCCGCGGACGACGCCAGCACGACCGAGGAAGCCATGGCGACCGCGGCCGTGGCCACCGCGGGCGGCACGGTGACGGGCGGCACCTCGGCCGCGGGCGCCGCCCTGCCCGCCGGGAACGGCAGCGGCCGGAGCCAGCCGGCCGGCCGGCACACGGGCCGGACGGTCGCGGGGACGGCTCTGTTCGTCGTCGGTTTCTCCACCGTGTTCGCGCTCGCCGGGCTGGCCGTCGGCGGCCTCGGCCAGCTGTTCAGCGGGCACGACACGACGATCACCCGGGTCCTCGGCGGGGTGACGATCCTGCTCGGGCTGCTGTTTTTCGGCGCGTTCGACCGGTTCATGTTCGCTGGCCGCGTCTTCAAGCCCTCGGTCATGCCAAAGGCCGGGCTGGCGGGCGCGCCCCTGCTCGGCGTGCTGTTCGGCATCGGCTGGACGCCGTGCATCGGCCCCACGCTGTCGGCGGTGCTGCTGCTGTCGGCGCAGTCGGGCACCGCGGCGCGGGGTGCGTTCCTCGCGTTCGTCTACGGGCTTGGCCTCGGTATCCCGTTCCTGATCGTCGCGCTTGCGTTCACCCGCGTGGTGAACCTGCTCAGCTTCTTCAAGCGCAACGCCCGGATGGTCAGCCGGATCGGCGGCATCATGCTCGTCGCGGTCGGGCTGCTCGAGGTGACCGGCGGCTGGACGTCCGCGATCGACTGGCTGCACACGCACTGGTTCAGTAGCTACAACCCGCCGCTGTAACCGGTCCGGCCGGCCAGCGGGCTGGGCGTTAGCGGCGGGCGCCGCCGACGAGCGTTACCGGCGGGCGCCGGCCTTCGGCTTCTGCGCGACTGGTTTGCGCGGCTGCTGTGACTCGGCCCGCGGGGCCGGGGGTGACTCGCCCGCCGCGGCGATGAACGCGGCCAGCAGCCGCGGGTCATCGCCCTCCTCGGGATGCCAGTGCACGGCCACGCCGAAACGGTGGCCGGTCACCTCGAGGGCCTCGGTGACCTGACCGTCGGGTGACCAGCCGGCCACCGTCAGCCCCTCGCCCGTGTGCGACGGGGCCTGGTGATGCGCCGCGGGCACCTGGACCTTGGCGCCGAGCAGCTGCCCGAGGATGCTTTCCGCGCCGAGGATGACCTCGTGCGGGGCGTAGCGGGCCCGCGCGGCCCGGTGGCCGGGCAGGTCCTGGTTAATGGCGCCGCCACGGGCGACCGCCAGCACGTGCAGGCCGCGGCCGACGGCTAGGAACGGGACGTTGGCGTCGAGGACGGCTCGCATCAGGGACAGCTCGAAGCGGTCCCGGCGGTGATCCGGCTCGTCCGACTCCTCTTGCCGCTCCTGGTCGTACAGGGCGGGATCCATGTCCCTGCCCCCGGTGAACAACACGCCGTCCAGCGCCTCAACGTAATCCCTCACGGAGGAGGGCGGCACCGGCGGCACGATAAGCGGTGCTCCCCCGGCGCGCTCCACGGCACGGATATAGCTGACGGGCGTGACAGCGGCCTCCCGGAGCCAGTCCCCCCAGCGAGCCGCGTCAAGCTCACTGGTGATGCCGATGATCGGGCGCCCCATCAAGGTCCTCCTGTCCGCTGCGCTGCTCAGCAATCGCGCCGGCCGTGGTCCCTCACGCTCCGGCGGTAACGCCATTCTTCCTGATAAGAACTGTTTCTGACCGGGCGATGACTGATTTACGTGCGGCTGATTACACTGGCGGCTCGTGCCTGCCTCCTGCCAGCGCAAATGCCAGCAGGATCACCACGGCGAAAGCCCGCCGACGCACCGCGCGGCGGCTGCGCGGGCACCGTCGGCGGCAATCCCAGGCCCGAGTGGGGCGGCGGTGAGAAACTGGCGCTATGTCTTTTCGCTGGCTAACTGTCTACGCTGACTTTCCGGACGGCCGGCTCGATGCCGGGGTGGCGTTCTGCCGGAACTGCCGCTGCTCGCGTCAGTACTAGAGCTGGACGCTGCCGGTGATCAGCGTGTGGGTGCCCCCGCCGACCCAGACCGAGCCGTCTTCATCGGCGGTGACATGCACCCGGCCGCGGCGGCCGAGCGCGGTGCCCTGGCTGGCCGTGTAGGGGGCGGTCGCCTTGCCCGCCGACAGCAACCACATGGCCAGGGAGGCGTTCAGTGACCCGGTCACGGGGTCCTCGCCGGCGCCGATGAGCGGGGTGAACGCGCGCACCTCGAACGCCTCGGGTGACCCGGGCGGGTACGGTCCGATGACCCCGATGTCCCGTGCGGTCACCCCGGGGGTGAGGGCGAGCACGGCGGCCGCGCTCGCCAGCTCGACCGCGACCCAGCCGGGGCCGTTGTCGGCCCACTGGGCGTCGACGATGTCCGTCCGCTTGATGCCGAGCGACGCCGCGATCTCGTCCAGCAGCGGCTCTTCGACCGGGCCGGAACGGATCAGCGGCGGCGCCTTGAACGCCAGCTGGCCGTGCGGCGAGCGCTTGAGGGGCACCAGGCCGACGCCGCACTCCTGGATGACCAGGTCCGGCCGGGCGGGCGCGCCGCCGGCCTCGAGCCAGGCGTGTGCGGAGCCGAGGGTGGGGTGGCCGGCGAACGGCAGTTCCCGTTCCGGGGTGAAGATCCGCACCCGGTAGTCGGCCTGGCCGGAGCCGGAGGTAAGCAGGAACGTGGTCTCGGAGAGGTTCGTCCAGCGGGCGAACCGCAGCATGTCGTCGTCGCTGAGGTCGTCGGCGCCGTGCACAACCGCGACTGGGTTGCCGAGGAAGGACTCCTCCGCGAACACGTCCACCTGACGGAACTGCCGATTCATGGCGTCATGCTAACCACCACCCCCGGCCGCCCAGGCGGCCAATCGCGGCCGGCGCGGCAATAAGAGCCAATCGAAAGGCCAATGACAAAATGCTCACGTGCTGCGCCGCCATCTGCCCCCGCCGGTTCTCGATCAGCTAATGCCGGAGATGACAATCGATGCACGCCTATAGCCCAGCCGACTGGACCGGGTTCTTCGCCGCGGTCACCGGCGCGGCCGCCGCCCTCGCCGGGTTGCTGTTCGTCGCGGTGTCGATCAACCTGAACAAAATCCTCGAGGAAGGCGAGTCGCTGGCGTCCCGGGCGGCCGAAACCATCGCCATGGTGGTTTTCGTGGTGCTCAGCTCGGCCCTGGTGCTCGTTCCGCAGCCACTGGTGGTGCTCGGTGTCGAGATCCTCGTCGTGGTGATCCCGCTGGCCGCCGTCACGCTGCGAAACCAGCTCAAGTACCGGCGGCAGCGGAGCCCGGACGACCCGCTGTACTGGCTGGTGTCGCGGATGATAGCGAGCGGCCTGCCGTTGCTCGTCGGGCTGCTGGCCGGGATTTCGCTCGCCGCGCACTGGGGCGGCGGCCTTTACTGGCTGGTGCCGACGACCCTGCTCGGCATCGCGGGCGCCGTCTACAGCGCCTGGGTGCTGCTGGTCGAGATCATCCGCTAACAGGGCGGCCGTCCGCTCGCTGGGTAGGTGCTGGTTTCTCCGGGTAGCAACAGGCGCATGAGCTACGACACAGCGCGGCAGACATGCTCACGTAACATCATTGCGGCAGCATAGAGGGATGCTTACGAGCGCTGGCCCGCACGGTACGAGGCGCTGAGGGTTGGACCTGAATACCGTCGCCGACTTCGTGCCCGCCACGGACGTCACCTGGCGGGAGGGTGACGCGTGGCTGGCCGGGGGAAGCTACCTCTTCTCCCAGCCGCAGCGGCATCTCAGCCGGCTGCTCGACCTGCAGGCCTTCGGCTGGACCCCGGTCGAGGAAGACCCGGACGGGGTGCTGATCGCCGCCACCTGCACCTTCGCGCAGCTCGCCGGGTGGCAGCCGGCCGACACCCGGTACGCGCAGGCCGCGGTGCTCGCCCGGCAGTGCTGCCACGCGCTGCTTGGCTCGTTCAAGGTGCATAACGTCGCCACCGTCGGCGGGAACATCTGCCTGTCGCTGCCCGCCGGGCCGATGACGTCGTTCGCGAGCGCCCTCGACGGGGTCGCCCTGCTACGCGGCCGCGACGGGAGACGCCGCGGCATTCCGGTCGAGGACCTCGTTACCGGCGACGGGCGCAACCGGCTGCGTCCAGGCGAACTGCTCACCCATGTCCGGCTGCCAGCCCACGCGCTCACCGCACGGGCCGCGTTCCGGCAGCTGTCGCTGTCCCCCGTCGGCCGCTCGGCGGTGCTGGTCATCGGCCGCCGGGCCACCACCGCCAGCGCCGCCGCCGCAATCGAGGCCGGCGGCTACGGCACGACCGATGGCAGCACGGTGCTCACCGTCACCGCCTCTACGCCCCGCCCGGTCAAGCTCCGCTTCCCCGCCCCGCCAGGGACGGCCGAGGTCCAGGCCAGGCTGACCAGCGCCGAGCCGCAGTGGCTCGATGATGTGCACGGTGGCGCCCGCTGGCGCGCGGCCATGACCCGCCGCCTCATCGCCGAGGTCCTCGAGGATCTCGCCGGATGAGGATCAACGGCACCGAAGCCCCCGCTGAGCCCCGTCCAGGCCAGTGCCTGCGCACGTTCCTGCGTGAGCAAGGCGCCTACGGCGTCAAGAAGGGCTGCGACGCCGGTGACTGCGGCGCCTGCACGGTACACGTCGACGGCGTCCCGGTGCACAGCTGCATTTACCCCGCCCTGCGGGCGCGGGACCGGGACATCACCACGATCGAGGGGCTGGCCGCCACCGCCCCCGCTGCCACCGCTGCTCCCGAAGCTGTCGCGACTGCCGGCACAGCCACGGCGGACATGCCCAGCGCGAGTGCCGCCGCCACCGCGGCGTCGACGGCCGACGACGCCGCTCAGCCGGGTCCGCTCGCGGCTCAGCATCCGGTCCAGGCGGCCTTCCTGGCCGCACAGGGGTTCCAGTGCGGCTTCTGCACCGCCGGCATGATCATGACCACTGCGGCGCTCACGCCGGAGCAGCAGGCGGACTTGCCGCGGGCGATGAAGGGCAGCATCTGCCGGTGCACCGGCTACGGGGCGATCGAGGACGCGATCCGGGGCACCGCCAGGATCCTCCCGGACCGGGGTACTGCACCCAAGTCCCCGGCAACCGAAACACCAGCACCCAAGTCCCCGGCAACCGAAACACCAGCAGGCAAGTCCCCCGCGGGCGAATCAGTGGCAGGCGAACCAGCGCCAGGTGATTCCCGCGCAGACGAATCACCGACAGGCGGGTCCCCGGCCAGCCGGTCACCAGTCGGCCGGGGCATCGCCGCGCCCGCCAGCCAGGCCGTGCTCACCGGGGCCGCCCGGTACACCCTCGACCTCGCCCCCGATCAGGACGAAGGTGCGCACCTGCCACCGGAGCCGCCATTGCACCTGAAGCTGGTCCGGTCCCCGCACGCGCACGCCTGGATCAGGTCCGTCGACGCGTCCGCGGCGCTGCGCGTCCCCGGCGTGGTCGCGGTCTTCAGCTACCAGGACTCCCCGGCGACGCTGTTCTCCACCGCGCGGCACCATAACCCGGACGACGACCCCTACGACACGCTGGTGTTCGACCGGACGGTGCGCTTCCACGGGCAGCGGGTCGCCGCCGTCGCCGCCGAGACCGTCGCCGCGGCCGAGGCCGGCTGCGCGGCTGTCCGGGTCGATTACCAGGTCCGGCCGACCGTGACCAGCATCGCGGCCGCCCTGGCCCCCGGCGCCCCGCAGTTGCACCCGGGCCTCGCGCCGGGGAACGTCTGCGCGCAGGTGCACCGTCAGACCGGGGACCCGGACGCCGCGTTCGCGGCGGCACACGCCGTGTACCAGGAGACCTTCCGCACGCAGCGGGTGCAGCACGTCGCGCTGGAGACGCACGCCACGGTCGGCTGGCTCGAGCCCGCCGATCACCAAAACGGTGGTCCCGGCCGCGGTCACGACGGGGAACGCCGCGACAGAGCCGGGGAACACGGTGATCCCGGCCGCGATGAGCGCGAAAATCCCGGCCGCGGTGACCGCAACCGCGATGACCTGGTGCATGGCGGCCGCTTGGTGCTACGGACCTCGACCCAGGTGCCCTTCCTCACCCGGGACGCGGTCTGCCAGGTATTCGGCTTGGACGGCGGCCGGGTGCGGGTGATCGCCAAACGGGTCGGCGGCGGCTTTGGCGGCAAACAGGAGATGTTCACCGAGGACGTGGTCGCGCTCGCGGTGCTGCGCACCGGGCGGCCGGTGCAGCTTGAGTTCACCCGTGAGGAGGAGTTCACCGCAGCGTCCACCCGGCATCCGATGACGATCACCGTCAAGGTCGGGGCCACCGCGGACGGCACGTTGACCGGGTTCGCGCTCGACCTCACCGCGGACACCGGCGCCTACGGCAACCACGGTCCCGGGGTGATGTTCCACGCGGTCGAGGAGTCGGTGACCGCTTACCGTTGCCCCAGCAAGCGGGTGGATGCCCGCGCGGTCTACACGAACACGGTCCCGGCGGGCGCGTTCCGCGGCTACGGCCACTCGCAGTCCGGGTTCGCGATCGAGTCCGCGATGGATGAGCTCGCGCGGCTGTGCTCCCTCGACCCGGCCGAGTTCCGCCGCCACAACCTGCTGCACGAAGGCGACGTACCCGACAACGCGAGCGGCGAGCCCGCGGAGGTGACCACGGCCGGCCTTGGCACCGGCGAGTGCCTCGACCTGGTAGAGAAGGCGCTGGTCAGCGGGCGGGGCAGCAAGGCCCCAGCCGGCTGGCTGACGGGGGCGGGACTGGCGGTGTCGCTGCTCGACACCATCCCGCCCGGCGGCCACCCGGGAAGAGCCATCGTCGCGGAGCGACCGGGCGGAGGGTACGCCGCGTTCGTTGGGACGGCTGAATTCGGCAACGGGACGACCACCATCCACCGGCAGCTGGTCGCCGACGCACTCAGCTGCGAGCCGGCCGACGTCCTGGTCCTGTCCTCCGATACCGACCGCAGCGGGCATGACACGGGCGCGTACGGCTCCACCGGAATTGTGGTCGCGGGCACCGCGACCATGCGGGCGGCGCGCGCGCTGGCGGAGGCCATCGCGGCCCGGGAGGCGTCCGGCGAGGCGGACGGGAAGCTCCTTGAGGCCGAGGGCTACTGCGACGGACTGTCCCGCTCGGTATCCGCCGCCGTGCAGGGATTCCGGGTGGCGGTGAACCCCGCAACCGGGGAGATCACCATCCTGCAGTCGGTGCAGGCGGTCGACGCGGGCACGGTCCTGAACCCAGTTCAGCTGCGCGGGCAGGTCGAAGGCGGCGTCGGCCAGGCTCTCGGCGCCGCCCTGTTCGAAGAGGTCAGGATCAACGGCGACGGGGTGGTGACCACCCGGGCGCTGCGCGAGTACCACGTCCCGGTGCTGGCCGACGTGCCGCGCACTGAGGTGCTGTTCACCTCGTCGACCTACGACCCGTTCGGGCCGCACGGAGCCAAACCGATGAGCGAGCTGCCGTTCAACCCGGTCGGCCCGGCCCTCGCCAACGCGGTGCGGGACGCGACCGGAGTGCGGCTCACCGCGCTGCCACTGCGGCGGGATGCCGTCTACGACGCCCTCAACCCCCCGGCAGCGAACCCGAGCGCACTGAACCAGGCAGCGAACCCAGGCAATGAAGCAAAGCAGAGAAATCAGGAGGGTCCCCGTGGTCCAGCTTGGCACTAACCGCTACGGCAAGGCGGAAGTACGGCTCGTGCACGTCGCGCGGGGCGCCGGGCCGTCCGGCGAAGACCTGCTCAGGGACTGGAACATCTCGTCGTCCCTGGCCGGCGACCTGGCAGGCTCGCACCTGACCGGTTCCAACGCGAACGTCTACCCGACCGACTCGCAGAAGAACAAGGCGTACGCGCTGGCGAAGGAGCTCGGTGGCGACGTGCCCCCGGAGACCTTCGCGATCGAGTTCGGCTCGTTCTTCGTGTCCTCCCAGGAGCCCATCACCCGCGCCCGGATCGCGATCGAGGAGTATGGCTGGAACGCGATCGGCGCGACCGGGTTCTCGTTCGCGCGCTCCGGTGACCTGGTGCGGACCACGGTGGTGCACGTCGACGCGACGGCCGGGGTGTCCGTGGTGTCCGGCCTGAAGGACCTGACGGTGCTGAACACCACGGCGTCGGAATTCTGGGGTTACCCCAAGGACGGGTACACGACGCTGCCGGAGACCAAGGACCGCATCCTCGCGACGTCGGTGAACGCTTCCTGGCGGTTCCTGCCGTCGGCGGCCAGCGCCGGAACGGACTGGGACGCGGCGTTCGCCGCGGCGCAGGGGGTGGTCCTGGCCACGTTCGCCAGCACTTACTCGTACTCGCTGCAGCAGACGCTCTACGCGATCGGCACCGCGCTGATCGAGGAAGTGCCGTCGGTCTGCGAGGTGCGGCTGGCACTGCCGAACAAGCACCACTACATCGTCGACCTCACGCCGTTCGGCCTGGAGAACGACCGTGAGGTCTACCTGGCCGGCGACCGCCCCTACGGGCTGATCGAGGGCACCGTGCTGGCTGACGACGCCCCCGACGCAGGCATCGCCTGGGACTAGTAGGGCAGCATCCAATTGTGCTGTGGCCTGCAGGTATTTGCAGTGTATGAGCGGAGCGCGTGACGATCATCTGGGCGCGCGAACAGCAGAATCGGAAGATGTCGAAGCGGAACGGGCGGATGATCGCCTGGCATGCCGCGGACCGGACGCAGACGCTGCTGAAGCGCGGATCGCCCCGGCGCGGACAGGGCGAGGCATTATGAGCAGATGGATATGGAGGTGGTCGAGGCGCTTGATGACGACCGAACCGTCGTCTGGCGGCTGCTTCAGCTGTATCACTACGATTTCTCCGAGTTCGACGGCAGTGATGTCAATCCGCACGGGGAGCACCTGCACCGCTACTTCGACGAATACTGGGCTGACCCGGACCGCAAGGCGTTCCTGTTCCGGGTACAAGGTGCGCTGGCCGGCTTTGCCCTGATCTTTACCGGGGAACCGCATGACATCGCCGAGTTTTTTGTGATGCGCAAGTACCGGGGGCGCGGAGCCGGGGCGCAGGCTGCCGCCTTCTTGTTTGATCAGTTTCCGGGACGCTGGACCGTCCGGCAGCAGCTGGCGAATCCTGCCGCCACAGCCTTCTGGCGCAAGGCGATCCGCTACCCGTTTCAGGAACATGAGCGGAGCACGGAAATCGTGCAGACCTTCATCGCGGGCTTGTAATCTCTGCCTGCTGCGGCAGCTTCCGGCTGGTGCCTGACGTGGCGTGACGGATGGTCTCAGA
>Ga0302314_10020261_pt1 | contig 11008 bp, 7 predicted proteins | sample III_Palsa_N2_3_FD_200533 | JGI IMG/M metagenome (GOLD analysis project Ga0302314, IMG submission 200533) | Peat permafrost microbial communities from Stordalen Mire near Abisko, Sweden - III_Palsa_N2_3 | ecosystem: Environmental > Terrestrial > Soil > Palsa > Peat permafrost | place: Sweden... | reverse complement strand
TCTTGCCGGCGTCTTCTTCCATGTGCAGGCGCGTGATGCCGATGCGTTTGGGATTGCCGTCGGCGTCGGGAACGGTGAGCGACCCGTTTTCCGCGATGGGCTTATCGAACTGCGAGATCTGGTAGCCCTTGGGCGAATCCGGATAGAAGTAGTTTTTGCGCGAGAAGATGCTGGTCTCGCGAATCTCGCAGCCAATGGCCTTTGCCGCAAGCACAGCGTACTCGACCGCCTGCTTGTTCAGCACAGGCAGCGCGCCGGGCAGGCCGAGGCAGGTGGGGCAGGTGTGGGTATTGGGCTCGCCTCCGTACTCGTTCTTGCAGCCGCAGAAGGCTTTCGTCTTCGTGAGCAGTTGGACATGGACTTCAAGCCCGATCACGGGCTGGTACTTGGCGAGAATTTCGGGCGAGAGTCCTACAACGACGGGCATGGTGTGATTTTATCAATCGGCGCGGCCGGTTGCGGCGCTTGGTAGACTGGAAGCTGAATGATTCTTCCTTTTGTCCGCGAACTGCTCGCGGATCTGGAGCACTCGGCGTCTTTTGAGCGTGTGCGTCGCCATCTTGCGGGCGGCACGGGGCGGAGACGTGTGTCCGGACTCACCGCTACCGCGCGGGCTCTGTATCTTCCTTACTTTGTCCGGGCCGGACAGGCTCCGGCGTTGGTGCTGGTTTCCGATAACAAGGCGGCTGAGGCGCTGCATGCCAATGTGCTCGCGGCGTGCGAGCTTACAGGCGTGTTGCAGGGCGACGAAGTGTTGCGGTTGCCTGCGCACGATGTGCTGCCGTTTGAGAACCTTTCACCGCATCCGGAGATCCAGGAGCAGCGCGCAGCGGCGCTTTGGAAGCTGGCCAACGGCAATGCTCGGCTGGTGATTGCGCCGGTAGAAGCCGCGTGCATGAAGCTGTTTGGGCGCGACTTTTATGCCGCGCTTGCTCTGACGTTGCGCAAGGGCGAAGAACACATCCCGGAGATGCTGGTGGAGCATCTGCTTTCTGTTGGTTATACGAAGGTCGATGTGGTGGAGATGCCGGGGCAGGTGACGGTGCGTGGCGGGATTCTGGATGTCTACGGGCCGGAGATGGAGCGGCCGGTGCGCGTTGACTTCTTCGGTGATGAGATTGAGTCCATGCGGCGGTTCGATCCGGATACGCAGCGTTCGAGTTCGGAGCTGGATGAGGTTCTGCTGCTGCCGTTGACAGAGACTCCCGTGACGGAGAAGCTGTTGACGGCAATTAACGCGCGGTTGACGCGTTCGGGATCGGCTGCTGCGGCGCTGATTGAAGGCGATGCACCTGCTGAGTTGAGCACGCACGCTGGCGAGGCGACGGTGTTTCCGGGGTGGGAGTTTTATGCGGCTGTGGCTGGGGCGAAGTCGTCGCTGCTGGAGCTGATGGGGCCGAAGACGCGGGTGTTCGTCGAAGAGCCTGCGATGGTGGACAACCAAGGCGAGCGCTGGTGGAACAAGGTGGAGCAGACGCACGATCGCGCGGGCATCGGGTCGCTGGTGCGGCCGGGGGATCTGTATCTTTCGCCGTGGGAGTTGCAGGATCGCATTCGCGCGTACAGCGGCTGCGAACTGGACCAGTTGGGCGCGGTCGATGTGCTGGAATCAGACCGCAGTGATGCCAGCGAGATTGAGTTTGCGACGCGTCCGACGATGCGGTTCCATGGGTCGATTCCGGCGATGGTCGATCAGTTGAAGTTGCTGATGGAGAGCGAAGCGCGTGTGGTGATCGCAGCGGCGAATCAGGGTGAGGTCGAGCGGCTGGCGGGGTTGTTACAGGAGTACGGCGTGGCCTACCGCATCGGCTCGCGCACGCAGCAGGGCGGTTCGACGACAGTGTATTCGGAGTCGAGTTATCTGGCGGGCGATCTGCGAACGCCGGTGATTGTGCGGGCGGCGATTGCAAACGGTGTGCAGGTGCTGGACCTCGATCGCGCGACGGCGCGGCAGATTGTGGTGATCGGCGCCAACGACCTGAACGATGACGTGGATGTGCGTGCTCGTCCGGTACGCAAGTCAAAGACGGCTGCATTTGTTTCGGATTTTCGCGATCTTGCTGTTGGCGATTATGTCGTCCACGTCGAGCATGGGATTGCTCGCTATGACGGCCTGCGCACATTGGATCAGCCCGATGCTCCCCCGCTGGAGCTGATGATTCTTACCTTCGCGGAGGACGCGAAGCTGTATGTCCCGCTCACGCGGCTGGACCTGATTCAGAAGTATCGGTCCACCGACACCGGCCCGGCGCCGCAGTTGAACCGGCTCGGGAATCCTGCGTGGTCGAAGACGAAGGCGCGTGTGAAGAAGGCTATGGAGGACATGGCTGAGGAGTTGCTGAAGCTCTATGCGCAGCGTAAGGCCGCAGTGGGTACGGCGTTTTCGCCGGACACCCACATGCAGCGCGAGTTCGAAGATGACTTCGACTACAACGAAACGGACGACCAGTTGAATGCCGTGAAGGACATCAAGGCCGACATGGAATCGACGCAGCCGATGGACCGGCTGTTGTGCGGCGATGTCGGCTACGGCAAGACCGAGGTTGCGATGCGAGCGGCGTTCAAGGCAGTGCAGGATGGCAAACAGGTCGCGGTACTTACGCCGACGACGGTGCTGTGCTTCCAGCACTTTGAAAGCTTCAAGCGCCGGTTTGCGAAGTTCCCGGTCAACGTTGAGATGATCTCGCGCTTTCGCACGGCGAAGGAGAAGAAGGACGTGCTGGAGCGTACGGCTGCGGGCAAGGTCGATATCCTTATCGGCACACATGCGGTGCTCTCGCAGAGCTTGAAGTTTCAGGATCTTGGATTGCTTGTCGTCGATGAAGAGCAGCGGTTCGGCGTGCGGCATAAGGAGCGGCTGAAGCAGATGCGCGCTGCGATTGACGTGCTGAGCATGTCGGCGACACCGATTCCGCGCACGCTGAATATGTCGCTGGTGGGCCTGCGGGACATGAGTGTGATCGAGACGCCGCCGAAGGACCGCATGGCTATTCAGACCGTCGTCGCGAAGTTCGATGAGAAGCTGATTCGCACGGCGATTGAGGTGGAGTTGGAGCGCGGCGGCCAGACGTACTTCGTACACAACCGCGTGGAGACGATCTACGAACTGGCTGCGAAGATTCATGAGCTGGTGCCGCAGGCGCGGGTGGTTGTTGGTCATGGCCAGATGCCCGAGGCCGAACTGGAGCGCGTGATGCTGGCGTTCATGGATGGCGAGTATGACGTGCTGGTCGCTACCAGCATCATCGAAAACGGGCTGGATATTTCGAAGGCCAATACGATCATCATCAACCGTGCGGACCGGCACGGCCTGAGCGAGCTGTATCAACTGCGTGGACGCGTGGGACGGTCGAATCGTCGCGCATACGCATATCTGTTGATCCCGCCAGAGCAGCAGTTGACGGAAATTGCGCGTCGTCGTCTGTCGGCACTCAAGGAATTCTCCGATCTTGGCGCAGGCTTCAAGATCGCGGCGTTGGACCTTGAGTTACGCGGTGCGGGCAATATGCTGGGCGGCGAGCAATCGGGACATATCGAGGCGATCGGCTTTGAAATGTATACGACCATGCTTGAAGAGGCCGTGAGCAAGCTGAAGGGCGAGGGCCGCGAGGAGCGTCCGCAGGTTACGGTGAACCTCGGGATTTCGTTGCGTATCGACGATACGTATATTGCTGAAGAAAGCCAGCGGTTGCGAATGTACAAGCGCATCGCGGGTGCGGAGTCGATGGCCGTGCTGACGGATGTGCGGGCGGAGTTGCAGGATCGCTATGGCGCGCCGCCCGAGAGCGTACTGCATCTGTTGGCTGCGGGCGAAATTCGCCTGACGTGCGAGCGCTTGGGCATTGCGCAGATCGAGCGCAAGCGAACAGCTGTAGAAGAACCGAAGAAGGCTGCGCCGGCTCCCGCCAAGCCAGCACCCTATACGCGGCAATGGCAGACAGGGACGGCGCCGCAATATCTGACAGGGCGGCATGGGCAGGCACCACAGACCGCGAACTTGCAATTCTCGACGAGGACAGTGGCGAACCGTCCTGAGACGAATGCCACGCGGGCTGCGCGAGAGATCGCAGGGCAGCGGCCGGCAAATGCACCGCAGGCCGGAAAGATCAAGGCGATGCGAGACATGCTGTACGTGACGTTCAGCGAAAAGCTGCACGCTGCACCTGCGGAAGAGGGCAAGGGCGTGAATGTGGGCGCGCTAATGAAACTGGTCGCGCGCAACGCAAAGAATGGTGCACAACTTACGCCGCAAGGCACGCTACGTTGGCCGCTTTCGAGTGCGCAGGCGGATGTGGTTCTGGCGGAGACGTGGGAGTTGTTGGCGGACCTGGATAATAATGGGTAGGCGAATTTCCAGCTACACTGTTTTTGCATGGATCGAATTCCCAAGGCAGTCATTGTTGTCGGGCTGGTTATTGCGCAGTGTGCATTGGCGCAGGATCAGACTGCGGCACCTATCGGCAAGGTTTATGAAGTCGGCGGGAGTGTAAAGCCACCAGTCGCACTGAAAAACGAGGCGGAGACTCCGTCTACCGAACATGAAATCGATGTGAAGGAAAATGGAACTGTGTCGCTCCAATTCATCATTGACGAAGTCGGCACCACAAGGAATATCCAGATTATTCGCTCGACTAGTCCAGATCTAAGACCCCTGGCACTAGCATCTGTGGCGAAATTACGTTTTCGGCCAGCAACGAAAGATGGAAAACCAGTAGCCGTCCGGATTTATATGGATATCAGCTTCAAGAGAAAATGACACACTAATTTAAGGAAATACTAATGGCTTCGACACGCAGAAAATATCTCGCAGTTCTTCTTGGAATTTTCACGATAGTAATTACCACGAACGCTCAACACCTCTCCGCCGATGGGGCGTCGCAGACGTTCAACTATCTGACGGACCAGTATTTTCACGATGTCTACTTCAAGTTCTCGCCGACCGCTGGAACGTCCGCCGGTAAGCATGAGTACGACACGCAGCTCGAGGATTACTCAGCCGCCGGCGTGGAGAAAAACATCGCGGCGCTGCATGAGTACGAGAAAAAGTTCATGGCCATCGATCCGAAGGCGCTCGATGCGGAGCCCGCGGCGGACTATCAGATTCTGTTGAACAGCATTCGTGCGGCCCTACTGCAGCTTGAGGTGGTGCGTGGCTGGGAGAAGAATCCCGACAACTATTCGAGCGGTGTGACGGGCTCGATCTTCACCATCATGGAGCGGCCCTATGCGCCGGTGAACACGCGGCTGCGTGCGGCGGTCGAGCGTGAGAAGCAGATTCCGCAGGTGTTCGTGGAAGCGCGCAAGAACCTGAAGAACCCGCCGCATATCTATACCGAGATCGCGCTGGAGCAGATCGACGGCGATGTCAGCTTCTTCCAGAACGACGTGCCGAGCGCGTTCGCGGATGCGACCGATGCCGAGACCAAAGCCGAGTTCGCAAAGACCAATGCAGCCGTGATCGAGGCGCTCAAGAGCTACGGCGCGTGGATGAAGTCGGACCTGCTGTCGCGCTCGAATGGCGACTTCCGCTATGGCGCGGATACATACTCGAAAGATCTTGCATACAGCGAGATGGTGGATATTCCGCTCGATCACCTGCTCCAGATTGGGTTGAACGATCTGCACAAGAACCAGGCGGAGTTTGCTCGGGTTGCAAAGGAGATCGATCCAACGAAGACGCCGCAGCAGGAGCTGGCCGAGCTGGCGGGAATGCATCCGGCACCGGACAAGTTGCTACAGGCTTTTCACGACCGCTTCAACTCGGAGATTGGCTTCATCCGCGAGCACCACATCATCACGATCCCGAGCGATGTGCAGCCGACGCTGGAAGAGACGCCGCCCTTTGAGCGGGCAACGACGCAGGCTTCGATGGACCCGCCGGGCCCGTTTGAGAAAAATTCCACCAAGGCGTACTTCAACGTCACACTGCCGGACCCGAAGTGGGATGCGGCGAGAACCAATGAGTACATGGCGGCGTTCAATGTCGGCACAATCGTTTCTACCAGCGTGCACGAGGCTTATCCGGGTCACTATATTCAGTTCCTTTGGCAGAACAGGTTTCCCTCGGACATTCGCAAGCTGATCGGAGCGAACACCAACATCGAAGGCTGGGCGCACTACTGCGAGCAGATGATGCTTGATGAAGGTTATGGCAAAGTTGCAGCGAAGGACGAACGTGAAGAGAAGCTGATTCGCCTCGGTCAGCTTCAGGATGCGCTGCTGCGCGATGCCCGCTTTGTCGTCGCCATCCGGCTACATACTGGCGTGGGTGGCGCGATGAGCATTCCGGAGGCAGAAGACTTCTTCGTCAAGGAAGGCTACCAGGCGCGGCCTATTGCCGAAGTTGAAACCAAGCGCGGCACGTCGGATGCGCTGTATCTCTATTACACGCTGGGCAAGCTGGAGATCATGAAGCTGCGCGAGGACGTGAAGAAAAAGGAAGGCGCAGCGTTCAACCTGCAGCAGTTCCACGATGCGTTCATGCAACAGGGCTTTGCGCCAATCAAGGTCATTCGCAAGACGATGCTGCATGATGATTCGCCAGTGTTATAAGCATCACGAACAGGACCGCTATCTCCAACGTCGCATTCTGTACAGACATACATCCGAAGACATGGCATCTTCTTTGCTAGGATTGTCTGAAGATCAACAGGAGATTTGCGCGCAATGGCATCGATGAAGGTTCGCAAGGCTGTGTTTCCCGCTGCGGGTATGGGTACCCGCTTTTTGCCCGCCACCAAGGCCATGCCCAAAGAGATGCTGCCCTTGGTCGATAAGCCGTTGATTCAATACGGCGTCGAAGAGGCCGTCGCGGCGGGTTGCACCGAGATCATCATCATCACCGGCCGCGGCAAAACGACGATGGAAGATCATTTCGATCGTTCCTTTGAGCTCGAGGCTGTTCTGGAGGCGCGCAACAAGACGGCGCTGCTGGAGATTGCGCGCTCGATGTCGAAGCTGGCGAAGATTGTTTATACACGCCAGGCGGAGGCGCTTGGCCTGGGCCACGCCGTGCTGATGGCGAAGGAACTGGTCGGCGATGAGCCGTTTGCAGTGATCCTCGCCGACGACGTGGTGGACTCCAAGCAGGGCTGCCTGAAGCAGATGGTCGAAGCCTTCAACGAGACGCAGTCGTCCATCCTCGGCTCTGAGGTCGTGGAAGGTGCGGCGATTTCGAACTATGGCTGCCTGGATTGCACGCCTGATTCGGTGGATCCTCGACTGTTGCTGGTAAAAGACATGATCGAAAAACCGAAGCCGGAAGAGGCGCCAAGCCAGAACGCCATCATTGGCCGCTATATTCTCACGCCGCGCATCTTCCAGATGCTGGAGCAGATCAAGCCCGGTGCGGGTGGCGAACTGCAACTCACGGACGGCATCAAGGCGTTGTTGCGGTATGAAAGAGTCTACGGCTTCAGCTATGAGGGCAAGCGTCACGATGCGGGCGATAAGCTCGGATTTCTGAAGGCTACGGTCGAGTTCGCCTTGCAGCGTGAAGACCTCGGGCCGCAGTTCCGCGAGTGGTTAAAGTCGAAGCAGTTCTAGCGAACGTACTTGACCGGCACAGGTTCTTATGGAGTTTTTCCTTGCGTTTCGGCTGTGTCGCGAGATACTGACTAGCACGAAGGCGGGGCGAGGATGTCGAACGGAAAGTCGCTTGACGGTTCAGGTTGGCGGTGGAAGTTTGCCGGGCGATATCTGCTAACGATTGCGGTTGTCGCGGCGACTGCATGGGTTGGGCTGGCTTCCGGACGTGGCGCAGGGCATGTGCCGGCGGTGTGGTGGGCAAACTCTGTGCTGCTGGCCATCGCGCTGCTGAACCCGCGACGAGAGCGCTGGCCGCTGATCGCCGCTGGTTTCTTCGGCAATATCGTGGCGCATCTTCTGATGCATGATCCATTGAGCCAGGTGGGGCTGTTGTCGATGTGCGACACGGGCGAGGCGACTTTCGCGTTGCTGGCCGTACAGTGGGGTACGGGGCCGGAGGCAGAGCCTGCGCACCGCACGCGAAGCCGCGAAGACCGTGGAATCGATCTGACGGATCGTGGGCGTCTGCTGCGATTTGTGCTGTTCGGCGTGCTGCTAGGGCCCCTGATCTTCTCTTGTCTGGCGGGCGTCATTTTGCATGTGTTGGTCGATGCCGATATTTTGACCGCGCTGCGTTGGTTTCCGCCGAGCGCGTTGGGCATGGCGATCGTAACGCCGCTGCTGCTGGGGCTGGCACGTCAGGAGACCAAGGAGCTTTTCGCAAAACAACGCATTGTCAAAACGCTGGTCTACCTTGGGATGCTCGCCGCGACGACGCTGGGAATCTTCTCGCGAGGCCAGTTTCCACTGCTCTTTCTGATCTTTCCGCCGCTCATGTTCCTGGTGGTGGAGCTCGGCGTGGGCGGTGGCGCGCTTGGCGCCTGCGTAGTCGCGGCGATCGGCAGCGTTTATACAGTTGCGGGCCACGGTGCGCTGGTGCATGGGCAGCCTTCGACACTCGAACAGAGAATCTTGATCCTGCAGATGTTTCTGGCGACAGCAGTGCTTAGCGTCGATGTCGTGGGGCTGGTACTAGGTGATCTGAAGCACTCGGCAATCGTGGAGGAAGCGGCACGCATCAGCTTGAGTGATGCTCTGGACACCCTGGAAGGCGTCGCGCGCGTGGATGTCACGACTCGCATCGCAAACCGCAGGCGCTTCGATGAAGTGTTGGAAGAAGAGTGGCAGCGAGCCGTGCGACAAGGGACGACGATCTCGGTCCTGCTGCTCGATGTAGATCACTTCAAGAGTTACAACGATCTCTATGGACACCTTGCCGGGGATGAATGCCTTCGTTTGGTCGCCGAAGTTATCGGTGGCGCGTTGCGCCGGTCCGGTGACGTGCTGGCGAGGTTCGGCGGCGAAGAGTTTGCGATCATTCTGCCCAACACCAACGAGCCCGGCGCGGCGGAGATAGCCGAGCAGGTACGGCTTGCCGTTCGAGCAGCGTTGGTTAAGCATGAGGCGGTGCCGCAAGGAATTTTGACGGTTAGCCTGGGCAGCGCGGCTGCCTCTCCGCAGCGTGATGACGTTGCAACAGAACTGCTGGCCGCGGCGGATCGTGCGCTCTACCAGGCCAAGCGCGGCGGTCGAGATCGCGTAGAAACACAAGGCGTGGCCGCAAAGGCCAGTGCGGCTGGAGTGACCGAATGATTACAGCTAAGCGTGTGTCAACGCATCTTGTTTGTGCCTTGGAAGTGGTCATACTTGCTCTGGGAATCTGCCTGAATGTCTCCGCGCAACGCCAGTCACTCGAACCCTCGAACACAACGCAGAGCGATGCTGTGCCGCCTCGCGTGCGTCTGATTATGAAAGACGGCAGCTACCAGCTTGTGCTGAGCTATACGGTTTCCGGAAAGATCGTGCACTACCGCAGCGCCGAGCGTAACGGGGAAGTGGAAGACGTTCCTCTGGCGCTCGTGGATATGCCTGCAACGGAGAAATGGGCGCGCGAGCATCATCAGGATTCGTTGCCAGACTCGCAGCGTCAGCCTGTGCTCAGTCCCGAGCTTGCGAAAGAAGAGGCCGAACGCGCCGCACGAACGCCTGAAGTGGCAACAGGCTTGCGTCTGCCGGAAGAGGACAGCGTGCTCGCTCTGGACAACTTCCACGGCACGCTGCAGCTTGTGCCGCTGGAGCAGCAGGGCGGTGACCTGAACAAGGAGACCGCGCACGATGCGCTCAAGCTGGCGATCAATCCCGCGTCAAGCCCGCATCGCATGACGGAGCTACGCGGAGCAAGCGCCGACGTTCAACTGCATGTGCCTGGACCGGTCTTCTATGTTCGCGTGGGTAACGATGAAGAAGGCGATCCCGGTTCCAGCGCGATCACCGTCGATACGCATGGAGCGGCGGGCCGCGCAACACCTTCCGGCGGGTCCGATAGCAGCGGCTACGTCCTTGTGCGCCTAAGCATTCTCAGCGATGCCCGCATCGTGAACAGCTTTCGCCTTGCGCTGCTCGGCGTGAAGCGGCAGCCTGACGTGATTGAAATGAAGTCCGAAGACCTGCCCGGCGGCCATTGGATGAAACTCACGCCGGCTCAGCCCGTGGAACAGGGCGAGTATGCCTTGGTGGAAGTGCTCTCGGACCATGAGGTCAATCTTGATGTTTGGGACTTTGGGATGCATCCCAATGCAAAAGAGAACACGGAAGCGATCCAGCCCGAGCCACAGCGGCCCGCGACGCTGGAGCGCAGAACGCCTGAGTAGCTAAGAAAACAAACCCCAACTGCGCGGCGACGATTCTGTCGCGTAGTTGGGGTGGTAGAAGTTTGGAAAATGTTTTACTACTTGATCTTCACGTCGACCGTAACATCCGCGGGAACGGCGAAAAGATTGCGCGTGGCCGGCTTGAAGCGGTACTGGCTGATGGCGGCGAGCGTTTTGCGGGCGATGATCGGATCGGTAGCGTGATCGACTGTAATGTGCTGAGGAACGCCATTCCGGTCAACGGTCAGGTGCACTGTGACATCGCTGCCTTCAGCAACCTGCTGGGGCGCCAGATCCGGGTTCACAACATGAATCAGCTGAGGAGCTGTAGTGGAGTTTGCCGACGGGGCTGCGCCGAAGCTATAGGAGAGCTCGCCGCTGGCATCAACGTCGTCTACAGGAGCAGCAGCCTGATGGATAATAACGCTCATCGGCACTGCGGACGTCGCAACATCTACCGATGACGCGGTGTTGCTTGAAGGAGTCAAACCCGCCGGCGGGTTCGCCGCGGCTACGAGTGTCGCCGAGTTCTGCGACGGCTTGGTCGATGTGCTGGCCTGGGCATTTGCCAGAACGGGGATCAATACTAGTGTCGCGATAACGATTCGGCGCATCTGAAATCTCCTTTGAGCCAAAGGTGCTCACCACAACCCTATATCCGCAAGCAGACGGTTGTCAATAATAATTTTGGAAATAAATTTATCCCCAATGTTTTCAAATATTTTTGTGGCGAGGTGTGAGGTTTTTCGAAGACTTACTAAAAATCCAGG
>Ga0302314_10020258_pt1 | contig 11009 bp, 10 predicted proteins | sample III_Palsa_N2_3_FD_200533 | JGI IMG/M metagenome (GOLD analysis project Ga0302314, IMG submission 200533) | Peat permafrost microbial communities from Stordalen Mire near Abisko, Sweden - III_Palsa_N2_3 | ecosystem: Environmental > Terrestrial > Soil > Palsa > Peat permafrost | place: Sweden... | reverse complement strand
CCCTGCACCTCGGCGGTCCCGGTCGCGGAGCCGACCACGGAGCCGAGCGCGGTGCCGACCACGGAGCCGAGCGCGGTCGCGGCTACCCCGGTCCCGGTGGCGAGCCCGGTCGCCGAGCCGACCCGCGTGGCCAGGCCGGTCCCGACCCGCACGGGGTGAGACCGGTTTGCCCGGCCGGGCCGCGCTCCATCGGTTCCGGCCAGCACCGGGTGAGACGGCGGCCTGGCCGGGCGGGGCCGCGCCGGAAGCGTTACCGGGTACCGGAAGCGTTACCGGGTACCGGAAGCGTTACGGGGCAAGGCCCGGCTCGGGCGGGGCCGCCGATTCGGGCCGGGCCGTCGGCTCAGGCCGGACCGCCGGCTCGGCCGGGTCGGGGCCGGACCCGGCGCCCCATTCGGCGACGAGCAGGACGATCGCGGTGAGCATCGGCCAGAAGGCCAGCGCGCTGCGGGCGCCGAGCGCGAGAGTGGCCGGGAACACCGTGCCGTTGGGGCTGGACGCGAGGTGCTGGTAGTAGCCGGACTGGCCGAGGCGCTCCCCGAGCCAGAGCATGACGAGGGCGCCGACGAGGCCGCCGATGATGAGGCAGGCCACCACGAGCGCCCGGGTGGCGCCCTCTCGCCTCGACACCGCGAAGCGGTAGCCGAGCACGCCGGTGAGCAGGCCGGCGACGACCGCGATCCCGCAGAACCAGACGTCCGCGGTGATGAACGCGCGGGTTTCCGCGTTGATCAGTTCCGCCGTTCCCGTGCCGATCTCCTGGAGCATCGCCCGCGGGGCGAGCTGCTCCCAGACCAGCCCGCCGAGCAGGCCGAGCACCGCGCTGCCGGCCAGGACCGCCGCGCACCAGGCGATGCCCGACCGCGCGGACGGGCGCCTGCCGGCCAGGGGAAACGGCTGGGACTCAGTAGCCATGCGCGACATCGCACCTCGCTTTCCCGCACGATCGTACTTGGGAAAGCGAGCGCGGGAAGCGCGCACCCCACGGGACTGCCGGAGCGTCGGCCGGCGGCGCGAAGGCCGGCATGTGCGGACATGTGCGGTTTGGACGGCGATCTGCCGGGCAGTCGGGTGGGCGGCCACCCAGCCACCCTTTTGTGAGGTGATCATGTCCGTGATCCTGCTAATCGTCATTATCGCGATCATCGTTCTCGCGGTCGTCGCGGCTATCGCGATGCGGCGCCGGACGGCGCTGCACAAGGAGGCCGGCCCCGAGTACGACCGGCTTGCCAAGGAGATAGGCCCGCGCCAGGCCCAGGCCGAGTTCGCCAAGCGCCGGCAGCGCGTCGACGGGTTTGAGCTCAAGCAGCTCAGCGCCGAGCGCCGCGGTGCCTACGAAACCCAGTGGACCGCCGCCCAGGAGCGGTTCATCGAAAGCCCGCTTGAGGCCACGCAGAGCGCCGCCTCGCTCGTCACCGCGGTCGCGGCCGAGGAGGGCTACCCGGTTGACGACGACAGTCAGCTCATCACCGACCTGTCCGTCTACCACGGTCGCCCGCTCGACGGCTACCGGCACGCGTGCAGGCTCACCGATCAGGCCGAGCTGGCCGAGACCGAGCAGATGCGGCAGGCCGTGCTCGAGTACCGGGCCATGTTCCAGGACCTGCTCGGGTCCACCGATGACGACACCAACCAGACGTCCGGGAAACTGGCTGCCGCCAGGCCCGGGCAGTGAGAGGCGACGATGAAGCTCTTCAAGACGACCGACGACGACCTGGCCACCGAAGATGAGACCCCGTACGACGAGAACGGAGACACGGCGATGAGCGTGGACACCACTCAGACGGACGGCGACGAGCAGCCCGTGACCACGGGGCTGGCCTACGACCGCGACTCGGCCGACGAGACGGCGACCGAGGACGACCCGGCGCCGGCCGGTTCGATCCGTTACGGGGCGCGGCACGCCGACCCGGCGCCGGTCACCGACACCGACACCGCACCCGTGACCGACACCGAGCCGGTCAGCTACGACGAGCCGGTCAGCTACGCGGAGCCCGCCGACACGGCGCCCGTTACCGACACCGCACCGGTCGCCGACACGGCCCAGCCGACGTTCACCCCGTCGGCCGGGCCGACCGGGTACGGTGCGCCCGCCACCGGCAGCGTCCCGGTCATCACCGACGCTCCGGTCACCAGCGCGCGGCCCGACCCCGCGGTCGAGGACGAGAGCGTCAGCCGCCCGGTGCCCGCGGCGGCCGCCGCCCGGGCGGGCCAGCCGGTGACGTCCCTCCCCGCGGACGAGGCCCGGGCGGCGGTCCCGGCCGACGAGCCGCTGCTCGCCAACCCGGCCGGGATCCAGGCGAGCTGGCAGACGGTCCAGGCCGGGTTCGTCGATGACCCGCGGGCGGCGGTATCGGACGCGGCCGACCTGATCGTGCAGACGGCGCAGTCGGTGATCGACGCGGTGCAGCAGCGCCAGCGCCAGCTCAGCGTCCTGTCGGACCGCGGCGCGGCCAACGGGACCGCGGACGGCGCTGACCCGGCGGCTCCCGGTTACCCCGCGTCCGGCAATGTCCCCGACACCGAGCAGCTGCGGCTGATGATGCAGCACTACCGGTCCCTATTCAACCAGCTGTGCAGCGCGTAGCCGCTGACCGCTGACGGCTCACGAACGTCCGCTGGCCGCATCCGCCCGCCTGGGGCAGTTAGTCCCAGGCGGGCGGATGCGGCCAGCGGACTGTCCAGGTGTCCCCGGCGTGGCGGCGGCGTGGTGGCGGTGCGGCCGCAGCAGCGTCGAGCCGATGCCCGGAGCGTCCCTGGCCGACCCGAACACGCGCGCCAGTCAGGCAAGGAATAGGCAAAGGCGTAGCAAAGCGACGGCATGGGTAGGTTCCGGCCATGACATCTCCAGGCCTGACCGCCGCCGAAGAGCTGAACGCCGAGGTCGTTCGCCGCTACTTGCGGGTGTTCGAGACCTTCGCCGTCGCCGACCTCGAGGATCTCGTCGACTCCGAGGTCGTCGCGCACGGCGCGGGCCAGACCGTCCACGGCCGGCGCACGATCGAAGACGCGGTGCTGAGCCCGGGGATCTCGGCCTGCCGGGTGCGGGTCGACGACCTGTTCTCGGCCCGGGACCGGGTGACCGTCTCCTTCACGCTCACCTACACGCAGGAGCGGACCGGCCGGGACCTGATCATGACCGGGACGAAGAGCTACCGGCTGCGCGACGGGCGGATCGTCGAGTTCTGGGGAGAGACCGACGTGTACGGTTTCCTCCGCCAGTCCGGCCTGGTACCCAGCGAATTCCCGCCACTGTAGTCACACCCGGTCGAGCGGTCACACGCGGTCGAACGGCTCCGGGTAGGCGAACGGGCCGCGCAGGCCCGGCTGGTAGCCGGTCAGCGTCCTGACCTGGAAGTGCGGTGCCCATTCAGGCCTCTGCGGCGTGATCTGGTACTCGCTGGCCAGCCTGAACCCGAACCTGGGGTAGTAAGCGGTCGAGCCGAGCAGGACGACCAGAGGCTCCCCGAGCGCGTCGGCGGCGCCGAGCACCGCGTGCATGAGGGCGCTCCCGACGCCGCGGCGCTGCCGGTCGGGCCGGACCGACAGCGGGCCGAGCGCGAGCGCCGGCGCCGCCCCGACCGTCCCCCGGGTGCAGGCCACGTGCCCGATGACGTCACCGGCCAGCCGAGTACCCAGGCCGGGGTCCAGTTCCAGGTCAGCGTCCAGGTCCAGGTCAGCGTCCAGTTCCAGGTCAGCGTCCAGGTCCGCGCCACGGTCCAGGTCCAGGTCCAGGGCGACCAGCGAGAAGGCCGGGATCCAGGCCGGGCTGGCCCGAAGCGCGTCCACGAGCGGTGCCTCGGCCGGCGGCCCGCTCTCCCCGGGCCGGGCGAACGCGGCCGCCGTGACCGCGAAGATGACCTCGGCGTCCCCGGCGGTTTCCCTGCGTATCAGCACGCCCACACGATGCCGCGCCCGGGGGAACGCGGCAACTCGTTTTCCGGATGGGGCGGGTTGCCCCTGCGGGACCGCCCGGGGCCCGGTGGAACATATCACCATATTCCGGGCGTCATCATCGGCCGACGGCGTGATCACGAAGGTTTCATGGCGTTATGACGCCCCTTTTCCTTCGCCTTGATCGAAGTCTTCGCGATCATGGGCGCTGGCGTCGGTCCGGCCGGGCCGGGTGCGGCGGGCCGTCCGGATCATCGGCTGCCGGGTCGCCGCCGGGGTCGCCGCCCGGTCGACCAGCCGGTCGCGGCAGGAACCGAAACGATATTTCCGGCGCTGGCCTGGTCACGTCCCGCCGCCGCTAACGGCGGAGTGCCGCTAGTGCCGGAGGGCCTCGGCGACGAAGGCGCCCTTGGCCGCGGTGTAGGCCTCGCGGTCGTCGGGGTGGGCCGCGGCCAGGCGGCGCTTGAGGCCAGCGTACCGGGCGGCCAGGGCGGCGTCGCGGCGCAGCGCGTCGCGGAACGCGATCTGCTCGGCCCACCGCGGATGGCCGGCCGCGATCACGTGCAGGTGCGCGTACCGGTGCTGCCCGGACGGGTCGGGCTTGACGAAGAACCGGCGCCACGACCCGCCGCTGTCGATCTCCGGCGGGACGTAGCACCAGCCGTCGGCGGCCAGCGGCGGGCCGGCCCGCTCGACCACGATCCCGGGGTCGCGCACCGACGCCATCAGGTCGATGACCGGCTTGGCCGCCAGGCCGGGAACAGCGGTCGAGCCGACGTGCTCGACGCCGTCCGCCAGCCAGGGGGCGAGCAGCGTCAGCAGCCGCTCGCGCTCGGCCGCCGCCCGGGCCGGCAGGGCGGGATCATGCGGGTGAAGTTCCGTCTTCTCGTAGGCCCACGCCGGGACGGCTTCGCTCATGCGGCCACGCTACGCGCGGTCCCCGGCCGGCGGGCGGCCTAGCTCTCGGCGGCGAGAATGTCCAGGGCGCGCTGGAGGTCGGCCGCGTACGGGGACTCGAAGGTGACCTCGAGCCCGGTACCCGGGTGCTCGAACGACAGCCGGACCGCGTGCAGCCACTGGCGGGTCAGGCCGAGGTGGGCGGCGAGCGTCGGGTCGGCGCCGTAGAGCAGGTCACCGCAGCAGGGGTGGCGCAGCGCCGACATGTGGACCCGGATCTGGTGGGTGCGGCCGGTCTCCAGGCCGACCGTCACCAGGGACGCGGCCCGGAACGCCTCGAGCGTGTCGTAGTGGGTCACGCTCGGCCGCCCGTCGGCGACGACGGCGAACCGCCCGTCGCTGGACGACGGGTGCCGCCCGATCGGCGCGTCGATCGTGCCGCGCAGCGGGTCCGGGTGGCCCTGGATCAGCGCGTGGTAGGTCTTCGACACGGTTCGCTCGCGGAACGCCTGCTTGAGCAGGCTGTAGGCCCGCTCGCTCTTGGCCACCACCATCAGGCCGGTGGTGTTGGCGTCGAGCCGGTGCACGATGCCCTGCCGCTCGGCCGCCCCGCTGGTGGCCACGATGAGCCCGGCGGCGAGCAGCCCGCCGAGCACGGTCGGCCCGTTCCAGCCGGGGGTGGGGTGCGCGGCGACGCCGCGCGGCTTGTCCACGACGACGATGTCCTCGTCCTCGTAGACGATCGCGAGGCCCGGCACCGGCTCGACCGGCACCTCGATGACCGCGCCCGGCGGCGGGGGCAGCGTGACCGAGAGCTCGGCCCCGGCGACCACCCGGTCGGACTTGGCGGCCGGCTGGCCCTCGACCAGCACCTTGCCCGCGCCGATCAGCTCGGCGGCGCCCGTCCGGGACACCCCGAACATGCGGGCGATCGCGGCGTCCAGCCGCTCCCCGTCCAGTCCCTCGGGGACGAGGACGAGCCGTTCGGCCACGCTCAACGCTCCGCGTCCGTGCGCGGGCCGTCGGCCTGCGGGTCGCAGTCGCCTAGGCCGGCGGCTTCGCCCACGCCGGCGGCTTCGCCCGGGGCGGCGGGTTCATCCGGGCCAGCGGATTCGTGCGGGCCGACGGCCGCGGCCCGGCCGGGGGCAGCAGCGGCGAACTCGCCCCGGGCGCCGTCGAGGCGGTTGCCGCGCATCGCCAGCACCACCGTCAGGATGCCGCCGCAGACGATCGCCGAGTCGGCCAGGTTGAAGATCGGGTACCAGGTGGTCACCGCGATCCAGTCGACCACGTCGCCGCGGAACAGCCCGGGCGCCCGGAAGATGCGGTCCGCCAGGTTGCCCATCGCGCCGCCGAGCAGCAGCCCGAGCGCGAACGCCCAGCCGAGCGAGCGCAGGTTGCGCGCGGTCCGGGCGATGGCGACGACGACGCAGCAGGCGATCACCGTGAAGACGATGGTCTCCCCGGTGCCGACGCTGAACGCCGCCCCCGGGTTCCTGGTCAGCCAGAGCATGACGAGGCTGCCGATGATGTGCACCGGCTGGTCGGGACGCAGGTGCGCGACGACGATCGCCTTGGTGATGGCGTCGGCGGCGAGCACGAAGGCCGCGACGCAGACGAGCACGACGATCCGCCGCTTGCGGGGGGCGGCTGCCCCAGGACTCAGCGGCGTTCCTGGCGCTGCTTGCAGGCCACGCACAGGGTCGCCCGCGGGAACGCCTGCAGCCGCGCCTTCCCTATCGGCTTGCCGCACGATTCACACACTCCATAGGTTCCGGCATCGATCCGGTCGAGCGCGTGCTCGGTCTGCTCGAGGAGCTCGCGCGTGTTGTTGTTGAGCGCGAGCTCGTGCTCCCGCTCGAACAGCTTAGAGCTCGTGTCGGCCTCGTCGTCCCCGGCCTCGGCGGCGGAGGAGCCGAGGCGCGCGTTGATCTGGGCGTCCGCGGCACCGAGTTCCGCCCGGAGCTCGACGCCTTCCTTCTCCAGCTCGATGCGGAGTTCGGCGAGCTCGGCGTCGGACCACGGGTCCTCGCCGGGGCGGACCGGGAGATCGGCGGCGCTCGAGTGCGGCGCAGCGGTCATATTCGGTTCCTCAGATCATGAGATTGGGACAGACAACGGAGGATACGACTCGGCGGCGCTACCCGCAAACCGCTGTGAGCTTAATCCCGTTCGGCCCGGGCCGGCGACTCCGGTAACGTGGAAGGGCGGTGATGGGGACAGCTGCCGCGGAACGCAGCGCCGAGCGACCCGGGGATGGTGCGAGCCCGGGTGCGTGCGCCGTGACCAGATCACCCCTGAGCAGCCGGAAGAAAGGCCCTCGCCGGCCGAGTAGAACCGGTGACACGAGACATTCGAGGGGTCAGGACGGGCACCCGTGGGGTCGCGTCCCGGCAAAGAGGGTGGTACCGCGGGGCGGCGCGATAGCGGGCCTCGTCCCTCTGGCTGAGCTCAGGTGACGCTGGAGGGACTGTGATGGAACCACTGCCCGCGCAGGCGGACTTCCCCGCGATCGAGCACGAGATGCTGGCCCGGTGGAACCGCGGCCGGGTCTTCGAGACCTCGCTGAAGCAGACCGAGGGCGCGCCCCGCTGGACGTTCTACGAGGGGCCGCCGACCGCGAACGGGATGCCGGGCGTCCACCACATCGAGGCCCGGGTCTTCAAGGACGTCTTCCCCCGGTTCAAGACCATGCAGGGGTTCCACGTCGACCGCAAGGGCGGCTGGGACTGCCACGGGCTGCCGGTCGAGGTCGCGGTCGAGAAGGAACTCGGCCTGTCCGGCAAGAAGGACATCGAGGCCTACGGCGTCGCCGAGTTCAACCAGCGCTGCCGGGAGTCCGTGCTCAGGCACGTCGACGCGTTCTCCGCCCTGACCGAACGGATGGGCTACTGGATCGACCTGTCCGCCGCCTACCGGACCATGGACCCGCAGTACGTGGAGTCGGTCTGGTGGGCACTGAAGACGATCTTCGACAAGGGGCTGCTCGTCCAGGACTTCCGGATCAGCCCGTACTGCCCGCGGTGCGGCACGGCCCTGTCCGACCACGAGATGGGCCAGCCGGACGTGTACAAGGACGTCGCCGACCCGTCGGTGACCGTCCGGTTCCGGATCACCCGGGTCCCCGACGGCGCGAGCCCGCACCTGGCCGGCGCCGACCTGCTGGTCTGGACGACGACCCCGTGGACGCTGGTGTCCAACACCGCGGTGGCCGTCCACCCCGAGGTCGAGTACGTGGTCGCCCGCAAGGCCGGCGACGGGGACAAGGTCGTCGTGGCCAAGGCGCTGTACGGGCGGGTACTCGGCGACGGCTGGCATGTGCTCGCCACGGTACGGGGGACCGATCTGCTGGGGGCGGAATACCAGCGGCCGTTCACTCTGATTGATATTCCTGACGCCCACCGGGTGGTCGCCGGCACCTTCGTGACCACCGAGGACGGGACCGGCCTGGTGCACATGGCGCCGGCCTTCGGCGCCGACGACCTGGCCGTGATCCGGGCCAACCAGATGCCCGTGGTGAACCCGGTGCGGGCCGACGGGCGGTTCGAAGAGGGTCTGCCGATCGTCGGCGGGATGTTCTTCAAGGACGCCGACAAGCCGCTGTCCGCCGACCTCGCCGAGCGCGGGCTGATGTTCCGGTCCGAGCTGCACACGCACAGCTACCCGCACTGCTGGCGGTGCAACACCGTGCTGCTGTACTACGCACTGCCGTCCTGGTACATCAGGACCACCGAGATCAAGGACGCGCTGCTCGCCGAGAACGACAAGACCAACTGGCAGCCGCCCACGATCAAGACCGGGCGGTACGGCGAGTGGCTGCGCAACAACGTGGACTGGTCGCTGTCGCGAACCCGTTACTGGGGCACGCCGCTGCCGCTGTGGACGTGCCCGTCTGACCACGTGACCTGCGTGGGATCCCTGGCCGAGCTCGGTGGCCTGGCCGGGCGCGAGTTGTCCGGGCTCGACCCGCACCGGCCGTACGTGGACGACGTCACGTTCCCCTGCCCGTCCTGCGGGCTCGCGGCCACCCGGGTGCCCGAGGTGATCGACGTCTGGTTCGACTCCGGGTCGATGCCGTTCGCCCAGTGGGGCGCGCCGCTGCGGAACCTCGCCTCGTTCGAGGAGGCCTATCCGGCCCAGTTCATCTGCGAGGCGATCGACCAGACCCGCGGCTGGTTCTACTCGCTGATGGCGATCGGCACGCTGGTGTTCGGGCGCTCGGCCTACGAGAACGTGGTCTGCCTCGGCCTGGTCATGGACGAGCAGGGCCGCAAGATGTCCAAGCACCTGGGCAACGTGATCGAGCCGATGGGGCTGATGAACGCGCACGGCGCGGACGCGGTGCGGTGGTTCTTCGCGGCGTCCGGCTCGCCGTGGGGGGCGCGGCGCGTCGGGCCGAACGTGCTCGACGAGATCGTGCGCAAGATCCTGCTCACCTACTGGAACACGGTCTCCTTCCTCGTCCTGTACGCGAACGCGGCGGGGTGGACGCCGGAGGCGGCGGCCTCGGCCCCCGCTCCCGCCGACCGGCCGCTGCTCGACCGGTGGCTGCTGTCGGAGGTGCACGCGTGCGTGCGCGACGTCACCGCGTCGTTCGAGGCCTTCGACACGGCGACCGCCGGGCGGCGGCTCGCGGCGCTCATCGACGACCTCTCCAACTGGTACGTGCGCCGGTCACGGCGGCGGTTCTGGGACGGCCCTTCGTCGGCCGACGGCGCGTCGGCGTTCGCAACGCTGCACTCCGCGCTCGAGGCGGTCACCAAGATGATGGCGCCGATCACGCCGTTCCTGCCCGACTACCTGTGGGGCGTGCTGCGCCAGGCCGACACGCCCGAGTCGGTGCACCTCGCGTCCTGGCCCGCCTGGGATCCGGCGCTGATCGACTCGCCGTTGTCGTCGCAGATGGCCCTGGCGCGGCGGCTCGTCGAGCTCGGCCGCTCGGCCCGGTCGGCCGCCTCGGTGCGGACCCGGCAGCCGCTGGCGCGGGCACTGGTCGGGGCGGCCGGGTTCGCTTCCCTGCCGGCGCCGCTGCGCGAGCTGATCGCCGACGAGCTGAACGTGCACGCGGTCGAGTCCCTCGACGCGGTCGGGGGCGAGCTCGTCACCTACACGGTCAAGCCGGACTTCCGCGCGCTCGGCAAGCGGTTCGGCTCCTCGACCCAGGCGGTCGCGGCCGCGATCCGTGCTCTTGACCCCGCGGCCTTGGCCCATGCTGTTGCCGACGGCGGCACCGCGAGCGTGCCGGTCCCGTCGGTGGGCGGCCCGGTTTCACTGTCGGCCGCGGATCTCGTCGTGACCCAGACGCCGCTCGAAGGCTGGGGGGTCGCGACCGCGGCCGGCGAGACAGTCGCGCTCGACCTGCACGTGTCGGAGTCGCTGCGGGCCGAAGGCCTGGCGCGCGAGGTCGTCCGGCTGATCCAGGACGCCCGCAAGAGCGACGGCCTCGAGATCAGCGACCGGATCTCGCTGCGCTGGGCGAGCACCGACGCCGGCCTGGCGGCGGCGCTGGCCACGCACGGCGAGCTGATCGCGGGCGAGGTGCTCGCGGTCTCGTTCGGGCCGGATTCGGGCGGGTCTGGTGTCGGCGGGCCGGGTGAGGGCGGGTCCGCTGGGGACTCGTCCGTGGCCTGGCACGAGCACGCCGACGCTGGCCTGGGCCTGCGCTTCTGGCTCGCGGTGAGCGCCTGACCGCTGGCCTGCTCGCCGCTCGCCGCTCGCCGACGGTGGGGAATGATAGCGGATCCTTTTCCACACTCCGCTGTGGAAAAGGATCCGCTATCTTCAACGTCGGCGGGAAGTGGCGGGGGCCGGGGCTGGCCGTTCGTCACTTCTTGCTGTTATCTACGGAGGCTGGCGGTACTGTCGCGCGCTGGGGCCGGGTTCGTTAGTCCTCGGGCTGGCAGGCGGCGCAGGGGGTACCGAGCTTCTTGGCTTCCGGGACTGTCATGCTCTGCACGTCGTTCTCGGGCATGAAGCGGATGAGGATGCAGTTCGCGTCGTGATACCTGGGCACGCCGGGGACCACGGTGACGAGCCTGGGGCCGGTGGCCGTCGGGGCGGAGGGCTCGCCGCCGGTGGCGCCCTCGTCCTCGGAGCCGGCTTCCGTGGTGTCCGTGCTTGTGGTGTCCGTGCTTGTGGTGTCCGCGCCGGTGGTGTCGGCGTCCATAGCGTCCGCGGTGTCGGTGGCGGTGTCGGTGGCGGTGGCGGTGGCGGACGCG
>Ga0302314_10020257_pt1 | contig 11009 bp, 10 predicted proteins | sample III_Palsa_N2_3_FD_200533 | JGI IMG/M metagenome (GOLD analysis project Ga0302314, IMG submission 200533) | Peat permafrost microbial communities from Stordalen Mire near Abisko, Sweden - III_Palsa_N2_3 | ecosystem: Environmental > Terrestrial > Soil > Palsa > Peat permafrost | place: Sweden... | reverse complement strand
CCGGCCGCCAGTGACAACAGCGATGCCGTGATCGGCGGCGGCGCGGGTAGTACTGCAGGTAGTGCGGAAGGATAGGACTCATGCCGGTCTTTTACTATGACCCGCCGGACAGGTTCGTGGCCGGTTCGGTAGGGCAGCCGGGTGACCGGACGTTCTACCTGCAGGCCACCTCGGCGGGCCGGGTGACCAGCGTCGCCCTAGAGAAGTTCCAGGTCAGCCTGCTGGCCGAACGCCTCGACGAGCTTCTCGACGAGGTGCTACGACGCACCGGGGCGGCGGAGGACATCCCCGAGAACGCACCGCCGTCGCTGCGCGACGACGGCCCGCTCGACCTGCCGCTGACCGAGGACTTCCGGGTCGGCGCGATCGCTCTGGCCTGGGACAGCGACGGCGACCGGGTGGTCATCGAGGCCCAGGAGGACAGCGAGGCGCCAATCGAGCCGCTGTCGGAGGACATCCCGGTCGACGGCCCCGGCGTGCTTCGGGTCCGGATCACGCCGAGCGCGGCCAGGGCGTTCGCGCACCGTGCGCTCAGCCTGGTCGCGGCCGGTCGGCCGCCGTGCCCGCTGTGCGGCCTGCCGCTGGACGCCTCCGGGCACGTCTGCCCGCGGCAGAACGGCCATCGGGCCAGCCGTGCCTGACAACGCGACGGCCGGGGAGGCGGGCGACACCGACCTCCCCGAGGGCGAGCGCGAGGCGCTCGAGCTGCTCGAGCGGGGCACGCTGACCGTGCAGGGCCGGATCGTGGAGGCGTCCAACGCGACCCTGCTGTGCACGATCAAGGAAGCGGGCACCGAGGCGACCTGCGTCTACAAGCCGATCGCGGGCGAGCGGCCGCTGTGGGACTTCCCGACCGGGACCCTCGCGGGCCGCGAGGTCTCGGCCTACCTGGTCTCGCGCGCCGCCGGGTGGAACTTCGTGCCGCCGACGGTGATGCGGGACGGCCCGTTCGGCCCCGGCATGTGCCAGCTCTGGATCGACATCGAGCCGGACGCCGACCTGATCTCGCTGTCGCGCCGGTTCGACCACCCCGGGCTGCGGGACATGGCCGTCTTCGACGCGGTGATCAACAACGCGGACCGGAAGATCGGCCACCTGCTGCCGGTCGCCGACGGGCACCTGTACGGCTGCGACCACGGGATCTGCTTCGCCGAGGAGTACAAACTCCGCACCGTGCTCTGGCAGTGGCGGGGCAAGGCGCTGCCCGCCCGGTCGGTCGAGGTGCTGCGGCGGCTGGCCGAGGAGATGGCCGGGGGCTGGCTCGGGGAGGAGCTGGGCCAGCACCTGACCAGGGGGGAGATCGCCGCCACGCTCTCGCGGGTCGAGGTCCTGCTGGCCAGCCGGGCGCACCCCTACCCGCCGCAGGACTGGCCCGCCGTCCCGTGGCCCCCGTATTAAAATTCAACGGCCTGTCATCCCGAACGGGCCCGGCCGACTCTTCATCCGCCCGTTGCCCTCGTGCCTGCGTCGACGGCCAGGCCGGCCGCGTTCTGCGCGGTCGAGGAGATCTGCGTCAGCATGAGTCCGGTGGAGACAGGCCTGAGCTGGTCAGGCCCGCTGCTGCCGGTTCCGAGCTGCCCGTCGTCGTCACGCCCCCAGGCCCATAGTCGCCCGGACTGGTCGATGGCGTAGCAGGCGAAGCCGCCGGAGGCGACCGCGACCGGCTGGTGCCCCCGGGGCAGCGTGACGCGGACGGGGGCGGTCGAGCTGTCGGCGCGGCCGTCGCCGAGCTGGCCGTACGCGCCGTTCCCCCAGGTCCAGAGCGAGCCGTCGGCGAGCAGGGCGATCGTCTGGCCGTTGTTCGGGCCGCTGCCGCCCTGGAAGACCCGGCTGACCGCCGTCGGCAGATCCACCCGGACCGGGACGGCGCTGTCGGCGGCGGTCCCGTTGCCGAGCTGCCCGGCCTGGTTGTAGCCCCAGTCGTAGTAGGAGCCGTCGGCCATCAGGGCCCCCGAGCCGCCCCACGACGACGTCAGCGCCCTGACCGGTCCCTTGGGCAGCCCGCGGACGGGTGTCGGAACCGCGCTCGACGTGGTCGAGCCGTTGCCGAGTTCGCCGAACTCACCGCTGCCGCAGGCGTCCAGCGTGCCGTGGGAGACGAACAGCGAATGGGTCCGCGCCCCGGTGCCGAGGGTGACGTCGCTCAGCGGGATCTTCTCGGGCCGCGACAGCACGGCGGTCCCGCCCGGCAGGCACAGATCGTTGGTGGCGTCGAGCCCCCACGCCCAGGCGTTGCCGTCGGCGTCGATGGCCAGGCCCCCGTCGAAGGGCATCGGGTCGGGCAGCGAGGTGATCGTCACCCCCGGGGGGAAGTCCACCCGCACCGCCGTGAGCGTGTCGAGGGGCGTGGTGCCGTTGCCGAGCTCCCCGTAACTGCCGACACCCCACGCCCAGACGGCGCCGGCCGAGGTGAGGGCGTAGGTATCGGAGTTGGAGGTCGCGATCTGGGTCACGCTGGCGCCGATCCCGGCTATCGGGGCGGGCGCCTCGTGCCGGGTCTGCAGAACGGGCCCTTGGGTGCCGGCCACCCCGAAGGTGAACACGGCGGCGCGGGCCGCGGCCGGGGAGACCGCGGCCGGGATGACGGCAGCGGGGCGGGCGGAGCCGGTGGCGGCCGAGTCGGTGCCGCCGCCCCCGCCCCCGCCCCCGCTGCTGCACGCGGCCAGCCCGCACGCCCCGAGCAGCACCGCGGCGAGCACCGCCATCCTGCGATCTGCTAGATTGTCAACCATGGTTGTCATTATAGGAGATCGGCGTCGATGAAACCAGGCGAGCCGTCAGGCGGATTCGGGTCGGCCGAAACCGGAGGGCCCCTTCCGCGTGCCGTCGGCCTCGGCCCGGCCCTGCGACGGGCGTGGGTGGGCTACCACCGCCGTCTGGACGCGGCGATGGCAGCGGCGGGCTTCGATGACCGGGGGTTTCCCGACGGGCGGGTGCTGCGCATCTGCTCCGCCTCCGCCGACGTGACAATCGCGCAGATCGGCCGGGAACTCGGGATCACCCGCCAGGGAGCGGCCAAGGTCGTCGCCAAGCTCCGCGATCTCCGCTACCTGGAGGTCAGCGACTCAGCGGTGAGCGGCCGGGAGAAGGTCGTCCGGCTCACGCCGCGGGCCGGGGAGTATCTCGCGGCGCACCGGAAGGCGGCCCGCGGCATCGAACGCCAGCTGCGCGAAGAGCTGGGGGAGAGCGCCTTCGACGGCCTGCAGCTGCTGCTAGCGGCACTGGGCGGCGACGACGGCCCGCCGCTGCGCGACTACTTGCGGCGGGAACTTTGACCGCGAGGACGGGGAGCGCTTCGACCGGGCGTTACAGTACAAAACATGCCCGGAGACTTGGCCCCCGACAACCGGAACCTGCGCGTCTCGCACGAGGACCGCGACCAGGTCGCGGAGCAGCTCCGCGTCGCGGCCGGGGATGGCCGCCTGACCGCTGACGAGCTCGACGAGCGGCTGGAGACCGCGCTCACCGCGCGCACATACGGCGAGCTCGAGGTGGTGCTGGCCGACCTGCCCGCCGCCGCGGGCGCCCGGCCCGCTCCCGCCGTCGAGGCCAAGGACCTGGTGGCGCTCGCGATCACCCACGGCACCATCAAGCGCGACGGCGCCTGGGTCGTCCCGCGGCGGCTGACGGTCGAGGCCAGGCACGGCAACGTGGTCATCGACTTCTCCGCCGCCGTCATCAGCCAGCCGACGCTCGACCTGGCGATCTCGGTCGGCCACGGGAACATCGTGCTGATCGTGCCGCCCGGGGTGGTGGTCGACGTCGATAGCGTCTCGGTCGGGCACGGCGTCATCCGCCAGCGCGTGCACCACCAGGCCGGCGTCCCGGTCAGGCTGCTGGTGAGCGCGTCGGGCAGCCTCCGGCACGGCAACCTCGTCGTCCGCGGCGCTCGCACCGGCCCCCGCCGCGGCTTCTGGGACTGGCTGCTCCGCCGCCGGCCGCGGGCGGTCGGAGAGCTGCCGTTTCGCTGACCGCCGGCCCCTACTCGCGCTAGCCGGATTGCGGTACTTTCGTCCCTATGGACGACCTGGCTGACCACGATGACGAGGAACGGGACCGCGCCCTGCGGCGGCGCAGGTTCCTGCGGGTCGGCGGCGAGGTGGTGCTAGCGTTCGGTGTGGGGGGCCTGCTGGCGGGCTGTAATTTCTCGCACGGCGCGGGCACCGGGGAGAGCACGACCACCGCGCCCGCCACCGGCGGCACCAAGGGCTCGGCCAATCCTCTCAGCGGATCCTCCGGCAACAGCTCGAGCTAGCCGCCGGGGTCGGCCGCGGCGCGGGACAGTAGGCGGAGGCGGGCATGCACGGCGGCGAGGCGGGGCCGGACCGGGCCGCTGACGACCCCGTGTTCGTGCTCTGCGCCGGCCGGTCAGGCTCGACCCTGCTGCGGTTCCTGCTCGACGCCCACCCGGACCTGGCCTGCCCGCCCGAGACCCGGCTGCCCTGGCTGGCCAGGCAGCTGGCGACCGCGTGGACGGTGATCGAGGACGCCGGGCCGTCGGGGCAGTCCGCCAACGGCAACTCGGCCGACGCCGCGATCTCGGCGCCGGTGGCCGAGGGGCTGCGGCGCAGCCTCGACCCGATGATGACGTCCTACCTGCGGCGCCGGGGGAAGCGGCGGTACTGCGACAAGAGCCTCGGGGCGGCCCAGCACGCGGGACTGCTGCTGCGGGTCTGGCCCGATGCCCGGTTCGTCTGCCTCTACCGGCATCCGATGGATGTCATCGCGTCCGGCATCGAGGCGTCGCCGTGGGGTCTGACCAGCTACGGGTTCGAGCCCTATATCGGCAGCCCGCCCGACAACAACGTCGCCGCGCTGGCCAGGTACTGGCTGGACTACACGACGTCCATCGTCGCGGCCGAGGAGAGCTTCACCGACCGCTGCCTCCCGGTCAGGTACGAGGATCTCGTCACCGACCCGGACGGCCAGATCGCGCGGATCCTCGCGTTCATCGGCGCGGCGCCGGACCCGGGGATCGTCGCGCGCTGCTTCGGCCCCGAGCATCAGCGGTTCGGCCCCGGCGACTACAAGATCTGGAACACCGGCCGGGTCAGCGCCGACTCGGTCGGCCGAGGCTGGACGATGCCGGCCGGGAAGATACCCGCCCCGCTGCTCGCCCGCGTCAACGAGCTGGCCGACGTGCTCGGCTACCTGCGGGTCGGCGAGCGCTGGGGGACCGGGGCGAAACCGGCCGATCTGCGGACGCGGAGGGCCGATCCGCCGCGGTCGGCCGGCCGCGAAGCCGCCCGCGAGCCCGGCCGCGAGCCTGCCGGCGAGCCCAGCCAGGCGCCCGCGGCGCTGCCGGACTGGGCGCTCGCCGTCGACGAGCGGGTCAGGGCGGGGCTGGCGCGGGTCGACGAGCGGTTCGGCCGGGCCCACGGGACTCGCGCGAGGGAATCGGTCTTGCTGTTCGTGAACGGGCCCGCCTGGGCCGACGCGGACGCCTGGTGGCGGCTGGACCTGGCGGCGGGCACGGTCTCGGCGGGCCTGGGCGAGGCCGGGCAGGAGTGCGACTGGTCGCTCACCGGATCCGCCCAGGCGTGGGCCCGGCTGCTGGCCGGGCAGGCCAACCTCGGCGTCGCCTTCCGCCGGGGCGACCTGCGCTACGCGGACAAGGGCGACGCCGGGGCGGGGTCCATCGGCGCCGACACCCGGGTCGCCGCGCTGACCGACCTGCTGGGCCTGTCGCCGTGGGTGGCGGCCCGGGCGCGGTAGCGCCGCCTCGCCCTACAACTCGTCGCTGTCCCCGGTGTCGCCGCGGCGGCGCAGGTACCGCTCGAACTCGCGCGCGATCGCGTCACCGGACGCCTCCGGCAGGTCGGTGGCGTCCTTGGCCTCCTCGAGCGTGCGCACGTACTCGGCCACGTCGGAGTCCTGCTGGGCGAGCTCGTCCACGCCGCGTTCCCAGGCCCTGGCCTCCTCCGGCAGGTCCCCCTGCGGGAGCGACACGTCGAGCACGTCCTCGACCGAGCGGAGCAGCGCCAGCGTGACCTTCGGCGACGGCGCCTGGGCGACGTAGTGCGGGGCCGAGGCCCACAGCGAGACGGTCGGGATGCCGGCCTCGGCGGCGGTGTACTGCAGGACCCCGACGATTCCCGAGGATCCCTTGTAGTCGTTCGGCTCCGACCCCACCCCGCGCAGCAGCTGCGGGTCCGAGCTGCTGACCTGAACCGGAACCGGGCGGGTGTGCGGTGAGTCGGCCAGCAGCGCCCCGACTAGGATGAGCATCTCAACCCCGAGCTCGGACAGCCCGCCGATGAGCTCGTCGGTGAACCCGCGCCAGCGCATGTTCGGCTCGACGCCGTGCACCAGCACGAGGTCGCGGGACAGGCCGGTGGCCGAGCCCCGGGCGAGGGAGAGCCGCGTCGTCGGCCAGACCAGGCGCTCGGTCTTCCCTGCCACCACGTCGATCACCGGCCGGTTGACCTGGAAGTCGTAGAAGTCATCGGGGTCGATCGCGGCGATGGGAGTGGACTGCCACGCGATGCCGAGGTGGTTGACCATTCCGCTGGCCGCTTCGGCCGCGTCGTTCCACCCTTCGAACGCGGCGATCGCCACCGGGTTGACGAGCGGTCCTTCGACGTCGCTGAACTTGATGACTTCACCTCCGCAAGTGCCGCGGGCCCACGCCCGCGACTACAGCCTACGTCGCCACGGACGGGTGGCGCGCTACCTGTGGCACGCACAGTTTTGCTGGTCTATTATTGTTCCCTCATCATAAACGGCCTAAAGTCGGGACACCCATGAGCAGTCTTGTGATCGAAGAGGCCACCGAGCGCGCCGCCGCCCTCCGCTCTACCCTTGCGTCGCGGGTGGTCATTTCCGATGGCGCGATGGGCACGATGATCCAGGCCAGCGACGCGACGCTGGACGACTTCGAGGGCCACGAAGGCTGCAACGAGGTGCTGAACGCCACCCGGCCGGACGTCATCGTCGACATCCACCGCGCCTACCTGGCGACCGGGGCCGACTGCGTGACGACCAACACGTTTGGCACCAACCTCGCCAACCTGGGCGAGTATGGCATAACCGAGCGGGTCGGCGAGCTCGCGGAGGCGGGCGCGCGGCTGGCCCGCCAGGCGACCGACGAGTTCACTGCCGCCGACGGGCGGCTGCGCTGGGTGATCGGCTCGATGGGTCCCGGCACCAAGCTGCCGACGCTCGGCCACATCACGTTCCGCGAGCTCCGCGACTCCTACTACGAGAACGCGGCCGGCCTGCTCCGCGGCGGCGCCGACGCGCTGATCATCGAGACCTGCCCGGACCTGCTGCAGGCGAAGGCGGCGATCATCGGGGCCAGGCGGGCGGTGGCCGCGCTGGCGCCCAACGCGCTCGTGATCGCCTCGCTGACCATCGAGACGACCGGCACCATGCTGCTCGGCACCGAGATCGGCGCGGCCCTGACCGCCCTCGAGCCCCTCGGCATCGACATGATCGGCCTCAACTGCGCGACCGGGCCGGGCGAGATGAGCGAGCACCTGCGCTACCTGGCCGCGAACTCGCCGATCCCCATCTGCTGCCAGCCCAACGCCGGCCTGCCCGAGCTGACCTCGGACGGCGCCTACTACCCGCTCTCGCCCGCCGAGCTGGCCGACGCGCACGACCGGTTCACGGCCGAGTTCGGCCTGTCGCTGGTCGGCGGCTGCTGCGGCACCACCCCCGAGCACATCGCCGCGCTGGTCGACCGGCTGGCCGGCCAGGACGGCCGCCCGCGGTCGCTCGCCCCGCGCTCGCCCCGCTCCGAGCCCGGCGTCGCCTCCCTCTACAGCCACGTGCCGTTCCGGCAGGACACCGCGTTCCTCGCGATCGGCGAGCGGACCAACGCCAACGGGTCGAAGGCGTTCCGCGAGGCGATGATCGCCGACAACTACGACGACTGCGTGTCGATCGCCAAGTCGCAGACCCGCGATGGCGCCCACCTGCTCGACGTCTGCATCGACTACGTCGGCCGGGACGGCGTGGCCGACATGCGCGAGATCGCCGGGCGGCTCAGCACCGCCGCGACGCTGCCGCTGGTGCTCGACTCGACTGAGCCCGCGGTGATCGAGGCGGGCCTCGAGCTGATCGGCGGCCGTTCGGTCGTCAACTCGGTCAACTACGAGGACGGCGACGGCCCGGACTCCCGGATGGCGAAGCTGATGCCGGTGATCCGCGAGCACGGCGCGGCGGTGGTCGCGCTCACCATCGACGAGCGCGGCCAGGCCCGCACCGCGCCGTGGAAGATCGAGGTCGCCGAGCGGCTGATCACCGACCTGACCGTGAACTGGGGGATGCGCGAGCAGGACATCATCCTCGACTGCCTCACGTTCCCGATCGCCACCGGCCAGGAGGAGACCAGGCGGGACGGGATCGAGACGATCGAGGCGATCGCCGAGCTCAAGCGGCGGCACCCGAACGTGCAGACCACGCTCGGCCTGTCCAACGTCTCGTTCGGCCTCAAGCCCGCCGCCCGGCAGGTGCTGAACTCGGTCTTCCTGCACGAGTGCGTGCAGGCCGGGCTGGACTCGGCCATCGTCCACCCGTCCAAGATCCTGCCGCTGGCGCGGATACCCGACGAGCGGCGCGAGGTCGCGCTCGACCTGGTCTATGACCGGCGGCGCCCGGACTACGACCCGCTGCAGCGGATGCTCGAGCTGTTCGAAGGCGTGGACGCGATCTCGGCCAAGGCGGAGCGGGCAGCCGAGTTCGCATCGCTGCCGCTGGTGGAGCGGCTCAAGCGGCGGATCATCGATGGCGAGCGGAACGGCCTCGAGGCCGACCTCGATCTGGCCTTGGTGGACACGCCTGCCCTCGCGATCGTCAACGACATCCTGCTCGACGGCATGAAGACGGTCGGCGAGCTGTTCGGCTCCGGCCAGATGCAGCTCCCGTTCGTGCTGCAGTCGGCCGAGATCATGAAGGCCTCGGTCGCGTACCTGGAACCGCACATGGAGAAGCTGGCCGACGGCGGACGCGGCCGGATCGTGCTCGCCACCGTCCGCGGCGACGTGCACGACATCGGCAAGAACCTGGTCGACATCATCTTGTCCAACAACGGCTACGAGGTCGTCAACATCGGCATCAAGCAGCCGGTCTCCGCGATCATCGCCGCCGCCGAGGAGCACAACGCCGACGTCATCGGCATGTCCGGCCTGCTCGTCAAGTCGACTGTGGTGATGCGGGACAACCTCGCCGAGCTGAACGCCCGCGGCCTCGCCAAGCGCTGGCCGGTGCTGCTCGGCGGCGCCGCCCTCACCCGCGCCTACGTCGAGCAGGACCTGGCCGCCCTCTTCGAGGGCGAGGTCCGCTACGCCCGCGACGCCTTCGAGGGGCTGCGCCTGATGGAGGCGGCCATGGCCGTCAAGCACGGCGTCCCCGGCGCTGCCCTCCCGGCCCTGCGCGAGCGCCGCGTCGCCGCCCGTCCCGACCCCCGCGCCACCGCCCAGACCCCGTCCGCCGAGCCGATCCCGGCCCGGCTGCAGATCCGCTCGGAGGCCGTCGCCGTCGACAACCCCGTGCCGGAACCGCCGTTCTGGGGGACCAAGGTGATCAAGGGCCTGCAGCTCGCGGAGTACGGGGCGTACCTGGACGAGCGGGCCACCTTCATGGGCCAGTGGGGACTCAAGCCGTCGCGGAAGGAGGGCGGCCCCTCCTACGAGGACCTCGTCGAGACCGAGGGGCGGCCGAGGCTCCGGATGTGGCTAGAGCGGGCCCAGACCGAAGGGATGCTGCAGGCCGCGGTCGTCTACGGGTACTTCCGCTGCGTCAGCGAGGGCAACGACCTGATCGTGCTGTCGGAGACGGGGCAGGAGCGGGAGCGGTTCACGTTCCCGCGCCAGCAGCGCGACGAGCGGCTCTGCCTGTCCGACTACTTCCGGCCGAGGTCGTCGGGGGAGACCGACGTGATCGCGTTCCAGCTCGCCACCATGGGCCCGGCCGTGTCCGAGGCGACCGCCGAGCTGTTCGGCAAGAACGCCTACCGGGAGTACCTCGAGCTGCACGGGGTCTCGGTTCAGCTCACCGAGGCCCTGGCCGAGTACTGGCACGTGCGGGTCCGGCAGGAGCTCGGCATCGCCGCCGCCGACCCGGCCGAGCTCGACGGGTTCTTCTCGGTCAAGTACCAGGGCGCGCGCTACTCGATCGGCTACCCGGCCTGCCCCGACCTGGCCGACCGGGCCAAGATCGCCCGGCTGCTGCAGCCCGAGCGGATCGGCGTCGAGCTCTCCGAGGAGATGCAGCTCCACCCCGAGCAGTCCACCGACGCCATCGTCGTCCACCACCCGGCTGCGAGATACTTCAGCGTGTGAACGTGACCGATGATGCCGTCGGGCTGGCGGCGGTGCTGTTCGACATGGACGGGCTGCTGGTCGATACCGAGCCGCTCTGGTTCGAGGCCGAGACCGAGGTGATGGAGCGGCTCGGCGGACCGTGGACCAAGCAGGACCAGGCGGCGCTGCTCGGCGGGTCCATGGACCGGTCGGTCGCTTACCTGCTCGCGCGGGCGACCAGGCCCGCGCCGTCGGCGGCGGTCGAGCGGTGGCTCATCGAGGGGATGCTCAGCCGGACCACGGCTGGCCGGGTGACGGTGCTGCCGGGGGCGGCCGAACTGCTGGCCGAGGTGGCCGCCGCCGGGCTACCGTACGCGCTCGTCACCGGCTCGCTCCGGCCGTTCGTGGAGGCCGTGCTCGCGGCCACCGGATTCCGGTTCCCGGTGACCGTCTGCGGCGACGACGTCCCCGTGACAAAGCCCGATCCCGCTCCTTACCAACTGGCGGCCAAACTGCTCGACGTCGAGGCGGCCCGCTGCGTGGCCTTGGAGGACTCGCCGAACGGCGTCGCCTCTGCCACCGCGGCCGGCTGCCTGGTGGTCGCGGTGCCGTCGTTCGTCCCGATCCCGGCCGCCCCCCGCCGCCGGGTCGTCGGCTCGCTGACCGACGTCACCCTGGGCGCCCTCCGCGCCTTCGCGTCCGCGAACGCCTAATCGCGGGAAGAGTGACGGGCCGATCGCCGTTGACGTTCCGCGCACTACT
>Ga0302314_10020254_pt1 | contig 11012 bp, 10 predicted proteins | sample III_Palsa_N2_3_FD_200533 | JGI IMG/M metagenome (GOLD analysis project Ga0302314, IMG submission 200533) | Peat permafrost microbial communities from Stordalen Mire near Abisko, Sweden - III_Palsa_N2_3 | ecosystem: Environmental > Terrestrial > Soil > Palsa > Peat permafrost | place: Sweden... | reverse complement strand
GGACGATGCGCGTGTAGACGTAGTTGAGGTGATCGCCCGGGTAGCCGTCGGGCGCGCCGCCGATCGTCGTGACCGGAATTCCGACGTTCGCGCTGTAGTCACCGGGGCCGAAAATCAGCGTCTCCATCCGCGGCGAGCAGGCGGCGATCGATTCGCAGGCGATCAGCCCGCTGGCGTCCTCGATCTGCGCCTCGATGCCGATCCGTCCCGGTTCGAGGCCCACGGCCAGCTCGATCTGTCCGAGCAGCCGATCGGTCATCTGGACGTCGGCGGGGCTGCGTACCTTGGGCACCATCACGGCGTCCAGATGCTGGCCGGCCTGTTCGACGACGGCGATCAGGTCGCGGTAGTAGTGGGGCGTGTCGGTGGCGTTGACGCGCACAACGACCGTCACCGCGCCGAAGTCGAGCGTCTTGAGCGCCTCGATCACCTGCGCGCGAGCGACTTGCTTCTGCTCTGCGGCGGCGCCGTCTTCGAGATCGAGGAAAACCTCGTCGGCGCCGAGCGTCGGCGCCTTCTCGAGGAAGCGCTTGTTGGTGCCGGGCACGGCGTGGCAGGTGCGACGTGCGCGTACTGGACGCTCGCTCATCTCGGGCGATCGTAACGGGCCTCGCTGGTCGCGGCATGGTAGTACTGAGCGATGACGCGACAGCAAGGCCGCCCCGATGGCGCCGGCGAGAGCACCGACGCCCAGCGCGTGGCGCCCTATCTCGACGCGATTCGCGACTATGCCGCGCGCGATCCGGCGCGGCTGCACATCCCGGGGCACAAGGGCGGGCCCGGCGCCGACGCCGAGCTGATCGCCGTGATCGGTGCTGCCGCGCTGCGCCACGACATCCCGGCGCTCACCTGGGGTGTCGACGTCGGCCCGACGCCGACGCCGTTCGACCGTGCCCAGCAGCTCGCGGCTGCGGCGTGGGGTGCGGCGCGCACCTGGTTTCTCGTCAACGGCGCCTCGCAGGGAAACCTCGCGGCGGGACTTGCGCTCGCGCACTCCGGCGACGAGGTGGTGCTTCAGCGCAACGGCCACTCGAGCACGATCGACGCGCTCGTACTGTCGGGCCTTCGCCCGACGTTCGTCGCGCCGGAGGTCGACGAGGAGCTGGGCATCGCCCACTGCGTGCTGCCACGCAAGCTCGATCAAGCGCTCAGCGCGACGCCGCGGGCGACCGCCGCGTGGATCGTCACGCCGACCTATTTCGGCGCCGTCGCCGACGTGCGCGGGCTGGTCGAGGTGGCACACTCGCACGGCGTGCCGCTGATCGTCGACGAGGCCTGGGGCGCGCATATGGCATTCCACGAGGATCTTCCGGAACACGCCCTCGCGGCGGGCGCCGACCTGGTCATCTCGAGCACCCACAAGATCGTCGGCAGCCTGACGCAGTCGGCGATGCTCCATCTCGGGGAGGGCGAGTGGATCGACGCCAATGTCGTCGATCGCTGCGTGACGCTGACCGAGTCGACGAGCCCGAACTCGTTGCTGCTCGCCTCGCTCGACGCCGCGCGCCGGCTCGCCGCCACGCACGGGCACGAGCTGATCGCCGAGACGCTGGCCGCGGTCGCCGTGGCGCGCGCACAGATTCGCGAGATCCCTGGACTGGACGTGCTCGACGAGCGCTTCGTCGGCCGCGCCGGGGTCTTCGCCTACGATCCACTGCGCTTGGCCGTGGACGTGAGAGGACTCGCAGTCGACGGTTACGAGCTGGCCACCTTGCTGCGCGAGGCCGGCGACATCAACCTCGAGCTCGCGGGGCAGAACGTCGTCGTTGGCGTGTTCGGTCTCGGCGGCGACGCTACACCGCTCGCCGAGCGCTTCGTTGCAGCGCTGCGGCGCGTCGCTGAACGGGTCGGCCTGGACGCCGGAACGGCGGCCGGGAGCTTCGCGCCGCCGCCGCCCTGGGGCGAGCTCGTGATGACCCCGCGCGAGGCCTTCCTCGGCACGCAGGAGGTGATCCCTGCGGCGCAGGCCGTAGGGCGGGTGGCCGCCGAGTCACTGGCGACCTACCCGCCTGGGATCCCCAACGTGCTGCCCGGCGAGCGCCTCACGGCGGCGACGCTCAACTACATCGCGCGCACGCTCGAGCTCGGCGGCAGCGTGCGCGGTGCCAGCGACCGCCAGCTCCACACCGTTCGCGTCGTCGCCTAACTGTAGTTCCTAGGTCTCGAGTCGCCTCGCGAGCGCCGCCATGCCGAGCGAGCGAGCGGCGCTGGCGCCGGCGAGGCGGTCGGTGCCGGCGTCAGCCGGCAGGGCCAGTGGAACGCTCTGCAGCGTCGCGATCTCGCGGAATACTCTCAGCTCCGCCTCCTGCTCCTGCAACGCGGCGGCGATCCGCGGACGCAACGTCTGACGCGCCGCGAGCACTCCTTCGAGTGTTCCGTGCTCGCTCAGCAGCGCCGCGGCGGTCTTGGCGCCGATTCCCCTCGCGCCGGGCAGCCCGTCGGAGGGGTCGCCGCGGAGCGCGATCAGGTCGGGAATCTGCGACGGCGTCACGCCGCTGCGGGCGATCACGCCGCGCTCGTCGATCTCCCCTGGAGGCGCGTTGCGCAACAGTTCGAGCACGCTGGTGTGCGCGTCGACGGCCTGAAACAGGTCGCGGTCGCCGCTACAGATCAGCGTGCGTCCGCCCTCCACCCGCTCGAGTCGTGAGGCCGACCAGAGCAGATCGTCGGCCTCCAGCTCGTCGTGGCCACAGACGGTCCAGCCAAACGCCCCGAGCAGCTCGCCGGCGAGATCCCACTGTGCGCGGAGCTCGTCGGGCATCGGCTCGCGATGGGCGTGGTAGGCGGGGTATAGGGCGACGCGGTAGCGGGCCTCCTCGGCCCCGAAGCAGCAAACAACGGCGCGCGGCGCACAGGCATCGCTCAGCGCGAGGACCGTGTTGACGGTCCCGAGCAGCGCGCCGACGGCGAGGCCACCGGTTCCCCTGATCGAGCGTGGCAGGCCAAAGAATGAGCGGTACATCAGCCACGGCGTGTCGACCGCAAGCAGAGGCGCCACTACGGCGTCCCTCCGGTTTCCCCGTATGAGCCGGTGCCGCCAGATGAGCCGCTCGCACCGCTCGCACCGCTACCGCCGTCTGTCGGCGCACCGGTCGGACGGGCGCACGCCGCATCCCAGCCAGCCGGCGGCGTCCCCGAGCGGCCCGTCACATCGAAGCAGGCCCAGGTGCTGGGCAGGCCAAGGGCCTGCTCGAGCTGGTTGATCGCTTCGAGTGTCCCGTCGAGTAGCTTGCCGAGCTTCTTCTTGGCGCCGGTGAGCGGCAGCTTGATCGGGCCGAAACGTGAGCTGTCATAGGGATCGAGCACTGCCACCAGCCACGGTTCCGGCGCCGCGCCGAGCATGGCGTTCTCGATGTTCTCGGTCTCGCCGCCCGAGCTGGCGAAGTAGTACGTGGTGACCGGGATGCTGTTGTAGGTCACGACCTGTCCGGCGGTCGCCGCAACGGCGGCGCTCGTGGCCGCTGTCTCGACGCCGAACCCGTCGTACTGCTGGGACCGCGTGTCGCTGTAGAGGTCGAACTCCGAGCCGAACTTGGTCGTGATCGCGTAACTGCGCGCGGCGACCGCCTGGGCCTCGAGCTCGGCCGGCTGCCAGCTCGCGGAGCTCTCTGCCGGGACGACGCCGCTGACGTAGCTCTCGAGCTCGACGACGTTGACGACGTCGATCGCCGAGTGGTGGCTGACGAGCTCGAGGGAACCGTCATAGCTGCCGTTCTTGACGCCGTTGAGAGCTCTGCCGCGCAGCGTCAGCGCTCCCGGTCCGCTGATCAGAGCCGGCGCGGACAGCGTCGCGAGTCGTTGCCGGCGCGAGTTCTCGAGCTCGATCCGTCCGCCGCTCCGCGGCACCGCACGGTAGCTGGCGGAAACCCCGAGACGCCTCGTGTTGGCGAGCGCTGCACCGCTGAAGCTGACGCTTCTGCGACCGCTCTGCAGAAGGACGGCGACGGTTTGCGTCGCTGGCAGCTGGGCGATCGCGGTGCCGGTGTAGTAGTGGGCGAGGATCTGCTGATAGCTGTAGCCGTGCACTGCAAGCCCTTCGGCGCCGACCTGGCTCATCCCGACGCCGTGCCCATCGCCGGCGCCATCGATCACTAGCATTGGCCGAGCGTGCGCGGCCGACGCTGCGACGAACATGCTGGCGGCGCTCAGGGCGGTTGCCAGGGTGCGCGAGCCCACCAAAGGAAACGGTAACGATGACCGAGGCGGAAGTTCTCGCGTCTGTTCATAAGGAGCTTTTGATCGGCGGTGTCTGGCGGCCGGCTGAGGGCGGGGCGTCGATCGCCGTCGAGGATCCGGCGACCGGTGAGAAGTTGTGTGAGATCGCTGACGCGAGTGCGGCCGACGCTGTCGCGGCGCTCGACGCGGCGGCCTCGGCGCAGCAGACCTGGGGCACGCACGCGCCGCGCGAGCGGGGCGAGATCCTGCGGCGCGCGTTTGAGCTGGTCGCTGAGCGGTCTGAGGAGCTGGCGCTGTTGATGACGCTCGAGATGGGCAAGTCGATTGCCGAGTCCCGCAGCGAGATCGCCTACGCGAACGAGTTCTTGCGCTGGTTCAGCGAGGAGTCGGTGCGGATCGACGGCCGCTACACGGTGAGCCCTGACGGCGCGACGAGACTGATCACGCTCAAGCAGGCCGTCGGGCCGTGCCTGTTGATCACGCCGTGGAACTTTCCCCTCGCGATGGGCACGCGCAAGGTGGCGCCGGCGATCGCCGCTGGCTGCACGATGGTCGTCAAGCCGGCGCAGCAGACGCCGCTGTCGATGCTCGCGCTTGCCGCGATCCTCGAGCAGGCCGGCCTTCCGCCGGGAGTGCTGAACGTGCTCACGACCTCCGATGCGGCCGTGACGGCCCCGCTGTTCGACGATTCGCGTCTGCGCAAGCTGTCTTTCACCGGCTCGACCGAGGTCGGACGGGTGCTCGCGGCCAGGGCGATGGGCAGGGTACTCCGTGTCTCGATGGAGCTCGGTGGCAACGCGCCGTTCCTCGTCTTCGAGGACGCCGACCTCGATGCGGCGGTTGACGGCGCGATGCTCGCCAAGTTGCGCAACATCGGCGAAGCGTGCACGTCGGCCAACCGCTTCTACGTGGCCGCGCCGCTGGCCGACGAGTTCGCGCAGCGGCTCGCCAAGCGTATGGAGAAGCTGCGTCTCGGTCGCGGGACCGAGCCAGACACCGACCTCGGCCCGCTGATCGATGAGACGCAACGGCGCAAGGTGCATGAGCTGGTCGAGGATGCCCTCGCGCGTGGCGCCAGCCTGCTGACCGGCGGTGAGCCACTCGACGGCCCCGGCTACTTCTACCGCCCGACCGTCCTCACCGACATCGCCCCGGATAGCCGCCTGCTGTCAGAGGAGATCTTCGGCCCGGTCGCGCCGATCGTCAGCTTCGAGACCGAGCAGCAAGCCCTCGCGCAGGCCAACCGGACCGAGTTCGGCCTCGTCGCCTACGTCTTCACGCGCGACATCGGCCGGGCGGTCAGGGTCACCGAGGGACTCGAGGTCGGGATGGTCGGACTCAACCAGGGCATCGTCTCCAACGCCGCCGCACCATTCGGCGGCACCAAGCAGTCGGGCTTCGGCCGCGAGGGCGGCAACGAAGGAATCAACGAATACCTCGCCGTCAAATACATCGGGCTCGCGCCATAGAGGGATAGGCCGTAAGGGGTCTTGGAACCGAGCACGTTGTACGCGGCTCGGCGTGTAATAACGCGGGTTATTGGTTACTCGAACGACGCTCGCGCTCGGTAGTGGCTGCCGCAAAAAAATGCGAGAGCGGGGTCAGTGATCTGCGTCCGCTTGGGCTGCCCAGCCGGCAGCCGTCAACAGTGCAAGTGTTTCCGGTCGCGGCCCTCGGCCGATCCAAGCATGGCGTTTCCGCCCGAATCCCGTCGAACTCTAGAGTGACAGTTGGATGCCTGTGGGACTTTCGATCCTCGATCTTGCTCCGATTCGGCGTGGCCAGACGGCGGCCAGCAGCTTCGAAGCGAGTGTTGCGCTTGCTCAGCGCGCCGAGCAGCTCGGCTACAAGCGCGTCTGGTATGCCGAGCATCACAACATGGCGAGCATCGCCTCCTCGGCAACAAGCGTTCTGATCGCTCACGTCGGCGCCCATACCGAGACCATCCGGCTTGGTGCAGGCGGAGTGATGCTGCCGAACCATGCACCGCTGGTCATCGCTGAGCAGTTCGGAACGCTCGCTGCGATGTACCCCGGCCGGATCGATCTCGGCCTCGGACGCGCGCCTGGTTCTGACCAGAACACGATGTTCGCGCTGCGCCGCGACCCCAGTTCTGCGGACAGCTTCCCGCAAGACGTTCGCGAGCTTCAGGGCTATCTGGGCGGTAGGAGCGTCGTCCCCGGTGTAGACGCAGTCCCCGGAAAGGGGTCGAACGTGCCGCTCTACATCCTCGGCTCCTCAATGTTCGGCGCAAGGCTCGCGGCAGCGTTCGGGCTGCCGTACGCGTTTGCATCTCACTTCTCGCCGGAGTTAGTGGACCACGCGATCGTTGCCTACCGCGCTGAGTTCACAGCTTCGGAGGTCCTCGACAGCCCATACGTCATCGCCGGCGTCAACGTCATCGCGGCAGACACCCTCGCGGAAGCACAGGTCCAGCTTCAGGCGGTCAGGCGCACGCGCGCGGTCGGACTGTACGGACGGAGAATCGGCGTGAGTACGTTCGAAGCCACGGATGAGCAGGCCGACCAGCTGCTCGCCGCTGGCATGGCTGCGCAAGTCGATCAAATGCTCACTTTCACCGCGATCGGCACCGCCGAGGACGTCCGCAACTACCTCGAGGAGTTCGCTGAGCGCACCACGGCCGATGAGCTGATCACCGCCCACCACGCCCCCGACGCGGATGCGCGCCTGCGCTCAGTCGATCTCTTGGCAGAAGCGATGCTTCAACCCAGCCAGAGCCACTAGTAGCGATACCGCCACTTGTCGGGCGGCCACTCGATGAGCGTAATCACCAGGCTCTCACGCGGCTCGTTTCTGTCGGGCTTGGCTGTGAGGATTGTCGTACGCGCCGCATCAACATCGCCGATCCGACGTTTACCTATGACCCGAGTGATCCGGACGGCTTCCGGGCGGGGATGCTGCGCTTCGGCCCGCAGGTCGGAGCGCAGCGGACTGGCACGAGCTTGTACGAGCTTCCGCCGGGCCAGGCGATCTGCCCGTACCACTACGAATACGGCGAGGAGGAGTGGCTCCTTGTGCTGTCCGGCCGCCCAACGCTCCGCACGCCCGACGGCAGCGAGCAACTTGAGCCGTGGGATGCCGTGTGCTTTCCGGAGGGCCCGACAGGCGCTCACGCGCTCCGCAATGCGACGGACGACGTCGTACGGGTCCTCATGTACTCCACCGTGAGCCCCACCGCGGTCTCGGTCTACCCTGACTCCGGCAAGATCGGCGTGTGGGTGAACAACCCGGACGACAAGCTCGTCCTCTCGCGGGCGAGCGCAACCGACTACTACGCCGGAGAAGTCTGACCGCGCATAGTGGTCCTTTGAGCCTGGCGAGGCAGCTTGGGCTTGGGGCCCTGAGGCCTTGCCGGGAGGAGGCGACAGCAGGCCGTCGGTCGGCGCTGCGTCTAGCTATCCGGTGATCCACACATCGAAGAGGAGCCAATGATGTCCGTTTCTGCAGCCACAGCGGGCGCTGAACAGGACTCACTGAGTGAGCGCGCCGCCCGCAGCATCAAGCACCCGCTCGCCAGAACCCTCTTGGTTTTGACGTTCACGACCGGGTTGGTGGACGCAACAAGCTATCTCGGACTCGGCCATGTCTTCGCGGCGAACATGACCGGGAATATCGTGTTTCTAGGCTTCGGAATCGCCGGCAGCGGAGGTCTACCGGTCATCGCCCCGCTCGTTTCGCTCGGGGCCTTCCTCGTGGGCGCAGGCGCCGGTGGCATCCTCGCTCGGAAGATGGCGGACCGCCACCCTCGGCACTTTGCTTGGGCGCTGGCGGTCGAGGTGTCGCTACTCGCAATCGCCGCCATCGTCGCTGCTGCCATCCACATTCGCCGGGATGCCGTGTCCGGTGACGCGGTGATCGCGTTGCTCGCGCTGGCCATGGGTGTGCGCAACGCAACTATCCGTCAGGTCGCCGTTGCGGACCTCACTACAACCGTGCTCACGATGACGCTGACCGGCTTCGCGGCCGATTCCCCGTTCTTCGGCGGCAACGGGAAGGGTTCGACGCGCAGGACGAGTGCGGTGCTGGGGATGTTGGCTGGAGCGCTGACGGGGGCGCTGCTGCTGAAGACAAGCCTCATCCTGCCACTGGCAACAGCAGCGGCGATGGCACTCGCCGCGGCGCTGCTTTACATTCCCGCAGCGCGCCGCAAGGCATGACGGAAAGCCGTACACCACCGCCACGCCTCGCGCTCTTGCTCGCCGCGATGCTAGCGGCGCGTGTGCCTTGTCGACCGCGCGCGGTCAGCTGATGTCGCGTTGCGCCGTGAGCGCGAAACCGATTCCGGCGAGGAGTGCGGTCCAGCCGATCAGGACGGCGCCGCCCGCTGCGGGTGAGAGGAGGTGCTTGGTAGTCAGGCCGACCAGTGCGTCGCCGGCATAGCTGGGCATGAATCGTCCGACCGCGGGCACGAGTCCGAACAGGAGAGGGTTGACGACGAATCCCCAGGCGAGGAGCGTGATGACAGCTCCCACCTGATTGCGGACGACGGCCCCGAGCCCGGTGCCGATCGCTCCCCACAGCGCGACGCTGGCGAGCCCGCCGAGGACCAGCAGGATGATGTCGCCGCTGTTCAGCGCGAAGGTGATGCCCCGGCTGGTGAGGATCGTGTAGCCGAGCGCCCAGCCGATCGCCGCGCCGACAATTCCGAACGTGACGCCGGCGAGCGCGCCGGCGACGGTCTTGGCCGCGAGGAGGCGTGAGCGATGCGGCGTGAAGAGGACGGTCGGACGGATCGTCCCATAGCGGTACTCGCTGGCCACGAGCATCACGCCGGCGAGCGCCGAGAAGACGCCCGCGAGGTCGGAGATGCCGAGGAACTGCCGCTGATTCTCTGTCCCCGAGAACGACGATGCGCTGGCCAGTAGCCCGGTGAGCAGCGTGAACAGGAGGATCAGCGCGATCATGCCGAGCAGCAGGCCGATTGTTGTGCGGGTCGAGCGGACCTTCAGCAGTTCTGCCTTGATCTGGCGGATCACGACTCTCCCTCCGCGGTCAACTCGAGGAAGATCTCCTCGAGCGAAGAGCCCTCGGTGACGAGCTCGTGAACCGGGATGCCAGCGGCAAAAGCGATCTCCCCGACGCGCTCGCTCGTTGCCCCGTGCACGAGGAGCACTTGGTCACCGCTTGCGGTCGCTTTGAGCTCTTCCTTCGTCAGCACCGCCAACGCGACTTGTCAGGTCCTGCAACGAGGATTCAACAACCAGACGGCCGCGGCTGATGATCAGCACCTGGTCGACGGTTTGCGCGATCTCGGCCAGCACGTGGCTAGAGATCAGCACGGTGCGGTCGTGTGAGGCGAACGAGCGCAGGAAGTCACGCAGCCAGCGCACGCCCTCCGGGTCGAGACCGTTAGCAGGCTCGTCCAGTACGAGCAGATCGGGCTCACCGAGCAGCGCACCGGCAAGCCCGAGGCGTTGGCGCATGCCCAGTGAATAGCCCTTGACGCGACGCGTCGCAGCATCCGTGAGCTCGACCAGGCGGAGCACCTCGTCGACGCGCGAATCGGGGACGCCGACAGACTGGCCGAGCATTCGCAGGTGGTCGCGGCCCGAGCGCCCAGGGTGGAAGTCGGTCGCCTCGAGCACCGCGCCGATCCGCAGCGCGGGGCGCTCAAGCTCGGCGTAGGGGCGACCGAACAGCAGCGCCGTGCCGCTCGTCGGCGCGGCAAGACCGAGCAGCATGCGCAGCGTTGTCGTCTTGCCCGCACCGTTGGGGCCGAGGAAGCCGGTGATCGTTCCGGCCTCGAGCTCGAACGACAGGCCGTCAACCGCCACGACCTTGCCGAAGCGCTTCGTCAGCGATTCGGCTACGACCACTTGCGTCACGCCATCCCCACCGCAGCGCCGATTTGAGAGCCGACGTTACGCCAGCGGACCGTCAACCCAGACACCTCGCCAAAGACCCTCCTCATTTCCTAGAGCGTACCTACGTGCTCCCTCCAGGTTGACGCCGCGGCGTTCGCGAGGACTTGTCGAGATAATGCCCGTCCGTGCCCGCTCCGGCTCTACCGACGTCCGGAACGACCGAACCTGAGCCCGGCCATCCAGCTAGCGCCGCAGCGAAGACGGGGATGGCGGCGCTCACGCTGGGCGCGCTCGGCGTGGTGTTTGGCGATATCGGAACCAGTCCGCTTTACGCGGTGCAGGCGGTATTCACGTCCGACGGCCATGCGGTCCACGTCAATCAGCCGGAGGTGTACGGCGTCATTTCGCTTGTGTTCTGGGCGATCACGATGATCGTCTCGGTCAAGTACGTGAGCTTCATCATGCGCGCGGATAACGAGGGCGAGGGGGGCATCTTGGCGCTCACCGCACTGCTGCAGAACGCGCGACTCAAGCGTGGCGCGCTGACCGTCGGACTGGTCGGCCTTGGCGTGTTGGGAGCATCGCTGTTCTACGGCGACGGGGTGATTACGCCGGCGATCTCGGTGCTGTCCGCGGTAGCGGGCCTAAAGGTTGCGGTGCCGAGCCTTGGCTCGCTGGTGCTTCCGATCAGCGTCGTGGTGCTCACTCTGCTCTTCGCGATCCAACGCTTTGGAACGAAGGTCGTCGGCAATCTTTTCGGGCCGGTGATGGTCCTCTGGTTCGGCGTGCTCGGCCTTGTCGGGATCATCGAGGTTGCCCATCACCCGGGGACCCTGAGGGCTCTTTCGCCGGCCTACGGGGCGCGGTTCTTCCTCGACCACGGCGCCGTCGCGTTCATCGCGCTTGCCTCGGTCGTCCTCGCCGTCACCGGAGCAGAGGCACTCTACGCTGACATGGGCCACTTCGGCCGGCGCCCGATCCGTCGCGCGTGGTTCTGGATTGTCTTTCCCA
>Ga0302314_10020253_pt1 | contig 11012 bp, 9 predicted proteins | sample III_Palsa_N2_3_FD_200533 | JGI IMG/M metagenome (GOLD analysis project Ga0302314, IMG submission 200533) | Peat permafrost microbial communities from Stordalen Mire near Abisko, Sweden - III_Palsa_N2_3 | ecosystem: Environmental > Terrestrial > Soil > Palsa > Peat permafrost | place: Sweden... | reverse complement strand
GAGCGCGCGCGCCGAGAGCCGCCGCGAGCTGTCGACGACCAGCGCGGCGAGGACCACCATCAGCAGCACCTTGCCGAGTTCCGAGGGCTGGAAGGAAATCAGCGTGAGGTTGACCGCCCGCGTCGAGCCGTTGGCCGAGGTGCCGATCGCCAGCACCAGCAGGATCGTGACGATCAGCAGTCCGTAGATGACCCACTTCAGCTCGCGCAGACGCGAGTAGTCAAACCGCGACATCACCGCCATCATCAGGAAGCCGAAGCCGAGGTAGGCCGCCTGGCGCGAGACGTACTGCGGAGCCGCGCCGTGGATCGCCACCAGCGAGCAGACCGCGAGACCCACGGTCGCCAGCGCCAGCCAGGGGTCGAAGCGCAGCGCCAAGCGTGCTGACAGCGCGCGGGCCGGGTTGGCGCTCGGCGAGTGCGATCCAATCGTGCGCGTGCTCATCAGCGTGACGTCGAGGTTCCCTCGACCACCCGTTCGGGTAGGCCGAACCAGTTCGCGAGAATCAGTCGCGCCGCGGGCGCCGCCGCCTGATCCCCGAAGCCGCCCTTCTCGATCGTCACCGCCACGACGATCGGCCGCTTCGGGTCGGGCGCGTAGGCGACGTACCACGACTGGTCAGCGCGCGCGTTGCCGGTCACGGTCTGTGCCGTTCCCGTCTTGCCGTAGACGGTGCGCGGGAAACTGCCGAAGACGTCATCGGAGGTGCCGCTCGCGCCCTGCGACGCGAGGCGCAGCCCGTTGAGGATGCTATGCAGGTAGGCGTCGTCGGCTGTTGGTAGCGAGCGCGGCGCCGGGGCGGGCAGCGCGACCAGCAGATCGCCGTCCGCGTTCTCGATCTGCACGCCGATGTGCGGCGTGACGACCTTGCCGCCGTTGGCCAGCGCGGAGTAGGCGACGGCCATCTGCAGTGGCGTCGCCAGCAAGTAGCCCTGGCCCGTTGCGAGCTGGATGTCCTGGCCGATCGTCCACGGCTGGTAGGGCCCGGCGGGGCAGTAGGGGTTGTGCTGGCCGCGCTTGCAGTACTCGGCGCGGTAGGCGCTGTCCTGCTGCGTGACCCAGGCGCGGTCCGGTACGTCGCCGCTCGTCTCGCCTGGCAGGTCGATCCCGGTCGGGGCCCCCAGGCCAAGGCTCTTGGCGACCTGCTGGATCACGTCACCGCGTCCGTTGGCCTCGGCACCGAGCTGGTAGAAGTAGGTGTCCTCGGAGATCTCGAGCGCCGTGTCGAGGTCGTTGGGACCATAGTCGGCGTCGTCAGAGTTACAGAACGACTGGCCGAAGTAGGTCGCGCAGCCATCGCTCGGCGTGCCGCCGAGACGCGTCTGCGGCGTGATGATGCCGGCCGTGAGCGCCGCCAGTGCGGTGATCGGCTTGAACGTCGAGCCGGTCGGGTAGGCCGAGGCGATCGCGCGGTCGATGAACGAATCGCCGGCCGCCTGGGCGCCGTACTGGGCGCTCGAGATGAAGGGCTGCGAGAGCACGTTCGGATTGAACGCCGGCAGCGAGCCGATCGCGAGCACCTCGCCGTCGTCTGGATCGAGGGCGACGAACGACGCCGCGACACCCGGGTAGCCGTTGTGGTGCGCGAGCTTCATGCCCTCGGCCAGCGCGGCCATGCCCTCGCGCTCGAGCGGGAGGTCGAGCGAGGTCTCGAGGTCATCGCCGGCGATCGGCGGCGTCGAGGCCAACGCCTTGCCGGTCGCCTGGCCGGCCGCGTCGACCTGGACACGCTGGACTCCGTCGGTCCCGCGCAGGTAATGGTCGTACTCGAACTCGAGACCCTCCTGGCCAACGATGTTGCCGGCCGCGACGCCCTTGAAGTTCGCCTCGCCAAGATCGTCGCTGTTGAGCTGGCCAACATAGCCGAGGATCTGCGCGGCGAGGGTTCCGTAGGGATAGCTGCGCACCGACGTCTGCTCCTCGACCAGGCCCGGGAACTGCGCCTTGTGCTCCTCGAAATAGATCAGCGCGGCGCTCGGGATGTCGGCCCTGATCACGATCGGCGCATAGGTGTGGCACGGTGTCAGCGCCTTGGTCAGCTGCGCCGCGGGGATCGAAAGCTCAGCGCCCAGCGCCCGGTAGAGCGAGGCGCGTCGCGACGCCGAGCTCGGCAGTTCGCTACAGACGATTGCCGCGACCGCGGCCTGGCGCACGCCGGCGAGGACGTTGCCGTTGCGGTCGAGGATCAGTCCGCGCGGGGGCGGAATCGCGATCTCGCGAACGACGTTGGCGTTGGCAAGTCCACGGTTCTGAGCACCGGTCAGCACCTGCAGGTACCACAGCCGAAACAGCACGATCGCGAACAGCACAAAGGCGAGGACGCCGAGGATCTCGACACGGCGGGCGAGCTGCGGCGGAACCGGCGTGCCAATCGGACGTTCGATCACGGCCGTGAGAGCGGGCTGAGCCCGCCGGTCGTGTAGGCACGCCGGCTGCGCCGGCGCGGGTCCTCGGGTAGCGCGCCGATCAGGCACCGGCGAACCAGCGCGTAGACCGGCAGCGCGATCAGCGAGTTGAGCAAGGTCGCTTCGCAGATCGCACTCAGCAGGTGGAAGCTCACCGGCGTGCTGACACCGAGCATGAACTCGATCACGCCGTAGCCGACCAGTGCCAGCGCGGTCGCGCCGGCGCCCAGCGCGATCGGCGTCAGCGGCGAGTCAGGGGCGCGCAGCTCGCGCAGGCGCCCGGCGGCGTAGCCGATCAGGGTAAATAGCAGCGATGAGATCCCGAGCGTCTGCACGAAGGCGAGATCGACAAACAGGCCGACGCCGAAGCCGAACACGGAGCCCGCCACCGCGCCGGTGAGAAAGCCGGCCGAGGCGACGACCAGCGGCGTCAGATCGGCGGCAACGCCGAGGATCGAGATCTGCGAGACGACAACAAGCTGTAGCACGAAGGAGACGAAGCCGAGTGCGGCGAGCCGCAGGCCGAGATTGACCGACCGCGTCATGAGACGGGCACCAAAGCGCCGCTCTTCGCGCTGGAACCGTGCTGGTTGGACGAGGTCAGCACCTGCACGAGCTCGAGCTGCCTGACATTCGCGTCGGGCTCGACGGCGATGTCGCCGCTCGAGCTGTCGACCGCGGTGACACGCCCGATCGGGATGTCCGGGGGGTACTCCGACTGCCCGTTGGCGGTCGTCCCGGCGGTGACGATCAGATCGCCCGGCGTCACCTGCTGGCCGCTGGGAAAGGCGAGCAGCAGCTCGTTCGAGCTGCCCGTAGCGGGTTCGGCGATTCCCCAGACGCCGCTCGTCGCATCGCGCGCGGCGACCGCCGAGGTGCTGTCGGTGATCAACGTCACCTCGGCGGCATCGGCGGCGACCGTCGAGACCCGACCGACGAGACCGTCACCATCGACGACGACGTCGCCCTGCCGCACGCCGGAGCTCGAGCCGACGTCGATCATCACGTGCGAGTACCAGAAGTTCGGTGATTCGCTGATCACCTGCGCGGTGAGCTGTCCGTAGCTCGAGATGTTCGCCTCCTGGTCGAGCTTAAAGAGCTTGGCCAGCTGGAGGTAATCGCGCCGGTCGGCCTGCAAGCTGGCGTTCTGGGCGAGCAGAGCGCGATTCTCGCGGCGGTACTCGTCGCGCTGGCTCGTTGCGTGGACAACGTCGTCGATCGAGTCGATCACGTCGCGGACCGGCGTCAGCACCGTGCTGACGCCCTCCTGGATCGGTGCGAAGACGTCGAGGAAGCCGGCTTGAATCGAGCCCAACGGGCCCGCGGAGGACTCGCCGAAGAAGGCGCTCAGCAGGATTATCGAAAGGGCGACGAGCAACCCTAGGACTGCACGGCGCCGACGAACGGTCTTGTCGTACACAGAGGAGATGGGGTCCGTTACAGGTTACGCAGGCCAGCAGGAGCAGGCCTCAGGACAAACTCTTTCGTGTAGCTTGCCTGCGGGCCTGCCTGCGGCCGCCAGGTTCCGCGAGCCGGGAGCGCCCCCGAGAGCGTGCGCGAACGGCGGGCTAGCGCCGGCGCGAGCGCTTGCGGCTCGCGCGGGTGATGCGCTGGATCACTTCGAACTCTTCCAGCGAGCGGCCAGATCCGACCGCGACGCAGGTCAACGGCGACTCCGCGATGTGCGCCGGCATGTGCGTCTCATCGCGCATCCGCTCGTCGAGGCCGCGCAACAAAGAGCCACCGCCGGCCAGCATCATCCCGCGATCCATGATGTCCGAGGCGAGCTCGGGCGGCGTACGGTCGAGCGTCAGCTTGACGGCCCTGATGATCTGCAGCAGCGTCTCGTCGAGCGCCAGACGGATCTCCTCGCTGGTCAGCACGACGGTCTTGGGCAGTCCGGTGACGATGTCACGGCCGCGAATCTCAGCCTGCAGCTCCTCGGCCATCGGGAACGCTGAGCCAATCTCGAGCTTCAGTTCCTCGGCCGTCTGGCTGCCGATCAGCACCTTGTACTCGCGCTTGGCGTAGTTGATGATCGCGTTGTCGAGCTCGTCCCCGGCGACCCGGATCGACTCCGAGACGACGATGCCACCGAGTGAGATCACGGCGACCTCGGAGGTCCCGCCGCCGATGTCCACGACCATCGAACCGGTCGGCTCGCCGACCGGGAGCCCGGCGCCAATCGCCGCCGCCATCGGCTCCTCGATCAAGTAGGCCTCACGCGCGCCGGCCGAGAGACAGGCCTCCTCGACCGCCCGCTTCTCGACACCGGTCACACCAGAGGGCACGCAGACGACGACCCTGGGGTGGGCAAAGCGACTCTGCTGGACCTTCTGGATGAAGTGGCGCAGCATCTCCTCGGTGATGTCGAAATCGGCGATCACGCCGTCCTTCAACGGCCGGATCGCGGTGATCGTGCCGGGCGTGCGGCCGAGCATCCGCTTGGCGTCGATGCCGACAGCGTGAACCTCGCCGGTGCGCGTGTCGATCGCGACGACGCTCGGCTCGGACAGCACGATGCCGCGGCCGCGCATGTACACCAGCGTGTTGGCCGTGCCGAGATCGACCGCGAGATCGCGGCCGCCGAAACCCGTCATGTGGCTGAAGAAACCCATTGTGGAGGCAGAAACAGGGCGGGTGCGCCCGCGTTCTGGGCTTCAGACGCGGGTGAGTCATCACGGAGGGGGTTCCCGACCTGCTGGCGAAGTGTAGCGGACGACGCTCCGATCTCAGCCTTGCACGACGACGCCCAACGGTGCAAAAACCGCTGCAAAATGGGGGCGAAACGGGTGCTCGACGCTCAGAGCGAGGCGGCTCGCCACGGCCCCAGCAACGAGGGGCAGAGATCGAGCAGGACGGCGAGAGGCAGGCCGACGACGTTGGTGTAGTCGCCGTCGATGCGGCGCACCAGCGCGCCGCCGGCCTGCTGGATCGCATAGCCGCCGGAGCGGCCCTGCCACTCGCCGCTTGCCACGTACCACTCGATCATCGGCTCGTCGAGCTCGCGAAAGCTGACCGCGGTGGACTCCGCTTGCGTCAACGGCTGCGCACCGGCGGCAACCAGAGCGAGGCCGCTGATCACGGTGTGCGTTCGCCCCGACAGTGCGCGCAGCGTCGCCGCCGCCTGATCCGCGGTCGCTGGCTTGCCGTAGAGCACACCGTCGAGGGCGACCACAGTGTCGACGCCGAGTACGAGCTCGCCGCTGACCGGCGCGAGCGCGGTTGCCTTGCGCAGCGCGTTCTCCAGCGCGACCGCCGGCGGATCGCCCTGCTCGAGCTCCTCGATGTCGCTGGGGCGAACGACGAAGTCGACGCCGAGCCGCTCGAGGATCGCCCGCCGCTGGGGCGAGCGTGAGGCCAGCACGAGCTTCACAGCTGCTCGAAGAAGATTCCGATCTCCCGTGCCGCCGAATCCGGGCTGTCGGAGCCGTGCACCAGGTTCTCGCCGGTCGCGGTCGCGAAGTCGCCGCGAATCGAGCCGGGCGCCGCCTCCAGCGGGTTGGTCGCCCCAATCACTTGGCGCGCGGCGCTGATCGCCGAGTCTCCCTCGAGCACCATCGCGACGAGCGGGCCGGAGCTGATGAACGCGACGAGCTCACCAAAGAACGGTCGCCCCGCGTGCTCGGCGTAGTGGCGCTCGCCAAGCTCGCGGGTCATCGTCATCACGCGCAGGGCAATCGGACGCAGCCCCTTGCGCTCGAAGCGGGCGAGTATCTCCCCGGTGAGGTTGCGAGCGTAAGCGTCGGGCTTGGCGAGAATGAGCGTGCGCTCCATCGAGGGGGCTCTCCTTGGTTGGGTGAGAACTGCGCGGGTCAAGAGCCTGTCAAAGACGCCGGGCCGGCGTCTGGCGCCCGCGGCGGCCGTTGTTCTTCTGCTACCGCTGGGAGGACTCTCGCGCGCTAGCTTTCGACTCGTCGCTGCACCGTCAGGGCCCCCGGCACGTGTGCCTCGCAATACGGACACACGCTCCACGTCAAATCGAGCGGCCGATGGCAGTGGGCGCACGGCTCGCGCAGGCGGCTCTGGCAGTTCGGGCAGAGGAGGAAATCCTTCTCGACCTCCTCGTGGCAGTACGGACAGGTGAAGACCGAGAACTGGGCCAGCCGCGCCTCGGCGGCCTGGATCTCGATCTCGCGCTCACGCGCATCCTCGAGGTACTCCGGTGGGCGGACGATCATGTAGACGATCGTGCCAACGAACGGGAACAAGGCCGCGGCGGTCGCGCAGAGCACCAGCACCGGGTCGTCAAGGCGCCGGCGTGCATCGGCTCGAGTCCAGTAGATCAGCGCGAACCAGATGATCGCGACGAACAGCAGCAACAGGTTGATGAACAGGTTCACCGCGTCGCTGCCGATGCCGAAGTAGGCGATCGGTCCCGGCATGTCGAGCGAGTCTACCGGCAGGAACTACAGGAAAAACCTGCCGAAGGCGTAGCCGATGCCAACGAATACGAGGATCACGACGATCACGACGACCGCGACGAGGGCGATCATTGCCAGCAGCGACGGGCGGTCGTCGTAGTTCACAGCGTTGAAACAATCCCGCCGCGCCGACCGCGCAACAGGTCGGCGACAAGGTAGATCGAGCCGGTGGCGAGCACGACGCCGTCCGGCCCGGCGCTCTCCCGCGCACGCGCGAGCGCCCGTTCGGGCAGCGGCTCGACGATCGCCGGCACGTTGCCGAGCTGTCCGGCGAGCGATGCGAGTGTCGCCGGCGGCAACGCACGCGGACTGGAGCAGGCGGTGCAGACCAGCTCGTCGGAATGGGCGAGCAGGCGCGCCAACATCGCGCCGGCGTCTTTGTCGTCGAGGATCGAGACCACCGTGACCAGCCTGCGACCGCGCAGAAACGCGGGCAGCGAGGAGGTCAGCGCTTCGATTCCACCTACGTTGTGGGCGCCGTCAAGCAGCGTCACCGGCGTGCCGTCGAGCACATCGAAGCGGCCCGGTACGACGACCGAGCGCGCCGCTTCGAGGACCACGGCCGGGTCGAGATCGCGCCCCAGGAAGGCACGGGCCGCAGCGCAGGCGACGGCGAAGTTCCACTGCTGGTAGTCACCGCGCGCGCGCAGACTGGCGCCGACGCCGGCATCCGCTGAGGCTCGCACCAACGTCGCGCCGCGATCGGCGACAACCGCGAGGGCGACCTCGAGCGCGGCCGGGTCGAGCGTGGGACCAATGATCAGCGTCGCGCCGGGGCGCACGACGTCGAGCTTCTCGCGCGCGATGTGGGTCACGGTCGGGCCGAGGTAGCGCGTGTGCTCCAGTCCGACATTGGTCAGTACCGCAACACGGGAATCGACGGCATTGGTCGCATCAAAGCGCCCGCCGAGCCCGGCTTCGATGACCGCGACATCGACCCCGGCGACGGCAAATTCACACAGCGCAGCCGCGGTCAGCAGCTCGAACTGTGTCACCCGATCGCCGGGCTCTGACTGCGAGCGGTCGACGAGCGCCGCGGCCTGGATGGTCCGCGCGATCGCCTGCGCGAAGCGCTCGCGCTCGATGTCGCGCTCGTCGATGCGAATCCGTTCGCGATAGCTCAGCAGATGGGGCGAGGTGAAGCAGCCGGTGCGCAGCCCGTGACGTTCGAGCAGCGCCGCGGTCATTCGCGTCGTCGACGACTTGCCGTTGGTACCGACCACGTGAACCGATGCAAACGGCATCGCCGGCAGCTCAAGCACATTCAGCAGCCGGCGGATCCGATCGAGCCCGAAGCGCATGCCGAACTGCTCGCGTGAGAGCAGGTAGCGCTCCGCATCGTCCGAGCTCCAGGATTCGTCGGACGTCCAGGCTTCGGGGGGGCGCTTACCGGAGTCGGTCATTGCGCCTGGAGCTCCTCCTCCAGCGCACGGAGCTTATGCCGCTCCTTCTCGACGATCGCGGGTGGGGCGTTGCTGACGAACGCCGCATTTGACAGTTTCGCTTGGCTCCGCTGGATCTCGCTGCGCAGCTGCTCGCGGCGCTTGCTGGCGCGCTGTTCCTGGGCGTCGAGATCGACCCCGTCGAGGACGGCGATCACTCCGCCCGGCACGGGCACGCTCACCAGAGGCTCGGCGCCGTTTGGGCCGTCGTCGTACAGGTCAAGGCGCGCCTGCTGGGCGAGCAGGGGCGCCGTCTTCTCATAGCCACTCGCGTCGATCCGCGCACCGATGCGGGCGCCGGGCGTAATCCCCATCGCGTCGCGCCAGCCGCGCATCAGCTGGGTCGCGGCGATGACGCCTGCCAGCGCCCGGTCAGCGTCGTCGTTGAGGTGAGACTCCGGCAGCGACCCGCGCTGATGCCCGGCCAGCAACCCCTCGCCGTCCTCGCTAACGAAAGACCACAGCTCCTCGGTCACGAACGGAATCAGTGGGTGGGCGATCGCCAGGGTCTCGCGCAGGACGAACTTCAGCGTCGCGCTGAGCTCGGCGCGCTGCTCGCCCTGGAAGCGCGGCTTGACCAGCTCGATGTACCAATCGCAGAGCTCGTCATAGACGAAGGCGTACAGATCGAGCGCAGCATGCGCAAAGTCATAGCCGGCGAGGCGGCCGCTGAGGGTGCGGTCGATCCGCGTGAGCCGCGAGAGGATCCAGAGGTCCTCAATCGCCGTGGGTCGCGCCTGCGCTACGGCGTCCGGATGGATCGAGAGCACCGCGAACCGTGCCGCATTGAAGAGCTTGTTGGCGAGGTCTTGGCCCTGCTCGATCTTCTCAACGCTGTAGCGAACATCCTGGGTTGAGGACATCACGAGCAGCCCGAAGCGCAGCGCGTCCGCCCCATGAGACTCGATCGCCTCGATCGGGTCGACTCCTGTGCCGAGCGACTTCGACATGCGCCGGCCATCGGGAGCCTGGATGATCGAGGTGATGTAGACGTCGCCGAACGGGACTTCGCCGCAGAACTCGAGTCCCATCATGATCATCCGCGCGACCCACAGCGAGATGATGTCGCGCCCGGTGACCAGCACCTTGGTGGGATAGAAAGCGCGGAGCTGGTCGGTCTGCGCCGGCCAACCAAGTGTCACAAAAGGCCACAGGGCACTCGAGAACCAAGTGTCCAGCACATCCTCGTCCTGGCGCAGCGGACCATCGCAAGCGCCGCAGCGCTCGGGCGGGCTCGCCGCGACATAGGTCTCCTCGCAAGCGTCGCAGTAGTACACCGGCAGGCGATGGCCCCACCACAGCTGGCGGGAGATGCACCACGGCCGGATCTGCTCCATCCAGTCGAGGTAAACCTGGCCCCAGCGCTCGGGGAAGAAGCGGACGTCGCGGCGCTTGACTGCGTCGATCGCCGGCTCCGCAAGCTTGTCCATGCGCATGAACCACTGGAGCGAGATGAGCGGCTCGATGCGTGAGCCGGAGCGCTGTGAGAAGGGGACGTCGTGCACATATGGCTCGCGGCCACGGATGACACCCTGCTCCTCGAGCGCCTCGAGTACCGCGGCCTGCGCCTCGGCGACAGTGAGACCGGCGAAGCGGCCGGCCTCGGCGTTCATCCGCCCGTCCTCGCCGATCACCGACAGCACGGGTAGGTCGTGGCGGCGACCGATCTCGAAGTCGTTGGGATCGTGGCCGGGAGTGATCTTCAGTGCGCCGGTGCCGAACTCCGGCTTGACGTAGTCGTCGGCGATGATCGGCAGGCGGCGTCCGACCAGCGGCAGGATCACCGCCTTGCCGATCAGGTGACCGTAACGCTCATCGTCCGGATGCACGGCCACTGCCACATCCGCGAGCATGGTCTCCGGGCGCACGGTGGCCACCACCACCTCCCCGTCCTCGTCGGCCATCGCGTAAGCGATTGAAAACAAGGTGTCGGTCTGCGCGCGCTCCTCGACCTCGAGGTCGGAGATCGCCGAGCCGCTGCCGGGATCCCAGTTGACGAGGTAGTGGTCGCGGTGGATATAGCCGCGCTGGTAGAGCTCGATGAAGACCTTGACGACCGCGGCAGCGTAATCGGCGTCGAGCGTGAAGCGCTCGTCCTCGTAATCGAACGACGCCCCGAGCTGCTTCAGGCGGTCGACGATGCTCGACCCGTAGAGCTCGCGCCACTGCCACACACGCTCGACGAAGCGCTCACGCCCGAGCTCCTCGCGCGAGCTCCCTTCGCGGAGGAGCTGGCGCTCCACCTGGACCTGTGTCGCGATTCCGGCGTGATCGGTCCCGAGGATGAACTTCGTCCGCCGGCCTTGCTGGCGAGCGTGACGGATCAGGGTGTCCTGCGTCGCCGCCTGTAGCGCGTGACCCATGTGCAGATCGCCGGTCACGTTGGGCGGCGGAAAGGCGATCGAGTAATTCTCGTCGGCGCTGCCGAGCGGCTCGGGATGAAACAGGCCTGACGCCAGCCACTCCGCGATCAGCCGCGGCTCGACCTCGGCGGGCTCGAAGCGCTTGCGCGACTGGAGATCGTCTACAGACCGGCGGGGAGGCACCACGGCGAAGGCTACCTGGGGGCTGCGGGAGCCGCCTTTGGCGGCCGCCTGTCCTTGCGAAGCGACGGTCCTCGCCGACTCAGGAGCGCCTAGCGGGTCGAGACGTGGTGCTTGGGCGTTGGCCGCTCCGCACACGGCCAATCCGCCCGGAACCACGCATAATCGGCGGCTAGGGCGCCGGCGTAGCCGGCGCCC
>Ga0302314_10020251_pt1 | contig 11012 bp, 9 predicted proteins | sample III_Palsa_N2_3_FD_200533 | JGI IMG/M metagenome (GOLD analysis project Ga0302314, IMG submission 200533) | Peat permafrost microbial communities from Stordalen Mire near Abisko, Sweden - III_Palsa_N2_3 | ecosystem: Environmental > Terrestrial > Soil > Palsa > Peat permafrost | place: Sweden... | reverse complement strand
CCCTGGCCGGCCCTGGCCGGCACGGCGAACAAGCCGGTCGAGCTGACCATCCGCCCGGCCGACCCCTCCCTGGTGCCCCGGGCGCCGGCCGAGCCCGAGGACCCGGACGAGCCCGGCGAGCCGGCCAAGCCGGCCGAGACCACGCCACTGACCGTCGCGGTCACGTCCGACCCGCTGGACATATCGGAAATTTCGGTTATGTCGGAAACGGGAACCGCCGCTGTCGTCCCGGCCGAGACCGTTGTCGCCGTTGAGACCGAGGCCGGGAAGGCGACGGCGGCGGCCGAGCCCGCGTTCCCGGAGACCCGCCGCGTCGTCGTCGTGCCGCTGCACGGGGAGCGGCGGCTGCGCTACCAGGACTGGGTATCCGGCCGCCGCCAGTTCGTCCGGGCGCGGTCCGACGGCCGGATCGGCTACCTGCACGTGCCCGACATGATGGGGGAGGGCTGGGCCCACCTGCACCGTGACCTGCGCACGGAGATGGGCCGCGACGGGCTGATCGTGGACGTCCGGGCCAACCGGGGCGGGCACACGTCGCAGCTCATCGTCGAGAAGCTCGCCCGCCGGATCATCGGCTGGAAGATTCCCCGCCGGCTGCGGCCCTACAGCTACCCGCAGGACGCGCCCCGCGGCCCGGTTGTCGCGGTGGCGGACGAGTTCGCCGGTTCCGACGGTGACATCGTGACCGCCGCGATCCGCTCGCTCGGCCTCGGCCCGGTCATCGGCGCCCGCACCTGGGGCGGCGTGGTCGGCATCGACGGCAGCGGCCACGGCCTGGTCGACGGCACCCGGGTGACCATCCCGCGGTACGCGTCCTGGTTCAACGAGTTCGGCTGGTCGGTCGAGAACTACGGCGTCGACCCCGAGGTCGAGGTGCTGATCACCCCGGACGACTGGGCCGCCGGCCGCGACCCGCAGCTCGAGGTGGCGGTCGACCGCGCCCTGGCGATGCTGGCCGAGAACCCGCCGAGCCCGCTGCCCGACCCCTCCACCGGCCCGGACAAGCGCCGCCCGCCCCTGCCGCCCCGCCCCTAACACCGGCCCCACCCGCTAAGCCGCCACCCGGGTGATCAGGTCGCGGCCGCTCTTGCGGAGCTCCGCGACCGACGTCACCCCGAGCAGCTGCATGGTCGAGCGGAACTGCCCGGCGATCAGGTCGACGGCCCGGTCCACCCCGGCCTCGCCCCCGGCCATCAGGCCGTACAGGTAGGCCCGCCCGAGCACGCCGGCGTCGGCGCCGAGGGCCACGGCGGTCAGCACGTCCGCGCCGTGCCTGATCCCCGAGTCGACGAGGACGCAGACCGACTGGCCCACGGCCTCGCGTACCGGCGCGATGAGGTCCACGGTCGGGACGGTCCGGTCGAGCTGCCGCCCGCCGTGGTTGGACAGCCAGATGCCGTCCACGCCGAGCTCGACCGCGCGGGCCGCGTCGGCGGGCCCGAGGGGTCCCTTGAGCAGCAGCTTCCCCGCCCACCGGGCGCGCAGGTCGGCGATGTCGGACCAGTTCAGGTCGGGATCGAAGAAGCTCGCCGACCCCATCACCGTCGTCGACGGCCGCCCGGCGAAGTTGGCGTAGTCGATCGCGGGCCCGGCCAGCAGGTTGTACCAGTAGGCCGGCTTCAGGGCGACCGACGCCACCGTCGACAGCGTGAGCGCCGGCGGGATGGACAGGCCGTTGCGCAGGTCGCGCACCCGGTTGCCCGACACCACCGTGTCCACGGTCACCACCAGTGCCGAGTACCCGCTGTCGGCCGCCCGTGTCACCAGGTCGTTGGCCTGCACGCGGTCCTTGGTCAGGTAGAGCTGGAACCAGAGCGAGCCGTTCGCGGCGGGGTCACCGTCAACGGAGGCGACGCCGGCCCGCAGCTCCTCGATCCCGGTGGCCGCCATCGTGGACAGCGTGTACGGCAGGCCGTGCCGCAGGGCCGAGCGCGCGGCTCCGATCTCCCCGTCCGGGTGCAGCATCCGGGTGTACCCGGCCGGTCCGAGCAGGAACGGAACAGGCAGCGTGGACCCGAACACCGGAGCGGACGTGTCGGCCGACCCCACGCCGGTGAGCACCCGCGGCAGGAACCGCCACGACCGGAACGCGGCCGCGTTGGCGGCGACCGCGAGCTCCTCGTCGGCGGCGCCGTCCACGTAGTCGAACACCGGCCGGGGTATCCGCCGCTGAGCCGCCCGCCGCAGGTCAGCGACGTCGTAGCAGGCGCCCAGCCGCCGCTGAGTCGGATCGAGCGACACCCCGCGCAGCTGGACGAGCTTGCGCATTTCCCGCACCTTCATGATCGCGACGATACGCCGCGCCGCCCGGCTTGCGAAGATCGCGGCCCCTCGCCTCCCGGCCAGGATTCATGTAGATTAAACCTATCGGCAAAGTAGTAATTAGCCGCGGAAACGACGGGAAACGACGAGAGGCGTGAGCGAAGCGATGTCCCTCCGGTTTCACTGGTTCCTGCCCACCAGCGGTGACGGCCGCGACATCGTCGGCGGCGGCCACGGCGTGGCCGTCGGCGCGGCCGGCGCGATCAGGCCGCCGTCGGTCAGGTACCTGGGCCAGATCGCCCGCAGCGCCGAGCAGCTCGGCTTCGAGGCGGCGCTCACGCCGACCGGCACCTGGTGCGAGGACGCCTGGCTGACGTGCGCCATGCTGACCGAGGTCACCGAGCGCCTCAAGTTCCTCGTGGCCTTCCGCCCCGGCCAGATCAGCCCCACGCTGTCGGCCCAGATGGCCTCCACCTTCCAGCGCCAGTCCGGCGGCCGGCTCCTGCTCAACGTGGTCACCGGCGGCGAGACCGCCGAGCAGCGCGCCTTCGGCGACTTCCTGTCCAAGGACGAGCGCTACGAGCGGACCGGCGAATTCCTCGACATCGTGCGCCGGCTCTGGCGCGGCGAGACCGTCACGACCAGCGGGAACAAGCACCTGAACGTGGAGGGCGCGCGCCTGGCGCGGCTGCCGGAACCGGTCCCCGAGGTCTACTTCGGCGGCTCGAGCCCGGCCGCCGGCCCGGTCGCCGCGAGTCACGCCGACGTCTACCTGACCTGGGGCGAGCCGCCGGACGCGGTCAACGGCAAGCTCCGCTGGGCGGAGTCCCTGGCGGCCGGCGCGGGCCGCGACCTGCGCTTCGGCATCCGGCTGCACACGATCTCGCGGGACACGTCGGCACAGGCCTGGCGCCAGGCCGGCTACCTCATGGAGCGGGTCACCGACGGCATGATCGCCAAGGTCCAGTCGGGCCTGGCCACCAGCGAGTCCGAGGGACAGCGCCGCATGCGCGCGCTGCACGGCAGCGGCGGCCGCCGCGAGCTGCGTGACCTGGAGGTCTACCCGAACCTGTGGGCCGGCGTCGGCCTGGTCCGGGGCGGCGCGGGCACCTCGCTCGTCGGCAGCCACGAGGAGGTCGCCGACCTCATCGAGGAGTACGCGCGGCTGGGCATCACCGAGTTCGTCCTCTCCGGCTACCCGCACCTGGAGGAGGCGTACTGGTTCGGCGAGGGCGTGCTGCCGATCCTCGAGCGCCGCGGCCGGTGGCACCACCCGGCGCCCGGCCGCGAGGCGCCGCTTACGCTGGCTCCGTTCGCCCCGACGCACCCGACCGCCGCGCACCCGACCGCCGCGCACCCGACCGCCGCGCACCCGACCGCAGACAGGATGGCCGCATCATGACGAGCATCGCCGTTGTCACCGGCAACCCCAAGCCCGCCTCCCGCACCCACACGGTCGCGCTGGCCGTGGCCGACGTCCTGGCCAAGGAGCTCGGTGAGACCGGGGAACGGCTGGTCATCGACCTGGCCGAGCACGCCCCCCGGCTCTTCGACTGGTCCGACCCCGAGCTGACCAGGCTGACCGAGCAGGTCGCGGCGAGCGGCATCGTGGTCGTCGCCTCGCCCACCTACAAGGCGACCTACACCGGGCTGCTCAAGGCGTTCCTCGACCGCAACCCGAACAACGGGCTGGCCGGCGTCACCGCGGTCCCGGTGATGACCGGCGGCTGGCCCGGTCACCTGCTGGCCGTCGAGGTCCACCTGCGGCCGGTCCTCATCGAGCTCGGCGCGACCGTCCCGGCCCGCGGCCTCTACGTGACCGAGCCCGAGCTCGCCGACCTGGACAAGTCGCTGACCCGCTGGTCCGAGGCCGCCCTCCCGCTGATCGCGACCTCAGTCACAAGATAAAATCAACCCCATCAGAATGAACGGTCCGGGTCTCCGCGTCACCCGCCGACCGAAACCGCGACCGGCGGAGCGGGCCCCCGGTGCTTACCCCTGCGTGAGCCCCAGGATCGCGAAGGTCAGCTGAAGGCCCACGTCCCGGCGCAGCCCCGCCTGGTCGCGGACCCGCAGCCGGCTGTCGCTAGTCGACCGGCTGCCGTCGTCGGCGACGGTTTCCACCTCCAGGCGCCAGGGGCCGAGGGGAACCGGGCGGCGCAGCCGGGCCCGGACCGTGCCCAGGCCGGTGGTGAGCACCGCCGACCCCACGCTGACCAGGGTGTCGGTGAGGCCGTCGACCCAGCCGGCCACCCAGTCCTCAAGCACCAGGCTCGCCGGGTCGTCGGGCCGCGTGGGAAGCGCCTCGATCCGGTCATCCGCGCCGAGCGCGTCGATCAGGGCGGCCGGGCCGCCGACGTAGGTGACCATCAGGTCGATCTCGGTGGCCACGCACCAGGCCCGGTCAGCGGGCCACCACAGGTTGGCCGTCTGGCCGCCGCCAGGCGACAGCGCGGCGGCGGCGGTGACGGCTTCCGCGGGTCCCCGGTAGAGCAGGTAGTCGCGGTTCGGGAGGCGGACCCGGGGACCGTCGCGCACCGGTCCTGGCACCGGATCGGCCGGCGGCCCGGGCACGGCGGTTTCCGGCCGCTCTCCGGCCCTGGTGAGGATGCTGACCAGGCTGGTGCCGGTGTTCCAGCCGAAGCCGTCCCATACGCAGAACCAGCAGTCGTCGGGGGTGCCCGTCCAGGCCCGCAGGACGCCGGCCAGGGCGCGGGCGTCGGCCAGGTCGAGGCTCCCCTCCCACGGCCCCTGGGTGAACGGCGGGGGAACGGGACGGGGAGACGGGGGCAGGGCGACCGCATGGAACTGAGCCGTACGGTGCAGCGGCAGCCCGCTCCAGGCCGCGATCTCGGCCCAGCGCACCACCCGGTCGCCGGTCCCGTGGTCGCCGGCCGCGTCCTGAACGTCGGTGTAGGCGCAGGCCTGGCTCTTATAGGCAGGGTGCAGCAGGCGGGCGTAGCTCTCGAACCCGCCGGGCACGACCGCGGTCACGGCCAGGTCGCGGTCACCCCAGGGCGTGAGCCGTTCCGCGATCCAGTCGGCCTGGCCCACGTCCTCGCTCCACCGCGGCCCGTCGCCGCCCACGCTCCCCATGATCGCCATTGTGCCAGCCAGGGTGACATTTTCCCGGATGGTCGCGGCCGGGGCATAACCGGCGGCGGACCGGGGTTAGGGGTGACCATCGGAGGAATCGAGAGCCGGAGGCAGTGACGATGAAGGCGGTACGGTTCAACGAGTACGGCGGCGCGGACGTTCTCACCGTGGCCGAGGTCCCCCAGCCGGAACCAGGACCCGGGCAGGTACTGGTCAAGGTCAAGGCGGCGGGCATCAACCCGGGCGAGGCGAAGATCAGGGACGGCCTGCTGCACGAGCGCTGGCCCGCGACCTTCCCCTCGGGCCAGGGCAGCGACCTGGCCGGCGTGGTCGAGGGCCTGGGTGCCGGCGTGACCGGCGTGGCCGTCGGCGACGAGGTGATCGGCTGGGTCGACACCCGCTCCAGCCAGGCCGAGTACGCGGTGGCCGACGCGTCGAACCTGACCCCCAAGCCGGCCGGCGTGCCCTGGGAAGTCGCGGGCGCGCTCGGCGTGGCCGGCACCACGGCGTGGGCCGCGGTCGAGGCCGTCGCGCTCCAGCCCGGGGACACCGTGGTCGTCTCCGGTGCCGCCGGCGGCGTCGGCTCGATCGCCGTGCAGCTAGCCCGGCACGCCCGCGCGACCGTGCTCGGGCTCGCGGGCGACGCCAACCACGCCTGGCTCGAGGCCCACGGCATCGTCCCGGTGAGCTACGGCCACGGCTGGGCCGCCCGCGTCCATGACGTCGCCAGCACCGTGGACGCGTTCATCGACACGTTCGGCGGCGACTACATCGACGTGGCCATCGACGAGCTCGGCGTGGACCCGTCGCGGGTGGACACCATCGTCCGCTTCGATGCCCCGGCCACCCGGGGCATCAAGGCCGAGGGCAGCGCCGCGGGCCAGAGCGCGGCGACGCTCGCCGCCCTCGCCGACCTCATCGCCAAGGGCGAGCTCGACGTCCCGATCGCGGCGACGTACCCGCTCAGCGCGGTGCGCGAGGCCTACGAGGAACTCTCCAGCGGGCACGTCCGCGGGAAGATCGTCCTCATCCCCTGACCGGTTGCCTTTTACCCGGTGGTTTTAAGCGGCGGTGCCGGGGGCGATCGAGGCGTACTTACCCCGCCAGAACAGCAGCGGGGTCGCCCCCTCACCGCTGATGTCCACGTGCCGGACGCGGCCGATCACGATCTCGTGGTCGCCGCCCGGGAAGCGGTGCTCGACCGTGCACTCGATGACCGCGATCACGTCGGCCAGCCGGGGGGACCCGGTCGGGCCGCGCTGGTGGCGGACCTCATCCCAGACGGCGGCGAGGCCGCGCTTGGCGAAGTTGGTCGACAGGTGGTGCTGCCGGTGGCCGAGCACGTTGACCGCGAACGCGCCGTGGCCGCGGATCGCTTCCAGCGTCGAGCTCTTCAGGTCAAAGCAGGCGAGCACCAGCGGCGGGTCCAGGGAGAGGGAGGTGACCGCGTTGGCGGTCGTTCCCACGGGTCCGCCGTCCGGGCCGACCGAGGTGATGACCGTGACCCCGGTGGCGAAGTGCCCCATCGCGTCGCGCAGCACGGTCGGCGAGACCTCTGTCGTGTCCGTTTCTCGGCATCCTTGCGTCTCGTCAAGCGCGGTCATGGTCTACAGCTGCCCGTGGTTGGGAGGAAGGATGTCATTCAGCATGAACTCTCCAATGTGGTGATATTTCCATGAAACGGGATCATGGCTGGCGTGGGTGCGCGCGTTGCGCCAGTGCCGGGACAGGTCGTACTTCTCGTCGGCGGCGCTGGCCCCGCTGAGCTCGAACAGCCCGCTGGCGACCTCGGTGGCGACCTCGCTGGCGAACGCCTTGGCCTGGGCCACGGCGATCGAGCCGCGGGCCGCCTCGGCGGCCGAGGCCGGGACCCGGCCGACCTCATCAAGGGTGGCGGCCGCGCTCGCCAGCAGCGCCTCGGCCGCCCGCACCCGGGTGGCGAGCTGCCCGAACCGGTAGACGGTGTGCGGGTCGCTCGCGGCCGAATCGGTCCAGCCGGCCCGGGCGGCCTCGAAGAACGGCCGGGCCTTGTCCCGGACGAACCAGCGCGCGTCGCGCAGCGCCCCCCGGGCGATGCCGACCTGGATGGCGGTGTGCACCAGCTGGGCGCGGGCGCCCAGCTGCTGCGGTACCTCGAAGGCCCGGGCGTAGGGAATGACGAGCTCCGGGTCGACCAGCACGTCGTCGAACGTGGCCGAGCCGCTGACCGTGGCCCGCTGCCCCATCACGTTCCAGTCGGTGTCGAGGCCCACACCCGGGGCGTCCCGGCGGACGAACGCGAGCACCAGGGCACCGTCGTCGTCGAGCGCGCTAACCCCGATCCAGCGCGCGGTCAGCGAGCCAGTCGTGTAGTACTTCCGCCCCCGCAACCGCGGTCCGCCCTCACCCCGCGGTCCGCCCTCACCCCGCGGTCCGTCCTCAGTCCGCGAGCCGGCCGCACCCGGGCCGCCGTCGCCGCGGGTGCCGCCGTCGCCGGGCACCCGGCGCGGCCAGCCGTGCAGCCGGGTCTTCAGGTCCTGGGCGTGCAGCCCGCCCCGCTCGGCCAGCGCGTTGCCGATCCGCCCGCCGTCGAGGACCTCGGCGAACAGCCGCCGCTGGGGCTCGCCCGCCCCCCAGACGGCGAGCACGTCGCAGAGCAGGAAGTGCCCCTGAGGCGCCTGCGCGAGCGCCGGGTCGACGGCGGCGATCGTCGCGATGACCTCGGCGAGCACGGCGGCCCCGAGCTCCGGGCCGCCGAAAGCGCGGGGCACCGTGATCGCCATCAGGCCGCTGGCGTCCAGCCGGGCCAGCTCCTCGACCGGCGGCCGGGTCGCCCCGGCCCGGTCCCGCTCGATCGTCCCGTCCGCGACCGACTCCGCGTAGGCGCCGGCCGCCGCGATGGCGTCCGCCGCGCTGCCCGGAGCGGCCACGGCCGCGACCGTCTCAAGCCCCGCGCCGTTTAGCCTGCTCATGAGGGTCCGCCCGCCGTTCGTTACCGCAGCCACACCTCCCAGCCTGACATCCGGTTCGATACATGTCAATAATAACGACCAGTTTACTAGGAATATGTCTGGGTAGCGCGAGGCCCGATCGGCCCGCCCCGGACCGCGCCCCGGACCACGCCCCCGGCCCGCCCCGACTCGTCCCTCGAAGCCCCGGGCCGCCAGGCGAGGCTTCCCTGCGGGACGCGGGAGGCGGATGCGGCAACGCCGTTAGGCCAGTCCGATCCCGGACCGCGCCACCGCCGTGAACGATCGCCAATTTGTCCTAAATGTCGAGTTATGAGCATCGAGGTCGAACATTTGATTGCGGTTTCCGGGGCTAGAGCACCGGAAACCGCGATCAAATCGAAAAGATGATCTTCACGGCGAGTTCCGCCCGAAAGATCGGGGCGGTCGGGCGGCGTGAGCGAGTCAGGCGCCCCGGGCGGCCTCGGCGACGAGCACGACCGGGACACCCGCGGCCGCCAGTTCGTCGAGGACCGCGGGCACCGTCGGGGACATGCCGATTAGATTACTGAGAGCGATACATCAATAACTTAAAGTAGCCACCGTGGTGACCGCCCAGTAGAGGCCGGTCGTATCTGAGCCAGATCCACGAGGTCTTGTCACCGGCGACAACCGCCGGCCGGCAAATCGGGCGGAGCCCCCATGGGGCCGGCGGGGCGACCGCGGGTAAGGTTTGCGCAGAATAGGCCGCGAACCGACAGGCCGAACAGACCAGCCGGACCGGCTAGGAGCCGCACACCATGACCGCCAGGCAGCAGATCGCCCGCCTGCTCCCGCTGGTGCTGCTGGTCGTCCTGGCGATCGCCGGGCTGCGGGGCTCGGTCCCGGCGCCCCGCTGGGACGGGCCGCTGAAGTCAGCGGGCGTCCCGATCGGGCTGGCGCTCGAGGTCGTGCTCGGCGTGCTCCTTGTCCTCACGCTCCGCCGGGATCTGGCCGCGCGGCGCGAGGCCGAGATGCTGCCCTACACCGCCGAACGGGTGCCGGTCGAGCCGCCGGCCGCGCTCCGGTTCGTGCTCAAGTACGTGCTCGGGGCGGCCATGCTGGCCGTCGCCGTGGTTCTGATCTCCGACCTGCACCTGCACTTCTTCGTCAAGCCCCACCCGACCAAGGCGACGGTGACCCCGGGCAGCAAGCTGCCGACCCAGTCGGCCCCCGCGCGCCCCGGGGGCGGCGCCCCACTGCACATCCCGTGGGACCCGATCTTCTACACGCTGCTCGTGATCGCGCTGCTGGCGGCGGTGGCGGTCAGCATCTGGTGGTCGACGCGGCTGCGCGCTCCGGCGGCGCCGCTGCCCATCGCCGAGATGAGCACCGACGAGCTGCGCGAGGCGGTCGAGTCCGGCCGGGCCGCGCTCGCCCGCATCGACGACGCCCGGGCGGCGATCATCGCCTGCTACCTGGCGATGGAGCGCAGCCTGGCCGACCGCGGCGCCCAGCGCGGCGTGGCCGACACCCCGGACGAGCTGCTGGCCCGGGCCGTGGCCGCCAACGTCGTGCGCGGCGGCGCCGCGGGCAGGCTCACCAGCCTGTTCTACGAGGCCCGGTTCTCCACCCACCCGCTGACCGGCGGCCAGCGAGACGCGGCCAGCGCGGCCCTCGACGAGCTCGCCGCCGAGCTGGCCACGGAGCCGGCCGACCAGCCGGCCGCCGAGCCGGCCAGCGGAAGCGGCGGCGCATGAGCGCCAGCCCCGCGCGCAGGAGCGCTACGGCCGCGCCGGACACAACGCCGAGCCGCTGGCGCGCGGCCGTCCCCGAGCTGATCATCGCCGCGATCGCCGTCGGCGTCGCCGCCTTGGCGGGCGGCGCCGTGGCCGGCTGGCCGGGGGTCGTGACCGTCGCGACCGCGGCCTGCGTGCTCGCGCTGCTGATGTTCCGCGCGCTGATCCCGAATTCCGCCGCCCAGACCGTGCGGGTGGCCAGGGACAAGCAGCAGGCGCGGACGATCTCCGGCTACGCGCAGCGCCGCTTCACCGTCGCGACCAGCATCACCAGCAGGCCGATGTACGAGTCGGACCTGCGCCCGGCGCTTGAGCACATCCTCGCCGCCCGGCTGGCCGACTCCCGCGGCGTCAACCTGTACACCGAGCCGGAGCGGGCCCGGGCGGCATTCTGCCGCACCCGGGCCGACGAGTCGCTATGGCCCTGGATCGACCCGCTTCAGGCCCGCTACACCGACCGCCGCACCGCGCAGGAACGCGGTATTCCCCGCCGGACCCTGGCCCGGCTGATCACCCGATTGGAGCAGCTGTGACGCAGGAAGAGACGGCGCGGCAGGCCGAGGCCATCCTCGATGCGCTCGAGGGGGCCGTCGTCGGCCGCCGCCGCACCCTCGAACTCGTCCTGATCGGCATCCTGGCCGGCGGGCACGTGCTCCTCGAGGACCTGCCCGGCCTGGGCAAGACGCTGATCGCGCGGTCCTTCGCCCAGGTCCTCGGCCTGGACTTCGCGCGCATCCAGTTCACCCCCGACCTGCTGCCGAGCGACGTGGTCGGCGCGCCGCTCTACGATCAGCGCAACGGCGAGATGGTCTTCCGGCCGGGCCCGGTGTTCACCCAGCTGCTGCTGGCCGACGAGATCAACCGGACGCCGCCCAAAACCCAGGCCGCCCTGCTCGAGGCGATGGGCGAAGGCCAGGTCAGCGTGGACGGCGAGTCGCGGCGGCTCCCA
>Ga0302314_10020250_pt1 | contig 11012 bp, 9 predicted proteins | sample III_Palsa_N2_3_FD_200533 | JGI IMG/M metagenome (GOLD analysis project Ga0302314, IMG submission 200533) | Peat permafrost microbial communities from Stordalen Mire near Abisko, Sweden - III_Palsa_N2_3 | ecosystem: Environmental > Terrestrial > Soil > Palsa > Peat permafrost | place: Sweden... | reverse complement strand
CGCGTCCGCCCAGTCGAGCTTCTGCTGGAACTCCGGCTCGGTCTCGAAATCCCACGACATCGTGCTTTCTCCCTCACGTCAGACAATCAGCGCTCACACGATCAAAGACGTGTGCCCAGCCCAGTAGCGCTCACGAAGGCGGCGTTTGTACAGCTTCCCGTTCGGCCGGACACGATCATGGGGGCCGCGCAGTCGGTCAGGGAGGGTTGTGGAATGATGATTCTCAAATCTCAAGAACCATATTATCGAACGGACCCGGGCGGCTCTGGTCCCCCGCTTGCCCTGGGTCCAGCGAGAACCGTATTCTCCGGATATGCATAAGGATTCGTGCTGATGGCACGCGAAGCGGTCGTGGTCGAGGCGGTCAGGACGGCCGTCGGCAAGCGCGGCGGCGGGCTGTCGACCGCGCACGCGGCCGACCTGTCGGCCGACGTGCTGCGCGCGCTCGCGCACCGGACCGGCATCGACCCGGCGGTCGTGGACGACGTGATCTGGGGCTGCGTCGGCCAGGTGGGCGACCAGTCGTCCAACATCGGGCGGTTCGCCGTGCTCGCGGCGGGCTGGCCGGAGTCCATACCGGGCACCACGGTCAACCGCGCCTGCGGGTCGAGTCAGCAGGCCGTCGACTTCGCCGTCGCCCAGATCATCTCCGGCGCGCAGGACGTCGTGGTGGCCGGCGGGGTCGAGGTGATGAGCCGGGTGCCGCTCGGCGCGGCGCGGTCTACCGGGTTCCCCTACGGCCCCAGGGTCATGGAGCGCTACGACGACTTCTCCTTCAACCAGGGCCTGAGCGCCGAGATGATCGCGCAAAAGTGGGGCTTCTCGCGGCACGATCTCGACGAGTTCGCGTCCCGTTCGCACGAGCTCGCCGCGGCGGCCATCGACGGCGGCGCGTTCGATGCGCAGATCATCCCGGTGACGACGCCAGACGGCGCCACCGTGCGGAGTGACGAGGGGGTGCGGCGCGGCACCAGCCCGGAGACGCTGCAGCGGCTTAAGCCATCGTTCAGCGAGGACGGCGTGATCCATGCGGGCAACTCCTCTCAGATCTCCGACGGCGCCGCCGCGCTGCTCATCACCACGCCGGAGAAGGCGGACGAGCTCGGCCTCACCCCGATCGTGCGCTATCACTCCGGCGTGGTCACAGGCGACAACCCGGTGCTCATGCTCACCGGCCCCATCCCGGCCACCCTGAAGCTGCTCAAGCGCTCCGGCGTGGCGATCGAGGAGATCGGCGTCTACGAGGTCAACGAGGCGTTCGCCCCGGTCCCGCTGGCGTGGCTGGCCGAGACCGGGGCCGACCAGGCCCGGCTCAACCCGCTCGGCGGCGCGATCGCGCTCGGCCACCCGCTCGGCGCCTCGGGGGCGGTGCTGATGACCCGGATGATCAATCACATGCGCGACCGCGGTCTCCGCTACGGCCTGCAGACGATGTGCGAGGGCGGCGGCACCGCCAACGCGACGCTGCTCGAGCTGGCGGGGGAGTAGCGTGCGGCGCGACGTCTTCACCGCCGAGCAGGAGGACTTCCGGTCGCTGATCCGCGACTTCGTCGAGCGCGAGATCGTCCCCGCCTACCCGGAGTGGGAAAAGGCCGGGGAGGCGCCCCGGTCGTTCTTCCGCCAGCTCGGCTCGCTCGGCGTCATGGGCATGGCGATCCCCGAGAAGTTCGGCGGCGCCGGCGTCGACGACTTCCGCTACAGCGTCATCCTCCAGGAGGAGGCGTCGCGGGCGCTGGTCACGATGGGCACCGTGCGGACCCAGCTCGACGTGATCCTGCCCTACTTCCTGGCCTACTGCTCGGACGAGCAGCAGGCGCGCTGGTTCCCCGGTCTCGCGGCCGGCGAGCTGCTCACCGCGGTCGCCATGACCGAGCCAGGGACCGGCTCCGACCTGGCCGGGATCAGGACCCGGGCGGTCCGCGACGGCGACGAGTACGTGGTCGACGGCGCCAAGACGTTCATCACCGGCGGCTGGCTGGCCGACCTGGTGATCGTGGTCTGCCGCACCAGCGACCCGGACCCGGCCAACCGCCGCGCCGGGCTGACGCTGCTGGTGGTCGAGGACGGCATGCCCGGCTTCGCCAAGGGCCGCAAGCTCGACAAGATCGGCCTCAAGGTCCAGGACACGGCCGAGCTCTCGTTCGCCGGCGTCCGGGTGCCGGCCGCCAACCGCCTCGGCGAGGAAGGCCAGGCGTTCTCCTACCTCGGCCGCAACCTCCCCCAGGAGCGGATGACGATCGCGGCCGGCTCGGTCGCCCAGGCCCGCGCGGCCCTCGACGCGGCGGTCGAGTACGTGTCATCCCGCCAGGTCTTCGGCCAGCCCCTGTCCACCTTCCAGAACACCAAGTTCGAGCTCGCCGCCGTCGCGGCCGAGGTCGAGGCCGGCCAGGCCCTGTTCGACCGCGCGCTCCTTTCGCTGGTCGCGGGCGAGCTCTCCGGCCCCGACGCCGCCATCGCCAAGCTCTTCTGCACCGAGATGCAGGCCCGCGCGGTCGACCGCTGCCTCCAGCTCTTCGGCGGCTACGGTTACATCACCGAGTACCCGATCGCCCGCCTCTACGCCGACGCCCGCGTCACCCGCATCTACGGTGGCACCAGCGAGGTCATGAAGTCCATCATCGGCAAGTCCCTAGGTCTGTGAGCACCCACATCATGCGAATCCCGGGAATCTCCGCGCTCGTCACCGGCGGCGCCTCCGGCCTCGGCCTCGGCACCGCCAGCGAACTGGTCGCCCGCGGCGCCAAGGTCGTGCTGCTCGACCTGCCGAGCTCGCCCGGCGAGGACGCCGCCAAGGAACTCGGCGACGCCGCGACGTTCGTGGCGGCCGACGTCACCGACCCTGACGGCGTCTCCGCCGCCCTCGACGCGGCCGAGGCGAACGGGCCGCTCCGCGTGGTCGTGCACTGCGCCGGCCGCGGCGGCGACCGGCTCCGGATCATCGACAAGGAGCGCAACCCGGGCTCGCTCGACTCGTTCAACGAGGTGCTCCGGGTCAACCTGACCGGCACCTACAACGTGCTCCGGCTGGCCGCCGCCCGGATGAGCGGCAACGACCTCGCCGACGGCGAGCGCGGCACGATCGTGCTGACCGCCTCGGTCGCCGCGTTCGAGGGCCAGATCGGCCAGACCTCCTACGCCGCCTCCAAGGCCGGCGTCCGCGGCCTCACCATCGTCGCCGCCCGCGACCTGGCCAGCTGGGGAATCCGGGTCAACACGATCGCCCCCGGCACGATGGACACCCCGATGCTGGCGCGGCTGCGCGCCGACATCCGCGACGGCCTGGCCGCCTCGGTCCCGCATCCCAAGCGCCTGGGCACGGCCGAGGACTACGCCCGGCTGGCCGCCGCCATCATCGACAACGAGTACCTCAACGGCGAGGTCATCCGCCTCGACGGCGCCATCAGAATGGCCCCCCGCTAGCACCGCTAAACTCGCCGGCATGAACGCGTACTTCGACAGACCCGTGCTGGCCGGCCGTCACGTGCGTCTTGAGCCGCTGACCCTCGAGCACGCCGAGGGCCTGCTTGCGGCGGGCAAGGACCCGGGCGTCTGGACCTGGCTGGCGGTCCGACAGCCGCGTGACCTGCCGGAGATGCGCGCGTACGTCAGCGACCTGCTGGCCCGGCACGAGGCCAGGCTGCAGGCGACGTGGGCCCAGATCGACGCGCGGACCGGCGAAGTGGCGGGCGTCACCGCCTACCACGACGTGGTGCCCAATGACCGCGGCCTCTACATCGGCTCCACCTGGATCGGCCGCGATTGGCACCGGACCGGCGTGAACACCGAGGCCAAGCTCATGCTGATGGAGCGGGCGTTCGACACGCTGGGCGTGATCCGAGTCGGCTGGATGACCCACCACGAGAACCTGCGCTCGCAGCGGGCCATCGAACGCCTCGGCGCCAAGCGCGACGGCGTCCTCAGGAATCACAAGATCATGCCCGACGGCTCCATCCGGCACAGCCACGTCTACTCGATCACCGACGCCGAGTGGCCCGCCGCCCGCGACGCCCTCCGCGCCCGCCTCGGCTAGACCCGGGGCCCGACACCAGGTACGTGTTACCAGCCTCGCAGGTCCACCGGCCACGCCTCGAGCACGCGGTCGTCCGACACCAGGTACAGCCGCTCGTGGTAGGCCATGGTCGGGTCGACGTGGGCCGGTATCACCCGGACCCGGTCGCCAACCGCAGGCAGCGAGCCCCCGGGAGGAGGTGAGAAGGTCACGTGCTCGTCGGAGCAGAACCACACCACCGAGCCGTCGGCCAGCGACGGGTTGCCGTGGTCCATCCCGAGCGCCTTCAGCCCGCAGTCGGCCACCGCCCAGCCGCCCGGGTTGACCGAGATGACGGTGGCGAGGATGCTCAGCGCCTGCCCGAACGGCAGGCCGATTGAGGCGTACTCGGTGTCCATCAGCGCGTAGGAGCCGGCCTGGAGCTCGGTCGCGGAGACGTTGAGGTCCCAGCTGCCGGTCCCGCCGGCCGACCGGATCGGGCCGCCGACGGCGGCGTGAGCCTGCTCGAGCAGGGCCATGCTCTCGGCCACCTGCCGGGCCCGGTCGGCCCGGTCCTTCACTATCATCGTGTGGCCCTCGTAGCCCATCACCCCGCGCACCTCCAGGCCGGCCCCGCGGGCCAGCTCGGCCAGGCCGCCCGCGTCGGCCGGGGAGATGCCGCAGCGCGGCAGGCCGACGTTGACGTCGATCAGCACCTCGCGCACGCCGCCCCGCACGGCCGCCTCCATCGTGGCGACCGAGTCCACCGCCACCATCACCCGTGCCCCGTCCGCCACCAGAGCGCCCAGCCGGGTCGCGTCGAGCACCTCGTTGGCCAGCAGCAGGTCCTGGCCGAGGCCGGCCGCCACCATCCCCTCCACCTCCCGGATGGTGGCGCAGGTGAAGCCGGGGTGGCCGACGTCGCGCTGGTGGCGGGCCAGTTCGGTGCACTTGTGGGCCTTGACGTGCGGCCGCAGGCGCGAGCCGGGCCATGCCTCCGCCATCAGGGCCAGGTTGGCCGCCAACAGGGCGGCGTCCACCAGCGGCGCGGGGGTCTGCAGCTCCGCCAGGTTACGGGGGATAGACGTGGTGGTCATGGTGCCAGCATGTCCGAGTCGATCCGCCGCCGGCAACGGTCACAACAGTCACAACGGTCAGACTTCGAATTCCTCCACGCGCTCCCGCTGAACGCCACCGGAAAAGTCATGAAGGACCAGCTCACGTAACAGGTCAGTTGTTGATCTTGACACCTTATGCGCAGGATGAGTCAATTTGGGATAACTGACCGGGCTGCCGCCCCGTCAGGCACACCCAAAGACGCCGGGAGGCCTCGTGTCCGACGAGACCGCAGAGCGCGCGGTGATCAGCGCCGATCAGCAGCGGCTGCATGAGCTGGGCTACGCTCAAGAACTACGCCGGCATATGTCCGGCTTCAGCAACTTCGCCGTCTCCTTCACGATCATCTCGATCCTGTCCGGCTGCCTGACCCTGTACGGGACCGGCATGACCGACGGCGGCCCCGTCATCATCACCTGGGGCTGGCCCCTGGTCGGCGTCATGACGCTGTTTGTCGGCCTCTCGATGGCCGAGGTGTGCTCGAGCTTCCCGACCGCGGGCGGCCTCTACTACTGGTCGGCCAAGCTGGCGCCGCGCAATCCGGCTGCCTGGTCCTGGTTCACCGGCTGGTTCAACTTCCTCGGCCAGGTCGCGGTCACCGCCGGCATCGACTTCGGCGCGGCGTTCTTCCTCAACGCGCTGCTCGACCTGGAGTGGAACTTCAGCACCACGCAACACTGGCACACGATCTTGCTGTTCGCCGCGATCCTGGTGCTGCACGGCGTGCTCAACCAGTTCGGCGTCACGCTGGTCGCGCTGCTGAACAACGTCAGCGTCTGGTGGCACATCCTCGGCGTGCTGATCATCGTCGGCGTGCTCGCGTTCGCGCCGAGCCACCACCAAAGCGCGTCCTATGTGTTCACCCACTTCGCCAACGGCAGCGGCTGGGGGTCGAAGATCTACGTCCTGATGCTCGGCCTGCTGCTGGCCCAGTACACCTTCACCGGGTACGACGCCTCCGCCCACATGACCGAGGAGACCAGGGACGCGGCCACGGCCGGCCCGCGCGGCATCGTCACCTCGATCATCGTGTCGCTGTTCGCGGGGTGGCTGCTGCTGATCGGGATCACGTTCGCCATCCAGAACTACACCAATGAGGTCGGCGCGACCGTGCCGCCCGCGCAGATCTTCATCGACGCGATCGGCGGGACCGGCGCCAAGCTGCTGCTGCTGATCGTCATCGTCGCCCAGCTGTTCTGCGGGATGTCGTCGGTGACGGCGAACTCCCGGATGATCTACGCGTTCTCCCGCGACGGGGCGCTGCCCGGCAGCCGGGTCTGGCACCACATCAACGCGAAGACGCGGACGCCGACCAACGCGATCTGGCTGGCGGCCGGCGGCGCGCTCATCCTCGGGCTGCCTTACCTGTGGAACAGCACCGCCTACGCCGCCGTGACCTCGATCGCGGTCATCGGCCTGTACGTCGCCTACGTGCTGCCGACGTTCCTGCGGCTGCGGCTCGGCTCGAGCTTCCAGCGCGGCCCGTGGCACCTCGGCCGGTGGTCGAGGCCGATCGGGATCATCGCCTGCGTCTGGGTGGTGTTCATCACGGTGCTGTTCATGCTGCCCACCGTCAACCCGATCACCTGGGACAACTTCAACTACACGGTGTTCGCGGTGGTGGCCGTGATCGGCTTCGCCGGCATCTACTGGCTGGTCTCCGCGCGCCGCTGGTTCACCGGCCCGAAGGTGCAGGGGAGCGCCGAGGAGATGGCCGCGATTGAGGCCGAGCTGGACTCGCTCGCGTGAACGTCGAAGCGCTGCGCGAACTCGTCCGCATGCAGGAGATCGACACCGTCGTCGTCGCCATGACCGACATGCAGGGGCGGCTGCAGGGCAAGCGCTTCCACGCGAAGTACTTCCTCGACGAGGTGGTGGCGAACGCGACCGAGGCGTGCTCCTACCTGCTCGCGGTCGACACCGAGATGAACACGGTCGACGGCTACGAGATCACCTCGTGGGAGCGCGGCTACGGCGACTTCGTGCTCGTGCCCGACCTCGGCACGCTCCGGCTGATCAGCTGGCAGCCGGGCACGGCGCTCGTCCTCGCGGACGTCAACGCGATCGATCACAGCCCGGTCCGCGTCTCGCCCCGCCAGGTGCTCAAGGCGCAGCTGGCGAGGGCGGCCGAGCGCGGCTGGACGGCGCTGTCGGGCACCGAGCTCGAGTTCGTCGTGTACGAAGGCAGCTACGAGCAGGCCTGGGACCAGAACTACCGCGACCTCACCCCGGCCAACCGCTACAACGCCGACTACTCGGTGCTCGGCACCGGCCGGATCGAGCCGCTGCTGCGCGACATCAGGAACTCGATGGCGACCGCGGGCCTGTACGTGGAGTCGGCCAAGGGCGAGTGCAACCTCGGGCAGCACGAGATCGCGTTCAAGTACGACGACGCGCTCACCACCGCCGACCAGCACACGATCTACAAGACCGGCGCGAAGGAGATCGCCGCCGCCCGCGGCTACGCGCTCACGTTCATGGCCAAGCCGAACGCGGCCGAGGGCAACTCGTGCCACATCCACCTGTCGTTCCGCACCGCCGACGGGCACGCGGACCCGGTCATGGCCGGGGAAGGGCCGTACGGCCTCTCGCCCATCGGCGAGTCGATGATCGCGGGCCTGCTGGCCGGGCTGCGCGAGCTGACGCTGCTGTTCGCGCCGACGATCAACTCCTACAAGCGCTACGCCGACGGCTCGTTCGCGCCCACCACCGTCGCCTGGGGTCCGGACAACCGGACCTGCGCGCTCCGGCTGGTCGGGCACGGGCCGTCGCTACGGATTGAGTGCCGGGTGCCGGGCGGCGACGTCAACCCCTACCTGGCGCTGTCCGGCCTGGTCGCGGCCGCGCTCAACGGGGTCGAGAAGGGACTCGAGCTCCCCCCGCCGGTCACCGGGAACGCCTACCCGCTCACCAACCTGCCCCGCGTCCCGGCGTCACTGAACGAGGCCCTCGCGCTGTGGATCACCTCGCCGCTGGCGGCCGAGGCCCTCGGCCAGGACGTGGTCGACCACTATGCGAACATGGCGCGGGTGGAGATCGCCGCCTACGCGGCCGCGGTGACCGACTGGGAACTGCGCCGCTACTTCGAACGCATCTGACTCGACCGATCGCACTGGACAACAAGCACACGAGGAGTATCTGCATGGCCGGAAGGCTTGACGGGCGGACGGCGGTCGTGACCGGGGCCGGCAGCGGCATCGGGCTCGCCACCGCGGTGCGGTTCGCGTCCGAGGGCGCCAACGTCGTCGTCGTCGACCTCGACCCGGACGCCGGCGGCCAGGCGGCGGAGCAGGTCGGCGGGCTCTTCGTCAAGGCCGACGTGAGCGCGGCCGAGGACGTGGCCCGCGCCTTCGCCATCGCCCACGAGATCTACGGGTCGGTCGACGTCGCCTTCAACAACGCGGGCATCTCGCCCGCCGACGACGACTCGATCCTGACCACCGGCCTCGACGCGTGGCGGCGGGTGCAGGAGGTGAACCTGACCTCGGTCTACCTCTGCTGCAAGGAGGCCATCCCCTACATGCAGCAGCAGGGCAAGGGCTCGATCATCAACACGGCGTCGTTCGTCGCCGTCATGGGCTCCGCCACCTCGCAGATCTCCTATACCGCCTCCAAGGGCGGCGTCCTCGCCCTCTCCCGCGAGCTCGGCGTCCAGTTCGCCCGCGAGGGCATCCGGGTCAACGCCCTCTGCCCCGGCCCGGTCAACACCCCGCTGCTGACCGAGCTGTTCGCGGCCGACCCCGAGCGGGCCGCCCGCCGCCTGGTCCACGTCCCGGTCGGCCGGTTCGCCGAGCCGTCCGAGATCGCCGCCGCCGTCGCGTTCCTGGCCAGCGACGACGCCTCCTTCATCACCGCCAGCACGTTCCTCGTCGACGGCGGTATCTCCGGCGCCTACGTCACCCCGTTGTAAAAAGCGGCAGATCAAAATCATCACAACCGTCTGATCGAACGGACCGTGACTCCGCCTCCATCCGCCGGACCCAGGCGAAGCAACGGACCGTTCGATAAGAGAGATTTTGAATTTCCGCCGCTGATCTTCGACCTGGCTACCAGGCGATGCTCATCGCGTCCTGGCCCTGGCCATTGCCGTAGGGGATGGTCCACTTGGTCGTGGCCCCGGTCGCGGTGTTAATGCTGGCCGCGGTCAGCGATCCGCTCGAGGACGGGTCGGCCGGGTTGCTGTAGGTCTCCAGGTACGGCACAAGCAGGAACCGTCCCGAGGGGTCGAGCGCCATCGTGGAGCAGCCCAGGGCCAGCGGGGCGTCGCCGCCGTTGTCGGCCTTCGGGTAGCTCGCGGTCCAGGCGGCGAGCATCCCGGTCGCCTTTCCGGTGGCGGTCAGGTAGGCGATGATATTGGCCGTCTCGGTGATCTTCGTCGCTCCACGCTGGGGAAGGTCCCACGGTTGCGAACACAGGTAGAACGACGTCCCGGTGCGGGAGAGGAGGACCGTTGGCGTGGCCAGGCCCGCGACCTGCGGCGAGATGGAAGCCGCGACCCGGCTGCGCCCGCCCACCGGGCCGGGCGCCGCGTCGGTCGCCAGCGTTCGGACCTGGTAGGCGGTGACCTCGAAGCCGCCGGGGGTCCCGGGTCCGGGCTTGCTCAGGGTCTGCACGAACGCGAGCAGGCGGCCGTTGGCCGACATCGACAGCTGGGTCACGTACTGGGGCGCGCCCGTCCACTGCCGCGCCCGGCCGTTGGCCGGGTCGAACACCCCGAGGTAACTCCCGTGGCCTGCCTTCGGGCAGCCGGAGCGGTTGATCGCGTAGCCGATGAGGCCGCCGCCCGCGGTGGCGGTCATCGCGGTCAGCTCGCCCGGCAGGGTCGGGCCCACCCGGGTCAGGGGCCCGGGCCGTCCCCGGTCGTTGATCTGGAAGCGGAAGAACTGGGTGGAGCAGTCGCTGGGCGTCATCAGCCCGACCACGAAGCTGTCCGGGCCGGTCGCCGCCAGGCCGTACGGCGGGTCGTAGTCGTCTAGGTTCCCGACTCGAATTCCGCCGCGGCCGCGGCGTCACCGTCGTCGGGTCGGCCCACCGCAGCGCCGTCCTCGACCGCGCCCGGGACCTGGTGGCGTTCGCCAAGCACCAGGGCTACGACCGCGACGAGCTCATCAAGATCATCCAGGCTCTCGGCTAGATTAATCACTCGCTGTGATCATCGAGTTGGCAGCATGTAACACTGGAGTATGTCCTCGCCACTGAAATGCCTGGTCACCGGCGCCTCTGGGTACATCGGCGGCCGACTTGTCCCCGAGCTGCTCGCCGCCGGTTACAGCGTGCGCTGCATGGCGCGCGACCCGGGCAAGCTGGACGGGCGCCCCTGGTCGGGTGACGTCGAGGTCGCGGCGGCCGACGTGATGGACGCGGACGCGGTGCGCCGCGCCCTCGACGGGATCGAGGTCGCGTATTACCTGATCCACTCGCTCGGCACCGGCCCGACCTTCGAGCAGCGGGACCGCGAGGCGGCCGGAATCTTCGCCCGGGCGGCCGCCTCGGCCGGGGTCAAGCGCATCGTGTACCTCGGCGGCATCATCTCCGGCCCGGTCGCGGCGCTGTCGCCGCACCTGCGCTCGCGGGCCGAGGTCGGGGACATCCTGCTGGCCAGCGGTGTGCCGACGGCCGCGCTGCAAGCGGCCGTGATCATCGGCAGCGGGTCGGCCTCGTTCGAGATGCTGCGCTACCTGACCGAGCGGCTGCCCGCGATGGTCACCCCGAAATGGGTGACCACCCGCATCCAGCCGATCGCGGTCGAGGACGTGCTGCGGTACCTGGCCGGCTGCGCGGCGCTGCCGGCCGACGTCAGCCGCCCCTTCGACATCGGCGGTCCCGACATCCTGACCTACGCGGATATGATGCGCCGGTACTGCGCCGTGGCCGGGCTCCGGCAGCGCGTCCTGATCCCGGTGCCGCT
>Ga0302314_10020248_pt1 | contig 11013 bp, 6 predicted proteins | sample III_Palsa_N2_3_FD_200533 | JGI IMG/M metagenome (GOLD analysis project Ga0302314, IMG submission 200533) | Peat permafrost microbial communities from Stordalen Mire near Abisko, Sweden - III_Palsa_N2_3 | ecosystem: Environmental > Terrestrial > Soil > Palsa > Peat permafrost | place: Sweden... | reverse complement strand
GCAAGGGCCGCGGCACCGCGGGTGAGGACGCTGACGCCGGCGAGGCCGGCACTGAGCCGGCCCCAGCGGCGCCGGACGGCAGCGACGGTGCTCGGGCAGGCGGCTATGGCGCCCCGGCGGGCGGCAGGCGGCGGGCCGCCGCCGATGGGGCGGCGCAGGACGACGTCGACGAGGACGCCGAGGACGAAGGCGACGACAACGGCGAAGGGACCGGCGCGCCAGCCCGCCGCAGGCGCCGCAGACGCCGCAGCGGATCCGCTGCAGAAGCCGACTCGCAGGCACCCGACGACCCGCCGAACACGGTCGTGCACGTCCGCAGCGCGCGCGCCGCGGCGGCCGACGAGCCGTCCGGCGACGTCAAGGGATTTCGCGGCTCGACCCGGCTGGAGGCCAAGAGGCAGCGGCGGCGCGAGGGCCGCGAGTCAGGCCGGCGGCGCCCGCCGGTCATCACCGAGTCCGAGTTCCTGGCTCGCCGCGAGGCCGTGGACCGGGTCATGATCGTGCGGCAGCACGGCGAGCGGACCCAGATCGCGGTGCTCGAGGACGGCGTCCTTGTCGAGCACTACGTGGACAAGGCCAGCCACCAGTCCTACGTCGGCAACGTCTATCTCGGCAAGGTGCAGAACGTGCTGCCCTCCATGGAAGCCGCGTTCGTCGACATCGGCAAGGGCCGGAATGCCGTTCTCTACGCTGGCGAGGTCAACTTCGATGCGAGCGGGCTCGAAGGCGAGTCCAAGCGCATCGAGTCGGCGCTCAAGTCGGGCCAGTCCATCCTCGTGCAGGCCACCAAGGACCCGATCGGTCACAAGGGCGCCCGGCTCACCAGCCAGGTGAGCCTGCCCGGCCGTTACCTCGTCTACGTGCCGGGCGGGGGGATGACCGGGATCAGCCGCAAGCTGCCCGACACCGAGCGGGCCAGGCTCAAGCAGATCCTGAAGAAGGTCATGCCGGAGAACGCCGGGGTGATCGTCCGGACGGCCGCCGAGGGTGCCGCCGAGGAGGAGCTGGCGCAGGACGTCGCGCGGCTGTCCGCGCAGTGGGAGGCCATCGAGCAGAAGGCGAAGACCGCGACCGCCCCCGAGCTGCTGTACAGCGAGCCCGATCTGACGATCAGGGTGGTCAGGGACATCTTCAACGAGGACTTCGCCAGCCTGGTCATCTCCAGCGACGGCGAGTGGGACATGGTGGAGGACTACGTCCGCTACGTCGCGCCGCACCTGTCCGACCGGCTGAGCCGGTGGGACGGCGATCAGGACGTCTTCGCCGCGTATCGGATCGACGAGCAGATCGCCAAGGCGCTGGACCGCAAGGTCTGGCTGCCCAGCGGGGGGTCGCTGGTCATCGACGCGACCGAGGCCATGACCGTCATCGACGTGAACACGGGTAAGTTCACCGGCCACGGCGGCAACCTGGAGCAGACAGTCACCCGCAACAACCTGGAAGCCGCGGAGGAGGTCGTCCGGCAGCTCAGGCTGCGCGACGTGGGCGGCATCATCGTCATCGACTTCATCGACATGGTGCTGGAGAGCAACCGCGATCTGGTGCTCAGGCGGCTGCTCGAATGCCTCGCCCGGGACCGGACCAAGCACCAGGTGGCGGAGATCACCTCGCTCGGCCTGGTGCAGATGACGCGGAAGCGGGTCGGGTCCGGGCTGCTTGAGGCGTTCTCCGTGCCGTGCGAGCACTGCAACGGGCGCGGCGTGCTTATTTCGCTTGAACCGGTTGATCACACGCCGGCCAGCCCGCGCGGCGGCCTGCCAGCCGAGAGTGACCGGCAGGCAGGCAGCGACAGCCAGGCCAGGAACGGCCGCCGTGGCGGCCGCGGCTCCGGCCGGGGCAGGAAGAGTGAGCAGGCATCCGTCGCCGCGGACATGGCGGGCATCGCGTCAGGCCAGCCATCGGCCGCCGGGGAACCCGCGGAGCTGGCTGGTGCCATCCGGCCCGCCGGTGACGTGCCCGCGGTCGCGCTCGCGCCTGCGGCCGTAGCCCTGCACCAGGCTGAGGTTCTGCACCAGGCTGAGGCTGTGCACCAGGCCGGGGCTATGCACGAGGCTGAGGCCGTCCACCAGGCTGAGGCCGTCCACCAGGCTGAGGCCGTCCACCAGGCTGAGGCCGCGCACCGGGCGGCGAGTCCCCCCGGTCCCGTGGTCACCGTAGGACCTGTCATGATCGGCGGCGCGCCGGCCGCCGCGGCCGATCGGGGCGGGCACGCGGATGACGAGCCGGCCGAGACGAAGCGTCCCGCCGCCCGCCGCCGCCGGGCGGCAGCCGCGGTGCTCGCCCCGGACCCGTCCGCGGAGAACGGCGACGCCGGCCTGGGGGCCGGCCCTGCCGACGGCGAGGAGACCAGGCAGGCACCGGCAGCGGCGATCTGAGGACGCGCCGCGTCTGGTAGCCTTTGTGGTCGGCGCACAGGAAAGATCCAGCGGCGGTCCGCCGCGGGTTGTGCGGTGCGCAAACCGGTGGTCGGGGCCGTATACAAGGCAGCAGCCCGCCGGCATCGATGTCGGGCTTGTTGCGCGAATCACGCGGCGGGGCACGCATAAGGGAGAGAGAGTTCACGGTGTACGCGATCGTGCGCTGCGGCGGCAGGCAGGAGAAGGCGTCGGTCGATGACGTCCTGACCGTTGACAAGCTCGCCGGCGAGGTCGGGTCCAGCCTGACGCTGCCTGCCGTGCTGGTCGTCGACGACGGCAAGGTCATCAGCGACCCGGCGGTGCTGGGCGGATATCAGGTCACCGCGGAGATCGTCGGCCCGGCCAGCGGACCCAAGATCAACATGATCCACTACAAGAACAAGACCGGCTACCGGCGTCGGCTCGGTCACCGGCAGAAGTACACGCAGGTGAAGATCACCAAGATAAGCGCAGGGAAAGCCAGCGCCAGCTCAGGGAAGAAGGGCTGAGATGGCACACAAGAAGGGCGCCTCGTCTAGCCGGAACGGCCGGGACTCTAGCGCTCAGCGGCTCGGCGTGAAGCGGTTCGGCGGGCAGCTGGTAGGTGCCGGCGAGATCATCGTGCGCCAGCACGGCACCCACTTCCACCCCGGCCCCGGCGTCGGCCGCGGCGGCGACGACACCCTGTTCGCCCTCGTCACGGGGACGGTCGAGTTCGGTACCCGGCGCGGCCGGCGTGCCATCAGCGTGATCCCCGTCGCGGCCCGCGATGGTGCCGCGGAGCAGGCGGTATAGCTCCGCCGGAGCAGTTCACCAGGCGTTGCCTCGAGGGCGGACCGGGTCGCCGGCCCGCCCTCGGCGTGTCTGGCGGCCGTCGTCCCGCCGGGGCCCGCGACGCCGCGGCAGCCGCGACGCAAGAGAAGGGCAGGAGGTGCGGCAATGGCTGAGTTCGCTGATCAGGCTGAGGTGCGAGTGCAGGCGGGTGACGGCGGCCATGGCTGCGCCTCGATCCACCGGGAGAAGTTCAAGCCGCTCGGGGGTCCGGACGGGGGCAACGGAGGCCGTGGCGGCGACGTGATCATCGAGGTGGATCCCAGCGCCGCGACGCTGCTGGACTTCCACCGCAGGCCGTTGCGGCGGGCGGGCAGCGGCAAGCCAGGCGCCGGCTCCAACCGGAGCGGCGCCGAGGGCGCTGACCTCGTCCTCCAGGTCCCGGACGGCACCGTGGTCAAGACCCAGGACGGGGCCGTGCTGGCCGACCTGATCGGCGCCGGGACCAGGTTCGTCGCTGCCCAGGGCGGTCGCGGCGGGTTGGGAAACGCGGCGCTTGCCTCGGCCCGGCGCAAGGCCCCGGGCTTCGCGCTCCGCGGCGAGCCCGGCGTCGCGCGAACCCTGGTCCTGGAACTCAAGACCGTGGCGGACGCCGGCCTGGTCGGCTTCCCGAACGCGGGCAAGTCCTCGCTCATCGCCGTGCTGTCGGCAGCTCGCCCGAAGATCGCGAACTACCCGTTCACCACCCTGATCCCGCACCTGGGCGTGGCCGAGGCGGGCGAGACCCAGTTCGTGGTCGCTGACGTGCCCGGGCTGATCCCCGGGGCCAGCCACGGCAAGGGCCTGGGACTCGACTTCCTCCGGCACGTGGAGCGCTGCACGGTCCTGGTGCACGTGCTCGACTGCGCCATCGAGGAACCAGGCCGCGATCCGCTCGCAGACCTAGCCGTGATCGAGCAGGAGTTGGCCGCCTACGAGACCGTGACCGGCGCCGACCTGCGCGACCGGCCGAGGATCATCGCGCTCAACAAGATCGACGTGCCGGCCGCCCGCGAGCGCGCGAACCAGGTGGCGCCGGTGCTCGCCGCCCGCGGCCTTACCGTCTGCCCGGTATCGGCGGCGACCAGGGAGGGCCTGCGCGAGCTGGCGTTCGCGCTCGCCGCGGTCATCTCCTCGGCCCGCGCGGCAGCGCCGCAGGCCGAGCCGACCCGGCTGGTCATCCGCCCCGAGCCGGTCGCCGGGCCAATGTTCGAGGTGGTCAGGACCGGCGACAACAGCTTCGCCGTCCGAGGTGAGAAGCCCAGGCGGTGGGTGCTGCAGACCGACTTCAGCAACGACGAGGCCGTCGGCTATCTCGCCGACCGGCTCGCCAAGCTGGGGATCGAGGACGCGCTCGCCGCGGCGGGGGCGCTGCCCGGCGCCGAGGTGCTGATCGGGGAGGAGTCCAACGAGGTGGTGTTCGACTGGGATCCCGATCTGCCTACCGGGGCGGGCTTCGGCCCACGTGGCACCGACCGCCGCCTGTCCCGCTGACCTCGCTGTCCTCCCGACCCAGCCGACCTGCTAGCCCCTCCTGTCCCGCCAGCCCCGGCCTGTCCCGCCAGCCCCGGCCTGTCCCGCCAGCCCCGGCCTGTCCTGTTAGCCCCGGCCTGTCCTGTTAGCCCTCGGCCTGTCCCGCCAGCCCCGGCCTGTCCTGTTAGCCCTCGGCTGACCACCTGATCCGTCGGTTGTCCCGCTGATCCCTCCTGCCTCTCCAACCCCACTGGCTGGCCGTGCTGCCCGGCCCGGATCCGCGTCACCTTGATCTCGAAGGATTCGGCGCCATATGGGACGCCAATCCTTCGAGATCAAGGTCGGCCGTTCTTTCGTGCTGACTCGGGTGCGGCGGCGAGGACACGCTGGACCTCGTCGTAGCCGACCGGGCTGGGCGGCTGGCGCTGCTCGCCAGGCTGCTGGATCAGGGCTGGCTGGTCCGCCGGAGTACGCCGCGCGCGGTGCGGCTGACCAGGGCCGGCCAGCAGGCGCTCGCCGGCGCGTCCGGGCCGCATCCGTATGGGGCACACGCGGTCGGCCAGCACGGGCTCCGCAGCTGACCAGTGCCCCAGCTGACCAGTGCCCCAGCTGACCAGTGCCCCAGCTGACCAGTGCCCCAGCTGACCAGTGCCCCAGCTGACCAGCACCGCAGCTGACAGCGCGGGCGACCCGGGCGCGGTAACCGTGGCGGTGGCACCATCTCGGCCGGGAACCCGGTCCAGCGCAGCGACGGCGGCAGATGGCCGATGTCGTTGAAGCTGATCAGCGAGGCGGGCACGCCGGTCCGGTAGAGGATCACGGTGAGGCCGCCGTTGCACTGATTCAAGCCCAGCCACCGCCAGTCCGGTGCATCGAGGGCGTGCCGGACGAACCAGCCGATCAGGAAGTTGTGCGTGACGAGCAGCTCGCTGCTGTCCTGCCCGGCGGGCCGGCCGTAGCGCTCGATGGCAGCCGTGGCCAGCTCGGCTCCCTCGGACCGCTCCTCCGCCGAGTAGCCGTCGAAGAGACCGGCATAGGGCGGCGGCAGTTCCGGCTGGCCGGGGACCGGCGGCAGGTAGTCGCCGAGCAGCCCGGACGGGCCGACGGGGACGCCGGGCAGGAAATCGGCGATCAGGTCCGCGGTCTCTTCGCCGCGCTGCTCCGGGCTGTGCCGGATGGCCGAGAACCGGATATAACGCAGCCTTTCGCCGGCTGCGCTCGCCTGCTGGCGGCCGGCCTGGGTCAGAGCGCCGTCGTTACCGGCCTCGCCGTGTCTGACCAGGTAGAGGAATCGGCTCGGCACCATAGTCCTTTCCGGCCGCGGTGGCGATCGGGTACTCAGGGCAGCGTCATGACCTGCGGTCCGTCAGCGGTGATGGCGACCGTGTGCTCGAAGTGCGCGGCACGGCTGCCGTCAGCTGTGCGCAGTGTCCAGCCGTCGTCGTCGATACGGTAACCATCGCGGCCGCCGGCCATGAACCACGGCTCGATGGCGAGCGCAAGCCCTGGCCGCAGGGTAATGCCCCGTCTCGGCCTGCCCTCGTTCGGCACGGACGGGTCCTCGTGCATGTGCCTGCCGATCCCGTGGCCGCCGAAGTCGGTGTTGATCCCGTAGCCGCCGGCCCGGCCGACCTGGCCGATGGCAGCCGAGATGTCGCCAAGCCGTGCGCCGGGCACAGCCGCCCCGATACCGGCCTGCAGGGCGCGGCGGGTCGTTTCGGCCAGCCGGGCATCGGCGGGCCGCGGCGCGCCGACGATGAACGTGACGGCCGCGTCGCCGGTCCAGCCGTCGATCTCGGCCCCGCAGTCGATGCTGACCAGGTCACCGTCGGCGAGGCGGTAGTCGCCCGGGATGCCGTGCAGCGCGGCGTCGTTGACGGAGGCGCAGATCACCGCCGGGAACGCGGTGCGGGCGAACCCTGGCTGGTAGCCGAGGAAGGTCGACGTCGCCCCGTGCTCGGCCAGGACTGACCGCGCCAGCGCATCCAGCGACCGCAGGGTAACGCCCGTCGCCGCGTGCGCCGCGGTGGCGGTAAGCACGGCGGCGACAGCTCGCCCCGCCTCGCGCATCGCGGCGATCTCGGCTGCCGACTTCAGCTCGACCATGCATATCTCCCCTCGGTAGCTATCCTGCTGCACCCGGCCGACGGCCCGCATCCCGGACCCGTCCCAGATCCGTGCGACGTGCTGGTGCGGGCGCTCGGGCAGACCGAAGACGACATCGTGGTCGATCCTGGCTGCGGAACCGGCCAGCTGACCCTGCCGCTCGCCGGGCGAGTGCGCGGCGTGGCCGGCGTGGATGCGGAAGACAGCGACCCGGCGCGTTGTTGTACCTTTGCTGCTGTTGTTTCGCAGTGAAGTCCACGACGACGCTGGTGAGGTGGCGCGAGAGGCGGACGGGTGGGCGCAGCCCTGCGCGGCTGACGCGAGAGACGGAAAGCGCTAGATCTGCAGCGCGTATGACCCGAGATCCAGGTGCGTCGATAAACCGTCGCTTCGCTGTGCGAAGAAAGGATTCTGGTTGTCAAACGAGGACATCGGCCTCGAGCAGGACTATGTCTCGATGCTTTACCGGCGCCTCGACGAACTGCGGGAACGGGCGTCAGGCCGGCTAGCCAGCGTGCTGAGGCAGGCCGGCGGGACGCATCAGGCCAGGACCGAGCGCGAAGTGTTCAGCACCATGTACGGCCAGCAGCTTGCGCAGTTCGACGCTGCGGAGAACGGGCTTTGCTTCGGCCGGCTCGACTTTCGTGACGGGGATCGCCGCTACATCGGCCGCCTCGGAATTCACGGTGATTCCGAGGACTACGAGCAGTTGCTGATGGACTGGCGCGCGGCAGCGGCGCGGCCCTTCTACCTGGCCACCGCCGTCTCGCCCGAGGACGTGCTGCTGCGGCGGCACATCGAGACCAGGGACCGGAAGGTGGTCGGCCTCGACGACGAGGTCCTGGACCTCGCATCGGCTGATCCGACCCGCCATGAGGGACTCGCCGGCGAGTCGGCCCTGCTGGCCGCCATGAGTGCCAGCCGTACCGGGCGGATGAGTGACATCGTCGAGACCATCCAGGCTGAGCAGGACCACATCATCCGGTCCGCCCTGGCCGGCGTCCTCGTCGTGCAGGGCGGCCCCGGTACCGGCAAGACGGCCGTCGCCCTGCACCGCGCCGCCTTCCTGCTCTACACCCACCGTAGGCTGCTGCAAAAGCGCGGCGTACTCGTCGTCGGCCCGAACGCCACCTTCCTGCGCTACATCGGGCAGGTACTGCCGTCGCTGGGCGAGACCAGCGTGCTGCTGTCCACCATGGCTGGCCTGTACCCGGGCATCACGGCCACTGCGGCCGAGCCGCCGGAAGCTGCCGTGATCAAGGGCAGCCTGCGGATGGCGCGCGTCGTCGCGGCGGCCGTGCGTGACCGGCAGCAGGTGCCCGACGACGGGCTGGAGGTATCGGTCGAGGGCGATGCGTTCCTGATCAGCAGGCAGGCCTGCGCGATGGCGCGCGAGCGCGCCCGGCGCTCGCGGCGGCCGCACAACCAGGCACGGCACATCTTCGTCCGGGAGATGCTCGACGCCCTCACCGGGCAGGTGGTGGCCAAGCTCGGCGCCAACGTGCTCGGCGAGGGCAACCTGCTCAGCGACGCCGACGTCGCGGAACTGCGGCAGGAACTGCGCGCCGACCCGGGCGTGCGCGCCGCGATCGGCCGGCTGTGGCCGGTGCTGACACCACATCGGCTGCTGACCGAGCTGTTCTCGTCGCCGCAGCGGCTGGCCTCGGCCGCGGCGGGACTCTCCGCGGCAGAGCGGGCGCTGCTGCTGCGTGGCCAGGGCGGACAGGGAGGCGGCGGCGAGGCAGCCGACCGAACACCCGCCGGCCGGGCGCCCGCCGGCCCGGCGCCGGCCGGCCGGGCGCCCGCCGACTGGACGCCGGCCGATGTGCCATTGCTCGACGAGGCGGCGGAGCTGCTCGGCGAGGACGACCTGGCAGCCAGGGTCCGCGCCGACCGCGAGCGACGCGCCCAGGTCGGCTATGCCCAGGGCGTGCTCGACATCATGTCGCGAGACGAGGAGGACGATCCCGAGATTCTGATGGGCGCGGACCTTGTGGACGCCGACAGGCTGGCCGCGCGGCACGAGCAGGACGAGTTCCTGACCGCGGCCGAGCGGGCTGCCGCCGACCGGACGTGGGCCTTCGGCCACGTCATCGTGGACGAGGCGCAGGAGCTCTCGGAGATGGCCTGGCGGATGCTCATGCGCCGTTGCCCGGCCAGGTCGATGACGATCGTCGGCGACGTCGCGCAGACCGGCGACCTGGCCGGCGCGGCGTCGTGGGAGCAGATGCTCGGCCCGTATATGGGGGAGCGCTGGCGGCTGGCGGGGCTGACCATCAACTACCGGGCGCCCGCCGAGATCATGGCGGTGGCTGCTGACGTGCTGGCCGCCATCGACCCGGCGCTTGAGCTGCCGCGGTCGGTCCGCGAGTCGGGAGCCGCCCCGTGGCGGCTGCAGGCAGCGGAGGGCGGCTTGGCCGAGCAGCTGGCGGCGGCCACGGCACGGGCGGCCGCGCAGGCCGGCGACGGGCGGCTGGCGGTGATCGTGCCCGCCGCGCGGCTCGCCGAGCTCGGCAGCGCCATCGTCGGCGCATTGCCCGACGCGACCTCGCGGCCCGCCTCGGCCGGCCCGGCCGCTGCGACGACTCCGGCCACGGCCAGCACCGCGGCCACTCCCAGCACCGCGGGCGGGACCAGCACTGCGGCCACTCCCAGCACCGGGGGCGAGACTAGCACCGCGGCCACTCCCAGCACCTGGGGCGGGACTAGCACCGCCGGGGGGACGGCGGGTGGCGAGGATCCCGACCTGGAGAGCCCGGTAGTGGTACTGACCGTCCGGCAGGCCAAGGGCCTGGAGTTCGACTACGTGCTGATCGCCGATCCCGGCCAGATCCTGGCCGAGTCGGCGCGCGGGCTCAGCGACCTTTACGTGGCGCTGACCAGGGCTACCCAGCGCCTCGGGGTCGTGCACTCCGGTCCGCTGCCCAGCGTGCTGGCGGGCCTGAAGCCGATCGGCTCAGTGGCGGAGATCGGCTAAAGCGGCCGCGTCCTGCAGCGCGACTGGCCGCTCGTCCATCAGCGCGGAGGATCTGCACCCTCTGACATGCCGGATCCGCCACGTTAATCCGTAGTTCCCCCCCAGTAGCCAACCGACATAGGCGCTGACCAGGCAAAACGGCCTTGGCTCATGACTACGTAGTCATGTAATTTCGAGATCAAGGGGCTCTACCACCTGGTCAAACGCGTCGGCCAATCGCCTTGGGGGGAACTTCGGGTTAATGAAGAGCTGACGGAGAACTCGGCAAGATGCGTGGCTGGTATGACGCGATTGGTCAGTGAGGCAGATGTGACGCTGCTAGCCTGCACGCCCGGCTGGCCTGCACGCCGGGCTGGCCTGCACGCCCGGCTGGCCTGCACGCCGGGCTGGCCTGCACGCCGGGCTGGCCTGCACGCCCGGCTGGTCAATACGCCGCGGCTCCAGCTGCTCCGCCGGGCGGCTGCGTCTAGCTGTCGTCGCGGTTGCCGAACCGGCTGAACAGCCGCTCGCCAGCGCCGACGGCGGTCTCCGCGACGCCGCGGACCATGCCGACGAACGGGTCGGCGGTCCGGCTCCAGGACTCCTGGTAGGACCGCGCGGCCGCCTTGACCTCCTCGCTGACCGACGCGTCGGCGTCGTCCTCGCGGCGCGGGTAGTTCCCGGCCAGGATGGTGGCGTAGTCGCCCTCGGCCGCCCAGCGGTCGAGCTCGGCGAACCGCACCACCGCGAACGGGTGCGTGTTGCCCTGCAGCTGGAGCAGCTTGAGCAGCCCTTCCCGCACGTCCGGCACGGCGTCGTACTCGCGCGCCTGGGCGTGGAACGCGTCGTGGCTCAGCTCGGACATCCGGGAGCCGCCCGCGGTCTTCATCAGCGCGCGGCGGGCCGCCTCCACGTCCTGGCCGGCCAGCAGGCCCGCCCGGTCGCAGGACAGCTCGGACTTGCGGTACCACTCCTCCAGGCCCCAGATGATCGCCCGCAGCCCGAGATAGCCGATCGGCATCCAGGCGATCCGGGAAGCCAGCCTGATCAGGTGATAGAGCATCGTCCGGTACACCGAGTGGCCGGACAGCACGTGCCCGAGCTCGTGCCCGATCGCGAACCGCATCTCCTCGGCGTCGAACAGGTCCACCATGCCGGTCGTGATCACGATGAACGGCTTGTCGGTGCCGAGCGTCATCGCGTTGACCGTCGGGTCCTGCGTGATGAACAACTCCGGCACTGTCGGCAGGTCCAGGACGTAGGCGCCGTCAA
>Ga0302314_10020245_pt1 | contig 11013 bp, 9 predicted proteins | sample III_Palsa_N2_3_FD_200533 | JGI IMG/M metagenome (GOLD analysis project Ga0302314, IMG submission 200533) | Peat permafrost microbial communities from Stordalen Mire near Abisko, Sweden - III_Palsa_N2_3 | ecosystem: Environmental > Terrestrial > Soil > Palsa > Peat permafrost | place: Sweden... | reverse complement strand
CGGACGCAGTGGACACCGTCGCGCAGGCCGCGACGCTCCTGTTCGTCAACGGGCAGACCACCGAGCGGACGGTTATCGCCGCGGAAAAACTCGGCCGTGCTCTGGGCGTGCCACTCACGCTCCACCCGCGCTGGGGCGAGCTTGAGCTCCGCGTCGACGGAACGCCCTACTCTGCCATTACGGCGGCAGCGCCTCTCGGCGTCAACATGGCCAAAGCATTGGCAACCATGAATATTGTCGACGAGGTCTGCGAAGGCTCACTGAACGGCGGCGCCGCACGTTCGGCGCTCGCAGCCGTCGAGCGTATGGGCCCAGTCTCCACCCTACGCTTCGCCCTGTTCGCGGCCATCGGGGCCGCCTCGATGGGCGTGATCTACGGTGTGCTCGATGTGACAAGCCTGCTGTTGATCGCGTTCAGCGCCGGGATGGGCGGGCTTCTGCGCCGCTGGCTAGCGACGCTCGGTGGCAATCCGTTCATCCAGCCACTTTGCGCCGCTGCCGTCGCAGGAGCCATCGGCGCTATTGCCACGCGCTTGCACTTGCCGGATACGCAATTGTTCATCGCGCTTTGTCCCTGCATGGTGCTCGTGCCGGGCCCGCACATCTTGAACGGCGCGTTCGACCTTGCGCACACACGCGTCGCGCTCGGCATCGAGCGCCTCACGTATGCGGGCTTGATCGTGCTGGTTATTTGCACAGGACTGCTAATGGCTCTTGCTGTCGGCGGCGCAACCCTTCCCGCCGCCGCGATGTCCGCGCGCGTGCCGCTGGGTGCAGACGTGATCGCAGCGGGGTGCGCGGTCGTGGCCTATGGCACGGTCTTTTCGATGCCCTGGCGCCTGCTGGCGTTGCCGATCGTGGTCGGCATGCTCGCTCATGCCGCGCACTGGGCACTGATCTCGCTCGCGGGCGCGGATGTCGCGGTCGGGGCATTGGTCGCTTGCACGCTGGTCGGCGTGATGGTCACGCCGATCGCCGATCGTCTGCGACTGCCGTTTGCGGCCGTCGCATTTTGCGCCGTCGTCTCCATGATGCCCGGCTTCTTTCTGTTCCGCGTAGCAGACGCCCGGGTCGAACTGGTCGCGAGCGGCGGTCTGGCGCCGGTGGATCTGGTCTCAAGCGTGGCCGCGAACGGCGCGACTGCGTTCCTGACTATCGTGGCGATGAGCTTCGGACTGATCGTGCCGCGCATGCTGAGCAACTACTTTCGGACGCTGTCCGCACGACAGGGGGCCGATCATGCCTAACCTGATAGCGATACTCTGCTCCGGGCAGGGTGGCCAGCATCCCGCCATGTTCGACCTCGTCGCGAACTGCCCGGAGGCCGAACCCGTCTTCGCCGCCGCGGCCGAAGTGCTGGGACAGGATCCTCGTCGGTTCGTGCGGGAAGTCGCTCGGGCAGACCTGTTCTCAAACCGCTCCGGCCAGATTCTGTGCTGCACCCAGGCTCTGGCGGTACAGGCAGCGCTTGGCACGGCGTGGCCCGCACGCGCGGTGATCGCCGGCTACAGCATTGGCGAACTCGTGGCCTGGGGATGCGCCGGCGCCGTCAATGGGCCGGGCGTTCTGCGCCTCGCGCAACAGCGCGCGGCGGCCATGGATGCGGCCGCGCCGAGCGACGGCGGTCTCGCCGCCATCGTCGGCCTGCGCCGTTCGAACCTGGAGCCGATCCTGGCGCGGCATGAACTCTCCATCGCGATCGTCAACGGCGTGGACAGCTTCGTCGTCGGAGGCCGTCGCGCCGGGCTCGACGCCGCATGCCAGGAGGCCGCGGCGCGCGGAGCGAAGCACACCGTGACGCTACCGGTTGCAGTGCCATCGCACACGCCTCTCCTGCGCAAGGCGACTGAGCAGTTTCGTGCCGTCCTGTGCGCAGCGTCTCCACAGTTGCCGGGCGCCGGCCGTCGGCTGCTGAGCGGGATCGACGGCGACACGATCTACGACATGGAAACCGGGATTGACAAGCTGGCCCGTCAGATCTCCACAACCATCGATTGGGCTGCTTGCCTCGAGAGCTGCCGGTCGGCCGGCGCGGTGGCGGCTCTGGAACTCGGTCCCGGAAGCGCGTCGAGCCGTATGGCGTCGCCGCTGTTTCCAGATGGCCGTGCCCGCGCTGTGGACGAATTCCGCACCTTGGCCGGATTGAAGTCGTGGCTGCAACGGGCGATGGACTGATATGGAGTCAATCGTGCAGCCCGCCTGCTTCGGAAGGTCACTTTGCCCGCGGCGCTTGCAGGTCTGGTGATCATCGCCGGATATGCGAGTATTGGGAAAATCGCGCCTCAGGACAAGATCAGCGACCCCGCCGTGCTGGACGTCGGCTCTGCTATCCGTGACGCCAACAACGACGCACACTGGCCCGACGCCAGGTGGTGGCAGGCCTATAACGACCCGCAGGTAAACCAGTGGATCGACACGGCCAACCAGGGCAGCCCGATTCTCGCGATCGCGCAGGCGCGCGTGCGCGAGGCGTTATCGATGGCGGGCGTCGCACGTTCGGCGCTTGCGCCGCACGTCAACGGCAACCTCTCGGTTGAGCGCGAACAATGGCCGGACAACGAGTTCTACGGCCCCGGCCCGCTGGGTAACCAGAACACCTGGAACAACACCGGCACGATCGGGCTCGACTACCGTCTCGATCTCTGGGGAAAGGACAGGAATTCCGCGAAACGCGCGCTCGATGTCGCGCATGCAACCGCCGCAGACGCCCGTGCTGCACAGCTTGAACTCGACACAAACATCGTGCGGACCTACATCGGTATGTCGCGTGACTATGCCTTGCTCGATATCGCCCAATCCACCTTTGGCGAGCAACAGCAAATCCTTGCACTCGCACAGCGGCGTTTAGCCGGTGGGCTTGGAACTCAACTTGATGTGAGCCAGGCGCAAACGCCTTTACCTGAGTATGAACGCCAGATTGAAAGCATCCAGGAATCGATCGCACTTGAAAAGAATCAACTCGCCTCGTTGGCGGGAAAGGGTCCAGGCTCGGGACAATCCATCGCGCGCCCAACGCTTGCGCTCGATGGGCCAGACGGCTTGCCTACCGCGCTGCCGTTGAACTCGTCGGCCATCGACCGGACATAGTCGCGGCGCGCTGGACCGTTGCCGCGCAAGCTCGCGGAATCGATGTCGCCAAGGCCAACTTCTATCCAGACATCGATTTGATGGCGTCGCTCGGGGGATATGCGGCAACGGGCCCGCTCTTTCAGTTTCTCAAGTCTGCGAGCGGAAGCTGGACCGGCGGACCCGCGATGTCCTTGCCGATCTTTGACGGCGGTCGGCTAAGGTCCGAACTCGGTGCACAGTCTGCCTCATTCGATGTCGCTCTCAGCCAATACAATGAGACGATTGTGACAGCGTTGAAGAATATTTCGGATTACGTAATTACCCTACGATCGCTCCAATCCCAGGAGACCGACGCGCAGCGCTCGATTGCGTCCGCCACAAAGAGCTACAACCTCGTCAAGGAAGGCTTTCGTCGTGGCTTGACCGATTACGTGAACGTTCTGGTAGCGCAAACCCAATTGCTGCCGGCCAAACAAGTCCAACGTGCCTTCAGCCCGTGGCCCCCACCTATCCGAACCTAGAGAAATCCCGCAGCCCGTGCTCAAATATCTAGGAGACGAGGCAAATGGAGATACCCACGGGCGCTGAAGACTGGATTCGACGCTGGGACCGCCTTCGGAGGCGGTGCAAACGGTCCTCCTCCCGCCGCTGTCTCTCGATGCTTTCAAGTTCGGGATCGCGGGCGCGCTCGATCCACTTCGCCACAAACCAAAGGCACGGTCCGAACAGCAAGCCGGCAACGAACGCTTCAAGTACCGTTCGGATGCTGTAAACCCTGGAGGTAATCCACAACTCAGGGCAGCCGCCGTCGAAACCACCTCGATCCCGTTACGATCGCCTGGCGGACCCAGACTTCGAGAGATTCGGACGAAGCAACGATGCGAACTTATCTGCGAGGGCCGGCTTCGAACGGTGCGGCCAGATTGCGCTCAGCTCGAAGAACGGGAGCGAGGCGCCATCGCGGACCTCGCACAGTCTGACGCCAGCAAACTGAATGGCCTGCACGGACTGCGGCAACAGGGACGCGCCGCAGCCGGCGGCGACGCAGGCTAGCACCGTGAGCGAGCGGTTTGCGTGCTGGACGACGTTCGCTTCGCATCCCGCCTTCCTGAAGGCGCTCAGGATCCCCGCTCGAATCACGGGAAGCTGATCGTGCGGAAACCAGACGAGCCCCAGGTCGGCAAGCTCGCGCAGACTCACCTTGCCGTCATCCGAAACCGGGTTTGCGAGTGGCATCACCGCGAGCAGCCGCTCCCGGGCGATCAGCTTCTCGCGCATCTTGCCGCCCACGGCCACCGGCGTATGGAGCAAGCCCAGATCGATGCTCCCCTCCTCGAGTGCGGCGGCCTGCTCCGCGTTGCTCATTTCCTTCAACACGAGCTCGACGCCGGGCACCTGGGCCCGCAGCGCCGCGATCGCTCTCGGCAGCACGTCGAACAACGCCGCGGACGCGAACCCGACCGTCAGTCTGCCGCCGAGTTGGGCGCCAATGTCCCGGGCCCGCTTTTCTGCGGCGTCGATACGCGAAACGCCGAGGCGAATGTCGTCCACGATCGCCGCGCCAGCGGTGGTCAGCGCGGCGCCACGCCGTGTGCGCTCGAACAGCTTGACGCCGAGCTCGCGCTCCATTCGGGTAATGGCCTGGCTCAGCGCCGGCTGCGCAATGCCCAGCGCCTGGGCGGCGCCCGTCACGCTTCCCGCGTCCGCGACCGCCAGGAAGTACTTGAGGTTTCGTGCAGATTCCATATTGCCGCGTTATGAATAAAGATCGTTTCCATAGTACCCGCGATCAACTGTGCATCCTAGACTGGCGGCAACGATCGATACATCAAGGCGAGATACGCCGGACAAGGAGACGGACTATGCGCTGGTACGCGGAAATCTCTCGAGCCGAGAAGAGAGCACTGTGGAGCTGCTTCGCGGGCTGGGGGCTGGACGGCGTGGATACCCAGCTCTTTAGCCTCGTCATTCCCACGTTGCTGGCTACCTGGGGCATCGGCAAGGGCGAGGCCGGCCTGATCGGCGGCGCCACGCTGGTCGCGGGCGCACTTGGGGGACTGCTCGCAGGCACGCTTTCCGACCGGTTCGGCCGGGTACGCACGCTGCAGATAACGGTCATCTGGTTCTCGCTTTTCACGTTTCTGAGCGCTTTTGCGCAAAACTTCGACCAGCTAATGGTACTGAAGGCACTCCAAGGCTTAGGTTTTGGCGGCGAATGGACGGCTGGAGCGGTGCTTCTGAGCGAAACCATCAAGGCGTGGCATCGTGGAAACGCCATGGGCATTGGGCAAAGCGCGTGGGGCTTCGGGTGGGCGGGCGCCGTCATCCTTTATATGGTCGTCTTCTCGTGGGTGTCTCCCGCATGGGCGTGGCGCGTGCTGTTCGCCGCAGGAGTGCTGCCCGCACTGCTCGTCATCTATCTCCGACGCAACGTTGTGGAGCCGCCTCGCGACCCACGCCGCGCAAAGCACCCAAGCGACCAGCGCGGTGCCTTCGCCACCCTGGCGGGCATCTTTCACCCATCCGTCATTCGCACGACGATTGTCGGCGCCCTGATCGGACTAGGCGCCCATGGCGGGTACCACGCGATCACGACCTGGCTGCCGACCTACCTCAAGACGGAGCGCCATCTGTCCGTGCTCGGTACCGGCAGCTACCTAGCGGTGGTCATCGTCGCGTTCATTCAGGGCTGTTTCCTGAGCGCATGGCTGCAGGACCGGATAGGCCGTCGCCGCAACGTCATTCTGTTCGCGGTCTGCTGCGCCGCGACCGTGAACCTGTACGTCTTCCTCCCGATCGGCGACACGGCTATGCTCATTCTGAGCTTTCCGCTCGGCCTCTTCGCCGCCGGTATCCCCGCCACGCTTGGCACGCTCTTCAACGAGCTGTATCCGCGGGGGATCAGGGGCACCGGCGTCGGATTCTGCTACAACTTCGGCCGCATCGTGTCTGCAAGTTTCCCTGTGCTGATCGGGCACATGAGCAACTCCATGCCGCTCGGCGCGGCGCTCGGTATCGACGCGGGAATCGCGTATGGCATGGTCGTGCTCGCCGCCTTGCTGCTGCCGGAGACGAGCAGGCAACGCGCTACCGGCCGCGCGTCGGTCGTCGTCTCCGAAACGCCGGCGCCGTCGCTCAAGTGACGTGTATTCAACAAACGGAAAGCCAGAACCCATGAGCGCTCTTGACCTCAGTAGTATCGATGCGGCAATACACGCTGCCGACGCAGGAGCCGGCGTAGCCGAGTGGCTCCGTGACCCAGCACCTCGTGTCTCCGCTGTCGATTCACATGCGCACGTGTTCGTGCGAGGGTTGCCACTCGCTCCGCAGCGGCGCCACGCACCGGACTACGATGCAACGCTGGATTCGTATGTCCGGTATCTCGCCGGGAATGAAGTGTCGCACGCCGTTCTCGTGCAACCCAGTTTCCTCGGAACCGACAACTCGTTCTTTGCCGCGATATGTAGACAGTACCCGCAGCGGTTTCGCGGTGTCGCAGTGGTCGAACCAGCCGTATCAGACAAAGAGCTGGAGTCACTTGCCGATGCGGGCGTAGTCGGCATGCGGCTGAACCTGCTGGGGCTGCCGCTGCCGGACCTTCGAAGCGGCGAATGGCCACGTCTTCTCGCGCGCGCCAATAGCCTGCGATGGCACGTCGAAGTCCATCGTGACGCAAGCGATCTGCCGATGGTCGTCGGCGAACTGCTTGCGCAGCGCTGCACGGTGGTCGTCGATCACTTTGGCAGACCGAACGCGGAAGCCGGAGTGTGGGATCCCGGGTTCAGGTATCTGCTTTCGACTGCCATCACCGGCAGGGTATGGGTGAAGCTTTCGGGCGCTTATCGAAGTACGCGAGGCAACAGCGGGCTTGGCCTCGGCACGGAACTCGCCGGTGCCCTGCTGGACGCTTTCGGCAGCGCGCGCCTGGTATGGGGTAGCGACTGGCCGCATACCCAGCATCAGGACCGCATCGACTATGCGGCGTCGGTCCATGCGCTCGCCACCTGGGTCCCGGAGGAATCGACCCGAGCTGCAATTCTCAGTCGGTCAGCCAAGGAGTTGTTTCGTTTCGACTAACGCGGCGCGTGCCGTGAACCGTTTCACTACCGATCGAGGAAGCCCTCATGAACTCCACCACCGCCTCTCGCAGAGCAGCATTTCGCCAACACGTCGCCGCACGACAAGGACTGTTGCTAGCCGGAGGATTTAACGCAATGAGCGCCCGGATCATCGAGGACCTTGGCTTTGGCGCCGTCTATCTCACAGGTGCCGGCGTCACGAACATGTCGTTAGGTCTTCCCGACCTTGGCTTCATCGGATTAAGCGACATGGCAGAACATGCCGCGCGGGTTCGGGATGCCGTCGACTTGCCGCTGGTTGTCGATGCCGATACGGGATTCGGCAATGCGTTGAATGTGCATCACGCCGTACGCACGCTTGAACGCGCGGGGGCAGATGCCATCCAGCTCGAAGATCAGGTCATGCCGAAGAAATGCGGGCATTTCGCGGGCAAGCATGTCATCAGCACGGCGGAGATGGTGAGCAAGATTCGAGCGGCAACCGACGCGCGCGAAGACGAGCACTTCCAGATCATCGCGCGCACCGACGCCGCAGCGGTGCACGGTATCGACGACGCCATCGAACGCGGCCACCGCTTCGTCGAGGCCGGCGCGGACATCCTGTTTATCGAGGCGATGGAAGGCCTTTCGGATGTCGAACGCCTGCCTGCTCTCTTTGAAGCGCCCTTGTTGATCAACATCGTGATTGGTGGGAAGACCCCGGTTCAAAGCCGCGAAACGCTCGAGCGATTCGGGTATGGACTGGTGCTCTATGCGAACGCCGCACTTCAGGGCGCTGTGCACGGCATGCAGCAGGCGCTCGGCCGATTGCAGTCGAAGGGCCAACTCGACGAAGACCCGACGATTGTCGCCCCCTTTGGCGAGCGCCAGCGGCTCGTCAAGAAGCCGATTTCCGACCAACTCGAAGAACGGTACAACGCCGGCTGACCACGACGAATACATGCCAAAAGACGGCGACGCAGGAGACATCGATATGACAAGGATTCCCGATCACGCTATGCGACAAGACCCGGCGACCGCCGGTTCAGAGGCGGAGGAGATACGCGCCGAGGCGGTGCGCCTGCGCTCATTGATCGGCGGGCTCATGGGCAACCTGATCGAGTGGTACGACTTTCTCGCTTACAGCATCTTCTCCATCTATTTCGCTTCGTCGTTCTTTCCGAGCGAAAACCCCACAGTGCAGCTGATGAACACTGCCGCGATCGCCGCGGTGGGATATGTTGCCCGACCTCTTGGAAGCTGGTTGATCGGACTTTACGCGGACCGCCAGGGCCGCAAGCGGGCTCTAACGTGGTCGGTTGCAGGGATGTGCTTCGGGTCCCTGATTGTCGCTGTAGCCCCGGGTTATCAAACCATCGGCGTATTCGCCCCTGCGCTGCTCATTGCCGCACGACTTTTGCAAGGGCTAAGCATGGGAGGTGAATACGGCACGAGCGCAACCTATCTGAGCGAGGTGGCGCCTGCCAATCGACGCGGCTTCTATCTCGGCTTTCTGCAGGTCAGCGTCGTCGCAGGACAGCTTCTTGCCCTCGGCCTCATGTTGCTCATGCAACGACTGCTTTTCACTTCGAGCCAGCTCGAGAACTGGGGCTGGCGTATTCCGTTCGTCATCGGTGGTCTTCTTGCGCTCTTCGCCATGTATATGAGACGCCACGTCAGCGAAACGCAGGACTTCGAGGCGAGTCGCCGGGAGTCTTCGTCGCCCGTCGCGCTTCAGCTACTCCAGCATTGGCGCAACATTCTGCTCGCGATCGGCATCACGGTAGGCGGAACGGTCGCCTTCTACACTTACACTGTGTACATGCAAAAGTTCCTGGTGAACTCTGACGGGTTCCGCAAGGAGACCTCGACGCTTGTCACGACTGGCGCGCTGCTTTTTTACATGCCTCTGCAACCGTTGTTCGGCCTGGCATCGGACCGGTTCGGTCGCCGCCCCGTTTTGATCTTTTTCGGTCTCAGTTGCACGCTGTTCTCCGTTCCTCTTTTCGAGGCCATCAGCCACACGACAAGCCCGGCGACGGCGGTCATCCTATGCTTCCTCGGGTTAGTCATGTTGAGCGGTTTCACGTCCATCCACATGCTGGTGAAGACGGAACTTTTTCCGGCGCGGATCAGGGCACTTGCGGTGGGGCTTCCCTACGCGCTGACGACCGCGATCCTCGGCGGCACGACGGAATTTGTCGCGCTGCGGTTCAAGGCATCCGGCCATGAGCCGTACTTCTTCTGGTAAGTCACGATATGGGCTGCCATTTCCCTGCTCGTCTATCTACGGATGCCCGAAACCCATGTCAGGGGAGCGGCCGCGAGCCCGGCGCGCCGTGCTTCGTAGAACCACGGCAATTGCCGACGCCGCCGCGCGAAAATTCGGCGGTGTGGGCGGGTTGACCGTTTCCTCCGGGACGCGCCACATTCAAACGGTTGCGAAAGCGTTCAAGTGCACGCCGCCGGACGTGTTCGCCGCTCGGCGACGTGATGACGGGCAGGGCAGCAACAGCAGTCACGTCGAGATGCCGGACTTGCCATTTTTCTTCGGAACGATGCTGTTGCCCGAAGCGGAACGCCCCTTGCGTGCAGCGCCTCGTTGCGCTGTGCCGGCATGTCCACCACGCCCGGCTTCCATCACGTCCTCGAGGTAGTGCTGTACCACGCGCTGGAACTCCAGCATAGCCTCGTGATGGTCGGCCAAGCTCGCATCGTGGCTCAGCGTGACGGCTGCCTTCATAAGATGCTGGACGACCACGGCCCGTAACAAAGCGTCTCTCGCGGACAGTCGCGGCGCGAGGGCGGCCAGCACGGATGCGATTCCCTTGCGCAATCTTTCGCGCACTCCGGTGGCGCCGGGCAATACGACATCAAGAGCGTCGACCAGCCCCACGAAAGCGGGGTGCGTCGTGCGAAACGCCACAAACAACGTCGTCAGCCGGCCCGCAACGACCGATACGTCCAGCAAGGGCACCTTCTCGCTCAGCTGGCCGAACGCTGCTTCAAGCTCGATCACGTACTGCTCGATTAGCGTAACTGCGACCTGCTCTTTCGTCGGAAAGAACTGGTAAAGCGAACCGATCGACGCCCCCGCGCGCGCGGCAATCGCTGTCATCGTCGTTGCTTCGTACCCTTTTTCAGCAAATTCCGCGCCTGCGGCCTCCAGCAACGACGCCACTCGCGCATGTCCGCGGGCGCGGCGCGGCGCCTTCGCCCCGCCCGTATTAGAAGTTGTTGACGTTTGTGAGGACATTCTCATATACTGTTTGTGAGCACCCCCTCACAATACACCAGCGGCTCGCCGCTTTCAACGGAAGACCATCATGTTGCAGAAACTTGACCCCAAGACTACCGCTCTCGTTCTGATTGATCTTCAGCAGGGCATTCTCGGATTCGGCAAAGCACCCCGCCCAGGCGCTGCCGTGGTGGCTACCGCAGCAACGCTCGCAAAGCGCTTCCGGGAAGTCAATGCGCCGGTTGTCCTCGTCCGGGTGGGCTGGAGCGCCGACTTCGGCGATGCACTGAAGCAGCCCGTCGATCAGCCCATCGCGCTTCCCGCCGGCGGACTGCCCTCGAACTGGTGGGACTTCCCCGCCGAACTGGCGGTGGAGGAGCGCGACATCAAGATCACGAAGCGCCAATGGAGCGCTTTTTACGGCACCGAACTCGACCTGCAATTGCGGCGTCGCGGCATCGAAACCATTGTGCTCGGCGGGATTTCGACGAACATCGGCGTCGAGTCGACGGCCCGCACCGCGCACGAGCACGGATACTCGCTGGTGCTCGTCGAGGACGCAATGAGCTGCGGCGCGCCTGAGCATCACGATGCGTCGCTCAATTACATCTTCCCGAGGCTCGGTTTCGTGCGGCAATCCGGCGACGT
>Ga0302314_10020244_pt1 | contig 11013 bp, 8 predicted proteins | sample III_Palsa_N2_3_FD_200533 | JGI IMG/M metagenome (GOLD analysis project Ga0302314, IMG submission 200533) | Peat permafrost microbial communities from Stordalen Mire near Abisko, Sweden - III_Palsa_N2_3 | ecosystem: Environmental > Terrestrial > Soil > Palsa > Peat permafrost | place: Sweden... | reverse complement strand
ACGAAAGTGATCAGCTTGATATCGCGTGCGCCCCCCGCACCAACGTGGCTCTTCACGCTTGCTGCGGCGGCAGGTGCCGTAGCGCTATCCGTGATTTTTGGCGGCGGCCATCTCGTTTCCACGATCCTGATATTCGTGAGCGCCGGATCTGGAGCCGTCTTACGCCGCGCTCTCTCGCATCTCAGTACCAACGAATTCCTTCAACCATTTTGCGCAGCCATACTGGCAGGCGTTATCGGCGCGTTGGCGGTTCGATTCGGTCTGAGCTCATCACTGCGCCTTGTCGCAGTTTGTCCGTGCATGGTCCTGGTGCCGGGACCGCACTTCCTCAATAGTGCCATGGATCTTATAAGCGGCCGTGTCCATCTTGGCGCAGCGCGATTGGTCTATGCCGGCCTCATCGTCGTTGCAATCTCGACGGGGTTGCTTCTGGGCCTGGCTCTGCTTGGCCTTGATCTCCCAGTCGATCCACCGGGACGTACTGTTGCTTTATGGCAGGATGTGATTGCCGCCGGCATTGCGGTTGCTTCATACAGCATCTTCTTTTCAATGCCGTTGAACATGCTGCACTGGCCGGTGGCGGTGGGCATGCTGGCCCATGCCCTGCGCTGGGTTGCACTTATCGTGTTCGGCTTTGGTGCCGCCGCCGGCGCACTTGTCGCTTGCATCGTCGTCGGATTGATACTCACTCCAGTTTCTCGCCGCTCGCATATGCCGTTTGCAGCCATCGGCTTCGCCGCCGTCGTGTCGATGATTCCCGGCGTCTATCTTTTCAGGATGATGAGTGGGCTTGTGCAGATTGCCGGTGGTGCACAGCCAACGCTGTCGTTGATAGGGGGAGCGCTCTCTGACGGTATGACTGCCTCGACCATCACTCTGGCGATGAGCCTCGGTCTCGTCATTCCAAAAATAATCATTGACCGATTCAGCAATCCATCAACACCAGCGGAAAAGTCTGGGCACTGAAAGCGATGTCGATGCTCGCTAGGACGTCTGGCGCGGTGGCTACGGCTGTACCTTGGCTATGGCGCACCACGGAGGTCGCGCATGCCAGGGCGCCCCACGGCCGCCTTGGATAACTTGCCCCTATCGTCGGTAACGGCGAGGAAATAGCCATAACAAGCCGAGCAAGCGTTGGAAAGGCGATCAGGGCAAGTTATCAGGGGTAGAGGAAGGCAATCTCGCCGCGAATCTTCGGTCAGATCCAAGGAGTCTGAGTTCGTTCGCTCTGAAACCAATTCAGCTGAATCCGATCAGGGGATCAGCTCCTGCGACTCATGTAGGGAATCCGCCACCTGCAGACCGTCCATCTATCGAACGACATCGCATATCAGGGTGCTTGAACTCTGGCGGCGCCGGGCACCATGGGTGGCTGGTTCGCGGCATTGCCTATTTAATTGATGCAACGCCTGGCCTTGTCCGCGAGCGGGCCTTGCGTAGCGAAGGGCCTAGCGGCCATCTCGGGAGGTCCGCTTCCGACTGAGGGGGAGGAAGTCTCTTTTTACGCGTCCCGTTTTCTGGAGAACATTGCGAGCAACAGCGGAGTCTGATTCAATCGCTCGAATGAATTATTCAAGGTCGTTCGTGTAATGGGATGGAGTCACAACGTCACGGTGAGTGGGCGCACCGTAGCCTCGCAAGAAGGCATGCCGCCGGCGAAGCCTTTCGATCTGTTTCCGACTCGCATTTGGCAGGTTTCGTTGAACCGCTTTTCGTCGCGTTTCGCTGAATGGGTAGCGACAATCGAAGCCTTTCGGGCAGCTGCTCCGATTCCTGCAGGAAGGACCAATCGCGGAGGTTGGAACAGTACGGATAACACCGTCCTGCATCAGCCCATCTTCGGCGAGTTGCACAAAACCATACGCGACTATTGCCTGCAGGCGTTCAACGAGATGGGGTTGGCCTCGCCTGCGTTTGCATTGCAGTCGTGGGCGAATATCCATGATCGAGGCGGGTTCAACTTTCAGCATATGCACGAAGGGGCGCTGCTCTGCGGAACATTCTATCTGCAGGTTCCAGAAGGCTCCGGCGCGCTGGTATTCAAGGACCCCCGACCCGGCGTGCACAATTCCTACGCCAAGGGTTCCGGAGCGAACGCATTCAAGGACATCCAGCTGCATCCATCAGCCGGACTGCTTGTTCTGTTCCCTCATTGGCTCGAGCACTTCGTTGAGCCGCATGGCAACGATACGCCGCGCATCTGCATCCCGTTCAACGCGCTGCCGCCTTGAGCCGCGCGCGCCCCAATGGGCGCGACGGCACTCCCTGCTTATTTAACGGAGGCTTTTGTGGAGAAGCTTCAGTCCTACACACCGCCTACCTTTCGCATAGCGCAATCGGCATACACGGCAGCCGTCTTCAACCGTTGATGTAAATGGGATTGCCTACCATCAGCAGTTCGCCATCGGTGCCAAGCACGTTGGCACGGACCCAGTGGCGCTTGCCGTCGCTGCTCCAATCGAATGACGCCGACTGCTGCGCGCCATGGATGGCCAGATCGGCATTGGGCTGTATCGTCTTGCCGTCGGTAATAATCTCGATATGGTCACCAGCCAGTGCTGCTGTCGTGACTGTGATTTTCACGAGGCTTCCAGCTGATGCGGATAGCGCATCGCCCATCTCGGCTGTCTGGTCGCCTGCGCGCGCGGTCAGGTCGAGCATGCGATCGCGGGTACCTTGCACGTCGATGAAGACGTGCCCCGCACGAATGCCATCCAGGATGGCCGGCATGGAGAGTTCGCGCGCATGAACCACCGTGGTCGGCATTCCGATCGGGATGCTGCTGCCCGGAAGGTAAACCACCGATTTGGCATCATGGTTGTCGCTGCCACCGATCGCTGTGAGGCGATAGCCTTTGCTGAGCTGATCCTGCCAGAACGGGATCCCCGACAGCGCTGGACGTATGGCATCGGGACCGTTGACCGCCTCGATAGCCTGGACGAGATGCATGTCCACAGGATCTTTGGGCGCCCAACCACAACCCATGCATGTCTCGTCATCGGGGCGTCTGGCATGGTTGATCGAGATCACTCCATGCAAGGTCGAGACGTTGCGCAACAGAGCATTCCAATCCGGTACCGATGCGCTACCCACCCGAAAATCGACGGGCTGGGATACGCCGAACAGATTGGCGTGGCCGCTGAACGTGGTCAGCTCGCGTGCCGGCATGAGCAGAAGGCGGTCGAAGTATGGTTGCAGCTCCCGGATATCATTGAACTGCGACACCGTGTTGTGATCGCTCAGCGCGATGAAGTCCAATCCACGATTCACCGCCGCTTCAACAGTCAGGAACAACGGGCAGGGAACACGTTGCGCTCCGCTCTGGTTGGTACAGCTGCCGTCGCTGTGCGCCCCATGCATATGCAGGTCGCCGCGGTACCAGCCGGCTTCCTTTCGCAGTGGCGGGTTCAAGACATCCGGGCCCCATGCTGCTGCGGCGTCATGAGCAAACCAGACGCGTGCGGTGTAACTCGCATGCGCATTGTTTCGGATATTGGGAATGCCCAAGAGCAGCGTCCAGCGACCGGGGCGAATTGCCCCCGGCAGATACGACGGCGTGGCATCGGTGGCCGATACAGTGAAGACGTGTTTGCTGCCGCCGCTCCAACCTCGAAAACCATCCTGGCCCCGAAACCCATCCGGACCCAGAAGCCCGAGATCGACTGTGGTGTGCTGCTCTTTGCCGGTGTAGTCGAACGCGACCGTGATGCGTGTGACACCAGGGGGCACATCGAACGGCACACTGCGATAGGTGTCGTTGTCTCGCCCGTCGATGTCGCCGTGCAAGATGCGATCCTGTGCGATGGCACAGAAGCTGGCCGCCACCAACGTGGCTCCCAGGAAGAGTCGCAGGAGGTGAGGCCTTGTTGTAGGGAAGGTTGCAGACATGCCCGATACCATCACGATTTAAAAGCGATACATGACGGAAGCGCGCAACGAGCGTCCCAACAGCGGGCGCGCGATGAACACCGTAGCCCCTGCATCGCTGCTCTTCAATTCGCCGGAGCGCGGATTGCCCTCGGTCAAGCCAAGCGAGTTGTTGAGGTTGTCGGCATACAAGAAGACCGATAGGTCTTGCGTCGCTTGATAACGAGCGCTGAAGCCAATCGTGTGGTACTGCGGCAACACGACTGAATTGGCGGTATCGGTATAACGCTTGCCTTCGTACTCGAAGGACATCTGCAAGCGGATCTTGTTTTGAAGCAAGTTCAGGCCGGGCACGATGCGCGCACTAACCTTGGGTACGCGGATCAACTGATTATCGTCATAGTCGAGCAATACAGGCGCGCCGGCAACGACCGTCGTATAGCTCAGGCCCTTATACTTGGGATCTTCCAGCGTGGCGTCGTACTGGACATCGAATAGCGATGAAGGATAGAAGGTACCTTCGAGCTCCAGACCATAGGTTTCGGTATTTGCATAACCGGTCTCCGCAGTCGAAGCGCCAGTATTGATGTTGAATGCGTAGTTGCTGAAGTTGACGTCGTTATATTTTGTATAGAATACCGTCGCGTAGGCATCGAGATAGCGGTTGCTGAATTTGTACCCGATCTCGGGCAGGACCATGGTCTGCGTAATCGGCGTGGCTGTCGGTGTGGTGATGTATGAACTTAGGTTAGGCAGGCGAAAGGTCGATGTATAGCGTGCAAACAAGCCCTGGTGATTGTCGAACTGGTAGTTCGCACCAAGAGTCCAGCCAAGCTTGTCGAAGCTATGGTTGTAATCCACGAACTGACCACTGCCCGTGAGGATGTTCGAGCTCCAGGGCGTGCCGAGATTCACCGTCTCCGGGCTTTCAGTCCAGCCCTGCGTATTCACCTTCTCCCAGCGTGCGCCACCGTCTATGCGTAGCTTGTCCGTGACCTGCGATTCGTCGGAAAAGTAGAACGCATTGGTCGCGGATGTACCGCTTGCGTGTGCCCATTCGTAGCCGTTCGCGTAGATGCCGTTGTCAGTCAGCATGCCAATGGGGGTACCGTTGGCGTTTACCGCAGCCAGATTCAACAGGCGCGCGTTATCGGATGCATCCATCAATACGGATGAGGAATACCGATCAAAACTCTGGTCGAAATGCGCATAGTAATAGCCAAACGTGACATCGTGCGTCTGGTCGCCAAATTCGAATTTTCGCATCAGACGCGTGTCGCTGGTGATTTCGTTCATCGGCATGGTGATACCCCGCAAGCCGCCGAGCACGACCAGGCCGTTACCGTTCTGATTCGCGTTATTGAACACTTGATTCGGCGCATTGACGTACTGCAGCTGCATGCCACTGGCCGCAGGATAGTACTCAGTCAGCCGAGACTGCGCTGAAGCCAGGAAGGTCGCTGCTGTCTCTACGGCATTCGGATAAACGCCATTACGCTGGGTGTCGGTATCGCTGTAGCGCAGGCCCTCGGCGACCTTCCAATCATCACCGAGGTTGTAGTCAAACTTGAAGGTGAGTTGGGTACGCTTCACTTCCGTGCCGAGGCTGTTATCGAAGTTGTAGTCGCTTCCGTTGCCCTGTTGCAACTGCATGTGCTCAGTCTCGGGGCCGGCCAGCGTACCGTAGTTACCGTTCACGCCTGGCACCGCCACGAGATCTCCACTCGGGTTCCTATACATGGGAATGCCAAGGTCAAGCGCCACCTTGTCGTCCATGTGCTTGACGTCGAAGCTGACATCACCGTTTTCGAACGTGCGCGAAAGCGTCGCACGCAACTGGCCGCCCTTGTCGTTGTTGAAGCCGGGGTCGCGAATGCCGTCATCGACCCGGTAAAAACCGCCGGTACTCAACTTCCAGCCATCGCCAAGCGGCGTGCCGTACCAGAAATCCACGCGATTCAGGTCATAGTTGCCGACCGTATATTTAATGAGCCCTTCGGCCACGTCATCTACCTGGCGCGGAATAAAGTTGATCGCGCCCGCCGGTGCGTTGGAGTAGAAAATCGACGATGGACCGCCGCGCACGACTTCGATGCGATCGATGGTTTCGTCGAGACGAAAGGCCTGATCCGCATTGAGGTACCCCAGAGCGGGATCGTGCTGCACAGGAATGCCGTCTTCGAGCAGGTTTACCGAACCGAAGCCGTCGACCGGGATGCCCCGTGCCCGAATGTTGCCGCTGGCCTCACCGCCGGAATCCTCCACCCAAAATCCCGGCACGGACTTCACGGCGTCGGTGACGCTCGTTGGGGCTTCCATGCGCAACCGGTCTTCATCGATGGTGGTGATTGAGTAGCTCGTCTGCGCTTTCGTGCGGACGCCCACACCGGAACGCGCGGTGACGACCACCTGATCGAGATCCTTGGTGTTGTTGCTTGCAGTGGGCGTACTGCCACCGTTGGGGCCGGAAGGGTTACTACCTGTTGTCGTCGGGGCAGCGGCGGCTGGCACCACCGCACTCGACGACACGTTTCCCGGGACGATCGTCACCGTGCCGGGCGTGATGAAGCGATAGGTAAGTCCAGTGCCTTTCAAGAGCTGTTGCAACTGCTGCACCGACGCTAGTCCCGCTACTGCACCGGGGCTGCGCACGCTATCGGCAATCTTCGATCCATAGACGATCTGCATGCCCGTTTCATGAGCGAAGCGATCCAGTGCCTGCGCGAGCGGCATGGCAGCGATGGCTGCGGTGTGCTGTGTCGGCACGGGCGTTTCGGCGAAAGCAAGCCACGGCGAGTTGCTGGCGAGCACAAGGGCTATTTGAAGAGCAAGACGATTGCGCATGTTTGGCGAGACCTTTGAAGGGATCGGGGAGTTGGCCGACACAGGCACTCAATGCGCTGTGTTCTGACCGATACCTATCTAAGAGTCTCCGGCGCGGCGATCGGGTACCGCCCGTTTCGTGAATTTTTTCTTACAGCGATCCAGCCTTGGTATCGCCAGCGCCTGACAAGGCGATTACGCGTACCCGATCGCTGTCGTGCACTACGCGCACGCCAGGCAACGTCGCCAGATACGCACTGAAAGCCTGCGGATCATTCGCGTGAAATACACCGCTGATCTGCATATCAGCGATTCGCGCATCCTCAATGACCAGCGGCGTGGATGTGTACGCGTTGAAACGCTGAGCGACATCGCTGATTGTTTCGTGCTGGAAGCGGATGTCCCTGGGTAGCCATGCTGTCGCCTGTTCGACTTGCCCTGGCCGGATCGTCCCGATGCCGGATGAGCTCAGTTGAATTTGCTCGCCCGCCGTCAGGTCCGCGATCTTGTCGCCGCTTCTTTGCACATGGGGGACGTCGATCTTTATCTCGCCGGCCCCATCCCGCGGAGCATTCCACACACGGACGCGGCCGCTTATCACCGTCAGCGAATCGCTGTCCGCATCGCGCTTGACGTCGAAGACGGTGCCGATGTCCTGCAAGATATGTCCATCCACGCGCACCAGCATGGGCCGGCTCGGATCCTTGCCGACCTCGAACAATGCGTTGCCGCGAATCACCTCGACTCGGCGATAGCGGGCATCGAAACGTACGTGGATCTGGCTGTTTCGGGCGAGCTGGATCAGGCTTCCGTCCGGAAGTCGAACGTCACGAATGGAATCCGCGTCTGCTGCATAGCTTTCCCGAAGATTGCCCGCTGTCATCCGCCACTGCCAACCGGCCAGCAACACCAACGCCACGATCGCCGCGAATGCAACGGCTTGCGCGAGCGTGCGGCGCCATGGATGGCGATATTGCGGCGAAGCCAGGCTTTCGCGTGCCATGTCGGCCACAACAAGGGGAAATACCACGACAGGATTCTCGCGCCTTGCCTGCTCGACCAAGTCGGCGGCCGCCATCGTTTCCATCGATGCGGCGGCCTTGAGGTCGCCATGCATCTGCGCGATAGCCAGGTATTCAGCCACATGCGCAGGTGAAACGTGCAACCAGGCCAGGAACGCGGCGCGCTGGCGTTCGCTGGGGTGATCTTGCTGTTCGAGATACCAGGCCACCGCCTGTTCGCTTATCCGGCGCGCGCGACGCCCAGCCTCAAAGTTCGTGGTCTTACTCATAATCGGCCATCCTTTGGCGACATGCAGCCAATCCTTTGACGATGTATTTCTTCACCATATTTGTCGAAATCGCGAGCCGCCCGGCAATTTCACGATAGGACAGCTCGTCGCGATAGTGCATCACGAGAACAGCCCTGCACTTGGGCGAAAGACGCTGGATGAGCACACCTAGTCGCTGCTGGCGCAACTCGCGATCCATGTCCGCCTCGGCGTTGCAAGGCGTGCTGAGTTGCTCGATGACCTCTTCCAACCCCTCACTGCTAAGCGGAGATTGCTGGCGCATCACCGCACGCTCCTTGATCAGATTGGCGGCAATGGTAAAGAGATACGCCTCGGGGTTACGGATACTGGCCGCATCGGCCGGATCGATACGCAACAGGCGCAGATACACCTCCTGCGCCAGATCCTGCGCGTCCCAGCGATGGGCCACGCGGCGCAAAAGGTAGCTATGCAGCGAAGCGCCTTTCTCCGCAAACAGCTTCGACCATGTCTTGTGCTTATCGAACATTGAGCCCTTGCGACCATTGACACCGGGCAGGGAGAGCCAGTTCGATAGACTCCCGGAGCTTATCCAGCACTTATGACGATTTCGTGAATTTCAGAATGGTCATGGCACAACACAACGGGTGTCTGTCCTGCAAACAGCCCTGCGCCGGTTTGCAGGACTCAGTCACCACCGGTTTGCTTCGGACCACTGCGTTCGCTGTGAGGCAGGTGCGATGGCGATTAGCCCTTGTTATCGCGGGTCGTTGCGCCTGCACCCCTTCGACAAGCAATCAGTGAGCCTGTGCGTGGCGGCGAAACCGCCCTGACCAATCCATTCGTGGCGACCGGAATTCGGCAATCACGTCATTCGGCGAATGCGGATGGATCACAATTTCCCCATCGACTAGTTCATCGCAGAAGCGTCCGCCACGAGGGGGTTCGATGGCGTAACGGCTGGTATGCGGATCTCCGTGCACAAGGTGCGCAGTCAACACGCACTCGTGGGGTTCATGCACGCGCGCTATCAAGCGATGCGGCTCGAATCGGATTTCTGTGTAAACGCCATGAGGACCCCTGGCGTGGAGAACCCCTCCAAAGAGAGGGCTCGCAGGGATGGGAGCGCATAGTGCTGTGGAGCTGATACCCAGGAGCAGAACGATCACCCATGTCTTGGATCTAAAGCACGCACCGAGCGCACCGCAAACGAAGCGGAGCGCTGTCAGGGGAGCGCGGTTGGGGATAAGGTTGGGCAGGGGATCCATCGATAGATCTCAAAAATCGGGTGCTGATTGAAGCACCCGCGAGTCGCACGTGTTGAGACCTACCCTGCATCGTCGGATACCGCGTGCACGCGGGGACGTACATCCTGCAGTGCGTGCAGCGGGCGCTTTGATCACGGATTGCGAGCCGGCCCAAGCGATGATGCGCATGCATGACACACTGAAGAGCGACTTAACAAGCCCACCCAGTCGCGTTCCGACGATGCCGCTGTCAACGCGAGGGAAGGGGACAAGTCACCTTGTGCAAAGACCTGCTGCAACACCTCGGTATCAAGCCAGGGGAGCGGATCGGGCTGGATTTGCTGCCCGATGGCGGCGCAGAATTGAGGGCAGCCCGGCCTGCCGGATCGATGGCTGGCTTTATCGGCCTACTGGCCGGCCGGACAGCCAAGGTCGCCACCATCGAAGAAATCAACGAGGCTACGGCACTGGTCTCGGACAGTCGCAAGTGAAGGTACTCAGCACACTCAGTTCGGGAGCAATACCATGGCCACCTCATCGCTTGCAAAGATCGCGATTCTGGACGATTACCAGAGCGTCGCGCTCGATATGGCAGACTGGTCGCCACTTGAGGGACGCGCAGAGATCACGGTGTTCCATGATCATGTGATGGAGGTCGACCGTCTTGTCGATCGCTTGAAACCATTCGACGTGTTGAGCGTGATGCGCGAGCGCACGCCGCTGAGTCGTACCATCATCGAACGCCTTCCCCGTCTCAAGCTGATCGCATCGACAGGCGCCGGCAATGCGTCGATCGATCTGGACACGGCGGCAGAGCGAGGGATCAAGGTCATGAATACCGGGTACTCATCTACGCCGGCCATCGAATTGGCATGGGCCCTGATTCTGGCCATGGCCAGAAATATATCTTCCGAGAATCAATCCCTGCGTGAAGGCGGCTGGCAGACGGCCCTTGGAACTGAGCTAGCGGGCAAGACCCTCGGCATTCTAGGCCTTGGCCTCATCGGATCGGCGGTTGGCGTGATCGGACGCGCATTCAGGATGAACGTGATCGCCTGGAGCCAGAATCTGACCAACGAGCGTGCGGAATCAAAGGGCATACTGCGGGTGGAGAAGGATGTGCTGTTCTCGACCTCTGACTTCCTGTCGATCCATGTCCGCCTGAGCGAGCGCACACACGGCCTAGTCGGTGCGGCGGAACTTGCTCAAATGAAACCAACCAGTCGCATTGTCAACACGTCACGCGGCCCGATCGTCGACACAGCGGCACTGATTGACGCACTCCAGAGTGGCCAGATCGCGGGTGCGGGCATCGATGTTTACGACACTGAGCCGCTAGAACTAACCCACCCGTTGCGCACGCTCAAGAACGTATTGGCCACGCCCCATATTGGCTATGTAACACGCGAGATGTACCAGACATTCTATGGCGATACCGTGCGCAACATCGTTGAGTGGCTTGATAACCAGCTGTAACTAGCCGTGGCGACAGAGCCGGGTGTCTCTTCGTCAATAGGGCCGTGGGCGATCACGCAGCTGCACCGCGTGCAACCTACTGGAGTCAAGTTTGTTGGTGAGATTCACGCGCCGCTCGCTTGGGCCGGTCGCAAATAAATGTGTTATGTGCTTTTAGAATCGGTCGGTGCTCGGGCGAAGTAACACTCTTACTTTGCGGGACGCCCTCCACGTCAGGCTAGTTGTCGCTCCGTTTGATTTCTTAAATCACAATGGAAGGCGGCAGCGAGCGAGAGTATGAAATGGATCAGGTACACAGCCGAACAGCGGCAATGGGCGATCGCGCAGATG
>Ga0302314_10020243_pt1 | contig 11014 bp, 11 predicted proteins | sample III_Palsa_N2_3_FD_200533 | JGI IMG/M metagenome (GOLD analysis project Ga0302314, IMG submission 200533) | Peat permafrost microbial communities from Stordalen Mire near Abisko, Sweden - III_Palsa_N2_3 | ecosystem: Environmental > Terrestrial > Soil > Palsa > Peat permafrost | place: Sweden... | reverse complement strand
CGCCCACGTGCTGGCAGGAATCGTCCGTTCCGTAAAGTCTTCAGGGAGATCCCTGGCGACACCCTCCGCGGCAACCATATAAGTGAACTCATCCATGTTATCCGAAAAGTCTAGACATATCCCAAGGGTTGCGTTGACGACTACAGTTCCACGCGACGCCGCGGCCTCCAGCTTAGCAAACGATCCGTCCTGGGTGACCTCCATCCAGAATGCAGGAATACTGGTCAAATTCTCGCCGTTTTTGGTCGATACTCGAAGAGCTTTGCCAACAACGGTAAACTCGGGCTTCTCGATGATTTTATAGTCCATCTCTTATTTCTCCTTACGGCCAGCCCGCTCCTGGGGCAGGCGCATCGATGGTTAGAATCTGACCCGTGCGCGGCGCATCGATCATTTTATCGACACCATGCCATTCAGCGGCCAAAATAAACAGAGTTTTCCTATCCCGCCCACCGAGCATGCAGGCGAAGCAGCCTCGGTCGACCTCAACCGACTGGAGAACTTCGCCGCCTTCGCGAACCCGCACGCAGCGCTTGTTCGGAACATCCGCGTACCAGACGGCGCTTTCGGCATCGATGCAGTACGGCAGCGTGGTTGGCACATGGACGATAAGTTCACACTTGCCATCCATATCCACAGCAATAACCTCCTGAGTGCCCCAGTTCGAGAACCACAGCCGGTTCTCGTGCCAACGCGGCGACTCCCCGAAAGCGAGGCCGGTCCTTAGAATTTGCAGTCCGGACACAGAAGACCCGTTTGGTGCCATCAGAATCTCCTTGGAAGCCTAAGGGACTGCATCGCCGGTGTTGATCATCCAATCGATGCCGAATTTATCTTCAAGCATTCCGAACCGGGTAGCCCAGAATGTCTGCGCGTAAGGCATATAAACCTGGCCCCCGGCCGAAAGAGCCTCAAAGACGCGCTCACCCTCTTCGATCGAGCTAACGACTAAGCACAGGGAAAAGCCCTGCGGCTTTTCATAACGCCCCATGGGTGCGTCGCCAGCCATCAAATGCGTGCCGCCTAAGTCCAGGCGTGCATGCATAATAGCGTCTTTGGACAGTCCCGGCATTTGATTCTCAGCCGGTGATTCGCCAACGGTCACCATCATAGCGGGTTCCACGCCAAAAACTTCTGAGTAAAACTCAAACGCTGTCCGGCAATTACCGTCGAAAAAGATGTACGGGTTGATGTTCATTGGTCTTTCCTTTTTGGTTGATCTATCACTTCCGCCATTGCGACGGGCCATACTATATGGTCGTCGTGCTAATCCCCAAATCGACAACAATGTTCAAGATAGAAATTTTATTTTCTACGGAATTTCAGCCAGATGCGGCGCGTCCATCTGGGCAAGCCTTGCTTCGAGAAAACGCATCTCGGGCTCCTGAGATGTCAGTTTCAGAGCCTGGCGATAGGAAATGCGGGCCTGGTCCGTTTTCCCTGCCCGCCGGCATAGATCGGCCATGGACGAATGTGCGAGATAGTAGTCGGTTAGATCGCCACGGGCAAGGATGTCGTTGATAAGCGCTATCCCAGCCTCGGGGCCGCTGCGCATAGCTACAGCAACGGCGCGGTTAAGTTCGACGATGGGAGACGGAAAAAGCCGCAAAAGAACAGCGTAGAGAGCGGCGATCTGGGCCCAATCTGTGTCGTCTGCCCTTGCGGCGTCTGCGTGAACGGCAACGATCGCGGCCTGCAACGAGTACGGACCAAGCCTGGGAGAAGACAGCGCGGTTTCGACAAGCGACTGCCCTTCCGCAATAAGCTCCCGGTCCCATAGAGAACGATCTTGATCTTCGAGCAGGATAAGATCACCCTCAAAGGAGACCCTCGCCTTACTGCGGGACTCGTGCAATAGCATCAAGGCGAGCAGTCCCATGGCTTCCGGCTCTGGAAGCAGGTCGACGAGCAGTCGGGCCAGTCGTATGGCCTCGCCAGAAAGGTCGGGCCGGGTGAGCGATCCGCCGGAAGATGCCGAATAGCCCTCGGTGAAGACCAGATATATAACCTGAAGCACCGTGTCCAAACGTTCTGGAAGTTCTTCGAGCTCCGGGACTTTATAGGGGATGCCGGCCGCACGAATCTTCGATTTAGCCCGGACGATTCGCTGCGCAAGCGTAGACGGCGATACCAGCAGGGCATGCGCAATCTCTTCAGTCGTCATTCCGCAGACTTCCCGCAAGGTCAGGGCGAGCCGGGCTTCCTGAGACAGAGCCGGATTGCAGCAGGTGAAGATGAGGCGCAGACGGTCATCTTCCACACGTTCGGATTCCCACTCGTGGGAGTCCAAAGTCTGTGTGTCAAGATGCTCGGCGAGCGTGGCCAGAGACGCATCGAAGCGGGAACGCCGCCGGATGGCGTCGATGGCCTTGAAACGCCCAGTCGACACAAGCCATGCCCGCGGGTTGGACGGGACCCCATCACGGCTCCACTGCTGAAGAGCTGCAGCAAATGCATCCTGCAGCGCATCTTCGGCAAGGTCAAAATCACCTAGAAGTCGTATCAGGGTAGCGAAGACCCGGCGGGATTCGGACTTGTAGACGTTATCGACAGTACCGCGTATATTTTCTGGTGACACGTGGATCATTACCCAAATCTTTGAGCAGAGCGAGCTTTTGCTCGTGCCGCCTCTTCCTCACGATTTTTCGGTTCCGCAGTCGATTGGAGCGAGCCCAGGAGCTCGCTCGAAATCCGGGCGACTTCCTCGATTGCCAGGTTAAAAGCAGCTTCGTTTACCTTGGACGGTTTGTTAAAACCACTGATCTTTCTAATAAACTGCAGAGAAGCTGCCCGAATCTCGTCCTCGGTGACCGGAGGATCGAAGTTATATAACGTCCTGATATTTCTGCACATCGTATAAAACCTCCTGACCCGGTATCACAATCGCGCTCATTGGACCGCCTGCTTCTCGACATGATCCTTCAAGAACCCAGTGAGGCTAGTCCAGCCCTCGGCAAAGTTCGCTTTGGCAAACGCCGGCAGCGATGGGAAGGTTTGGAGTCCACGGTGAGTAAGTTTCAGTTTTGTGGTATTCCCCTCCGCGTATAGTTCGAAGTCGACCACAGAGTCTCCTTCATAGCCGTCGTAACGCCAACTGTAGGTCAGACGCTTTAGTGGTATAACATCGGTTACTACGCAGCTATGGTGGTATTCAATTCCTTCGTTTTTAGCCGTAAAGTGAAACTCGAACCCTACTACCGGCTCAAAATCCGTATCGGAAAAGCTCCATTGACGGATCTCTTCCGTAACGGTAAGAGACCGCCAGACCAGATCAACGGGAGCATTAAAGATTCGTTCAATAATAAGAGGATCGGCCTTCCTATCGATAAACTCCTCCAGGCACACCAGGCTCTGCGTCCATCCGGCTTCCATACCCTGAATCATCTGGGCAGCCTGAGGCGCTACGCCCACAACGGAGGTTTCCACGGTCAGTTTAGTCTTATCGCCATACTCTTCAAACATGACCTTTGTCAGACCTTCGATAAGGTGATTCCTCTGCTCGTCCACAGCGTTGTTCGTAAAGACCCGCGTGGTGCTGTGGCAGGGGCGTTATCTATCAAGGTTGCCATCGTTCTTTTTCTCCTTGTTTTGTAATTCCATAAGATAGTCATCCAAACGATCGAAGCTTTGGTCCCAGAACTTTCGATAGTATTCTGTCCAGTCGGCAATCTCTTTAAGCGGTGCAGGTTCCAGCCGGCAGGGACGCCACTGCGCCTCTCGCCCGCGCGCCACCAACCCCGCCCGCTCAAGCACCTTGAGATGCTTGGAAATGGCAGGCATGCTCATATCAAACGGCTGAGCCAGATCGGTAACCGAAGTCTCTCCCGTGGCCAAACGCGCCAGAATAGCTCGCCGTGTAGGATCGGCTAAAGCCGAAAATATTGTACTGAGGTGATCGGTAGTCATAAGTGATAAACCATCCGGTTAAATAACCAACTGGTTAAATATACACCGTGGATGGGAAATTGTCAAGGTTTTTTTGATGGAACTACGAAGAAAGAACTTAGGGGTGGTCGGGCTCTTATCTTATATCTTAAGCAGGATAACCCACCCTCTTTATCGTAACCAACCATGTACTTGATCAACAGCCGAGGAAGGTGCGTAATTTGAAGTTTATCCATGCTGCCGATCTTCATCTGGACAGTCCGTTGCGCGGCCTTTCTCAGTACCCAGGCGCTCCTGTGAAAGAGTTGCGTGGGGCGACGCGGCGTTCGCTGGAGAATCTCGTCTCCCTTGCGAAAGACGAGAAGGTAGCCTTTGTTCTGATCGCAGGCGATGTTTATGACGGCGACTGGAAGGATTACAACACAGGTCTGTTCTTCCTGAACCAGATGTCGATACTGCGCGAGGCCGGCATTCAGGTGTATTTGATCAAGGGCAACCACGATGCTAAGAGCCAGATTACGCGGAGCCTGACACTGCCGTCCAACGTGCACGATTTCAGTACGTCGCATCCTGAAACAAAGTATCTGCCCGAGCATGCGGTTGCCATTCATGGCCAGGGTTTTCAGAACCAGTCGGTGAGCGAAGACATCTCGTCGCGGTATCCGGCAGCCATACCCGGCTGCTTCAATATCGGCCTGCTACACACCAGCGCCACAGGACGGCCCGGCCATGAGAACTACGCGCCCTGCACTCTGGAGGGCCTCCTCTCAAAGGGATACGATTACTGGGCGCTTGGACACGTGCATCACCGCGAAGTAATCAGCACGGATCCCTACATCGTCTTCCCGGGCAACACCCAGGGACGCCACATCCGCGAAACCGACAGCAAGGGCTGTACCCTGGTCGAGGTGATCGACGGCAAAATCACATCCGTGGAGCACAAGCCTCTCGATGTTCTGCAATGGCTGCACTGTACCATCGATGCCAATTGCTCGTCCACGGTTGCCGATCTTATAGACATTGTATGCAAGCACATTGAACACGAGATCGCAGATTTGGACGAGCTGCGTCTCGTTGCCCTTCGGATCCGCATCACAGGCACATTCGGCGCGCACCGCGAGGTGTTCGATAATCCGGCGGAATTTGAAAACGAGATAAGGCAGGCCTTGAATGACTTTGGCGGAGGGCGGCTCTGGCTTGAGAAGCTAAGCATCAGAACCCGAGCAGCCATCGATCTTGAAGAAGTGGTTCTGCGCGACGATCCTATGGGCCACCTTCTGCAGTTTGTGCGTGCCGTACCGCAAGACAGCGAGCTACTGGCGGAACTAATGGACGACTTCCGAGATCTAAGGCTTCGTCTGCCGCAGGAGCTTGCCACCGGCCAGGATCCAGTTCTCAGGGATGACCAATCCTTTATCACCGATCTTCTCCCCGACGTCGAAAATGATCTGGTCGCTACCCTGTTTGCCCACGAGGAAGCCCGATGAAGTTCCTCGAACTGCAGCTTGCTCCCTACGGACACTTCGAATCGCTGACACTGGACTTCGGCGGCGAAGGTAAGACATTCCACTTCGTTATCGGCGCCAACGAGGCCGGTAAAAGCACCACACTGAGAGCCGTTTCGGGATTCCTCTACGGCATCCCGGCCCGCACGAACGACAGCTTTCTCTTCGGCAACTCCGACCTCAGGATAAAGGCCAGGATCACCAGTAAAGCGTCAGGCGAGCGTAGTCTGGTTCGGCGCAAAGGCAACAAGAACACCGTCCTTGATTGGGACAACAATCAGGTAGACGCGGCTGTGATTTCCGAGTGCATGGGAAATCTAGATGAACGGCTGTTCAGCAATATGTTTGGGCTTACGCACACTTCACTCGTAGAAGGCGGCCGCGGCTTGCTAGCCGCCGGCGGCGACCTTTCCGAAACTTTGTTTCAAGCCGGTACAGGCGTTGCTCCTTTGCGCAAAACGCTGGCAAAACTGGACGCCGATTCCCAGGCCCTGTTCTCCCCGAACGCGCGCAACAAGAGTGCCGGATACAATGCTGCCAAAGACCGCTACGATCAGGCAACGCAGCTGGCGTCGACAAAATCTACACTGGCAAAGACATATACCGACCTCGATAAAGAGTTCAAGGACAAGTCGAACAAAGCCTCCCGGTCCCAGCTTGACATTCAGAACCGGAGCGTACAAAAGAGACGATTCGAACGACTGCGCGATGCTCTACCGCACTACGCGCGCTGGAACATGCTGCAAGCAGAGCTTCAGGCCCTGAACGATGTGGTCCTTGTGCCCGAATCTTCAAAGGCCGAGAGGGAAGCCGCTCAAACTGCTCTGGAAAAGGGTGAGGTCGACCGGGCAAAGCTCCAGACAGCGATCGAATCGTGCAAGAGCCGTATCGCCGAAATCGTGGTTTCGGAAGACCTGCTTGGCCGCGGCGAGGAAATCGACAAACTGTATGTCGAACTCGGTTCCGTACAGAAGGCCGCCATCGATATTCCCAAAGTGCAGCAAGAGCAGAAAAGATACGAAGATGAAGCCCGCAAGCTCCACCAGGAAACCGGCTCTACCCTTACTCTCGACCAGATCGAAGCCGCTCAGCCTACCGAAGAACAGCGAAAGCAGATCCGTGAATTTATAGCGACATCTACGGGTATCGCGTATCAGGTCTCCACACTGCGCGACCAAATCGAGCGTGCCGGGAACAGGATTGACTCGGAAAGAACTCAGCTTGCGACACTGCCCAAACCCGTAGACACGGCTTCTGTAATCGCCACTCTGGAGGTGGCTGAACGCAGCGCCCATCTGGACGCCGCCATCGTACAGGAGACGGCCAAGGCGGACCGACAGTGGGCTGAAGCTGAACTTAGCGCCAAACAATTGACCTTGTGGTACGGGACTATCGAAGCGCTGGAAGCCCTTGCCGTCCCCGACGCAAAAACCATCGAACGATTCGACAAGCTGTTTCGAGACCTGGAGTCCAGAGAAGCAGCCGTCCGGCTTCGGGCAACAGATGTCGACAAACGACGGCAAGAATTAGAGGATGCAATATCATCGCATCTCAGATCCGGCGAGATTCCAACCGAAGACGATGTCCACGCGTCCAGAGCACACCGCGATTCAGGCTGGGCGCTGGTCAGAAATGCCTGGCGTGACGGCCTCTCGCCCGAAGCAATCCGGGACAGTTTTAATGCCGATCTGCCGCTCGCCGACGCCTACTACCAGAGTGTGCTTTCTGCCGACGCTCTTGGTGACCGGCTGCGGTCCGACGCCAGCCGCGTGGCCGAATACGCGTCCATGCTCAAGGACCGCCAGAATGTGCAGGAAAGCGCGGGCAAGTTGCAGGACGAGGCTGAAGCGCTTACCGCCGAGCGAACGGCGCTTCAAACGCTCTGGCTGGATGTCTGGAATCCGCTGTCCATAGCTCCCCTGCCCCCGGTCGAAATGCTTTCCTGGAAAGCCCGTCATGCGTCTATTGTGGATACCCTCGCCAATCACCGCCAGTTACGGTCCGCCGTTCAAGTTTTAGTTACTGAACGCGACTCTCACCGTTTCGGGCTTGAGAAAGCATTAAAAAGTATCGGTGTGGTAGAGGACGCGGGAATCCACACACTTTCGTCCCTCGTTGGCCTGGCGAGCAGGAAGTTGGAAAAGCTTGACGCTGTAGAAAGTGAGCACAATGAAGTCCAAGCAAGGATACGGGACTTAATCCGGACTGTGGACGAAAATTCTCTAAAACTTGAGCAGCTATTACGCGATCGAGCAGATTGGACGAGCGAATGGGGAAAGACAATGCAGCTCATCGGCCAGCCTCCCACCCTTTCTCCAGTCGAAACGGAAGCCATCCTTGAGCGTCTCGCTAGACTTCACACAGCGCAATTCAATGCCGGCCAGCATAAAATGCGCGTCGACAATATGAAGCAGGACGCCAGGCTATTTGCCACAGCGGTGCAGTCTATAGCGAAGTCGGTCGCCCCGGACCTGCTAGCGGAAACTGCGGAAACCGCAATAGTGCAATTGGCCGCTCGGCTTAGACGGATGCAATCGGACCAAATCAGACAAGATGAGCTTAAGGAAAGCCTGAGGCTGTCGAGCGAAGCCTTTGCCGACTGCCAGGCCACTATTCAGCAGGCCGGGATCAAGCTCAATTTGCTTCTGGCTCGCGCGCATTGCGAAACGGTTGAGCAGCTTATTTTGGTCGAGGAGAAATCGCAGGCCAAGCGGCTGCTTACCGATCGACTGGCCCAGGCTGAAGAATTAATGTCTCAATCAGCACTTGGCAGCAGTCTGACGGAATTTACCGCACAGCTCTCGGAAACGGATCCAGATCAGGTCGAAGGACAAATCATAGATCTCGATCAGAAGATAAACGCAGAAACGGAACAGTTAAACCTCCTGAACCAGGAGATTGGAACGCTCCGGTTCCGGATGGAGGAGATCGACGGCGGCAACGCAGCCGCGGAAGCCGCCATGGAGGCGCAAAACGCGCTGGCGGACATGCGTAGCGCGGCCGAGCGCTACATTCGAGTTCGGCTGGCCTCGAATCTGCTTCGTCGATACATGGACCAGTACCGCGAACAAAACCAGGGCCCCGTATTGCGCAAAGCCAGCGAGCTCTTTTACCAACTAACCCTAGGCAGCTTCAAGGAGCTGCAAACCGACTATAACGATTCCGATGATTCAGTCCTATACGGCATAAGAAACACAGGAGCCCGCGTCGAAGTAGAAGGCATGAGCGACGGCACCAGAGATATCCTCTACCTCGCCCTGCGCCTCGCCAGCCTGCACAACCACCTAAACACAGGCGAACCCATCCCCTTCATCGTCGACGATATTCTGGTAAACCTCGACGACCAGCGAGCCGCCGCAACCTTCAAAGCCCTCGCAGAACTCTCGCAGCGCACCCAGGTAATCTTTTTCTCGCACCACAAGCACCTACGACAACTCGCAGAGGCAACCATACCCACGGAGATTCTAGCAGTGCACACCCTGAACAGAGCTGCCTAGTCTGATGGCATTTGGTCTGGTATTATCTATGAATATGAACTCAAAAATTACTTGCCTTTCCTTCGCGGCTTTGTCGCTCGGCCTTGTGGGCCAATCAATTGCAGCAACCACTGCGCCAACAATTCACGCTCAACGCACGCTGGCCGCTAGTTCCCACGCCGGCTCCGGCGTTAAGAAGGGCAGCGCAGTTTCAGGACTCGGGCCGACGGCCTCGCTTATGGGCGGGTTCAGCTTTAAGCCGCCAGCCGGGTTTGACTACGGACTCAGGACGATGTCCTACCCCAGGACTATCGCCCAGGGTTATGCGTGGCAAGGTCCGAAACGGGCGGACGGCACGCAGGAGTTGCTGTTGGTGGTCGTTGCAGTTCCGCTGCGCGGATACCAGTTGATCATCAATGATACTGTAACTTCAAACTTTATCCAGGGGATGCTGTCCGGGTTCCAAAAGGATCCGGAATACTTCCATTCCGACATGGGAGAAATTACCATCAACGATCTGCCATTCCTTCGTGAATACGGTAGAATAAGCGCCGCTTCCAACTACATCGAAGCGCAAGCTAATCCTGTGTCCAATCGCGCTCCGTTCAGTCAGCTCAGGCTTGCTCAAACTACTCCCGCGGCGCCCGCGGCATCAAACCCTCTAGTGCATTTCTTCGTCTACGCATGCGCCACTCCGAAGGGACTTATTAGCTTCATTGCAACGGACTCGGAACCGTACAATAAGGAGACGCTCAGTAAGCTTGAAGCGTCGGTTATGACCGTGAAAAACCCGGCTTATTGATTTAGGCGGCTAGGAGGGGGTTACTAGAGGGCAAAGTCTAGTAGGTCACGTTCCCCCTGAGTTCTCAAGCCGCGGAGCGGCTCATACCTCTTCTCCCCATTCTTATGTGGGAGAAGATTGAGATGAGGGGGCGGCCTTTCATTCACGAACTGCGTAACGCTACCTCGCACTCTCGCTCCAAAAACCATACGAAAGATCAAAATTCGATGGAAGAAACTCAGAGTTTAGCAGAACAAGTAGAGGATACAGCCCCCGACTCAAGCCAAGGTGAAGTATGGCCTCCCCCAATTGCACAGGAGACACCTCCCAAACAAAAACGTCCCGTAAACGTAGTAGTCGCCGTAATAATCGGGCTTGTAGCAGGTTTTGTACTGCCTTTGATATCTGCTGCAGTAATTTCGACACTAATCGATCTGTCAGGCATCGCTGGCTCATCCCGTTCGACACGAACAGTTCTGGTCGTGGAAATTTCGTCTTACATTGCCTGGGGCATTCTTGGATGCGCGTTAAGGCGAAGGATTGGCCCTTACCTAATCAGCTACATGTTCGCATGCGGCCTTACCGCAGTGTCATATGCTATCAATTTCATCTCCAGAGGCTGAGGATTCCAGATCATATTCCGTCCGATACCCTCACAAACGTATAACCCTTCTTCCTCAACCCTGCAATCACAGCCGGCAGCGCCTCCGCCGTGTGCCAGCCCCTGCCGTTCATATGCATGATAATGATTGAGCCGGGCCGGGTGCGCCTAAGAATCTCACGGATCATATCTTTAGCAGTTACATGCGGATCGGGATCTCCGGAAACCACTTCCCACGTCATACTGCGCAACCCCAGCCGAGCGGCCGTCTGCAAAAGCTGTGGATTATATTCCCCATAGGGCGGCCTGAACAAATGTCCCTGGCGACCAGTATAGCGCTGCTGATCGTCCTGGGTCTCCAGCAATTCCTGCTCCATGCGGGCCTCGGAAATCTTCGTCATATGTGGGTGCAGATAAGAGTGGTTTCCAATCTCAAAAAGAGGATCCCGGCCCAGGACCTCTGTCGCCGCCGGATGCGTTTCCATCCATCGGCCGCCCAGCATAAGCGTTGCTGGAGTATGGGTGGATTCCAGAATAGCGATGATCTTTGAATCGTAGCCCGTCGGTTTACGGGTCTGACAAGCATCAAACGTCAGCGCAACGATGCGTCGGCTGCGGTCTAAATGGGTAATGAGTACCGGAGAGACCGGAGGCTGCGCGGGAGCGTGGACAATTCCGGCCGCAAGGATTGGGCTGCACAATAAAGCGAGAATAGAGGCGGCAAGTAGAGACGATTTGGTCATATCTGGTGTTTAAATTTATCGGA
>Ga0302314_10020242_pt1 | contig 11014 bp, 6 predicted proteins | sample III_Palsa_N2_3_FD_200533 | JGI IMG/M metagenome (GOLD analysis project Ga0302314, IMG submission 200533) | Peat permafrost microbial communities from Stordalen Mire near Abisko, Sweden - III_Palsa_N2_3 | ecosystem: Environmental > Terrestrial > Soil > Palsa > Peat permafrost | place: Sweden... | reverse complement strand
CGCCGATAGGCGTGTTGAAGGTCGCCGCTATGCCCGCGCCGGCTCCTGCCGCCACCAGGGCGATGCGTTGACCTGCGGGCATGCGCACGATCTGGCCGAGGGTCGAGCCCAGGGCCGACCCGATCTGGATGATCGGGCCCTCGCGGCCGACGGAAGAGCCGCTGCCGATCGCCAAGGCCGAGGCCAGCGACTTGATCAGCGCGACCACGGGACGGATCACCCCGCCCTTGTAGTAGATCGCGTCCATCACCTCGGGGACGCCGTGCCCCTTGGCCTCGGGCGCGAACGTCGAGACCAGGAAGGTGACACAGAGACCACCGATGACCGGAACCAGAATGACCAGGCCCCCCCAAGGCGCGGCGGGCGTGAACACATTGGCGTCGTAAGGCAGCGCGATCCGGCCGGTGAAGAACAGATTATGAATCAGGCCGATCAAGGCGCGGAATCCCACCGCGCCGAACCCGGTCACCGTGCCGACGACCAGCGCCAGGACGGAGAGTTGAAAAAGGTTCAATCCGCGACCGTCGTCTTGCCGAGGGGGGTTCGCGTTCGCCGCTGATGCGGGAGGCCGCGCGCCAAGGCCGAACCGCCCAGGACCTGGCGGCGCGTTTGCAGTATTCGTCTGTGTCATCGGCTGGTGATCAATCTCCAACGGAATAGCGTGATGGCCAGGATTCGGTTTGTCGCGGGGTTGTTCGACCGCACTGGTCCGATCCGGCCGCGACGGATTAGACGCATCGACGATGCCTTCAAAGAGGTTTCATCATTCAATGATATATTTGTGCGGCGACGGGCGCGAGTCTCTGCGGATGGGCGGGGCGATCAGCGCCAACGCCTGCAGTACGTCATTCATCGCTTTGTCCGACCGTGACTCGCAGTTGGATTTATGTATCATACAATGATATAGTAGCCGCCCAATGTCGGGTCCACCCACCCAGTGCCGAGCTCACGTCCCCATCCCGGTTTCAACGGAGATTCCGATGTATCTCAAAGCTGCGGCCGTCGCGGCCGTGCTGCTCTCCTCCCTCGCCGGCGTGACCGGCGCGGAGACATTGCACTTCACGGCCACACTGAGGGGGTCCGATGAAGTCCCGCCGAACACGACCGGTGGCAAGGGGGAGGTTTCCGCAACGCTCAACACCACAACCAAGGTTCTCGACTACACGGCGATCTACACCGGCCTGACGGGCCCCGCCACGGCGGCGCATTTCAATGAACCAGCGGCGCCGGGTTCAATCGCTCCGCCGATCATTCCCATGACAAACCTCGCCAGCCCGATTGAGGGCACACGCGCCGTGACCGACGTCCAGATCGGCGATCTGACGGCCGGCATGTGGTATTTCAACATCCACACCGCCGCCCACCCCGGCGGAGAAATCCGTGGTCAGCTCAAGGCCGCCCTTTAGTCATCGGAATCTGGCCGCACCGGCGCCAGGGCCCGTTGAGCGAACTCTCCGAAGGTCAGCTAAGAGTCACGAATCCCCATCGGCACCGTCCCGCGGCATGACGGCTTTTGGCGATAGGCGGTCATGATCCATCGCCACCGGCATTGCACCACGTTGCCCACGGGATCGGCTGGCGCTGGGTCAAGGCCACGCTGGCCACCCCTCAACGAACGCCCCGACTTCCTGGCCCGGCGGGGGCTGGAGGAGCGAAGGGTCGATTCCCCAAGAGAGCGTCATAGCCAGGCGTCGGTGTTCATGGGTCACCGGGACTTACGCCCGGTGATGACGGAGCGGGAGTGGGCCCTGCCCCTGGCGCCTTCCTCGGCGTCACCAGCCGGGCGAGCCTGGGCGAGAGCCAGCGTTCGAAGTCGTCGACGAATTCATAGACCACCGGCACCAGGACCAGGGAGAGGATGGTGGAGGTGATCAGGCCGCCGATCACGGCCACGGCCATGGGCTGGCGGAATTCCGAGCCTTGGCCGAGGGCCAGGGCGGTGGGCAGCATGCCGGCGGCCATGGCCATGGTGGTCATGACAATGGGCCTGGCCCGCTCGCGGCAGGCTTCCAGGAGGGCGGCGCGCTGCGGCACGCCCTCGCGCTCGCGCTCGATGGCGTATTCGACCAGCAGGATCGAGTTTTTGGCCGCCAGGCCCATGAGCATCAGAAAACCGATCACCGAGGGGATTGAGAGGGCCAGGTCGCAGACCAGCAGGGCCAGGAAGGCGCCGCCGATGGCGGTCGGCAGGGCGGAGAGGATGACGAAGGGTTTGAAGAAGCTGCGGAACAGCAGCACCATCACCGAATAGACCAGGCCGATGGCCGAGGCCATGGCCACGGCGAAGCCCTGGAACAGCTGGGCGTTCTGCTGCTCCTCGCCCTGGTTGGCCAGGGCGACGCCGGGCGGCAGGTGGCGCATGATCGGCAGCTTGTGGACCGAGGCCTGGGCGTCGCCGACCTCGGTGTCGCCGGTGGTGTCGGCGATGATGGTGATGTTGCGCTTACGGTCGCAGCGGTTGATCTGGGCCGGGCCGGCCTGGAAATAGACGTCGGCGACGGCGCCCAGGGTGGTCACGCCGCCGGCGGCCGTTGGCAGGCGCATGTCCTTGATCACCGCCAGGCTGGAGCGATCACGCTGTGGCAGACGCAAGCGGATGGGAATACGCCGTTCGCCCTCGTCGAGCTTGGAGACATTGGCGTCGATGTCGCCCACGGTGGCGACGCGGGCGGCGGTGGCGATGGCGCCCGCGGAGACGCCCAGGCGCGCGGCTTCGTCGCGCTTGGGCCTGACCACCAGTTCGGGGGCGCTGGGCGAGGTCGAGGTGCGCGGATCGCTGATGCCCGGCAGGGTGCGCATCTGGCGCTGCAGGGCCAGGGCGGCTTCGTCCAGGCCGACCCCGGTCTCGCTGGTGAGGATCATCTGCACGCCGCCGCCGCCGAAGCCGGAGGTGTCGAAGGAGAGGCGGGCGTCGGGAACCTGGCGCAGGATCGGGCGCAGGCGGTCGCGGATCTGGGTGATCCTGGCCTTGCGATCGGGCCTCAGGATCGCCACCACGTCGCCGCGGTTGACCCCGGAATTGCTGGTGATGTCGCAGCCGCCGCCGGAGTCGAACCCGACGCCGCCGACCTCGGCGAACACCGACTGGGTTTCGGGCTGGCTGGCGACCTGGGCGTCCAGCCGATCGACGATACCGTGCATGTCGGCCACGGTGGCGCCCGGCGGCCCTTCGATATTGATGTAGTAGCGGTCGGGATTCTCCTCCGGCAGGAAGCCCTTCTTCAGGGGCACGACCAGGGCGACGGAGCCGATGAAGACGATCAGCCCGAGGACGGCGGCGATGATGCGATGGTCCAGGGCCCAGGTCAGGGAGCGGGTGTAGATCCGGGGCAGAGGCGCGCGCGGCCTGGCCGGCTTGGGCTTGAGAAAATAGGCCGCCATCAGCGGCGTCAGCAGCCGGGCCACCACCAGGGAGAACAGCACCGAGGCCGAAACCGTGACGCCGAATTCGCGGAAGAACTGGCCCGGAATGCCGGGCATGGCCCCCACCGGCAGGAACACCGCGACGATGGCCAGGGTGGTGGCCACCACCGCCAGGCCGATCTGGTCGGCCCCTTCGATGGCCGCGTGATAAGGCCGCATGCCGGTATGGACGCGCTTTTCGATGTTCTCGATCTCGACGATGGCGTCGTCGACCAGGATGCCGATCACCAGGGTCAGGCCCAGCAGGGTGACGATGTTGAGGCTGAAACCCATCAGCGCCATGAAGGCGAAGGTGGGGATCAGGGAGGCGGGCATGGCCACGAAGGCGTCGCGGGTCTGGTCCACATAGGAGACGATCTTGTGGACCTTGATCCCCGGATGGGCCGCTTCGAGCCGCTTGATGGCGGCGTCGACCTCGTCCTCGACGGTGACCTCGCTGGCGGCCTTGGACTTGGTCACCTCGAAGCCGACCACCGGACGGCCGTCGAGCAGGGCGAAGGCGCGGGACTCGGCCGCGCCGTCGCCGACATCGGCGACGTCGGAAAGCCGCACGAACCGGCCGCCGCTAGTGGGAATGGAGATGTTGCGGATCGCCGCGACGCTGGCCGCCGCGCCCAGGACCCGCAGCGTCTGTTCGCGGCCGCCGACGGTCACCCGGCCGCCGGGCGAATCGACGTTCATCTGGGCCAGGGCGTCATTGACCTGGGTGGCGGTCAGGCCCTGGGCGGCGAGCCGGTCGGGATCGACCAGGACATTGATCTCCCGGTCCTGCCCGCCCAGGCGCTCGATACGCACCACGCCCGGCTCGGCCTGCAGGGTGCGCGCCAGGGTGTTGTCGATGAACCAGGAGAGATCGACGCTGGACATCCCCGGCGCCGAGACCGCGTAGCGGCCGATCCATCGCTCACCGGCCTCGAGGCGCTCGACGATGGGCGGATCGATATCGCGCGGCAGGGTGTTGCGGATCTGGTCGACCTTGGAGCGGACATCGTCGGTCGCCTTCTGCAGATCCTGGCCCAGCTGGAACTGGATCAGGGTGCTCGATGAGCCCTGGGTGACGATCGAGGCGATCGAATCGATGTTGGAGAGGCCGGCCATGGCGTTCTCGATCGGCCGGGTGACCTGGCTTTCCAGCTCGGCGGGGGCCGCGCCGTTGCGCGTCACCGTCACCATGACGGCGGGAAACTCGATATTGGGCTGGAACTTGATCGGCAGGGACGGATAGGCGCCCAGCCCCGCCAGCACCAGGGCGATGAACAGCACCACGACCGGGATCGGATTGCGGATCGCCCAGGCCGAAACGCGAAGCTGGGGCGTGGGTTTCACCGACCGGTCACCGCGCCCGCGATTCTACCGGCGCCTCTCGGGGCGTCACCAGCCGCCCAAGGCGGGGGGAGAGCCAGCGTTCGAAGTCGTCGACGAATTCATAGACCACCGGCACCAGGACCAGGGAGAGGATGGTGGAGGTGATCAGGCCGCCGATCACGGCCACGGCCATGGGCTGGCGGAATTCGGAACCCTTGCCCAGGGCCAGGGCGGTGGGCAACATGCCGGCGGCCATGGCCAGGGTGGTCATGATGATCGGCCGGGCCCGTTCGCGGCAGGCCTCCAGGAGCGCCTCGCGCTGGGACTTGCCCTCGCGCTCGCGCTCGATGGCGTATTCCACCAGCAGGATCGAGTTCTTGGCCGCCAGGCCCATGAGCATCAGGAAGCCGATCACCGAGGGGATGGAGAGCGACAGGTCCGAGACCAGCAGGGCGAGGAAGGCGCCGCCGATGGCGGTGGGCAGGGCCGAGAGGATGACGAAGGGTTTGAAGAAGCTGCGGAACAGCAGCACCATCACCGAATAGACCAGGCCGATGGCCGAGGCCATGGCGATGGCGAAGCCCTGGAACATCTGGGTGTAGGCCTGCTCCTGGCCCTGGGTGGCCAGGCCGACGCCGGGGGGCAGGTTGTTGAGGATCGGCAGCTTGTGCACCTTGGCCAGGGCGTCGCCGATCTGGGTGTCGCCGGTGGTTTCGGCGATCATGGTGATGTTGCGCTTGCGGTCGAAGCGGTCGATCTGGGCCGGGCCGGCCTGGAAATAGACGTCGGCGACGCTGTCGAGGGTGGTCACCCCGCCGGCGGCGGTGGGCAGGCGCATGTTCCTGACCACCGACAGGTCGACCCGGTCGCGCTCGGGCAGGCGCACGCGGATGGGTATGCGGCGCTCGCCCTCGTCGAGCTTGGAGACATTGGCGTCGATGTCGCCGACGGTGGCGACGCGCGCGGCCGTGGAGATGGTGGCCACCGACACGCCCAGGCGCGCGGCCTCGTCGGACCTGGGTTTGACCACCAGTTCGGGCCCGCTGGGCGGGGTGGCCGGACGCGGGTCGGCCAGGCCCGGGACGGTCCGCATCTCGCGCTGCAGGGTCAGAGCCGACTGCTCGAGCCCGACCCCGGTCTCGCTGGTCAGGATCATCTGCACGCCGGCGGAGCCGAAGCCGGAGGTGTCGAAACTGAGGCGCGCGTCGGGGATCTGCCGCAGCAGCGGGCGCAGGCGGTCGCGGATGGCGCCGACCTTGGCCTTGCGATCGGGCTTGAGAATGGCGACCACGGCGCCGCGGCTGACGCCGGCGCTGCTGGTGAAGGCGCCCGCGCCGAAGGAGCCGCCGCCGGCGCCGACCTGGGCGAACACGGCGTTGGTCTCGGGCTGGGCGGCCAAGAGGGCGTCGAGGTTGTCGACGATGCGGTGCATGTCGGCCACCGTGGAGCCGGGGGGCCCCTCGATGTTGACGCTGTAGTAGTTGGGATTGCCTTCCGGCTGGACGCCCTTCTTCAAGGGGATGGCCAGGGCCATGGAGCCGATGAAGACCACCGTGCCGATGACCAGGGCGATGAAGCGATGGTCGAGCGCCCAGTCCAGGGATCGGCTGTAGAGCCTCGGCAGCGGCGGGCGCGGCCTGGCCGGCTTGGGCTTGAGGAAATAGGCGGCCATCAGCGGCGTCAGCAGACGCGCCACCACCAGGGAGAACAGCACCGCCACGGCGACGGTGACGCCGAACTCGCGGAAGAACTGGCCCGGAATGCCGGGCATGGCCCCGACCGGCAGGAACACCGCGACGATGGCGGCGGTGGTGGCGACCACGGCCAGGCCGATCTGATCGGCCCCCTCGATGGCGGCGTCATAGGGCCGCATGCCGGTGTGGACGCGCTTTTCGATGTTCTCGATCTCGACGATGGCGTCGTCCACCAGGATGCCGATCACCAGGGTCAGGCCCAGCAGGGTGACGATGTTGAGGCTGAAACCCGCCAGGTTCATGAAGGCGAAAGTCGGGATCAGGGAGGCCGGCATGGAAATCGCCGTCACCGCGGTGGCGCGCCAGTCGCGCAGGAACAGCCAGACCACCACCGCGGCCAGGCCCATGCCCTCCAGAAGGGTGTGCAGGGTGGCCGAGAAGCTGCCGCGGGTCTGTTCGACCTGAGAGACGATCTTGTCGATCTTCACGCCCGGATTGTCGTGCTCGATGGCCTTGTTGGCCGCGTCGACCTCGTCCTCGACGGTGACCTCGCTGGCGTTCTTGGTCTTGGTGACCTGGAAGCCGACCACCGGATGGCCGTTGAGCATGGCGAAGGCGCGTTCCTCGGCCGAGCCGTCGCCGACGTCGGCCACGTCGGAGAGCCGCACGAACTTGCCGGCGACCGTGGGGATGGAGAGATTGCGGATCTGGTCGACACTGATGGCGGCGCCGAGCACGCGCAGGGTCTGTTCGCGCCCGCCGATGGTCACCCGGCCGCCGGGCGAATCGACGTTCATCTGGGCCAGGGCGTCATTGACCTGGGAAGCGGTCAGGCCCTGGGCGGCCAGGCGGTCGGGGTCGATGAGGACATTGATCTCCCGGTCCACGCCGCCGAGGCGATCGATCCGCGACACGCCGGGCAAGGCCTGGAGGGTGCGCGACAGCGAATCGTCGATGAACCACGAGAGGTCCGCCTTGGACTTGGCGGGCGCGGCCACGGCATAGGTGATGATCGGCTGGTCTTCGAACTCGATGCGCTGAACGATCGGCGGATCGATATCGCGCGGCAGATCGTTGCGGACCTGATCGACCTTGGAGCGGACATCGTCGGTGGCCTTCTGCAGATCCGTGCCCAGGTTGAACTGGATCATGGTGCTGGAAGAGCCCTGGGTGATGGTCGAGGCGATCGACTGGACGTTGGAGAGGCCGGCCAGGGAATTTTCGATCGGACGGGCGATCTGACTTTCCATCTCCGCCGGGGCCGCGCCGTTGCGCGTCACCGTGACCTGGACGGCGGGGAACTGGATATTGGGATAGTATTTGATCGGCAGGGCCATGTAGGAGGCCAGGCCCGCCAGGATCAGGGCGATGAACAGCACCGTGATCGGAATGGGATTGTGGATCGCCCAGGCGGAAATGCGCAGCTGGGGCGTGCCGCTTCCCGGTTCGCGCCGATGATCGGAGGCGTCGCTCATCGATCCGCCTTCACTGCCCTACCTTCACTGCCAGCCCTCACTGGACCACATCGGGGCGCACGACGTCGCCGGGCACCAGCATGGCGGAGGCCTTGGCCACCACCCGCGAGCCGGCCGGCGGACCGGTCACCAGCTCGACATAGCCGCCGCCGCGCTGGCCGGTGCTCACGCCCACGCGCGCCACCTTGTCGTCGGCGCCCACCACCAGCACCGAGGCGCCGTCGGCGTCATAGCGGACCGCCGTCTCCGGCACGGCCAGGGCCGAGCGCGTCGCGCCCTCGAAGGTGGCCCTGGCGAAGCCGCCGGCGCGGATGTCGGGGCGAACGGGCAGGGTGATGCGCACCTTGCCCAGCTTGGTGTTGGCGTCGATGCCGGCGCTGACCAGGCGCACCACGCCCTGCACCGGGGCGCCGCCGGCCACGGTGACCCTGGCCAGCGAACCGGGATGCAGCTTGTTGAGCGCGTCCTCGGACACATCGGCCAGCAGTTCGACCTGGCCGTCCTTGGCGATGCGGAACCAGGGGGTGGTGGCGCCGGCGGCGCCCAGATCTCCCGGCCGCACATTGCGCTCGATCACCAGGCCGCCGTAGGGCGCGCGAACGGTCATCAGCCCTTCGCGGGTGCGCGCGTCCTGCGCCGCCGCGTCCTGGGCGTTGGCCTGGGCGCGGGCGGATAGGGCCTGATAGCGCCGCGTGTCGATCTGTTCCTGGGACAGTAGCCCCTCGGTATCGAGGCCCTTGACGCGGGCCGCCTGGGTCTCGGCCTCGTTGGCCAAGGCGCGCTGCTGCGCCGCCAGGGCCGTCTGCTGGGCCAGCTGGGCGCGCAGCAGGGTGTCGTCCATCGTCGCCAGGGGCTGGCCGGCCTTCACCCACATGCCCTCGTCGGCCAGCACCTGGCTGACCCGGTAGCCGGTGATCTGGGGAAAGATGGCGGTGTCTTCGCGGGGGATCAGGGCGCCAGAGGCGATCAGGCCGCCCTCGATCTCTCTGGGGGCCACGGCCACAACGGTGACGGTGCGCGCCTGCTGTTTGGCCGTCTCGGCGGCCTTCTTCTGGCAGGCGCCCAGGCTCGCCGCCAGGCCGAGGGCCAGGGCGGCGTGGATCCAGAACTTCGATCTGAGGGGCGAGGTGGGCATGGGGACAGGTCTCATGGCGTCTTCACGGTCGACGCGGCGAAGGCCCATCCGCCGCCAAGCGCCTTATAGGTCTGCACGGCGCGCCGCAACGCCTGCACGCGCTCGCCGGTGAGGGCCGAGCGGGTGGTCCGCCAGGCCTGTTCGGCGCTGAGCGCGTTGGTCAGATCATCCAGGCCCATGGCGTAGCGCCGGCTGGCCGCCTCGGAGGCGCGGTGGGCGCGCGCCTCGCCGTCCTTGAGCACCGCGACGGCGCGCTCGCCGGCGGCGAGGTTGACCATGGCGTTTTCGGCCTCGCCATAGGCGGTCTGCACCGCCTTCTCATAGGCGATCACCGCCTGTTCGGTGCGGGCGTCCTCGGCCTTGGCGTCATAGAGCAGGTGGGGGATATCCAGGGTCGGCACGGAGACGCCGCCGGCCAGGGTCCACATGCCCAGGCTGGTGGTCTGCTGTTGCGGGATCAGGGTGCTGGGCGGGATGAAGCCAACGCTCGGCTGCACCGTGCGCGACGCGCCCAGGCCCGGCAGCAGAGTGAAGGTGGGGAAGATGGCCCGATGGCGCAGCTTGTCGGTTCCCACCTCTGATCGCAGGCGCGCCTCGGCTTCGCGCACGTCCGGCCGGCGGGTGAGCAGATCGCCGGGCACGGCCGTGGGCATGGGCGGCGGATCGTCGGCCTCGGCGTCTATGAGCAGGCTGGCGACCGGCGCCATGCCGCGCCCCACCAGGATCAACAGCTGGCGCCGCGCGGCGTGGATCTGGGAGTCCAGATCCTCGGCCGTGGCCTGGGCCTGGGCCAGGTCGCCAGCCACCCGGTCGGCGTCGGACGCCGCGCCCAGGCCGACATCGGCCTTCTTCTGGGCGACCGCCTGAAGCCGGGTCTCGATGCGGATGTTCTCGCGGGCGTCGGCGAGCTGGATGGCCAGGCCCCGCGCCTGGAAATAATTGTCCGCCACGCTGGCGGCCAGGCTCGCTCTGGCGCCCTCGATATTGAACCGCGTGGCGGCCTGGTCGGCGTTGGCCACCTTGCGGGCGAGGGCCAGGCGGCCGAACAGGTCGAGCTCCCAGGAAACATTGAAATTGGCGGTCTCGCTGATCGTCGTCCCGCCGACGGGGAACAGCTGATCGGAGGCGCCGCCGATGTTGTAGGCGCGCTGGTGGCTGGCGTTGCCGGCGATATTGCCGGTGGGCAGCGTCTGGGCGGTCTGGCTGTTGCGCGTCGCCCTGGCCTCCAGCACCCGCGCCTGGGCGGTGCGGGCGTCAGGGGCCGAGCGGAAGGCCTCGTCTTCCAGGGCGTTGAGCTGGGGATCATGGAACTGCAGCCACCACCGGTCTAGCTCGGCCGGCAAGAGGGCCACGTCACCCTTGGGCGCCTCGTAGCTGGCCGGCAGGGTCACGTCCGGCGCGCGGTGACGCACGGCGCAGGCGCAAAGCGGCGCGGCGAGCGTGATCAGGACGGCGGCCAGATTCGCTCGGCGTCTCATCGATCCATTGTTCCCGTAACCGCCCTCTTCGCGCCTGGACGCGAAGCCCCAGCCCGCCCTAATCTCACAGAGTCGTCCTTTGCCAAAGTTACATTGCCGACATGCGCGGGGTCGGGCCCAGATTGAATTAGGCAAGGACGCTCTCCCGCCCGTCAACCCATGGCGCGGCTTTCGATCACGAGTCCGAGTTTGATCTTGACCGGCCGCGATCGGCGGACGCAGTGAAATAAGGGGACTGGACGGAGGAAGTGGCGGCATGGCGGGACGGATACGCGTCGGCATCGGCGGCTGGACCTTCGAACCCTGGCGCGGTGTCTTCTATCCCAAGGGGACGCGTCAGGCCGATGAGCTCGCCTATGCCAGCCGCCATGTCACCGCCATCGAGGTCAACGCCACCTATCACGGGACCCAGAAGCCGGAGAGCTTCGCCAGATGGGCGGCCACGGCGCCGGAGGGTTTCGTCTTCGCCCTCAAGGCCAACCGGTTCTGCACCAACCGCCGGGT
>Ga0302314_10020241_pt1 | contig 11014 bp, 9 predicted proteins | sample III_Palsa_N2_3_FD_200533 | JGI IMG/M metagenome (GOLD analysis project Ga0302314, IMG submission 200533) | Peat permafrost microbial communities from Stordalen Mire near Abisko, Sweden - III_Palsa_N2_3 | ecosystem: Environmental > Terrestrial > Soil > Palsa > Peat permafrost | place: Sweden... | reverse complement strand
ATTCTGCGCGACGCCGGCATTAAAATCCATCTTGCAGCGGAATGACCATGTCCTCCAACGCCCAGCAGATCGAATATTGGAACGGCGCGGTCGGTGAGCGTTGGGCGCGGCTCCAGGAGACGATCGACGGCAATCTGGCGGCGATCACCAAGGCACTGATGCCATTTGCCGCCGCGAAACCCGGCGAGCGCGTGCTCGACATCGGCTGCGGTTGCGGGACCACGACACTCGCGCTGTCGAAGGCTGTGGGACCAGGCGGCGATGTCACCGGCGTCGACATCTCCGCGCCGATGCTCGCCGTGGCGCGGGCGCGCGGCACAGACGCGAATTTCCTGGAGGCCGACGCGTCGGTGCATCTGTTCAAGCCGACGCACAATCTGGTCTTCTCGCGCTTCGGCGTGATGTTCTTCGCCGATCCCGCCGCTGCCTTCGCCAATATCCGCAAGGCGCTCGCCCCCCACGGGCGGCTGGCCTTCGTCTGCTGGCGCGCGGTGCAGGACAATCTCTGGGCGTCCGCGCCCTTCGCCGCCGCGCGCGACCTGCTGCCGCCGCAGGAGCCGGCCGAGCCGCTGGCGCCCGGACCGTTCGCCTTCGCGGACGATGCGCGCCTCAAGGAAATTCTTTCGCAAGCCGGATTCCGAAACGTCCGCATCGAGAAGCTCGACAGCACGATGAACATGGGCGCCAGCGCCGAAGACGCAGCAGCCCAGGCCCTCAACATCGGCCCGTTGTCGCGCGCGGCGTCCGAGCTGGACGAAGCGACGCGCGAGAAAATCCGGGCGCGGGCTCGCGATGCGCTGGCGAAATTCGCAGGGCCTCAAGGCATCACGCCGCCGGCCGCATGCTGGCTGGTTGGCGCGACGGTTTGATCAGTCGTCCGATTTCTTCTTGCGCTTGTCGTCGGCATCCGGCGGCGTGTCCTTCAAAATGCTGGCGCGCATCCAGCCCTTCACCGGGCCGTCCTGGACCTCGGCCCATTTGTCGCTGAGCGCCACAAGCTGCACTTGCGCGCCCTTCGGCTCCTTCTTCAACACCTGCGACGTATAAGACGGCGCCGCGCGCAAATCGGAATTCGTCCGGTGGACATATTGCGTCCCTGACGCCTTCGTCGCCGCCGCGATGACCGCCGCGCCTTCCGGCTCGCCGGCATGCGCATGCGTGCGGCGCTCAGGCGCGCTTGGCGCTGCGGCATTGGCCGCCGGCGCCGTCTGTTGCGGTGGCGCCGCGACATCGTCCGCATAGCTGTCCATGTCGGACGTATCGCTCGCAGTAGCTTGCGGTACCGGCACGCTGGCCCGGCCTAGCCAGAAGCTGCCCGCCGAAAGCGCGATGGCCGCGACGCCGGCGCCCAGCCAAACCCCGGTTTTGCCGCGCAGAAGTCCCGGAATCCGCTCGAATGGAGTACTCATGCCCCGCGCCGCCCATCATTGCTGCGGTGCTACAATTATCAGTGGTGCAGACAAAGTAAAGATCGGATGTGAATAAGCAAAGCCGGCTTATACATCCAGCGACGCATACAGCGCGTTGTCCTGGATGAATTCGCGGCGCGGCTCGACCACTTCGCCCATCAGCTTGGCGAACAGATCGTCGGCGGCGTCGGCGTGCTCGACCTTCACCTTCAGCAGCGTGCGCGCGTTCTCGTCCAGCGTGGTCTCGAACAGCTGCTCGGCGTTCATCTCGCCCAGGCCCTTGTAGCGCTGCATGGTGAGGCCCTTGCGGCCCCAATCGAAGATGGCGTCGAGCAATTGGCTGGGCGAGCGCACTTCGCGGGTCTCGTCCTTGCGGCGCAGCAGGCCCATTTTCTCGTAAGCGTGCTGCAGTTCCGGCGCCAGCCTGTCGAGCTTGCGCGCGTCGGCGCTGGCGATCAGCGCGCCGTCGATGGCGACGGCCTCGCGCACGCCGCGCACCTCGCGCCAGAATTTCAACCCGCCGTCGGATGTCGGCTCGCCGTGCCAGCCGCGCTCGGTTTCCTCGGAGAGCCCGTCGAGCCGGCGCGCGATATAGGCCGCGGCGACTTCCGCCTTGGCGCGGTCGTTCAGCACGTCGGGATTGAGCGCGCCCGAGATCGCGGCCTGCTCCAGCAGGAAGCGCGGATAATGCGGCGGGAAGCCTTCGAGCGCGGTGCGCGCCGCGCGCGCCTTCTCGATCAGCGCGTCGAGATCGGCGCCGCTCAACTCCTCGCCGCTGTGCAGCACGAACGAGGCGCCGGCGGAGCCTTCGCTCACCAGATAATCCTGGAATTCGCGTTCGTCCTTCAGATAGCGCTCGCTCTTGCCGCGCGTCGCTTTGTAGAGCGGCGGCTGGGCGATGTAGATGTGCCCGCGCTCGATCAGCGCCGGCATCTGGCGGAAGAAGAAGGTGAGCAGCAGGGTACGAATATGGGCGCCATCGACGTCGGCGTCGGTCATGATGATGATCTTGTGGTAGCGCAATTTGTCCGGGTTGAATTCCTCCGCGCCGATGCCGGTGCCGAGCGCGGTGATCAAGGTCACGATCTCAGTGCTCGACAGCATCTTGTCGAAACGCGCGCGCTCCACGTTGAGCACCTTGCCGCGCAGGGGCAGCACCGCTTGGTTGTCGCGGTTGCGGCCCTGCTTGGCGCTGCCGCCGGCCGAATTGCCCTCGACGATGAAGATCTCGCATTTGGCGGGATCGCGCTCCTGGCAGTCGGCGAGCTTGCCGGGCAGCGAGGCGCCGTCGAGCACGCCCTTGCGGCGCGTCAGCTCGCGGGCCTTGCGCGCCGCCTCGCGGGCCAAGGCGGCTTCCACGACCTTGCCGACGATGGCTTTCGCTTCGGCCGGATGCTCCTCGAACCAGTGGCCGAGCTGCTCGATCACCACGCCTTCGACGACGGGCCGCACCTCGGAGGAGACCAGCTTGTCTTTCGTCTGTGAGGAGAATTTCGGATCGGGCACTTTCACCGACAGCACGCAGGTCAAGCCCTCGCGGCAATCCTCGCCGGTCAGCGCGACCTTGTCCTTCTTGGCCGACGGCATGTCCTCAGCATATTTCGTCACCACGCGCGTCAGCCCGGCGCGGAAGCCGGCCAGATGCGTGCCGCCGTCGCGCTGCGAGATGTTGTTGGTGAAGCACAGCATGCTCTCGTGATAGCTGTCGTTCCAGGTGAGAGCGACTTCCACCGCGATGTTGTCGCGTTCGGCCGTGAGCAGGATGGGCGCCGCAATCAAGCCGCTCTTGGCGCGGTCGAGATAGCGCACGAAAGCCTGCAACCCACCCTCGTAATGCAGCGCGGTTTCCTTCTTCTCCACGCCGCGCGCATCGGTGAGGATGATCGTCACGCCGGAATTGAGGAAGGCGAGCTCGCGCAACCGATGCTCCAGCGTCGCGTAATCGAATTCCACCTTGGTGAAGGTCTTGGTCGAGGGCAGGAAGGTGACTTCGGTGCCGCGCTGGTCCTTGCCCGCATCGCCCACGATCTTGAGCGGCGCTTCCGGCTCGCCGTCGCGGAAGCGCATGTAATGCTCTTTGCCGTCGCGCCAGATGCGCAAGTCCAGCCATTCGCTGAGCGCGTTGACGACGCTGACGCCGACGCCGTGCAATCCGCCAGAGACCTTGTAGGCGTTCTGCTCGAATTTCCCGCCGGCATGAAGCTGGGTCATGATCACTTCGGCGGCGCTGACGCCTTCGCCTTCGTGGATGCCGGTCGGAACGCCGCGTCCGTTGTCGCGCACGGTGGCCGAGCCGTCGGCATTGAGGATCACGTCGATGCGGTTGGCATAGCCGGCCAGGGTCTCGTCGATCGCGTTATCGACCACCTCATGCACCATGTGGTGCAGGCCCGAGCCGTCGTCGGTGTCGCCGATATACATGCCCGGCCGCTTGCGCACGGCGTCGAGGCCCTTCAGCACCTTGATACTGTCGGCGCCATAGTCGCTGGAATCGGGAAGACCGGGTGCGGAACTCATAGGATCACTCTGAAAGGAGGTTGGGCCGCGAATCCGCGACCGCGAAAAGATCGGCTTGGCCCCGGAGCGGCGCAAACATCTCGATGTCCGTGCCGGTCATCCAGGCCTGTGCGCCGAGCGCCAGGATTTCTTCGAACAAGGCCGCGCGGCGGACGGCGTCCAGATGGGCTGCGATTTCGTCGAGCAGCAGCACGGGCGCCTCCCTGATATGGGAAAGCTCCCAGGCATGTGCAAGCACGATGGAGATCAAAAGCGCCTTCTGCTCGCCGGTGGAACACTCGCCCGCGTCGGCGCGCTTGAGCGTATGGCGTACGGATAGATCGCTGAGATGCGGACCGAAAGTCGTGCGGCCACACTCGGCATCGCGGATGCGCGCGCGGGCGAAACGGATGAGGAATTCTTCCGACGCGGCTTCGCCACGTTCGGCGATCAGCAGGCCTGCTTCTCCATTCAGTGCCAGTTGCGCGCAAGGAAACGCGCCGGCTTCGCCGCGCAGAGCCAACGCGCGATTGAGACGCTCTACGGTCTCGGCGCGGCTGATCGCCAGCGCAATGCCGGCCTCGGTCATCTCGTTCTCAAGACCGTCGAGCCAGGCCGGATCGCGCGGGCCGAATTTGAGCAGCCGTGCGCGTTCGCGCATCGCGGTCTCGTAGCGCGTGGCGTTGCGCGCGTGGCCGGGCTCGAAGCCGAAGACGAGGCGATCGAGGAATCGCCGCCGTCCGCTGGCGCCTTCGATGAAGAGCCGGTCCATCGCGGGCGTCAGCCACGCCATCTGCACGATCTCGGCCAGATCGGCCGTGCCCTGCGCCGGCGCGCCGTTGAGCCGGACCTGCCGGCGTTCGCCGCCATTGGGCCCCAGCGTCAATCCGGTGCCGATCTCATGGGCCTGTTCGCCCAGCGCGACGGTCGCCGAGACCGCCCACAGCGCATCGCTTTGCGCCGCCGGCCCGCGTCGCGTGTGTTCGCCGAGCCTGGCGCCGCGAAGCCCGCGTCCCGGCGACAGCAGCGAGATCGCGTCGAGGATATTCGTCTTGCCCGCGCCGTTCGGCCCCGCCAGCACGACGGGGCGACCGCTGACCGCGATCTCGCCCAGCGTGTAGGAGCGGAAATTGGTCAGCAGCAGATGGGTGACGGCGAGGCGGGGCGCCACGCGAACCGCCGCCGCCGGACGCATGTCGGGCGAATTCGTCAAACTCACACCCGCATCGGCATGAGGACGTAGAGCGAGCGGTTGTCGTCCGTGTCCTCGATGATCGTCGGCGAGCCGGCATCCGACAGCAGGAAGCGGATCTGCTTGCCCTCGATCTGCCCGGTGATGTCGAGCAGGTAGCGGGCGTTGAAGCCGATCTCGATGGGCGTGGCGTTATAGGTTGCGCCCACTTCCTCGGTCGCAGTGCCGGAATCCGGATTGACGACGGTTAGCGTCAGCTTGTCCTTCGCCACGTTGAGCTTCACCGCGCGGGTCTTGTCGGCCGAGATGGTCGAGACGCGGTCGACCGACTGGGCGAATTCCTTGCTGTCGAGCGAGAGCGATTTGTCGTTGCCGCTGGGGATCACGCGCTGGTAATCCGGGAAGGTGCCGTCGATCAGCTTGGAGGTGAGCTCGACGCCGTCCGACATGAACTGGATCTTGGTGTCCGACAGCGCCACGTCGATCGCGCCCTCGGCGTCGTCGAGCAGGCGGCGCAATTCGTTCACTGTCTTGCGCGGCACGATCACTCCGGGCATGTCCGACGCGCCGTCGGGCAGTTCAAGTTCGAAGCGCGCCAGACGGTGACCGTCCGTCGCCACCGCGCGCAGGGCCTTGGTCTTTCCCTCCTTCGCGGCGTGGATGTAGATGCCGTTCAGATAGAACCGCGTTTCTTCGGTCGAGATCGCAAAGCGCGTCTTGTCGATCAGCCGCTTCAGATCGGCGGATTCGACGCGAAATTTGTGGGGCAGGGCGCCGGCCGCCATCTGGGGGAAGTCTTCCTTGGGCAGGCAGGCAAGCTCGAAGCGCGAGGAGCCGGCCGAGACCGCCAGCCTGCCGCCTTCGCTGGTGAGCAATTCGGCCTGCACCTGCGCGCCCTCGGGCAGCTTGCGCACGATGTCGTAGAGCATGTGGGCGGGCGCGGTGGCGGCGCCGTTGCGGATCACGTCCGCCGGCAGAGATTCCACGATCTCGATGTCGAGATCGGTGGCGGTCAGCTTTAGCTTTCCCTTGGCCGCCTCGATCATCACATTGGACAGGATCGGAATCGTGTTGCGACGCTCGACGACGCTCTGGACATGGCTCAACGCCTTCAAAAAGGCGCCGCGTTCGACGGTGATTTTCATCGGTTCTGCACTTGCCCTGAATGGCCTTCAAAACCTCCGTTTTGGCGCGCTTTCGGCGGCCAGTAACCCATTGATTCACTTGAGCTTTGCGGAGGCGGTCGACTCAAGCAAGGGAGTATATCAGGCGGGGGGAAAAGTGAACAGGGTTTCGGCGGTCGGACATGACGGATCGGAGGGCAGAAATTTGCCCTTCGATCTCGATGTTCGACGCCTGAATCCGGACTATTGAACCGTCCGCGACAGCACCTGCTTGAGGAAATCGACTTCCTGCTTGAACAGCGGATCCTCGTCGCACAGCGCGGCGATGCGGCGGCAGGCATGCAGCACGGTGGTGTGGTCGCGGCCGCCGAAGCGTTTGCCGATCTCGGGCAGCGAACGCATGGTCAACTGGCGGGCCAGATACATCGCGACCTGGCGCGGCCGGGCGATGCGCCGGGCGCGGCCGGCGGATTGGAAGTCGCGCAGGTCGAGCTTGTAGAACTCGGCGGTCTTCCTCTGGATGTCCTCGATCGAGGTCTTGCGCGAGCCGACGGCGCGGCTGCCCAGCGTCTGCTCGGCGACCTCCAGGGTCACCGGTTGCTTGGTCAGATCGGCATAGGTCGCGAGCTTGGTGAACACGCCGATCAGATCGCGCGGGCTGGCGTCTTCCATGTCGGCAATGCGCTCGAGCACGTCGTCGGGCAGCGCGCCGTCGGGTCGCTGGCGGGCGTATTCCGCCGCGCGCGATTTCAGAATCGCAAGCCGCGTCGGCCGATCCGGCCGGTCGAGCGCGATGACGAGCCCACCGGAAAGCCGCGAGCGCAAATCCTCGCCAAGGTTTTCAAGCCCGGCCGGTGCACGGTCGCAGGCGATGGCGAGCTTGCGGCGCAGATCGGCGAAGGCGTTCAGCGTGTGCAGGAATTCCGCCACCGTATAGGTCGAGCGGCACAGATGCTGCAGGTCGTCGATCAGCAGGATGTCGGCGGCGCGCAGCTCTTCCTTGAAGCCCAGCGTGTCCTTGCGGTTCAGGGCGCCGAGGAACTGGCGCATGAAATCCTCCGCGCCGAGATACAGCGCGCGCTTGCCGCGCTTCTTGGCTTCCAGCGCGACGGCGTTGAGCAGATGGGATTTGCCGTAGCCGAAGCCGCCATGGATGTAGAGCAGCGAGACGTCCTCGGCCTCGCCCTGGGCCAGCGCACGCGCGGCGCGAAAGCCGAAATCATTGGCCGGCCCGGGAATGAAGCTGTCGAAGCTTTGCGCCGGGTTGAGCAGGCGGTTGGAAAGGCCGCGCCGGGCTTCCGGCTTGTCGGCCGACGGGCTTTCCGCGCGCAGATAAGACACCGAAGCGGATTCGGATTCCGGCGGCGCCTCTTTCGGCGCGCGAACACCGATCGCGGGCGCGGCAAGGTCTATGGACAGGGACGCGGGCTCGCCGCCTTCGGCGCGCAGGGCGCGCTCGATGCGCGCGACATATTGGTTGGCCACCCAGTTGCGGTGAAACGGCTTGGGCGCGGCGAGGATGATCTCATCCTTCTCGAAGCCGGCGAGCGCAAGCGGCGCGATCCATGCGTCGAACACCGCGTCGCCCAGTTCGCGCCTCAGCCGCTCGCGCGCCGCCGCCCATACCGTTTCCCAATCCAGGTGCGAAGTCATGGCTTGTTTCATGTCCCTTGCCTCTTTTTATCGTCCGGCGCCGTATTGGCGTTCCGGCTTCCCCTTATTTGCGAGATCTTGTTTCCCCAGCCCCGCTCATGCGCTCCGTGCCATCCGCTCCTCCATCGCTCAACTCTGACGCCAGGGAAGATCCGCGGCCTTCCAGCCGCTTCGCTGGCCCCGATGGCCGGCTTGGTCGATGTCGCCTTCGAAGCCGCCGGCGATGTTGTAGGCGCGGCTGAAGCCCGCGCGCGTCATGGCGATGGCGGCCGCGCGCGAGCGCGCACCGGAGCGGCAGAGAAACAAGACCGGCGTGTCATTGTCGCCGCCCGCGCGGCCCAATTCCTCGGCCGCCCGCTTGGCGAAATCCGGATCGATCGCCATGGCGGGGAATTTCTGCCATTCGACGCAGAGCGCGCTGCGACCCAGGCTCGAAAGATCGGGCAGGCCGACGAACGTCCATTCCGCCGCGGTCCGGCAATCGACGAGTTGCGCCTTCGGGTCGCCCTGCAACAACGCCCAGGCTTCCCGGGCGTCGATGTCGCCGGCATAGTCGGAAGCGGCATTCTGCACGGCCATGACAAACGCTCCCCAGGACAGGCAGGCATCGGCGTGCTTCTCCGCACGCCGCGCTCTTGCCAATCAAGATGTCAATTAGATGCTGTATTTGCCTGAAACGTTCAATTCGACAACAATATTTGCCAATACTTGATTTTTATTATCATTCGCCTTTGGCATTGTTGTCTAAGCCCCGTTTCAAGCTTGGGCACGATAAGATGCCGGGTGGCCCGAACGCAAGCGAAAAGCGCGGTTTAAGGGTAAATTAAATGCACGTCGTGCGCTGAATGACGCGCCCATGACACGGATAAGTAGTTGTACCGCATACTGAAAATAGGATTTCGCATCGAATCAGTAGGTTAACGACAGTCGCGTGTGGATTTCGTGACAGGTGCCGCGATCTTCCGCACACGGACAAACAAAACGGGGCCGGAAACCGGCCCCGCAAGAAAACGAAACGAATCTGTCAAGAGTTCGCGCGGCTTAGCCCTTGAGCTTGGCCACACGCTTGCTGAGCCGCGAAACCTTCCGGCTGCCCTGGTTCCTGTGGATAACTCCCTTGGAAACCCCGCGCATGATCTCGGGTTCCGCCGCCTTCAAGGCCGCTTTTGCGGCCACGGGATCGCCCGAAGCGATGGCTTCCTCGACCTTGCGGGTGAAGGTGCGCACGCGGGTCAGCCGGGCGTGATTGACGGCGGTCCGCTTGGCGATGGTGCGCACGCGTTTCTTGGAGGAGGCGATATTGGGCATGGGAGTCCTGCATTCCTTAAGGAGGCGCGGCTTTTAGCCCGCCTCCGGCTCGCGCGCAACGGGCATCTCCGCGAGCCGCCACAAGGGCGAGAAGACGCCCCAGAGCATGGCGGCGACCATGCCGCAGGATCCCGCGAACAGGACCTCGCGCGCGCCGAAATGCGCGGCGAGCGCGCCGCCTACCAAGGCGCCGACGATTGCCGGCGCGCCGGCGCCCGCCCGGAATACGGCGGCGACGCGGCCCATCACCTCCAGTGGCACGACGCTTTGGCGCAGGCTGGTGGCGCTGACGATGCTGGCGACGGCGAGGGAATCTCCGAAGAACTGGGCGAGCATCAGGAAAGCCATCGCCGTGACCAGCGCGCCATGGGCGAATACGATGAAAAAAGAGGACAATCCGGACGCCAATCCCGTGAACAGGATCGCGCGGCCGACGCCCAAGCCGCGCGCAATGGGCGCCGCCAGCACCGCGCCGACCAGCGAGCCGATCCCGCCGACCGCTATCGTGACGCCCATTTCGGCCGGCGTCAGATGCAGGACGTCGATCGCGTAGAAGACATAGAGCGCCGAGAAGAAGCCGCCGAAAAGCGGCTGCGACACCGTGATCAGGAAAAGCGGCCGGACGAAGGGCTGGTCGAAGATCGTGGACAAGCCGACCGCGAGATTGCGGTGAATGGGTGCGCGCTGCTTCGCTGGCGCCGCGGCCTCGATCTTGCCGATGGTGGACAGGAACGCGGCCGAGACGAGATAGGTGAAGGCATTGACCGCGATGGCGATGGGCGCGGTGAGCGCCTGCACCAGGATTCCGGCCAGTGCCGGGCCGCCGATCTCGGCGATGGATTCGGTCACGCCGAGCTTGGTGTTGCCCTCCATCAGATCGGCGCGCGCGATCAGGCTGGGCAGATAAGCGTGATCGGCGATGTCGAACAGCACGCTCGCCGCGCCCGCCAGCGCCGCCACGACATATAGCTGCACCATCGACAGAAGATGCAGCCAGGCAGCCACGGGAACGGTGAGCAGGATCGCGGCGCGCAGGATGTCGGCGGCGATCAGAATCCGTCGCCGGCGCGAGCGGTCCACGAAGCCGCCGGCCAGCAATCCCACGACCAGTCCGGGACCTTGCGCCAGCGCCGCGAGGAGGCCGAGCTCCGCCGGCGGCGCATGGATGGTGAGTACGGCCGCCAGTGGAATCCCCTCGCGCGTGATCCGCGCGCCGAAGGACGAAACGCTCTGCGCCGCCCACAATTTGAGAAAGTCAGCGTGGCGCCAGAGCGCGCCGTATCTTTCTGGATTGGACACGATGGATATTCCCCAAAGGATGAAGAACGCCATTTCTGCGGCGCGCGGCGAGGTGCGGCAAAGCCGCTATGGGGAATTAGGCCTTCATGATGCAGAGCTTGCCTCAAACCGGCGGCGAATGCCAGCAGGCGGAAATTGGATAGTGCCCTAATTTGAAATCCGCTCCCCGAATGCGGCCCACCACCATGGCATGAAGAAGATGGCCGCGTTGACGGCAAAGCCAAGATTCCAAAGCAGCGTTCGTGTCGTCGGCCAATTGGCCAGGTAGGCTCCGACAAATGCCAGCCGCACCGCCACGAAGGCGACTGCCAGCATGTCGATCCAGTGCTGGGGAGCATGGCGAAACTCGGCCAACAAGACAGCCACGGCAAAGAACGGGAACGTCTCGATCCCGTTGATGTGCGCGCCCAAGGCTCGGGCGGCAATGCCGGGCTTATAGAATGCTGGATCGCGGGGGTTGGAATTGTCGAAAGTGCGATGGCCAACAGCCTTCACCGGGGCGACTGTCAAGAGATACAGGATCACCGCCGCAA
>Ga0302314_10020239_pt1 | contig 11014 bp, 11 predicted proteins | sample III_Palsa_N2_3_FD_200533 | JGI IMG/M metagenome (GOLD analysis project Ga0302314, IMG submission 200533) | Peat permafrost microbial communities from Stordalen Mire near Abisko, Sweden - III_Palsa_N2_3 | ecosystem: Environmental > Terrestrial > Soil > Palsa > Peat permafrost | place: Sweden... | reverse complement strand
TCGGGCACGCACGAAGAAACGCTTGTACCGGCGACACCATGTACTCCATGACCGAGTGCGTCGTAGCGAACATGCGGACATTGCTGCGCACGCGATGCCCATAATTGAGCAAATCCATGTTCATGAATTCGACCTGCCGGATGATCTTCGACGCATGCTGCAGCAGCACGCGTCCGGCATCGGTCGGTTTCGCGCCGGCACGGTTGCGCAACAATAGCGGCGCGCCGACATCTTCTTCCATTTGCTTGATACGTTCGCTAATAGACGCGACCGTGAGATGCACCCTGGCCGCCGCAGCCGTCATACTGCCTGCGTCGACGACCGCACGAAATATGCGCAGATCAGACACGTCGAATCGCATAGCATTCCTTCCTTCGGGAAAAGCTGAAGGTACCTCGGATTAATCCAGATTGTCATTCTATTTTTGATAGCCAAAACTGGCGCCAATGACCCCTCCGCCTTCTTCCATTCCATACCAGCCGTTGCCATCCATGGGAGCCAACACATGATTCGAACAACCCATGTCGGAATTAATGAGCCCGCCAAGCCCCGATCATTGTCGGGCGCGGAAGTGATCACGATAACCACGCTCGGCAACACACTCGAGTTTTTCGATTTCACGGCCTATACATTTTTTTCCATACTCTTGGGCAAGGTGTTTTTCCCAACATTGAGCCCCATTTTCCAATTGGGAATGACAACGGGAACGTTTGCGATCGGCTATTTCTTTCGACCGCTCGGCGGGTTCCTGATCGGCCGATACGCCGACAAAGCCGGCAGAAAATCGGCACTCACGCTCACGGTCACCTTGATGGCGGCCAGTTCTGCAATCATCGGCCTCGCGCCAACCTTCGCGCAGGTCGGCGTGATCGCGCCGTGTCTCATCCTGCTGTCGCGGATCATGCAGGGCATTTCTGCGGGAGGGGAAGTGGGCGCGTCGACGGCATTGCTGATCGAATACGCAGGGCCGCGCCAGCGAGGTTTCTTTGGCAGTTGGCAATTCGCCAGCCAAAGCCTGGGCATTGCTTGCGGCGCGGCGATCAGTGCGGGGCTATCGCGCTTCCTCCCGTATGAGCAGTTGTTCGCCTGGGGATGGCGTGTCCCGTTTCTCATCGGCACGGTTATCGCACCGGTCGGGATCTATATTCGCTTGCGGCTGATGGAGACACTGCATGGCGCGGGAAATACCGGCGCCAGTCGACATGTGACACCCGGGCATGACGCACCCCGGCACACCTTGCGAGGCCACGTCAAAGAACTGGTGCTCGGGACGCTCCTTACGTTCGGTGGCACGTCGGCCAATTTCATCATTCTCTTTTCCCTGCCGATCATCGCCGTGAAATCGCTGGGCATGTCGCAAGCCGACGCACTACTCGCCGGCATCGTTACCGGTCTAACGGGATTCGCACTAAGCCCGGTAGGCGGATGGGTATCGGACCGGATCGGGCGCAAGCCGGTCATCGCGTTGTCTCGTATCGCCGTCATCGCGCTGGTGATCCCACTGTTTATCTGGCTCAGCCGGTCGCCGTCCGTTTTCTCTCTGCTCGTGGTCGAGGCCATTCTCTCCTCGATTGCTGCCTTCGGCGGAGCCACCGCGATCGGCTATATGACCGAGTTATTTCCCCGCGAGGTTCGAGCGACCGGCATGGCCATCGTATATAGCTGCGGCGTCGCGCTGTCCGGGGCGTTCGCGCAATTAGTCTCGACCTATTTTGTGGGCATCAGCTCAAACATCATGCCCGCGGCTTGGTATGTCGTCATCTGCCTCGCATTGACGTCCGCCACGCTGATTGGGATGAAGGAAACCGGCGGTAAGCAATCGAAGAACACGCTCGACTGATATCTGAAAAATTGATGTCTGAAACACAGATCGGCTTTTAGGCGCTCGAGCTTGCCTGAGTCCATCAATTAATGGAGTTGAAAACATGACCTTTAGCATGATTGCGCGTTGCCCCAAAAGCGGCCGCGTCGGCATTAGTATCGCAACGTATTCGGTCGCGGTAGGGCAATGGTGCGATGGTGTCGACGCCAAGGTGGGTGTCACGATGAGCCAGGCGTTCGTGCGTTACGGCAACAATGCGCTCGCACTGAATCTGCTACGGCAGGGCTTCTCGGCACCTTACGTGGTCGACGCGCTGAAACAAAACGACCCCCACGCCAAGTACCGACAGATTGCCGCCATATCCGCCGATGGTGCGGTCGAATGCTACACCGGCCCGGGCACGAGAGGATGGGCCGGGCACGAGATCGGCGAAGGCTTTGTCGCGATGGGGAACGTGTTGCGCAGCGCAGACGTCGTGTCGGCGATGGCGCAGGCCTATCGGCAGACTGACGGCTGCATCCTGGAAGAGCGCATGCTGGCGGCACTCGAGGCGGGCAGAGATGCGGGCGGTCAAGGCGATAGCACGCGCCGCTTGAGCGAGCGCTCCGCTGCATTGATCGTCTCGGCATCCGACACACTGCCGGCCACCAATTTGCGCGTAGATCTTCACTGCACGGCCGTTGAACAGTTGCGCAGGGTGTACGCGTTTTGCAATCAATACGCCGAATATTACAGACATCGCGGTGTATCGCCCGAGGGTTCGCGGCCGCAGGAGGAATTCGAAGCGACATTGAGTCCTCTCGTCGGTGGTTCTACCGCGATAGATTCAGCGGCGATGCGGTGTTGAACCAGACGAACGATTTGATCGAATGCGGGTTGCCGCAAATCTAAGCCGCGCCATGAATGCGGGAGAGTTGCAATTGTATTTCCAGCCCAAGGTCCGCCTCGATACCGGCGCCCTTGACGGAGCGGAGGCGTTGCTGCGCTGGAATGACCCCGAACATGGCTGGATCTGCCCCGCGATATTCATCGCGGTTGCGGAGGACCGCGGCATGATGGGAGCACTTGGAAAGTGGGTACTGCAAGAAGCGTCTCGCCAGCTGAGTGTGTGGCAAAAGAGCGGGCTCTATTTCCCCGGACGGCTCGCGATCAACCTCTCGGCCCAGCAGCTTGAAGAAGCCGATATCGCAAACAAGTTCGAGGGGATCGTGCGTGAGGCGGGCTTGACGCCAGCGTGCTTTGAACTGGAACTGACCGAAAGCGCCCCGATGAGTAATGTGGAACAGGCAATCGAAACCATTTTTCTTATGAAGAAGGTGGGATTCTCTGTGGCGATCGATGATTTCGGCACGGGCTATTCGTCTCTCACCTACCTCAAGCGCTTGCCGGCAGACACGTTAAAGATCGACATCGCCTTTGTGCGCGACATGCTCAAGAATCGCGCCGATCGTTATATCGTCACCGCCATCATCGGCATGGCTCACCATTTCGGGCTTAAATGCGTGGCCGAAGGCGTGGAAGAACCGGCCCAAGCAGCAGCCTTACTGGAGCTCGGTTGCGACGAGGCGCAAGGCTATTATTTCGGACGTCCTGAACCCGCGCATGTTTTCGCACAGAAATGGCTTCAAACGAGTCGCCCATCGACCGCGCTGGATGTCGCCTAGACGCCGCTATCTGTAGCAGCGCTAGCCGCGAGTGATAGCGCTCTTCGATCGCCAAGACCCAGCCTCGTTCGGCTAGCCCCGCGGTCCCGCCCAAACGCTCGACGGGATTTGCACCTTCCCGTCCATAATCAAACGAGCCGTGCGCAAGAGCGCTGCCCGTGCCGTCTCGTCGGGCTCATCGGCAGCGCCCTTGGTCAACTGCACCGTAAACTCACCGGTGGGATGCTCGATGACCAAGCGCCGGCTCAAGCCCGCCGGTACCACTGCGATGCCTTGCGCCACGGAGCCCGGCAGCACCGCCGCCGTCGCGACGCTGACCGCACCGAGCACGCCGATCGAAGCATGCACCCGATGCGGAATCAGCGTACGGGTGCATACCGTGCCCCCCTCCCTGGGTGCAGCAATCAGTGTCATCTTGGGTACCGTGCGCTGCGCCACATCACCCAGATTCATCATCGGGCCGACCTTTAGACGAATGGCTTCGATGCGCGCCTTCATGCCCGCATTCGCATCCAGCTCCTCGCGCGTTTCATATCCGGTGATACCGAAGTCGCTCGCCCGCAGCAAAACGACCGGCATGCCGTTATCGATGCAAGTCAGCGGCACACCGTCCACTTCATCGAGCACGCGGCCCGTGGGAAGCAATGCGCCGCACGTCGAGCCGGCCGTATCCCTGAACTCGATCGGCAACGCGCCAGCTGTCCCTGGCACGCCGTCGATGCGGGCGGCGCCGTCATACGACACCCGGCCGCCCGGCGTGCTGACTTCCGCCACCGCGATCTGGCCTGTGTTGACCATGTAGATGGATACGCGTGTCGTCTCGCCCTGAGCCGCGACCAACCCGCGTTCGATCGCGAACGGTCCGACCGCGGCCAGCAAATTTCCGCAGTTCTGGCCGAAATCCACGCGTGGCTCATCGACCACCACCTGCGCGAACAAGTAGTCGACGTCCGCGTCTTCGCGCGTCGACTTGCTGACGATCGCCACCTTGCTGGTCAGCGGGTCGGCGCCACCGAGGCCATCGATCTGCCGCTTGTCGGGAGAGCCCATCACTCTGAGCAGCACCTGGTCGCGCACCGCTTCATCCGTGGGCAGGTCGTCGAGCAGAAAATAAGCACCCTTGGACGTGCCACCGCGCATCAACATGCAGGGAATGTCTGTGTACATGAATTAACCAGGCTCCTAGTGCTCGTGCAAGGCCGCGGTACCGGCAGCGGCCGGCATTCTGACTTCACGCCGCGCGGAAAAGTTATTTTGACGCGCTTGAATTTATCTATCCGAGTTGATATTGTTGCAAACAATGCAATCAGTTGATTGTATCGGTTTCTATTTGATTTGGCTTCCGGATTTTATTTTCATCTTTTTTCAACCGCTGAACTGAGGCCAATCGATGGCTCCATCTCCTTTACTCGCAGCGCGTGTCGCCGAATTGAAACCGTCGGCCACGGTCGAAATGACGGAGCGGCTGCGCGCCGCGCGCGCCGCCGGGCGCAACATACTGAGCCTGTCCAGCGGGGACCCGAATATAGAAACCGACAGCCGGATCATCGACGCGGCCGGGCGCGCAATGCGCGCCGGCGATACGCGCTATGGTCCCGCAGCCGGCATGCCCGCACTGCGCGAGGCGATCGCCGAGCGCGAGCGGCGCCGTTGCGGCGCGACATATGAGGCCTCGGACATCCTCGTCACCCCAGGCGGAAAGTTCGCGCTGCTTACCGCCCTGATGGGAACCGTGGCACCGGGCGACGAAGTCATCGTTCCTGAGCCGGGCTGGGTGAGTTATGGCCCATGCGTCAAGCTGTGCGGCGGCACGCCCGTGATCCTGCCGATGCTCGACCGGGTCGACAGCGCGATGATCGAGCGTGCGATCACGCCGCGTACCAAGGCCATCATCCTGAATTCCCCCGTCAACCCTAGCGGCCGCGTGCTGCCGCAGGACGAGATCGATGCGGTGCTCGCGCTGGCCGAGCGGCACAACCTCGTGCTGGTGTTCGACCAGGTGTATTCCGACTTGCTGCACGAGGGCCCGTTCGCCTACCCGCAGGCGACCCCCGCAGGCCAGGCGCGCACCTTCGTGGTCGACAGTTTCTCGAAGACATTCGGTATGACAGGCTGGCGCTTGGGCTATCTGGCGACGCCGCCGGGGCTGGCGAAGACGATCCTGCGCTTTATCCAGCATTCGATCTATTGCGTGCCTGGTTTCGTACAGGCCGCCGGGCTCGAAGCGCTCGGGCTATACGACGAATTAGTGCCCGTGTATCGCGAGCGCTTTCGCACCAAGCAACTGCGCGTGGCCGAACGCCTCGACAAGATCGATGGCATCAAATGCACTGCGCCGCGCGCCAGTTTCTATCTCTTTCCGAGCGTGGCCGCCGACGACAGTGCGCTCGCCAGCGCCTGGCTCGACAAGCTCGACGTCTCGTCGCTGCCTGGCAGCGCGTTCGGAGCGGCCGGTGCCGGTCATCTGCGCCTATCTGTGACGGCCAGCGACGCAGACATCGACGAAGCGCTCGACCGAATCGCAAAATTCGGCCTCGGCTTGTAAATTCTCTGGTTCGGTCAGCCAGTCTACTGACTTGATTCGTTTCTCAATGGGGAAGGCGATGAATTGTAAACATGTGCTGCCGAGAGCCGCGCGCATCTTGATGGTGACCCTGGCGATGCTGATGGCCGTGCCGCTCGCGGCCCATGCACAAGCGTCGCAGGACGGCGTGGCCGCCATCAAGCAACGCGGCAAGTTGCTCGCGGGTGTGAAATTCGACACACCGCCGTTCGGTTACCTCGACGACCAGAATCAGCCCACCGGTTTCGATCTCGACATCGTGCGGCTCGTCGCAAAACATCTGGGCGTTCCGGTCGAGTTCGTCAAAGTGACCTCGCCCACGCGCATTCCCTTGCTTGTCAGCGGCAATGTGGATCTGGTCGCCGCCTCGATGACCCGTACCCCCGAGCGAGCCAAGGTGATCGATTTCAGCATCACCTATTACGTCGGCCATCAATCGCTGCTGGTCGCTAGCGACAGCACGATCAAAGGCCCCCAGGATCTGCAGGGCAAGCGTGTCACCGTGCAGCAGGGCACCACGCTCGAACAGACGATTGCAAAGGTAGCGCCCGGTGCACAGGTGATGAGTTTCAAGGACTACGACAGCGCGTGGCTGGCACTCGCACAGGGTCGCGCGGATGCGCTGACCGGCAGCGAATACATCCTGCGAGGCTTCATGAAGAACAACCCGAACTTCAAGATCGTGGGCCAGCCGTTTAGCTCGGAGCCGTTCGGCATCGGCGTACGCAAGGGCAATACCGCGTTGCTGACACAGGTCAATGCCGCATTGAACGATGCCTGGAAGAGCGGTGAATACCAGAAGCTCTACGTGAAGTGGTTCGGGTTCCAGCCGACCACGCCCGTCGGTTCGGACAATTAATACAGTAGTGACTAATACGGTATCGACCCGGGGATGAACACCAGGTGAACTATTCGTTCGATTGGAGTGCGCTGTGGGTACACCGCGACCTGATCATCAGCGGCTTTGTAACCACAGTCGAGTTGGCGTCCATCTCGCTGGTGCTGGCGACGGTGCTGGGCATCGTCATCGGCACCTGCGGCGCCGTCGGCTCGCGTGGGCTGCGCGTGCTGGCCATCGGTTGGGTCGAGCTGATACGCAGCGTACCGCTCTTGATCCACATGTATATCTGGTACATGGCGCTCGCCGTGCTCAGGTTGCCGGGGTTCGCCTGCGCCGTGCTCGCGCTGTCGATCTATTCATCGGCGTATGTCACCGAGATCGTGCGGGCCGGCATCGAAAACCTGCCGGCCGGTCAGGCAAAAGCGGCGTTGGCCAGCGGCCTCACGCAGTTCCAGACGCTACGCCTGGTCATCTATCCGCAAGTCTTGCGCCGGATCCTGCCGTCGCTGGCGAGCGTCTTTTCCCAACTGATCAAGGATTCGTCGCTCGCCTCGGTGATCGCCGTCGCCGACATCACGTATGAGGCCGGCGCGCTGGACGGCATGACCTTCCGCACCTTCGAAGTCTATGCAATGACGCTCGTGCTCTACCTGGTGCTGGTAAGCATCGTCAACCAACTGCTGGGCGCGCTGCTCAGCTCGTCGATGCGCTCGTCGAGACCTTCGCCCAGGGAGTTGCGCGATGCATGACGTCATCTTCGTGAATCGCGATTTTCTCGCCGCGGGCTTGTTGGCGACACTGCAGATCTCGGCGATCTCTATCGTGTGCGGCACGCTGATCGGCGCCGTCGTGGCACTCCTGCGCTACCTGCGTGTACCATTCGCGGCACGGTTTTGCGCGCTGTACGTCGGGCTGATCCAGGGCGCGCCGCTGCTGGTCGTGCTGCTGTTCTGCTATTTCGCGCTGCCTGCGTTGTTCGGCTACAAGACGACCGCGTACTGGGCGACCGTGCTGTCGTTCTCGGTTTTCATCGGCGCATACCTGGCCGAGGATATCCGTGCCGGGCTGCAGTCGGTAAGCCCCAAGCTGACCCAGGCGGCGCTCGCCTGCGGCCTCACCATGCCGCAGGTGCTGCGCCTGGTGGTGTTGCCCATCGGCGTGCGCTCGGTCATTCCGCCGATCATTAGTCAGTACGTGCGGCTGATCAAGTTCACCTCGGTGGCCTCGATCATCAGCGTGCAGGAATTGACGGGCAATGCCTTGCTCGTCAACGCGCGGGTATTTGAGCCAGCGACGATCCTCAGCTTCGTGGCGATCGTCTATCTGATAGTGTGTCAGGCAGTATCGTTGTTCGGCCGCTGGCTGAACGCGCGTTTTGCGGTAAGGACATGATCGACATCCAGAACGTATCGAAATCGTACGGTGCGGTACCCGTATTGCAAGACTGCTCGCTGTCGGTCAAGCGCGGCGAAGTCGTGGTAGTGTGCGGGCCGTCCGGCTCCGGCAAAAGCACGCTGATAAAATGCGTCAATGGGCTGGAGCCTTACCAGTCGGGCAGCATCAAGGTGGCCGGCGTGGAAGTCGGCGCGCGGCACACGAATCTACCCAAACTGCGCGCGAAGATCGGCATGGTGTTCCAGAGCTTCGAACTCTATCCGCATCTCTGCGCGCTCGAGAATGTGATGCTCGCGCAAATCCATGTGCTGCGCCGTTCGCGCGACGAAGCGCGCACGCGCGCGATGGCGCTGCTGACACGGGTCGGACTGGCCGAGCGCGCACACCAGATGCCCGCGGATCTCTCGGGCGGCCAGCAGCAACGCGTGGCAATCGCGCGCACGCTTGCGCTCGATCCCGACGCGATCCTGCTCGATGAACCGACGTCGGCGCTCGATCCCGAAATGGTCAGCGAAGTGCTCGACGTGATCACTGCACTCGCGCGCGACGGCATGACCATGATGGTCGTCACCCATGAGATGGGATTCGCCAGGCGCGTGGCTGACCGCGTGATCTTCATGGACCAGGGGCGCGTCGTGGAAGATGCGGCAGCGGAGACGTTTTTCGCCGCGCCCGCGAGTGCGCGTGCAAGAGAATTCCTGTCCAAGATCCTGGCGCATTGAAGCCGCGCCAACACGGGCACTACCTAGTCGAGATGAGTATTCCTATTCGCAAGCCCGAGGCCGCGACCGTCGACCGGATTGTCGCCATTGCCGAAAAAATGTTTGCCGAACACGGTTATCGTGGCGTGTCGCTGCGCGCGGTCATGCGCGAGTGCGGTGTGAACGCGGCCGCCGTCCACTATCACTTTGGTTCGAAGGAAGCCTTGCTCGAAGAGATTTTCGTGCGACGCGCCGGGGCGCTCAATTCGGCGCGGCTGCGCTTGCTCGATAGTTGCATGCAGGGCGCCGGCACGGACAACAGCGAAATCCTCGAACTCATCCTGCGCGCATTCCTGAGCCCGGCGTTCTCGCTGCCTGATGGCGACGAGGGCGTGCGCCGCTTTACCCGATTGCGCTCGGTCATCGCCCACGAAAACGCCGAGCTGTCGCAGCAATTGATCAGCCGCTATTTCGACGAAACGAGCGGCCACTTCATCACGGCGTTGCGACGGGCGTTGCCCCAGCTGCCGGATCAAGCCCTGTTCTGGCGTTTCCATTTCCTGCTCGGTGCGCAGTATTACACCTTGAGCAACCCTGGTCGAATCGAAAGCCTCTCGGGCGGATCGTGCGATGCGGGCGATCTGCAGTGTGCACTCGATGAGATGGTCGCGTTCGTCGCGGCGGGTTTTCGTGCGCCATTGCCGACGTCGCGAGCCCCCGCGACACAGGCGAAGAACCTGCGGCGCGCGGCCGACACAAAAGGTGCAACCGGTACCGGGGGCGCGGTAGCTCACGCCCAAGCAGCACCGGTCCCGGCGCGGCGCGGCGCCGCCGCAAACCGACGCGGCGCTCATGACGCTACCCTGCAAATTAGCGACGTGACATGGTCGGCGATCGCACCGCTGCTCGACGCCACTTCGGCACGTGTCGACCCACCGCGTGGCCGCAAGCCCATCTCCGATCGTGAAGCGCTGAGCGGCATCGTCTACATGATGCGCCACCGCTTGCGCTGGCGCGACCTGTCGGGCGCGTCCGGCTTTCGCTCCGGCGCCAGTTGCTGGAGGCGACTGCGCGAGTGGGAGGCGATCGGCGTATGGCAGCAGATCGAACAAGTGCTGCGCGAGCAATTGCCCGATGGTCACGCACTGGATTTCGCGACGGTGGCGACGCGTACGACCCCCGCTACCTGAGCAACTTGCGTCTCTCGACGGTAGCTTGCGGCGAGCGGTCACGCGCTCGGCGACGGCATCAAGCGCGATGACGCCATCGACGAACGTCTCACCCTGCGCGTATCAATGATGCTCGTATTCCGCTCTGGGTTTTGGCATCGCAGCCATCACCTTGGCGTACTGAAACACCGGCATCGCCTTGATCGCACTCTTCGTCGCACCGGCCAGCACCAGCTTGCCACCGACGAAATCGAGCTGCTCGATCGGGATCGCGACATCATGATGCGAAACCCCCAGGAACTGGTCCGCCGCAATGATCGCGTACGATACCGATCGATCCGGTGCGACGATGATGTCATGTATGACACCCACGCGCGCGCCGTCTTGGTTGAATACCGGTTTGTCCATGATGGACTTCCTGACACTCCACCCTCCCAGAATCGCCTGCGACTCTTCCACGCTGATGCCGAGCGGCTGGGAGCCGGCCATTTGAGCATGCGTCGGTATCGATGCCAGCGCCAGTGACGACGCGACCAGCAATGTGAGCAAGTTCGCCTTCATGATTTTCCTTATTTAGATAGGGTTACCGATCCCACAGTGTCGTTGCGTCATTGGCCCATCAATGATCTGGCGGATGGCGCGACATACGCGGTGCTGTTTCATCTTAGGTCGCATTGCAGCAAATCGTTAGAAAAAAAACGGGCGTGTTTTATATTTTTCTTGTCCGTACCCGCGTATTTCGCTCGCTTGAATTTGCCCCAATTCGATGCCCTGTACGTGCCCTATATCTATGGCGATGAACCTGCATGGGGTGCGTATGGGTGTGCTCATGGGTGTGCTCATGGGTGTGTTTACGCAC
>Ga0302314_10020238_pt1 | contig 11014 bp, 10 predicted proteins | sample III_Palsa_N2_3_FD_200533 | JGI IMG/M metagenome (GOLD analysis project Ga0302314, IMG submission 200533) | Peat permafrost microbial communities from Stordalen Mire near Abisko, Sweden - III_Palsa_N2_3 | ecosystem: Environmental > Terrestrial > Soil > Palsa > Peat permafrost | place: Sweden... | reverse complement strand
GTCGTCGACAAGGCGGTCATACGAGGGCGCCTGCGCGCGGTGCTGACGGTCGACGCCGCCCCATGCCTCGAGAACATCGCTTTGCCCACCTTGATCTTGGCGGCGATCCGCGATCGCATCGTGCCGCACTCCGCCACACGGCTCCTCGTGCAACGCGTGCGCGGAAGCGAGCTGGCGGAGATCGATGGCCCTCACCTGTTGTTGCAGTCCCGTCCCGCTGCGAGCGCCGCCGCCGTCTTGCGGTTTGTGAGGCGATGGAATTGAATACACCTATGCTGCCGATATCCGAGGCTTGCGAGCGCAACAAGGAACCGATTCTCGCGGTGTTGCGGACTTGCTTTGCCGGCTGCCTCGACGTGCTGGAAATCGGCAGCGGCACCGGGCAGCACGCGGTTTATTTCGCGCGTCACCTCGCGCACCTGACCTGGCGCCCCACCGAGCAGCTGAGCTACTTGGCCGATCTGACGGCCCGCGCACAGCTCGAGGGAAGTCCCAACCTCGAGGCCCCCACGGTTCTCGACGTCCGCCAGACCGTCTGGCCGGTTCAGTGGGTCGATGGAGTCTTTACGGCCAACACGCTGCACATCATGTCATGGCCTGAAGTGATCGCGACGTATCGAGGCATCGGCGAAGTCCTCGCGCCGCGCGGGGTGCTGTGCGTATACGGCCCGTTCCGCTACGCAGGCGGCTACACATCGGACAGCAATCGGGCTTTCGACCGCATGTTGCAGGAGCGCGATCCGCGCTCCGGACTACGCGACGTCGATGCTTTGAAAGAGCTCGCCGCGTCCTATGGGCTCGAGCTCGTCGCGGATCACGACCTGCCGGCGTTCAATCGGCTGCTGATCTTCGAGAAAGAGCCGCACTGATGCGGTGCCGAGCCGAACCGATTCGGCGTTAAAAAAACAGAGCTCCGCGGCATTCGCACGCCGCGGAGCTCGTAGACCCGACTCCCGCCGCTTGTCAGCGCGGCACGACCTCGATGTTGTCCTGCACTGCCTTCACTCCGTCAGTGTCCTTCGCGATCATTTCCGCCACGTCCTTCGCATCGCCGTTCGGCACGGTGCCGCTCAGCCATACGACGCCGCCCTGGTCCGTATCCACTTTCACGTGGTCGAGCGTCGACATGTGCTTGGCGAGAAGCTTGGTCTTCACTTTGGTGGTGATGACCGAGTCCTTCACGAAGTGATGGTCACTGCCATCGTCGCCGAAGGCGAGAGGCATGCAGGCGGCTCCCGCCGCGACAACGCCCAACAATACTAATTTTTTCTTCATGGATTTTCCTCTCTTCTGCCTTTGCTTTTCGATCGCTTACAACGGTTTGTACGAGAACTTCTGCCCGGAGACCGCCGCCTGATACATCAGGCCGCCTTTTGCGATGCTGAACACGGCCATGCCTTTATAGTAGTGCCCGATGGTGCGCGCATCCTTCTCGCCGCCGCTTGCGCCGGCTCCCGAGCCGTTGGTGGCCGCCGACGCGCCCGCTTCTGCGGTGATCGCGACCACCTTCGCGTCGGCCCCGAACTCGAAATTGCCGGACATGAACTCGTCCGCGGAGCGCTTATCCGCAAAGAAAATGATTTCGCTGAACGCTTGGCCGCCCGCCTGAAAGCCGACGCTCACCTGCGCTAAAGTTGCTTCGCCGACTTGCCGGCCGTGGATGAAAACCTGGCCTTTACCGCCGGCGCCGCCGACCACGAACGCGCCCTCGCCGATCGTCGGGAAAATCGCGTAACCGTAACTGTGGCGGAAGAACCAGGCGCTTTCGCCGGCGTGCCGGAACAGATTGACGGCATTCTCAGTCTTTACCGGATCGGAGTCCGCCTGAGCGCTGGTAAACGAAACCGCCAGAGCGGCACCTACAATCAAGACACGCAACATGTTTTTCATGGTGCGCAAGATAGGCGACGGGCCGCCGGTGGTCTGTAGGATCGACCGCCTACCTAAACCAAGAGTATTCCCACAACGAACCTTGCGGCGCAGGCCGCCGCCCGGCGCGGCACACGCCGCGCGGCGGCCGCGTCATCACTTCGACATGTTCTGCGCGGCGAATTCCCAATTGGCGAGCTTATCGATCACGGCGTTCACGTGATCGACGCGCTTGTTCTGATAGTCGAGGTAATAAGCGTGCTCCCACACGTCGATGGTCAGCAGCGGCTTGAGGCCCTGAGTGATCGGAGTCTCGGCATTCGGAGTCTTCAATACCTTGAGCTTGCCGCCCTCGAGGACTAGCCACGCCCAGCCGCTGCCGAACTGTGACACCGCTGCGGCGGAGAGTTCCTTCTTACAGGCCTCCACGCTGCCGAAAGCCTCGTCCATTTTTTGCTTCAATGCCGCCGGCGGCTCACCGCCCCCTTTGCCCTTCAAGCAGCGCCAATAGAAAGCATGGTTCCACGCCTGCGCCGCGTTGTTGAAAATGCTCACGCGCTCCGGCTTGCCGGCGGTCGACGTGACGATTTGCTCCAGCGGCAAATCCGCAAGCTCCGTGCCCGCGATGAGTTTGTTCGTAGTCTCGACGTAAGTCTTGTGGTGCTTGCCGTAGTGAAAGCTCAGCGTCTTTGCGGAAATCACCGGCTCGAGCGCGTTCTCGGCGTAGGGGAGCGGAGGAAGGGTGAGGGGCGATGCGGTAGTTGCGGCGGTGGCCATGAGTGCTCCTATTCGATGATGGTGTGAGAATGAGCAAAGCGGATCGAAAAATCTTGAATAATCCGAGCGGCGGCGCGGCCGCGGGAAACACCAACGGCAATCAGCGCCCCCCGGGAGGGCCTTGCTTGGAATCCCGGATTCCGCTCTTGCGAGGACCGGGCGAGGCCCGATCCGGGACTTCTTCGCTGATGTCCGGCTTCAGATCATTTCGCTGCGCATGCTCTACCGGCCGACCGCTATGGTCGTATTTTTCGCGCGGGTCGAAAGTTTTCCGGTTGGGCATGAGACGACGGTAGCGAGAGGCGGCGCGAGTCTCCACCCCACCATGCCTCATTGGCATGTAGGTCTGCGCCGACGGCAGTTGCGGGGAACACGGCAGCTGGGCGATAGTGAGCTCATGAAAAGACCCTATCTGCAGACGCTTGCCGGCCTCGCGGCAGTGTGGACGCTCGCCGTCGCGCTCCCGGCCTTCGCCTTGCCGGACATCTATCCACCGCCCGAGCAAGCGCAGGCGGATCTCAGCGCCGCGCTCAAAGAAGCGGCGGCGCAACACCGGCGCGTGATCGTGGATTTTGGCGGCAATTGGTGCACCGATTGTCACGTACTCGATACATATATGCACGACTCCACCAACCAGCCGCTGATCGATGCCAATTTCCTGCTGGTGCACGTCAACGTCGGGCGCGTGGATCAGAACCTGGACATCGCCGAGCGCTATGGCATACCGCTGAAAAATGGCGTCCCGGCCATCGCCGTGCTGTCGCCGCGCGGCAAGCTCCTGCACAGCCAAACCGGTGGCGAGTTCAAGGATATGCGGCACATGGATTCGAGCTCCCTGACCGAGTTCCTGCAGCGCTGGAAGCTCGGCGCTCACCGGCCCGCCCTGCGCGCACCCGGCTAGTGCGCGCCGCGGCGGCGCGCACTAGCCGATCAGGGACCGCAAGCGCTGAGTTCGCGTGCCGGACGTCGTATCCGCGGCCCGGCGCAACAAGATGCGGGCATCGTCGGCCGGGAGCGGCCGGCTGAAAAGAAACCCTTGCGCCTCCTGGCAGGAATGTTCTTGCAGGAAGAGCAGCTGCGGGAAATTCTCCACACCCTCCGCGGTGACGTTGATATGGAGCGAGCGCGACATGGCGATGATGGCAGCGGCGATTGCGCGGTCGTCGCTCCGGTCCATCAGGCTGGTCATGAACGACTGGTCGATCTTCAGCCGGTCGACCGCGTAGTTGCGCAATCGGCCGAAGCTCGAATAGCCGGTGCCGAAATCGTCGATGGCAAGGAGAATGCCGAGTTCCTTCAATTGAGCGAGCGCCTGTTCCGCCCACTCCTCGTCCTTCATCACGACCGATTCGGTGATCTCGAGCTCGAGCATCTTTGGCTCGATGCCGGTCTCGGCGAGGACGCTCGCCACCAAGGCGGGGAATTCCTTGAGAGCGAACTGTGGGCCGGCGACGTTCACGGCCATGCGATGGATCGGCAGGCCCTCGTCGCGCCAGAGTTTCGCCTGCCGGCAAGCCGTCCTCAAGACCCACTCGCCGATCGGCAGGACCAATCCGGTCTCCTCCGCAATCGGAATGAACTCGACCGGCGGTACCTCGCCGAGATGCTCGTTATTCCAGCGCAGCAGCGCCTCCATGCCCGACACCGTGCCCGTCGCGACGTCGAACTGCGGCTGATAGTGCAGCGTGAATTCGCCGCGCTCGAGCGCACCGCGCAAACGCGCCTCCAGAGTGAAGCGATGCAGGGCGGCATCGTTCATGGACGGATCGTAGAACGCGTGCATGCCCGGCGCCTTGCGCTTCGCGAAATACATCGCGAGGTCAGCGTTGCGCAGCAGCGTATCCACGTCGGCACCGTCGGTTGGGTAGATGGAGATGCCGATACTCGGGGTAATCACGAGCGAGTTGGCCGCGAGCTTCAAGGGCTGCGTCAATTCGCCGATGAGACGGCGCGCCACCGCAGACGCATCCGCCGGCGTGCGTATTCCCGGCAACACCACGATGAACTCATCGCCTCCGAGCCGCGCGATGTGATTGGTGCGCGGCGCCGGGTGCGCGTCCGCCGCTGCGCCCTCATCCGCGCGCAGCGAATGGCGCATGCGCGCCGCGACCATGCACAACAGCTCATCGCCCACGGCGTGACCCAGGGTGTCGTTCACGCGCTTGAAATTGTCGAGGTCGAGATAAAGGACCGCGAGCATCCGGCCGTGCTCTTTCGCCAGATTGACGGCGCTCGCGAGGCGATTGCGCGATTGTTCGCGATTCGGCAGGCCCGTGAGCGGGTCGAAGTAGGCGAGTTTCACGATGCGATGCTCCGCGCGCCATTTGCTCGCGAGCGAAATGGTCATCTGCCGGATCTCGTGTGGATGAAACGGCTTCTGCAGATAGGAGAGCTTTTCCTCCGGCGGCACCATGGTGCCGATGTGCGCCGGGTCGACATCCGAATAGGCGGTGCACAGCACGATTTCGATGGCGGGATCGAGTTCGCGGATGCGGGCCGCGGCCCACACTCCGTCGGGTCCCGGCGGCATGCGCATATCCAGAAACGCCACGGCGAACGGAGACTCCGCCGCGATGGCGTCGCGTACCGCTTTTACCGCCGCTTCGGCGCTATCGCAGAACACGGGCGCAAAGGCCGTGTTGCGTCCGCTGCTCTTCGGGCTATCCGCGGGGGGGCGTGCAAAAAGTCGTCCGCGTAAATTTTGGAACACGGCGGTCTCGCCGCTCATGTCCGCCTCCGTGAGGATTTGACGGTACGCGTCGCGCACGTCCGCCTCGTCGTCGGCGATCAATACTCGTATGGGCGCTCGCTCGGTGTTAGTCACGGATTTTTCCTTCACGTTTCTCGTGCCATCAGCGGTACCATCAAATGCAGCGATGCTCCGAGTCCCGGCCCCTCGCTTGCAGCCCAAATCCGGCCGCCCAAGGCCGCGATGGCGTTCGCGCACCAGTGCAGGCCGATCCCATAATTGGTGTCTTTCGACTTGGTGGAGTAGCCCTTGTCGAATAACCGCTCCAAATCGCCGCGGGCGATCCCGATGCCGTTGTCCTCGCAGTGCAGATGCAGCTGCTCGCGCTCGTTCTCGCGCACGATCTCGGCCCCCAGACGCAGGACTCCGCGCTCGCGGCCCGCTTCGCGCACCGCGTCCGAGGCGTTGATGATGAGATTTTGGAGCACCAGCCGCAGCACCGTGCGGGCCACGCACACGGTGCCGACCTGCCGCAGCGACTCATCGGCATCGACCAGCAGACGTTGCCTGCAGGCGTCGGGGACGATCTCCAAGGTCTGACTCACGAGATCGGGAAGGCGTACGGTCTCGATCACCTGCTCATTCCGCGTCGACTGCATCAGCTCCGTGAGCGCAGTCTGCACGAGCGTCGCCTGCCGCTGGATCACCTCGAGGTCGTTGCGCGCTTCCTGCAGGCACACAGCCATCTCCCGGCTGCCCAAGTGCATGAACGTCTTGAGATCCCGCGAACGCTCAGAGGGGACATCCCCGCCCTCGAGCTCCGCGGAAGCGAGGATCAGATCCTCGACCGGTGCGGCTCGCAGCCGCTCGCCGAGCTTCGACACGCGCACCCCCAGAGGCGTCATCGCGTTACCCAAGTTATGCAGCACGCCTTTTGCGAGCTCGGCGAATCCTGCGTGAAACGATTGATCGACGAGCTGCCGCCGGGACTGTTCCACCCGCGCGACCATGCGGTCGAACTCGTGTGCCAGGCGACCGATCTCGTCGCGGCTCTTCAGATTCAAGCGTGCGCCGAGATCCGAGCCCTCGCCCACCGTTACCGCATGGCGTGTCACTCGGGCGAGCGGCTCGAGGACGACACGGTTCAGCACGATCAGCAAAGCGACCAGCGCTGCGACGGCGGCGCCCACCAGATAAACCGAGGCGTAGGTGACGGCGGCGCGTCCCTGGGCAGTGATCCGGCGCGGCACCTCCACCCGCAGCGTGAGCACGGGGGTGCCGTACACATCGACAAACGAGCGGTCGATGCGCGTGTGCTCGTCGGTCTCGGCGACCCGCTCGCCCGCGGCCTGCGGCTCCGACAACATGGATAGGACGGCCTGCGCGTGTGCAGCCAATGCGTGCACCTGCGGCTTGTCGAGCAGCCGACCCATGATCACGAAGCCGAGCGGTGTACCCCCGCCGCTGCCGTTGAGCACCGGCGCAGAGGCGATCATCATCACCCCATGGTTGGTGCGCAGCAGACCACGCGCGGAATTTCCGCTGCCGAGGTTCCGACGCCACGGGAAGTCGGCCGGCAGCATCTTGCGCCCGGCGAAATCGATGTCGAGCGGCTTGCCGGTGCGCAGATCCTCGGCGCTCGAGAGCACGATATCGCCCTGCAGGTCGACGATCATCAGCACGTTCACCTGCAGCTGCTTCAGCGCGGACGGCGTGATGTTCGCGCCGACGAATTGCGGGTTGGGCGCCTGCACGTATCGATAGGCGTCCTCCCAATTGCCCCAATCGGCCGCGGTCAATGCAAGTGTGTCGAGCGACAGGTCGAGGGCGTACTCGATCCTCTTCATCGACACCTTCGCGTCGTCGCGCTCGAGGTCGGCGAAGCTCGGCAACAAGATCTGCCGCTGGATGCCGACATCGATCCCTATCAGGGCCGCAAACAGCAGCGCAAGCAGGGAGATGACTTTGACCCTGATATTCATTGTGTCTTCGTAGCAGAATCCGTGCGGGCCGGATATTGCTCAGTTCTGCTTAAATTCGCACACCGCGCGGCACTTCACGGGGTGTTGAACGACGTCACATCCGGACTACCGCGGGCGCGAACTGGTTCACGCTCGCGCTGTTTACTTATGTTGAATTCACGCCGCGGCGGCGGACTTGAAATCGCACATCCGGCGGCTCAGGCCGCCCGGTTGCGGCCCAGTTGCTTGGCGATTTTCAGCTGTAGCTGGGACTTCTCGACCAGGGTATCGGGGCTGGCCTCGGCCGCCGGAGCGACCGCGCATACCCCGACGCTCACGCTCATGTAGCGCAGCACGCCGGAGCGAGGATTGTGAATGCGCAGCTCGCGCACACGCTCGGCCATGGTGTCTGCGAGAGCTCGCGCCCGATCCAAGTCCACTCCGGGAGCGAACGCCATGAGACTGCCGCCCTCGATCCGGGCGGTGACATCGCTCGAGCGGCGCAGACACCCCGACACGCAATGCGCCACGCGGCGGATTGCGGAATCGCCCGCGGCGCGGCCGAAGGTCGCGTTGTAGATGTCGAGCGCATCGATATCGATTGCGAACACGGCGATGCTGCGTTGTTCACGCTGCGCAATCGCCCAGTCCCGCTTCAACAGCTCCTGCAAGTAGGCGAGCGTGTAGAGGCCGGTCAGCCGATCGTCGCGCACCGCGACTCCGGTGGGCTGATGTGCACCGCTCAAGGTATCGCGCGAGAGCTTGGGATCGAGACGCAGCCGATCGCCGGCATCCCGGTAGTAGGCGACGAGATGCGTAACCCGCCCGTCCGGCTCCTTGAGCGGCAGCATCGTCAGGTCGTTCCAGAACAGCGTCCCATCCTTGCGGTAGTTGCGCAGGAGTACCCGACACGTCTCGCCGAGCTTGATCGCCTCACGCAAACGGTGGCGGCCGTCTTGTTCCCGATCCTCGCCCTGCAGAAGACGCAGATTTTTCCCCATGAGCTCGGCGGCCTGATAGCCCGTGAGAGTGCTGAAGCCGGAGTTCACGTAAATCACCGGCTGATCCGGCGCCTGCGCATCGATCAACGCAACCCCTTCGGGCGAGATCTCGAGCAGGCGTCGAAACAGTTCGGCATCGAAGGTCATGCTTGTCCCTCGGTCAAGACGAGCGGCGGAGCGGCACTCAACTCCTCGACGGTGCGCACCGCCGCTTGCCAGCGCGGATCGCCGTGTAGTTCGCCCGGAGGTGCACCGCGGGCGCGCATACGCACGAGCCGCGCCTGCGAGACCGGCAGAGCCACGTCCGGCTTGAAGCTCGCGAGCACCTGTTGCACGGCGGGACGATCGTTGAGTATGGGCAGCACGTCGCATCCGGCGGCAAGCGCGAGTCGTGCACGAGCAAGAACGTCGCCCGGGCCGGCGACACCCGCCATGCAGAGGTCGTCCGCGAAAACGCAGCCGTGAAAGCTCAAGGCCCCCCGCAAGATCTCACCGATCCAGCGCCGCGAGAGGCTCGCCGGCAGCGTGTCCACGGCCGAATATTTGACGTGTGCCGTCATGACCCCCGGCAATTGATTCTCGATCAGCAGGCGATAAGGTTTGAGGTCTGCCTCCATGTCGGCGAGAGGGCGCCTGTCGATGGGCAGCGCCACGTGCGAATCCGCGCGCACCGCGCCGTGGCCGGGAAAGTGCTTCGCCACGGCCGCCATCCCCGCCTCGCGCATACCTGCAAGGCTCGCCGCCGCCAAGGCCGCTACCGCATCGGCGTCGCGATGGAACGCCCGGTCCCCGATGACCTCGCTCAAGCCCCAGTCGAGGTCCACACAGGGAGCGAAGCTGAAATCGATTCCGACGGCGCGCAGCTCGGCGGCCAGGAGCCACCCGACCGAGTGCGCGCAACGCAACCCCTCTTTGCCGTCCTCGTCGAATCGCCGACCGATGAGGCGCGCGGCGGGCAGCGCTGTAAAGCCCTCGCGAAAGCGCTGCACCCGGCCGCCCTCATGATCCGTGGCGATCAACAAATGCGGCGTGCGGAGCGCGCGGATGGCTCCGCATAGCTCAGAAATCTGCTTTGGATTCCGATAGTTACGAGTATAAAGTAGAACGCTTCCCACGAGAGGGTGAGACAGCACGTCGACGTCTTCGGGACTCAAAAACGCCCCCTCCACGTCGACCATGAGAGGGCCCAAGGTCACTCCCCGTGCTCGAACACGGCAATCGATTCGACATGCGTGGTATGCGGAAACATGTCCATCACCCCTGCCCCAAACAGCCGATAGCCTTGGTCGCGCACCAAGATTCCGGCATCTCGTGCCAAGCTCCCCGGATGGCAGGAAATATACACGACCCTCCGCGGCCGCCACTGTGCCATACGTTCCATGATTTCAACGGCGCCCGCACGCGGCGGATCGAGAAGCACGAGGTCGAAGGCCTGCCCGGCCCACGGTCCTAACCGAGCCGGCTCGAACAGGTTCTCCGTGAAAAACTCTACGTTGCCGATGCCGTTACGCAGCGCATTGCGGCGCGCCTTGCGCACCAGAGCTTCGTCGCCCTCCACGCCGACGACGCGGCCGGCACGGCGGCCCAGGGGCAAGGTGAAATTACCCAGGCCACAGAACAGATCCAGAACCGCATCGGCCGGTCCGGGGGCAAGCAGTCGCAGAGCGGCATCCACCACGGCGAGATTCACTTCGCGATTGATTTGCACGAAGTCCGAGGGGCCGAACTCGAGGGTGACCCGCCCTCCATCGACCGCATATTCGAGCGGCGGGGCATCCCCGAAGAGAGGGCGAATGGTGTCGAGCCCCCCCGGCTGCACGTGGATTTGCGCGCCGAGACGCCTCCCGAAGCGCTCGAGCGCCGCGGCATCGTCGGCCGACAACGGCTGCATGATGCGAAATACCAGGGCAGCCGTTGCGTCGCCGGCCGCGACCTCCACCTGCGGGATGTGCTCGCGGATGCTCAAGGTCTCAACCAGCGCCGCAAGCTCCTCAGGGAGCGTCGCGAACCGTTCGATGAGAATCTCGCAGCGGCGCAGATCCGCGAGGTAAGGCTTGTCGCGCTCGCGAAAGCCCGCGAGCACGCGGCCTTTCTTGTGCACGTACCTGACCCCGAGGCGGGCGCGGCGTCGATAAGCGAATGCGGGACCCTCGAGCGCTTCGATCACGTGCAGCGGCCGCACGCCGCCGATGCGCTCGAGGTTGTCGAGCAGCTGGCGTTGCTTGGCGGCGAGCTGCGCCTGCGCCGACAGATGCTGCAGGGAACATCCGCCGCACACTCCGAAGTGAACGCAATGCGGAGTCACGCGATCGGGCGAGGCCGTCAAAACGTCGAGGAGCACCGCCTCTTCGAGCCGGCGGCGCCGCTTGGTGACGCGAAAGCGCACCCGCTCGCCCGGCAAGGCGCCCTCGATGAACACAGCCTTGCCGTCGAGGCGCGCGATGCCGCGCCCGTCGGTGGCGAGATCCACGACGTCCGCCTCGAGCGGCTCGCCGGCCTTCAGCTCGCGGGCCACGCCGCGAGGAATTCGTGCAAGTGCGCCGCCGTCGAACCTTCCAGCAACTGCCGCACGCGGCTCACCTCTTCGGCATGCTCAGCGCTGCTCAGGCGACCGCGCAACAGCTCGAAACGCAAATACACCAGATAGGTATTGAGCACGTCGGTCTCGCAATAGTCACGGATGCGCCGGATGCCGCCCGCCCGGAATTCGTCCCAGA
>Ga0302314_10020237_pt1 | contig 11014 bp, 8 predicted proteins | sample III_Palsa_N2_3_FD_200533 | JGI IMG/M metagenome (GOLD analysis project Ga0302314, IMG submission 200533) | Peat permafrost microbial communities from Stordalen Mire near Abisko, Sweden - III_Palsa_N2_3 | ecosystem: Environmental > Terrestrial > Soil > Palsa > Peat permafrost | place: Sweden... | reverse complement strand
GCCGGCGTGGCCGCTGGCCGGGTCGCGGGTGAAGGCGACACCGGTGCCCGAGTCGGCGCCCAGGTTGCCGAAGACCATCGAGCAGACGTTGACCGCGGTGGCCAGGTTGCTCGGGATCCGCTCCTGGCGCCGGTAGAGCTTGGCCCGGTCGCTGTTCCAGCTGTCGAAGACGGCGTGGACGGCGAGGTCCATCTGCTCGCGCGGGTCCTGCGGGAAGTCCCGGCCGGTGTGCTCGCGGACGATCGCCTTGAAGGTGCCGACGATCGCCTGCAGGTCGGCCGCGTCCAGGTCCAGGTCGTCCGCGGTGCCCTTGGCCTGCTTGGCCGCGTCCAGGGCGTCCTCGAACAGCTCGCCCTCGACGCCCAGCACGGTCTTGCCGAACATCTGGATCAGCCGGCGGTAGGAGTCCCAGGCGAAGCGCTCGTTGCCGGCCTGGGTGGCGAGGCCGCCCACCGAGGCGTCGGACAGGCCGATGTTGAGGACGGTGTCCATCATCCCCGGCATGGAGAACTTGGCTCCGGAGCGGACCGACACCAGCAGCGGGTCGGCGGCGTCGCCGAGCTGCTTGCCCATCTGCTGCTCCAGCGCGACCAGGTGCGCACTCACCTCGTCGCGGAGCGGAGCGGGCTCGGTGCCCGTCTCCAGGTAGACCTTGCAGGCCTCGGTGGTGATCGTGAATCCGGGAGGGACCGGAAGCCCGAGGTTGGTCATCTCGGCGAGGTTTGCGCCTTTGCCGCCGAGCAGATCCTTCAGGTCTTTGTTGCCCTCGGTGAAGTCGTAAACGTATTTCTGCTCTGCCGACACGGTTTCGGTCTCCTGCCGCACGGTTGCCCTGACGCCGGAGAACATACCCAGATCGAAGGCCGTTCAGCTCCCCCATTGGGTCGACAGTGCCTTCTACCCGGGGGTAACCCGATAGATCGAAAGCACCGGATCAGCCTTCGCCTGCGAAAGTAAAATCGTCGGGGTGACGCTAGGCTGCGTTCGACTAGTGAACGCATGGACACCACAAGATCACACGATCATGACCTACCGCACCCGCTGGATGGCGAACGGGTTACCTTGGCTTGATCCCCTGTACGCAATCCCCCGTTCATGACACGTGCACGTTCGAAAGCCGATCCGCCCCCCGCGCCACCTGCTGTTTTACGTCCAACTGACGCAAAGTGAGCGCCGATGTGGCCAGAGTCACGTCCTCCGGCGGGGCCCGCCTCAGCCCGCGTGCGTAGGGTTCCTCACCCTGGGAGTCCGGCCGCGTACCGTCCGCCGTGATCATTTGCCGAAGACAGGGCGCGCTCAGCCGCCGGAGCTGTCCAGCTCGGCGTCGGCGCCGGGGACCGCACAGTCGTAGGGGTCGTCCAGCCAGCCCTCGGGCAGCACCACCCGGTTCGCGCCGGAGGTACGGCCGCGCGGGCCGTCCGCGCTCTCCGGCCAGCTCTGCTCCTGGTCGACCTGGGCCAGCAGCTCCGCCAGCTCGTCCAGCGAGGAGGCCAGGCCGAGGCCCCGGCGCAGGTCGGAGCCGACCGAGAAGCCCTTGGTGTACCAGGCGACGTGCTTGCGGAAGTCCACCACGCCGTGCCGCTCGTCGCCGATCCACTCGCCCAGCAGCTGGGCGTGCCGGTGCATCACCTGCGCGACGTAGGTGAAGTCGGGCCGCGCATACTCGGTCTCGCCCTCGAAGACCGAGACCAGCTCCTTGAACAGCCACGGGCGGCCCAGGCAGCCGCGGCCCACCACCACGCCGTCGCAGCCGGTCTCGCGGACCATCCGCACCGCGTCGTCGGCCGACCAGATGTCGCCGTTGCCCAGCACCGGGACGTGCGCGGGCACCGCCTCGCGCAGCCGGGCGATCGAGGACCAGTCGGCGACGCCGCTGTAGTGCTGGATCGCGGTCCGGCCGTGCAGCGCGATCGCGGCCACGCCCTCCTCCGCGCCGATCCGGCCGGCGTCCAGGTAGGTCATGTGGTCGTCGTCGATGCCCTTGCGCATCTTCATGGTGACCGGCAGGCGCCCGGCCCCGGCGACCGCCTCGCGGAGGATCTGCCGCATCAGGTTGCGCTTGTACGGCAGCGCCGAGCCGCCGCCGCGGCGGGTGACCTTGGGCACCGGGCAGCCGAAGTTGAGGTCGATGTGGTCGGCCAGGTCCTCCTCGGCGATCATCCGGGCCGCGCGGCCGACGATGGCCGGGTCCACCCCGTAGAGCTGGATGGAGCGGGGCTGCTCGGAGGCGTCGAAACGGATCAGCCGCATGGTCTTCTGGTCCCGCTCGACCAGCGCCCGGGTGGTGATCATCTCCGAGACGAACAGGCCCTTGCCGCCGCTCTGCTCCCGGCACAGGCTGCGGAACGGGGCGTTGGTGATGCCCGCCATCGGCGCGAGCACGACCGGCGGCCACACCTCGATCCGCTCGCCCAGCCGCAGCGGGGCGGTGGCGACGGGGGCCTCGACGGTCGTGGTCATCGTGCTGCTCCAATTTCCCGGGGGTGCGGTGCGGCCCCGAGCGCTGGGCCGGGGCGGACCCCCTATTGTCCCACCGCCGCCTGCTCCTTGGAGACGGCGTAGGCGTGCAGCCGTTCGATCCGCTCCCGGGTCTCGTCGTCGGCCGGGCTGTAGGTCACCAGCCGGGTGCTCTGCCGCGGGCCCAGCCACAGGTTGGTGAACTCGAAGTGCAGCAGGCCCACGTGCGGGTTGCGGAAGCGCTTCTCGCCGTGGCCCACCATGCCCACCTCGTGCCGCTCCCACTGGGCCTCGAACTCCGGCGAGGCCAGTCGCAGCCGCTTGAGCAGCGACTTCCAGGCCGGCTCGGCCACATGGTCGGCCATCGCCCCGCGGAACTTGGCGACCATCGAGGCGGTCGCCCCCTCGTAGTCGACCAGCACCTTCTTCCACTCGGGGTGGGTGAAGGCCAGCCAGAGGAAGTTGCGGTCCTCCGGCGCGACCGCGTCCAGGTCGGTGATCAGGTGCCGGTAGGTGCGGTTGACCGCCATGATGTCGCAGCGGGAGTTGGTCACCACCACCGGCATCGGCTCCAGCTGCTCCATGATCGCCCGGACGGCCGGGGTGACCGTCGGGCACATCGCCGGGGGCGCCGGATCGGTGGCGTCGGCCAGGGTGAAGAGGTGCGCCCGCTCGTTCGGGTCCAGCAGCAGGCCCCGCGCGATGGCGTCCAGGACCTGGGTGGAGACCTGGATGTCCCGGGCCTGCTCCAGCCAGGTGTACCAGGTGACGCCGACGGCGGCGAGCTGCGCCACCTCCTCGCGGCGCAGTCCCGGCGTGCGGCGGCGGCCGAGCGCCGGCAGCCCGACCTGCTCCGGCGACAGCCGCTCGCGGCGGCTGCGGAGGAAGGCGGCGAGCTCGCGTCGACGGATTTCCTCGGGCTTGGCGGAGGTGGAGTGCACAAGGGCGAGCGGGGCGGCTACGGTGCTCATGGGTTCCAGGATGCCGGACTCCGCATCCCTGTGCCAGGTACTTTCAATACCAGGATAACTGGACACTGGTACCAGGCTGACGCGGAGCGGATCGTAGAGCCCGTGACCATGACCCGACCCTCCTCCGCAGCAAGCGTCCTGCCGCGCGTCACCCGCCTCGGCAGGACGGAAGCCCCCGGCTCCTCACCCACCGGCACCGGCGCCACTCCCCGGCTCAGCACCCTGGGCCTGATCACCGTCCTGCTCGGCGCCTTCCTGCCGATGCTGGACTTCTTCATCGTCAATGTCGCGCTGCCCACCATCGACCGGGACCTGACCGCGGGCCCGGCCACCCTGGAGCTGTTCGTCGCCGGCTACGGCATCGCCTACGCGGTGCTGCTGGTCCTCGGCGGCCGCCTCGGCGACCTCTTCGGACGCCGCCGGCTGTTCATCGCCGGCTCGATCGCCTTCGGCCTCACCTCGCTGGCCTGCGGCATCGCCCCGACCGCCCTGGCGCTGGTGGCCGCCCGGGTCGCTCAGGGCGCGGCCTCGGCGCTGATGCTGCCGCAGGCGCTCGCCACCATCCAGTCCGCCACCCAGGGCGAGCGCAAGGCGCGGGCCATGGGCATCTACGGCGCGGTCGGCGGCATCTCCGTGGTCATCGGCCAGGTGCTCGGCGGCGTGCTGCTCTCGGCCGACCTGTTCGGGACCGGCTGGCGGCTGATCTTCCTGGTCAACGTGCCGGTCGCGGCGGCCGCCGCGCTGCTGGCGCTGCGCTCGGTGCCCGAGACCCGCTCGGCCGACCCGGCCCGGGTGGACCTGCCCGGCACCGCGCTGCTGGCCGCCACCCTGCTGGCGCTGCTGGTCCCGCTGATGGAGGGCCGCGCGCTCGGCTGGCCCTGGTGGACCTGGGCGCTGCTGGCAGCCTTCCCCTTCCTGGTCGCCGCCTTCGTGACCGTGGAGCGCCGCGCGGAGCGGGCCGGCGCGGTCCCGCTGCTGCCCTTCTCGCTGCTGCGGATCCACGGCCTGCGCACCGGGCTCACCATGGCCGTCCCCTTCTTCGCCGGCTTCGGCGGATTCATGCTGGTGATGGCCGTCGCGCTGCAGCAGGGCCTGCACGAGGGGCCGATCGCCTCGGGCCTGGCGATGGTGCCGATGGCGGTGGGCTTCTTCACCGCCTCGCTGGCCGGACCCCGGCTGCTCAACCGCTTCGGCAGCAAGGTCATCACCACCGGCGCGGTCGTCCAGCTGGTCGGCCTGGCCGTGCTGGCGCTGACGGTCGGCCTGGACTGGTCCGGGCTGAGCCCGCTGGTGCTGCTGCCCGGCATGGCGATCGCCGGCACCGGTCAGGGCCTGGTGATGCCGCCGATGATCCGGCTGATCCTCTCGGAGATCCCGGCCGCGCGGGCCGGCGTCGGCGGCGGGATGTTCGCCACCACCCAGCAGTCCAGCCTGGCCCTCGGCATCGCCACCCTGGGCACGCTCTTCCTGACCCTGGCCCCGAGCGAGGGCATGCACCACGCGCTGACCCTGGTGCTGGTCCTCCAGGCAGTGCTCACCGTGGTGGTGATCGCCCTCTCCACCCGGCTCCCCCGCCACGTCGGGTGACCCCCGCCGTCCCCCCACCGGTCACTCCCCCGCAGCCCCTCGTCGCCCCCGGCGACGAGGGGCTGCGGCCGTGCCCGGTCAGCCCCCGGCCGGGCCCAGCCGGGTCAGCGTGTCCAGCAGCCGGGCGCGGCTGACGAAGACCTCCGGCGGCAGCGAGACGTAGAGCTGGATGGTGGTCACCCCGGGACGGTGGTAGCGGAGGATCCGCTCCCGGCACTCCTCCGGCGAGCCGCTGATGAACAGCCCGTCCACCACCTCGTCCGGCAGCGCCTTCTGCGAGCGCTCCGGGTCGCCGGCCGCCCACAGGTCGTGCGACTCGCGCAGCAGGTCGCCGTGGCCGAGCCACTCGTGGAACTTCCGGTAGGGCTCGCGGTTGAGGATCCAGGCCAGGAAGGGACGGGTGGCGCGGCGGGCGTACTCGGTGTCCTCGGTGGGACAGACGAAGACCTTGACCACCAGCTCCTTGCCGGGCGGCTGCGGGCCGACGGCGTCCAGGATCCTGGGCACGTCCCCGGGGAAGAGCAGGTTGGTGATCGCGCCGTCGCCCTCGTTGAAGCCCAGCCGGAGCATCCCCGGGCGGAGCGCGCCCAGGATCACCTTGACCGGCTCGGTCGGCGGGTGCGGCAGCCGGTAGCCGCTGATGGAGAAGGTGTCGAAGTCGCCGGCCACGTGCTCGCCGCGGAGCGCCCGGGTGACGAACCGGAGCACGTCCCTGGTCCGCTTGAAGGGCTCGTCGAAGGGGATCCCGTTGATGTCGGTGACATGGGCGGGGACCGAGGCGCCGAGCCCCAGCAGCACCCGCCCGGGCGCGAGCTGGGCCAGGGTGGCGGCGGTCTGGGCGAGCACGGCCGGCCCCCGGGTGTGCACCGGGACGATGCCGGTGGCGATCCGCAGCGACGGCGACCAGGCCGCCGTCGCCGCGAGCGGGGTGAAGGCGTCGGTGCCGCCGCCCTCGGCGCTCCAGACGTCGGTGTAGCCGAGGTCCGGCAGGCGTTCGATGATGAAGCGGTGCCGGTCGATGGTCAGTCCCGGCAGCGGAAGGGTGACCCCCCATCGGGGCGGTGCCGCCGGGGCAGAACTCGGCTGGTCGTGCTGGAGGGTCATCGCGATGCTCGTTCCGTCGGGTCGGGTCGGTTGGGTCCTGGCGGTCATCGGGCGGCTACTTGGAGACCCAGACCTTGGTCAGGTCGACGAACCAGGACTGGGGCTGCACGAATCCGTGCACCTTCGGCGAGAGGGCGCGCGGATTGCGGTCGTTGACCACGAACAGCCAGGGGGCGTCGGCGGTCACCCGGGCCAGGGCCTGGGTGTAGTCCTGCTGCCGGGTCGCCTGGTCGGTCGAGGCCGAGGCCGCCGCGATCAGCCGGTCCACCGCCGGGTCCGAGTAGTGCCCGGTCCAGAACGGGCTGTTGCTGCCGAGGAACAGCGGCAGCAGCGACTCGGACTGGAACAGCGTGGTGGACTGGGCGAGGGCGTCCGAGCCGAGCGCCACCTGTCCCTTGGCCTCCGCCGAGAGCAGGGTCGACCAGTCGATGGTGCGGATCTGCACGGTGATGCCGACGGCCGCGAGGTCGTGCTGGATCGCCTCGCTGATCGGCACCGGCAGCAGGTTGCCCGAGCCGGCCGTGGGGACGGTGACGGTGGTGGTGAACCCGTGGGCGAGACCGGCCTGGGCGAGCAGCGCCTTGGCCTTGGCCGGGTCGTAGGAGTAGACGTTGCCGTTCGGGTCGTAGGCGAAGGTGCCCTTGGGCGCGGCCTGGTAGGCCGGCGAGGCGGTGCCGTGCAGCAGGTCCTGGGCGATGGCCTCGCGGTTGATCGCGTAGTTGGCGGCCTGGCGGACCAGCGGGTTGTTCCAGGGGGCCTTGGACTCGTCCAGGATCCAGTACCAGATCTGGTCGTAGCTGTTGGTGTCGATCTGCACGCCGTCGCGCTGGAGGGTCGGGATGTCGTCCGGGTTCGGGTAGTCGATCATGTTGACGTCGCCGGAGAGCAGCGCGGCGGTGCGGGCGGCCGGGTCGGGCAGGGACTTGATCACCAGCCGGTCCAGCCTGGGCGCCCCGCGCCAGTAGTGCTTGTTGGCCACCAGGTCGATCTCCTGGCCGGGGGTCTGCGAGACGAAGGCGAACGGGCCGGTGCCGACCGGGTGCTGGGCGAAGCCGGTGGTGCCGTACTTCCGCACCGCGGTCGGGCTGGCGATCAGGATGTGCGACAGGTCCTCGGGGAAGTGCCCGTTGCGGACGCTGGTGACCAGGACCACGTGGTCGGCGTCGGTCGCCCGGTACTGGGTGATGTCGCCGGCGTACTCGGTGGCGGCGGCGCCGAGCGCGGCGGTGTAGTAGGGACTGCCCTTCTTCAGGTAGCGGTCCAGGTTGAAGACCACCGAGGACGCGTCGAAGGCGGTGCCGTCCTGGAAGGTGACGCCCTTGCGGAGGGTGAAGGTCCAGGTCCGGCCGTCCGGGGCGACGCTCCAGGAGGTCGCCAGGGCGCTGGTGATCGGGGCGGGCGCATCGGCCCGGGACAGGTCGTAGCGGGTGAGGCCGTCATAGATCTGGAAGCTCACCAGCGCGGTGCCCTCGTAGCCCGCGCCGCCGATGAGGGTGTCCGGATTGGGCAGGGTCCCGGTCGATCCGATGACCAGGGTCCCGCCGCTGCCGCCGGTGGCGGAGCTGTCGGCGCTGGTGGTGGCGGCGCCCGCGCTGCAGCCGGCCACGGCCGTCAGCAGCAGGGCGGTCAGCAGGGCCCTGGCCCGGGAGCGGATCCGGCGGCGTGGTCCGTCCTGGTGCGGCGGTCGGTTCGTCATGTGCGTTCTCTCCTGGTCGGGTCGGGTGCGGTGGCGCGGAGTCAGCGCTGGGTCGGCGCGGCGGGGCGGTCGGCGGTGGCCGCCGCCAGCAGCGCCCGGGTGTAGGGGTGCCGGGGCGCCTCCCAGAGCTCGGCGGTCGGGCCCTGCTCGACGACCCGGCCCTGCCGCAGCACGGACACCCGGTCGGCGAGGTGCCTGACCACCGCCAGGTCGTGGGAGATGAAGAGGTAGGCCACACCGGTGGTCGTCTGGAGCTCCGTCAGCAGGTCGATGATCCGGAGCTGCACGCCCTGGTCCAGGGCGGAGGTCGGTTCGTCGCAGACCACCAGCCGGGGCCGGGTGGCCAGCGCCCTGGCGATGGCCACCCGCTGCTGCTGGCCGCCGGAGAGCCCGCGCGGAAAGCGCCGCGCCAGCGCCGGGTCGAGTCCGACCTGCTCGAACAGGGCCGCCACCGCCTCCCGGCGCTCCCGTCGGGGCGTGCCGTTGACGGCGAGGGCGAAGGCCACCGAGGAGCCGGCCCGCAGGCTGGGGTTGAGCGAGCCGCCCGGGTTCTGCGGGACGAACTGCAGGCCGGAGCGGACCGCCCGGGCCGAGCGCCCGCGCAGCCGGAACGGGTCCCGTCCCTCGAAGCGGACGGTGCCGAGGTCGGGGGCGAGCAGCCCGAGGGCGATCCGGGCCAGCGTCGACTTGCCCGAGCCCGACTCACCGACCAGGCCCACCGTCTCGCCGGGCGCGACCTCCAGGCCGACGCCGTCCAGCGCGGTCCGACCGTCCGCGCCCGGGTAGCGCTTGGTCACGTTCTGCAGGGACAGCAGCGGGGCGGTCACGGGCGGGCTCCCGGTCGGGCGGCGACGAGTTCGGCGGTGAGGGCGTGTTCCGGCCGGTCGAGCACCTGCTCGGCCGGGCCGGTCTCGACGATCCGTCCGGCCTGCATCACGGCCACCCGGCCGCCGATCCGGCGGGCCGCCCCGAGGTCGTGGGTGACCAGCAGCAGCGCGGTGCCGCGCTCCGCCCGCAGCCGGTCGAAGAGGTCCAGCACATGGGCCCGGACCAGGGCGTCCAGCGCGGTGGTGGGCTCGTCGGCGATCAGCAGCTCGGGCCCGCAGCAGATGGCGAGGGCGACCGCGGCGCGCTGCCGCAGACCGCCGGAGAGCTGGTGCGGAAAGCTGCGGGCGACCCGCTCGGGCTCGGTGATGCCGGCCGTGTCGAGCAGCCCGGGCACGGCCGCGCGGGCCGCGCGCCGGTCGGCGGCGATCCGGTGCCGCAGCAGCACCTCGGCGAGCTGCGCGCCGATCCGGCGCAGCGGGTCCAGCGAGCCGGTCGGGTCCTGCGGGACGTAGCCGATCCGGCGGCCCCGGATCCGGGCGAGCTCGCGCTCGGGCCGGCCGGTCAGCTCGGTCCCGCCGAGTTCGACCCGTCCGTCGACCCGGGCACCGCGTCCCGGCAGGCCGAGCACGGTCCGCGCCAGCGTGGTCTTGCCGCTGCCGGAGCGGCCCAGCAGCACCAGCGCCTCGCCCGGGGCGACGGTCAGCGAGACCTCGTCCACGGCGAGCACCGGACCCTCGGGGTGCGGGTGACGGACGCTCAGTCCGTGCACCGCCAGCGCCGGCGGAGGCGGGCCACTGCTCACCGGGGCGCCGCTCACCGGGCCGCCGCTCATCGGGCCACTGCTCATCGGGCCACCGCCGTGAGCAGGTCGCGGCCCTCGCCGAGGCGGCGGCGCAGGGCCTCGCCGAGGGAGTTGAAGATCACCGAGACGACCAGGATCCACAGCCCCGGCAGCACCGCGACGGCCGGGTGCGTCAGCAGGCTGGGCCAGAGCTCGTTCAGCATGCTGCCCCACTCCGGGGTCGGCGGTTCCACACCCAGGCCGAGGAAGGAGAGCCCGGCCGCGTAGACCACGGACAGGCCGATCAGCGAGGAGCAGTAGACCAGCACCACCGGGGCCACCACCGGCAGCACCTGACGCAGCGCCACGGCGATCCGTCCGGCGCCGCTGACCTGGGCGGCCTCCAGGTACTCGGCCGTGCGGATCCGCTGGACCTCGGTGAACACCACCCGGGCCACGGCCGGGGTGAGCACCACCGACAGGGAAAGCACCACCGCCTCCAGCCCGGTCCGCAGCACCGTCGCCACGGCCATCGCCAGCAGGATCCCGGGGAACGCGTAGAGCACGTCCAGCGAGCGCAGCAGCGCCTGCTCGGTGACCCTGCCGCCGAGCCCGGCGGCGAGCCCGAGCGCGGTGCCGGCCGCCGCCGCCACCGCGACCGGGGCGAAGCCGCCGATCAGCGAGGGACGGGCGGCCCAGATCAACCGGCTGAGCAGGTCCCGGCCCTGGCCGTCGGTGCCGAGCAGGTGGCCCGCGGTGCCCGGGTCGAGCAGCCGGTCCTGCAGCGCGCCGGTCTCCGGCCCGTACGGGGCCAGCAGCGGCGCGGCGAGGGCGAGCAGCACCAGCAGCAGCGCCAGGACGGCGGGCAGCAGCAGTCCGAGGTCGGCGCCCGGGCGTCCGGCGCGGAACCGCAGCCGGCCGGTGCGCCGCGGCGCCGGCACGGTCCCCGTCGTCCCGCTCGTCGACGATCCCCTCATCGACGACCCCCTCATCGACGGACTCGGGGATCGATCAGCGCATGCGCCGTGTCCACCAGGATGTTGACGCCGACGAAGGCCACCGCGACCAGCAGCACGCCGCCCTGGACCAGCGGCAGGTCGCGCGCGGACAGCGCGTTGTAGAGCAGTTGGCCGATCCCGGGCCAGGAGAACAGGGTCTCCACGAACACCACGCCTTCGAGCAGATAGGCCAGTTGCAGGCCGCCGATGGTGAGCAGCGCGGGCGAGGCGTTGTGCAGGCAGTGCCGCAGCACCGCTGCGCGGCTCAGGCCCCGGGCCCGCAGCGCGTCCGGCAGTTCGCCGGCCAGGACCTGGCCGAGCGCGGCCCGGAAGACCCGGGCGGTGAGACCGAGCGGCACCAGCGCCGCCGACACCGCCGGCAGCACCAGGTGCCGGAGCTGGTCGAGGGCGCCGCCGTCGCCGAAGACGTCGTGGGTGCCGCCGGCCGGCAGCACCCGCCAGCGGATCGCGAACAGCGCGATCAGCAGCAGCGCCACCGAGTACTGCGGGGCGGAGACGGACAGCGTGCTCAGCGCGCCCGAGAGCCGGCCGGCCGGACCGCCGGGCCGGACCGCGCCGAGTGCGCCCAGCA
>Ga0302314_10020236_pt1 | contig 11015 bp, 8 predicted proteins | sample III_Palsa_N2_3_FD_200533 | JGI IMG/M metagenome (GOLD analysis project Ga0302314, IMG submission 200533) | Peat permafrost microbial communities from Stordalen Mire near Abisko, Sweden - III_Palsa_N2_3 | ecosystem: Environmental > Terrestrial > Soil > Palsa > Peat permafrost | place: Sweden... | reverse complement strand
CTCCGACGATGCACCGAATTACCAATCGCACGGTCAAACAGTGACACAGGATTGCACCGTGATCAGATCCAGTTCGCCGCGACTGTCTGCCGTCGCTTCTGCCCGGTGGCCCTCGGCAACGCGCGCCGCGGGCGCCGTTCCCAAGCCGGCTGCGCGGCCGAAAGCGGTGCTCCAGGGGGTTCGACGGACGCTGCGCAGCCAAGGGTCAGAGCTTTCAGGAGGGATTCGAACGAGTGGACCTCCTGCCGCTGCGGTGCGGTGAGCAGGGCGAGAGTGCGCGCCGCCCGCGGCGAGATCACGCTGGCCTGGTGCACGTCGAAAGCCGATCTCACGGGCCAGGGTGTGGCCGGAGCCGGAGACTGCCGGAACACCGGAGAATATATCAGGGTTTGGAATTCACTTTGCTCGTCGCCGTCGGCTCGTGCGAACACGGCCGTTATGCTCAGCGTCTTTTGCATTGTGCCGCCTCCTGGAATGTCTGTTTTGGCCCGCCTACTGCGCAACGCGGCGCGCTCGAGCCACTGAGTACGGGATCCGGCCAGTCGTCATTTCCGCACGACTGCTCACCTGTTGTACGGCCAAAGGGGGTTGTGTGTTCAATGCGGACGAACGAAGCTCCCCGCCGAGAGAGTGAATGTTTCACGCCCCGGTGCGCGTATTCGGTGTAGGCGGGTCATCGAATCGCTAGCAGGAGGAGGACAGGCGTATGACGGCAGTCACCGGCCTTGGTTCCGCGGGCCGGCTGACCGGCACACCGAGTGCGGCACGTCCCAGGACAGGAAGTGGAATCGATGAGTGCCTACGAGGCGGAGATCGCGGAACTGATGAGCCGGTACCGACAGAAGCTCGCAGATCTCATCGGGCTGCAACGCAGGGTGGTCGAGAGCTCGGCAACTGTGGCCTCCGTGTACCAAAGCGTCCGGGTTACCGTGAACGGACAGGGCGAGATCACCGCGCTCGAGTTCCCCACCGGCGCCTTCCGGGTGATGCCGGCCGCCGAACTGTCCGAGGAGATCCTGACCGCGGTCCGCGACGCCAAGGCGAAGGCGCGGGAGCCGCTGAAAGAACTGCTGGCGCTGGACCTTCTGGATGGCTCACGCCTGCTGGAGCTGATTCAGAACCAGGTGGACGCGGCCGACCCGCGCCCTGCCGGACCATCGGGCCGCAGCGAAGACGGCTGCGCCGGCGGGAGGGGTTTCGAATTCTTGGACATCTGACCCGGTCCGGACGTCAGGCAGATCGGCAGCCGGCGGGTCCCCGGCGGCGCCCCGACTCAGCTCTGCGGGCCGTTCCCGGCCTCCGGCTCGGGCAGTCGGCCGTCGCCGAAGGCCTGGAGCACCTCGACCCGGGAAGTGAACCCCAGCTTGGCCAGGATCCGGGAGACATGCGCCTGGATCGTGTACCGGGAGAGGAACAGCTGCGCGGCGATCTCCGGGTTCGACATCCCCCGGCCGAGCATCTCGGCGACCGCGCGCTCGGTCGGGGTCAAAGCCGCCCACCCACTACTAGCCCGGCGGTGATGGCTGCGCGGACCGCGCCGGATGCCGTAACCGCGCAACCGGGACTCAAGCCGGCGCAGCAACAAGACGGCCCCGAGACCGGCGTAGCAGTCCGCCGCGCCGGTCAGCGCGGCCCTCGCCTGCTCAGCCGACGCGGCCTCGGCGAACAACACCGCCGCTTCCTCAAGCGCGTACCCTTGCTGCAACCTCCACCCTATGCGGCCGTACGTGTCCGCGGCCGCGAGCAACGCTTCGGAGTCGCCGGCGAGCAGGGCCGCGGCGTGTTCGGCGGCCGTCACCTGAGTCGGGAGCCGCATCGTCTTGAGCAGTTCCTGGGACTCCCGTACCGCCCGCCCGGCCACATCCGGACGGCCGACCGACAGTGCGATCCGGACCAGCTCCGGAGCATCCTCGAACCGCCCGCCCAGGTCCAGTCCCGGTGCCCCGCCGAGGATGCTCTGTTCCAGCAGCGCGAGCGCGCCGACCGGGTCGCCGGTCGCTTCGGCCAGCGCCGCCCGGGCGATGGGAAGCCATCTCCACAGGATCTTGCCCGCGCTCTGGGCCGTCGCCGGGTCGGCCAGGATCAGATCGACCGCTGCCGACTCCCGCTCAGCCGCCGCACGGTCGCCGCGCAACAGGTGAACCAAGGCGCGCACGCCGTACAAGTCCAGGTTTTCGGACTTGTCCAACGCCTCCTGGTCGGCCCGGACGAGATAGGCCAGGGCCTCGTCCCACTTCCCGGCGTCGAAGGAGTGGGACACCGCGAAGCGCAGCAGACTCGCGGCCCTGTGCGTGCCCGTCCGCTCGGACAGCACCAGCAGCTCGTCGACCATCTTCTCGCGGACTGCGGCCTCGGTCGCGACGTGGTAGTACCACGTGGTGTTGTTCACCGCGATCATGAAGCGCAGTTCAGCCGACTCGGCGTCCTCGCCGAGCGCGGCACCGGCCAGTGCGAGTTGCTCCTTCGCCTCGTTGCTCGGCGCGCACATGGAGATCGCGTGGTAGCCGTAGGCGATGCTCAGCGGGTCGCCGCTCTCCAAGGCGTGAGCCAGCGAGCGCTCGGCCATTCGTACTTCCCGGCCCTCCGAGCCGATGGCCCTGAGCCCGAGCGCGTACCAGCACTCGATCCGCGCCCGCCAGGACGGTGACAGACCGGGTGCCGCCAGGGCCTGCTCGGCGATCCGGGTCGACTCCTGGAAGCTGCCGGTGCGCCCGGCGGCCCGCGCGGCCAGTGTCCACATCCGCGCCCGGACGTCGATGTCCTCGGCCGAGCGGCCGACCTCCAGCGCGAACTCGACGGCGGACCGGTCGCCGCCGAGCCAGAACCGGACATGCGCCAGGTTCGCCGCGAGTACCAACCAGTCCGGGTCCGTCTTGGGTATGGCCTCCAGCACCCGGGAGAGTAGTTCGTCGGCGACCTGCGGGGCCCCGTAGAGCTCGGCGACGGGCACCGCGACCAGCCAGGCCACCGCCCACGACTCGAACGGCCCGGAGAGCATGAGCAGGTGCCGGGCCACCGCGTCCAGGCTCGCCCCCGAGCCGACCAGGGTCAGCGCGATCTCCCCATGCAGCGCGTCGCGCACCGCCTCGGGCGTCTGCTCGATCAACACCTGCTGGATCAGCACATGCCGGAACGCCAGGCCCTTGGTCCCCGGCCCGACCACCCCCGCCTCCTGGGCCGCGGCCAGGACCGTGATCAGCTCGGCCGGCGCCAGCCCCGCGAGCTTGGCCAACTGGGCCACGTTGAACTCGGTGCCCAGCAACGCCGCCAGCCGCAGAGTAGTGCGCACCCGCACGTCCAGATAACTCAGGCGCGCTCCGATCACACTGGCCAGCGAGTCAGGTGTAGTCCCGGGCCGTCCGGTGAACTCCACGCCCGATACGTTCTCCGAGACGACGTCGTGCCCGCGACTGCCACCGGCCGCGGCGCCGGCGCCGGCATCCGGTACCCCCGGCCGTCCCACAGGCGCGATCAGGCCTTCCCGGCGCAAGGCTTCGAGCAACTCCACCACGTACAACGGATTGCCCTGAGCTCGGCCGATCTCGGTCAGCAGCGCGGGCCCCGGCGTCGCGCCGACCACCAGACCGGCCAACTCACGAACCTGCGCCCCCTCCAACGGCCCCGGCCTGAGCACCACACCACCGCGCCGAACCCGCTCACGCAGCCGCTCCAGGACGGCCGGCTCACTCACCCTCCGACTCAAGCCCACCAGCAACAACGGGATCTGATCCACCGAGTCGGCCAATTGTCCCCACAGACGCAGACTCGGCCCGTCCGCCCACTGCACATCATCCATGATCAATACCTGTGGACCGCGCGCACACAACCGGTCCACGAGATCCAACATCCGTTCCCCCGCGGCCAGCACCGGATCGACCACCCGCCGGCCGTCGGAGTCGCCGCGCAGCAGACCGGCGATCTCGATCCGGACCGCGTCGACATCGGAGGAGGATCCGGACCACCGCGAAACTCCCAGGCATCCCGCCATCAGCCGCAACGGGAATCCCGACATCAGCTCGTCCGCCGCCGCCTGGAGAACGCCGGCACCGCCCGCCGAGGCCCGCTCGGCGAGAAAGCCGGCCAGCACCGACTTCCCGATCCCCGGCTCGCCCTCCACCCACAACAACCCGCCACTGCCCCCGGCCAGGCGCTCGAGCGAGCGTCCGAGCACGCCGATCTCCTCCGCGCGCCCCACCAAACGCGCCAGACCACCGGGAAGAGTCGCCGAATGTGCGATCACAAAAGCAGAATGTTACAGAAAACCCACGGCCGCGTACAGGCTTCCACACAAAGCAAATCGAAGACGCGAAGCCGCCGCGTCCATGTCGTGTTCACCTAGACGACGGCAAAAACCCCCTAACCTCCACGATGTCTCCGGGTAGCCCGGCGCCGAGGATGAAGTCATGGATACTCGGTTGGAACTGCAGCAGTCTCGGCGCCCGCAGGCCACTGCCCGGACGCCTGAAAATGTGATGCCGATACGCGACATCGACGCGTGCGGCGGTGCGAGTGGAGCGGCGGACTCGGTCGAGGAGCGGTTGGAGCGGTTGGACCTGCTCTTCCGCCGGCCGTTGCTCGGATATGTGTCCAAGACCCATGCCGGGATCCACGTGGCGGCCGAGGACATCGTGCAAGAGGCCTTCGCCCGAGCCTGGCGGTATCTCGGCGAACACCAGGACGTGCTTCCCGAGAACCTGCGACCCTGGCTCTACACGGTGGCCCGCCACCTGGTCATCGACGCGCACCGGGCCAGGAAGGCCCGGCCGACGGAGGTGGCCCTGGACGAGACCGTGGTCGGGCCGGAGTCCGACGACGACATCGACGCTCTGGAGTATGCCGAATCGGTGCACACCGCGCTGCGGCGACTGTCCCCTGACCACCGGCACGTGATCATCGAACTCTACGTCCGGGACCGGCCCGCCGCGGAGGTCGCCGCCCGGTTGGGCGTTCCCGTCGGAACCGTCAGGTCCCGCTGTCACTACGCCAAACGAACCCTGCGCGGCTACCTTACAGACTGAGAAAGCGCAACGCGGTCGGCCGGAGTCACCACGCCGGCCGGGACCGGAGCCGGGTGAAACTGAGCGGCCTCACACAAGTGAGGCCAGTGCACCGCCGCACTAGGGAGAACCGATGGCAGTCAGCACACATACGACCGTAGGCCGAGACGCTGAGATACTCGCAATCGCCGAGGCGCTGGACGAACTGGCCGCCGGTCGCGGCGGCTGCGTATGGATCGAGGGCGATGCCGGGATCGGCAAGTCGCATCTCGTCGCGCGACTCGCGGAACGCGCCACGGAGCACGGCCATCCGGTGCTCGTCGGTCATGCGGAACAGCTGATGCGCACGTTCCCGTTGCGCGCCGCCGCGGACGCGCTGGACATCACGAGCCGGTCCGAGGACACGGCCCGGATGGAGGTCGCCGGGCTTCTCGGCGCGAGGCCTGTCCACGGGGTCTCCTATGCCGACCCGGTGCTCGCCGCAGCCGAGCGCATGGTCGAACTCGTCGAGCGGATGTGCGCGGACCTCCCGCTCGTCCTCGTTCTCGAAGACGTCCAATGGGCGGACGACGCCAGTCTTTCCCTGCTCGACCGGCTCAGCAGCGAGACCGACCAGATTCCGCTGCTCCTGGTACTGACCGCGCGCCGCGGGGCGGCAGACCCGGATCGCGCCCGCGAGACGATCCGCCGCGGCGCGACGCGGCGGATCGACCTGGAACCGCTGGCCGCAGTGCAAGTCCGCGCGCTGGCCGAGGCCAGGTTCGGCGCCGGTCCGGGCCCCCGGCTGTCGGCTCTCCTGGACACCGCGGCGGGCAGCCCGCTGTACGTTCACGAGATCGTCGACCAGCTGGGCCGCGATGACCTCAGGGTACTGCCGGGGAGCCGGGTGGAACTCGCCTCGGACACGCCGATACCCGGCCGGCTCGCCGAGGCGCTGGGCCGCCGGCTGGACTCGCTGGACCCCGGCCATCTGCAGGCGATCCGGCTGGCGGCATTGCTCGGGAACGGCTTCGGGGTGGACGACCTCACCCTGGTCCTGGCCCGCGACCCACGGCCGGCTCTGCGCTCCGCGGCCGCCGCGGGCATCGTCGACCTGGCCGACGGCCGGGCCCGCTTCCGGCATGAGCTGATCCGCCAGGTCTTGACGGGCGAGTTGTCCGAGGCGGTCCGCAGCGGCATGCACGATCACATCGCCCGCACGCTCGCGGCCGAGGACCGGCCGGACACCGTGGTCGCCGGACATCTGCTCGCGGCCGGGGATCCGCTGGCCGGCTGGGCCCTGCGCTGGCTCGCGGACCGGTCCGAGTCCACTCTCTACACCGCCCCGGATGCCTATGCCGCGCTGCTGACCCGCGCCGCTTCAGTGCCGGAGGCAGGAGAGCTGCGGGCCGTGCTGGCCCGGCATCTGATGCTGGTGTCGTTCTGGCAGGGACGCGACGACGAGGTCATCGCCCTGGGGGACGAGGCGATCGCGGGGGCCGCGGACGATCCCGACCTGGCCGCCCGCCTGCGCATCCAGGTCATGCGTTCGCTGGCCCGCCAACGCCGGTTCGCCGAGGCGGTGCGGATGGTGGCGCCCTCGGCCGGCGATCCGGCGGCGTCCGCGGTGTGGCGCGCCCGGGCGGCCGCCTGGATGGCCAACGCCCAGGCCTTCGTCGGCGAGCCCGACCAGGCCAGAGCCGTGGGCATCAGCGCCTTGGCACTGGCGACCGAGGCCGGGGACCCGCTGGGGATCTCCTACGCCCATGCCGCTCTGGCCGTCGTGGACGGCGCCGACCGGCTGGTCGGCCACCTGGAGGCGGCGCTGGCGGTGCTGGGTGACGATCCGGAGGCGCAGGATCAGCGCGTGATCGTGGCCGGCAACCTCGCCGCCCGCCTGGGCACGCTCGGCGACCGCAGGATCGAACCGATGCTGGACGAATTCCTGGCCGCCGCGGAACGGATCGGGACTTATCGGACCGCGGCCCTGCACGCCCACGCGGCGCAATACTTCTTCGAACACGGTCAATGGGACAAGGCGCTGCTCCACATCACGCAGATGGGCGAGACAGGTCTGCGACATCCCGCCTTCGTCTACATTCCTGGTCTGCGCGCCACCATCGCCTATCGGCGCGCGGACTTCGAAGAGGGCGACCGGACCCTGCGCGAGGCGGGACTGCCGGACGGCACGGACGAGGACCTCGGTCCGGCGGCCCCGCTGCTCACCGAGGCGGCGGCGCTGCGCGCGGAGTCGGCCGGCCGGCTCGACCAGGCACTCGCCATCCGATCGCGCTACCTGGAGGTCCCGGTCAGCGCCCGGCGTGACAGCCGTTCGCACGAAGCCCTCTATCTGATCCGCCTGGCCCGCGCCCTCGGCGCCGAGGACCTCGCGCAGGCGGCCGCCACCGCTGTGGCGGAGGTCTCCGCGTCACCGACCCCTGACACACAGCTGGCGATCGCGGCGTGCCAGGCGGTCATGAAGGGCGACGCCTCCGATCTGCGCGCGATCGCCGAGGACTTCCTCGCCGGCGGGTGGCCGCTGTACGCCGCCTACGCTTTCGAGGAGGCAGCAGCCGCGTCGGTGGACGTCGGCGAGATGCAGACCGCCCGCGCCGACTTCCTGCGTGCGACCGACATCTACGACGACCACGGCGCGGACTGGGATGTCCGGCGAGCCACGGCACGTTTCCGGCCGCAAGGGCTCCGGCGTGGCACGCACGCCCCTGCGCGAGCGACCCGGACCGGCTGGGAAGCGCTCACCGCGACCGAGTTGCGAATAGGAAGGCTCGTCGCCCAGGGGTATTCCAATCCGGACATCGCGCGCGAGATGATGATTTCCCGCAACACCGTGCAGACCCATGTCTCGAACATCCTCGCCAAGCTCGGCAGGCACTCGCGCACCGAGCTCGCCCGCGAGGTCGTCCTACGGCTCGGGGAGTCGGCGGACGCTGCGGCGGTCGTGCAGCCCGGTGCGGCCTGAGCATCCGGTCGCGTCGAATCAAGTCAGGGCGCGAGCCGTAGTAACTGGTATGGCGCAAGAGAAATGGACACTCGGTGAACTGGCCAAGCACGCGCAGAACATGGCGCAGGGCCTGATGACGACGCGGGACGAACTGGCGGCGCTCGAACACACCGCTACCGCCGGCGGCGGCCTGGTGAGCGTCACGATGCGCGGCGACGGCGAGGTGACCCGGGTGGTGATCGACCAGCAGGCGGTCGACGGCGCCGATGCCGAGGAACTATCAGCCCTCGTACTCAGTGCCCTGCGGACGGCCTGCGCGGCCGTGCAGGCGTCGGCACGCGACCGGGCGGCCGACTTGGCTGCCGCCTCACGGCTGCCGAAGGCGGGCGCCTGGTGACAGACGTCGGCGAAGTGGACATCGACAACGGCGGCGCCGAAGGCGCCGCCGGGTTCCCGGCGCCTCGGCCGGCGCACTCCGCGGCCTGCCACGAGATGCTGCTGCGCCTGGCCGGGCAGGGACCCGACGATTTGCTTACCCGGTGCCGCACCTGGCTCGCGCGAGGACGCCGCTCGGACATCGGCCGAGCGCTGGCACATACTGCACTGGCCTGGGGCATGCGCATCAGCGAATCCGACCTCGAATTGCTCGCCGGGCTGCTGCGTGAGGCGCGCGCCGATCCCACTGCGCTCGCTCTGGTGGCGCGCGCCGAGCCGACCGGGCTGATGTACGGGTTCGCCCCCACCCTCGCGTTGGCGGCGGACGCTCTGGCCGGCCGGGTCGACCCGGCCGACTTCTGGCCGGGCGAAGGCGGCTCGCAGGCGACCGCCCCCCATGACGGGGTGTGCCAGGCGGCGATCCGGTCCGTCACGGATTCGACGCAGGCCACAGCTCTATGGCGAGCCTGGCGGTTCCCCGCGGACGGCTCGCCGTGGCCGAACCCGCGCCGGGTCTACGTCATCGAGACGGACGGCGACGCGGACCCGGCGGCCCTCACCGGCGCGGTCCAGAAGGCACTGCTGTCGGCCGGTGAGGACGCTCCCCAGGTCGAGACCTACCCGATCGGCGCCGAACTACCGGAGTACCAACGCCATGCCCGCGCTTTCGGGGCCCTGCTCTGGGCGCGCGAGCCGGATCCGGGGATACGCTTCGCGGAACTCTTCCCGGACGAAGGGATCGAGGACTCAGCGGACGAGAACCGTCCGCCCCTCGACGAGGCGGAACGTGCCCTGCTGTCGGCATATCTGTGGGCCGGCGAGCCACTGCTGGTGTCGGACGAGCCGGAAGCCGATCCGCTGGACCCGGACGCGTACGAGATGGTGCCGCTGTCCGTGCGCACCGACGGCGTCTGGATCTGGTCGGACGCCGTCGCCCTCTGCCTCGACCGGCACGGGCTCAGCCCGCACTCGGAACTCGTGCGTCAAGCAAGGTCGCGGGGGTTTGTTGCGCCGTCGGTTCAAGGAGCGGCTGTGTACCGGGCGCTTGCTGCGCTCCGGAGCCCTGATCCGGATTCCCCTGATTCCCCTGATTCCCATTACCCTGATTACCGGAACCCTGATTACCAGGACCCAGATTCGCCATGGTGACGGTGTAGTTGCCGGTGTTCGTCTGCTCGGTCGACGCGTAGTTGTCATGCGCGGCCTGCATCTTGCTGATCGCCTCTTCGAGCACGGAGGTGAGCTGGTCGGCGGCGGTGTTGAAGGTCGCCGTCAAGGTGGTGAAGCTGCCGGCTGCCGGGCCTTGCCAGTCGTTCTCGATGTTGGCGAAGTCCGTCCGCATCTGCGCGAGACCCTCGTTGATCACGTCGCGTTGGCTGGAAACGCCGCCGATCGCGTCCTGGAGCGCGCCCAGGTCCACCATGAAGCTCGAGCCGCCGTAGGACATCCTGTGCCTCCCGCAAAAAATAGGTCTCTGATACCGAGAATAAGCACGCGGCCACGGGGCGGCGCAACGTCCTTCTGCGGGGACGTCAGCTGAGGCGCAGCACGTCTTGAAGAAGCCGGCTCAGCACGATCGCGTCCAGCATGTCGCCCTCGATGTCGAGGACCACGCCCAGTGTCGGCGACACCAGTTCCCACCCGGTGAGGGAACGCAGCCCGTCGCCGTACTCAGTGGCGAGGGCGGAATCGCGAGGCCGGATGATCCACTGATCTGCGCCTGCGTCGCCCCCGACCAGACCCATGAGGATCAGCACCGGCCCCGAGGCTCCGCCCCCGGGACTCGGCAACGGTGCCGACGGATCAAGCCGGGGCAGCACGACGAGGACCGGCCGGCCGGTTTCGCCGACCGCGCGCTCGAAGGCTGCCCGGACCGGATCCGCCAAGCGTCCGCCGTCGACACTCACAGTGCCCTGGGTCGTGCTACGGATGGCCCCGGGCGCAGGTGTCATCGCCAACGGCGGCAAGTGGGAAATACCTGCGGCGACTGCGTCCGGTGTCGCTTCGCGAACTGGCGCGGACGGCGCGGGCGACACAGACGGCACGGACAGGACGGGGGCCGCAGTCGACGTGGAAGGCACGGACGGCGTGATGACGGTAGGTGCGGGGGCCGAGGCCGAGGGCCCGACCGGACGATCCGTCGGCCCGATGCCGGGCTCGAAGCGGACGACCAGCGCCAGTCCGGGCCGCCGCGCCGCGCCGCTCCCGGCCGGCCCCTGCGCGCCCTCGCGGTCCGGGCTTTCCAGCCCGAGAACGCGGTAGGCGTACGCGGGGCCGGAGGTGTCGACACCGAGCAATGTCCGCAGCACCGGTCTCGCGGTCTCGGGATCGCCGAAGACCACGAGGTCCAGATGCACTCGCGCGTCGGTCGGGACGTTGGCGAGGTCGTCCACGGCGTCCCGGATCAGCTCCTCGGTGAGGCGGACGCCCGGCGTCCCGATGAACGCGGTGAGCCGGCCCGGCTCGGCGGGGTGGGCCAGGACCCGGGCGCGCTGCGCGGCGTCGGGCTCGCCGTCGAAGTACCACGACGCCCCCGGCAGGTCGATCCGCTGCGAGGCCTCCAGGCGCAGGGCCGCGACGGGGTGGCGCGGCGTCGGCTGGTACGTGCGGCCGAGTCCGGGCGGGTCCGGGACGAGCGGCTG